>Ga0193732_1000232_pt1 | contig 10800 bp, 9 predicted proteins | sample U1s1metaG_FD_145077 | JGI IMG/M metagenome (GOLD analysis project Ga0193732, IMG submission 145077) | Soil microbial communities from a riparian zone of the East river system, Colorado, United States - U1s1 | ecosystem: Environmental > Terrestrial > Soil > Riparian zone | place: USA: East River...
GCGCTCGATGGGGATGGGCTTTTCTTCGTCCACGGCAAAGCGGTTTACGCCCACGACTACCGCTTGCTCGCGATCCACCTGTTGTTGGTACTCGTAGGCGGCGTTCTGAATTTCCTGCTGCGCATAGCCGCGCTCCAGGGCTTTGATCATGCCACCGAGTGCCTCGATCTTTTCCAGATATGCGTTCGCCCGGGTTTCGATTTCGTCGGTCAGGGTTTCCAGGTAATAGGAGCCAGCCAGCGGGTCGATCGTCTGCGCAACCCCAGATTCGTAAGCCACGATCTGCTGGGTGCGGAGGGCGATGCGTGCCGCCTGTTCGGTGGGCAGGGCAAGAGCTTCATCGTAAGAATTGGTGTGCAGCGATTGGGTGCCGCCGAGCACTGCCGCCAGTGCCTGCAGCGCGGTGCGCACGATATTGTTCTCCGGCTGCTGCGCGGTCAGGGTGGAGCCCGCGGTCTGGGCATGAAAACGCAGCATCCAGGAGCGTGGATTTTTCGCCTTGAAGTGCTCGCGCATGAGGCGCGCCCACATGCGGCGGGCGGCGCGAAACTTGGCGACTTCTTCGAGGAAATTGTTGTGGGCGTTGAAAAAGAAGGAAATCCGCGGGGCAAAGTTGTCAATGTCGAGTCCGGCGTCGAGGGCCGCCTGCACGTAAGCGATGCCATTGCCCAGAGTGAACGCAACCTCCTGCACGGCCGTCGATCCCGCTTCTCGCATGTGGTAGCCGGAGACGGAAATCGTGTTCCACTCGGGAACGTTCTGGTTGGTCCAGGCAAACAGGTCGGTGACGATGCGCATGGCTTGCTGCGGCGGGTAAATGTAGGTGCCTCTGGCGATGTATTCCTTGAGCACATCGTTTTGCACTGTACCGGAAAGCTTGCGAATGTCGGCGCCCTGGCGGCGGGCCACCGCGACGTAAAGCGCCAAAAGGATGGACGCGGTCGCATTGATGGTCATCGAGGTGGAAATCATCGTCAGGTCGATGCCATCGAAGAGGCGCTGCATGTCCTCGATCGAGTCAATGGCCACGCCGACCTTTCCAACTTCCCCTACGGCCAGCGTGTGGTCGGAATCAAGGCCGATCTGGGTAGGCAGGTCGAAGGCAACCGACAGCCCGGTCGTGCCATTGGCCAGCAGGTACTTGTAGCGTTTGTTGGATTCTTCGGCATCCCCCATGCCCGCGTACTGCCGCATGGTCCACAGCCGGCCGCGATACATGGTGGCTTGTACGCCGCGAGTAAAGGGATAGGCGCCGGGGTACCCAACTTCACCTTCCAGATCCCGGCCCTCCAAATCGGAGGCCGTGTACAGCGGGCGAATTGCGATATGCGAGGAGGTCTCGGGATCGGCGGGGGTGCGGCTGGCGGCCTTGAGCTGATCGGTCATGGGTCATGACGAAAAGCGGTTAATCATGAAAATCACAAAGCAGGTCTCGAGGTTCCGAGGTCTTGTCTACCCCTGCCGGGCGACGTTCGGATTCCTGCCCTGGGTGGTTCAAGTCCTTGAGCTCTTCTTCCACACTCGCCAAAAAGAGGTCACGCCGAACCAGACAAACGTCACGGTGAAAATAATTGCAACTAGGAGACGCGCGGTGGTGGTTTGACCCGCTTGATAGCGGGTATATTCGCGAAAAAAAGCGACCCCGCCGATGAAGGCTAAAGCTAGGAAAACAAAGCCCGTCACCTCCAACCACAGCTGATGCAGGACGCGTCCAAAATGAGCTGCCGTGGTCCGTGCCCCTTTAAAGACCGCACTGACCGTCCGATTCCGTCCGGCGGATTGGCCCACCACTCGCGCCAGAATGGTCAAGGTGCGGACGGTCGAGAGCTTCGTCATCAGCGTCGATTTTAACAGTGTTCGGGGTTACAATGGCGGGCATGCCGGTAAGGATTACGAACCGGGTAACTGGTTACGGCATCTAACGAGACAGGAGCCGGCAAGCGGGCGACATTGGTTTCCAGGGGGAAATGTGGACCAGCAATTGAAGCAACTGATGAAGGAACTGGGTGAGGCAATTAATGAATCGCTAGCTGATAGCGAGCAGATTGCCGAGGTCGTTTCCAAAATCAAAGACGGCGGATATGACATCTTTCTGGTGCTGGAAGCCACGATCGGGGTTAGCAAGCCGGGCGAGAAGTCTGATGACAAAACCTCCATGGTCACCACCCTTACCACGAATCCCGAGTTCAAGATCAGCGATCAGGACCTCAAGTTCCTAAAGTCGCTGCGCATCAAGATCGAAAACGACGCAGCGTAGCGGTCGCCAAGCCCCATCGGCCTGTTCTGACCCGCTTTCCACCTCGCGTTCGAAACCAGCCCCTTTCTGTTACACTGTCGCGTTCCGGAGCCCGGGAAAATAACCGGCTGCGGAGCGTCCCTGGGTCTGCACGCGACATCAAAGCCGAGACGCTATGAAAGACACACTGGGAGTCTTGTTAGCCGGCGGTGCGGGCGAGCGGCTTTATCCCCTGACTCGCGATCGGGCTAAGCCTGCCGTCACCTTTGGCGGTATTTACCGCATCATTGACGTGACCCTGTCCAATTGCATCAACTCCGACCTGCGGCGCGTCTACATCCTCACCCAGTACAAAGCCCTTTCGCTCAACCGGCACATCCGCGAAGGCTGGAACATCATGGGTGTGGAACTGGGCGAGTTCGTCGAAGTGCTGCCGCCCATGAAGCGGGTGAGCGACCAGTGGTATCAGGGCACGGCCGACGCGGTGTACCAGAACATTTACTCGATCGGTTCGGAGCAGCCCAAACACGTGCTCGTCCTCTCGGGCGATCATATCTACAAGATGAACTACGGCCTGATGCTGGAGCGACACAACGACTCCGGGGCGGACGTGACTCTGGCCACGATTCAGATTGCCCCCAATGAAGTATCCCGCTTCGGAGTGGTGGATGTGGACCGCGATCACCGGGTGATCGGTTTCGAGGAGAAGCCAAAAAACACCAAACTGCGCTCGCCCTCGAATCCCGACAAGGTTTGCGCCTCGATGGGCATTTATCTGTTCAATACCGATGTTCTGATTCCGGTGCTTTTGAAGGACGCCGAAGACCCCTCTTCCAGCCACGACTTTGGCAAGGACATCCTGCCGCGAATGGCCGACGATTACCGGGTGTACACCTACGACTTCGTGGATGAAAACAAGAAAGAGGCCCTGTACTGGCGGGACGTGGGTACGCTCGAAGCCTTCTACGAGGCCAATATGGACATCGTAGCGGTATCGCCCGTGTTCAATCTGTACGACTCGGACTGGCCCATCCGCACCCATCAGCGCCAATACCCGCCGGCAAAATTCGTTTTCGCCGAATCAGGTCGCACGGGCACCGCCGTGGACTCGATTGTTTCCTCAGGCTGCATCGTTTCCGGCAGCCTGGTGAAGGGCAGCGTGCTCTCCCCCGACGTTCGGGTGAATTCCTACAGCGAAGTAGATAGCAGCATTCTTTTCTCCCACGTAAATGTGGGGCGGCATTGTCGTATCCGGAAAGCCATCATCGATCGCGATGTACACATCCCGGAGGGCACCACCATCGGATATGACAGCGAAGCCGATCGCCAGCGATACTTCGTTACCGAAAGCGGCATCACGGTGGTGACCCGCGATTATTCTCTGTTCGAGAATCCCGTGACCGTGGATTACTTCACCAGCGAGTAGTCGGGAAATCTCTTCCCTTTTTTCCCCTGTTTTGCCATCCCCAGCTGGTCCCTGTGTCATCTAGTTGCACACCGATTGCAACAAAATATGTAAGGCTCGCTTGACAGCCCGGAACAGCGCAGTGCAGGATTAATACTAAGCAATGTAGATGCAAACCAGTTGCATCTAGAAAGCAGGGAGAGACCGCGGCCGCATGCAATGGCGATGAACCCGATGCCCCTGGGAGAACCGAGATGAGCCAGACCAGAATCAAGATCAAGAAAAGCAAGCGGGAATCAAGCAAGGCCGGTCGGAGCGCCAAGTATTGGATGGCGGTGGGAACCATGGCGGCTTACGCCACCTTCAATAGAAACGCCGTCTTCAAAGTCTATGCCCAGCAGGACAGGTCCGCACCCAGCGTGCAGGCATCGGGTCAGACCCTGGGTCTGACGGTTCGACGCTTTGATATTCCGCCCGGGACATTGGACGCCGTGCTCGCGGTTTATGAAAAGACGGCGCAGCTCAACGTGACGGCGCCGCGAGACGCAATGCGTGGCATCTGGTCTCCCGGCGTGACCGGCCTGTACACCCCCCAGGCAGCGTTGCAGAAACTCCTGACCGGCACCGGCATCGGCTACCACCTTACGGCGCCGGACCAGGCGACGCTTGAAATTCAGGGCATGGCCACCGCGGTTGAAGTCACAGCCCCCAGCCTGCAGGATTCGCTGCCCAAACTGACTCAGCCGCTGGTGGAAACTCCGCAGTCGATCGACATCATTCCCCAGCAAATCATTCAGGACCAAGGTGCAGCCACCCTGCGAGACACCTTGCGCAATGTTGCCGGCATTAGCCTGGCGGCAGGAGAAGGCGGCGCCCAGGGCGATAACCTCACCATTCGAGGTTTCACGGCCCGCAACGATATTTTCCTCGACGGCATGCGGGACTTTGGCAGCTACTACCGCGATCCATTCGACATCCAAGAGGTCGCCGTGTTGCAGGGTCCATCGTCGGTCACGTTCGGCCGCGGTTCCACCGGCGGCGTAGTCAACCAGGCAACCAAGGTCGCACAACTGGATCCGGTTCTGGCCGGAGCCGTGGAGCTAGGCACAGATCAGACCAAGCGCATCACAGCAGACATTGATCGCCCGCTCCCTGCGCTGGGAAAAGGGACCGCCGTCCGGTTGAACATTATGGGTCACGATTCGAAGTTCGCCGGGCGGGACATTGCCGAAAACCGACGCTACGGCGTTGCTCCGTCCCTGGCCTTCGGGCTGGGCACGCCCACCAGGTTCACGCTCAGCTACCTGCAGGAAGGCGCCGACGACACTCCCGACTATGGCGTCCCCTGGCTGTTCAACGGGCCGGCTCCCGTCGCCCGCCGCAATTATTACGGCTTTGCGCATGGCAACTACCTAAAAACCAACGTGGACATGGGCACGGTGAAGTTCGAGCACGATATTTCCAGTGCCGTCAGCCTGCGCAACCAGGCCCGATATGCGCACTACCATCGAGACGTTCGCATTACCGAAGCGCAGATTGATGCGACTACGCTTGATCCAGACCCGCTCGTGACCCCTCTCAGTCAGATCGGCGTCCTGCGCAACCAGATCACGGTGAATAGCGTCGAAACATTCCTGGAAGATCAGGCGGACGTGACGATCAGGTTCCGCACCGGTTCTCTTCGTCATACCCTGATCGCAGGAGCCGAGGGTGGCCGCGAAACTTCGTCACCCCTCCGCCAGCGCTTCGATCTCAACACCGTTCCAACAACCGGACTGTTGCATCCCGACACCAGCGAGCCCTTTGCCGGAACCGTGCCGAGTGCGGGCATCACCGACACAAACGTCTCAGCCATCAGCGCCGGCACCTACACGCTGGACACGGTCAACCTGCTGCCCAAGCTGGATGTCACCGCCGGGGTTCGGGTGGACCGGTTTGACGCTAGCGTGGACCAATCCTTGCCGGCAACCCCCACTTCGCCCTTTAAGCGGGTAGATATCATGCCCAGCTGGCGCGGAGCCGTGGTCTTCAAGCCAGCGGCTGGTGCGAGCATTTACTTCGACTACGGCACCTCATTCAATCCTTCCGCCGAGACGCTGGCGCTCACGGCGGCAACCCAGGATGCACCCCCGGAGCAAAGCCGGACGTTCGAAGTGGGAACCAAGTGGGACTTCTACGCGAGAAAGCTATCGCTGCGCGCGGCGGCGTTCCGCACCGACAAGAGCAATGCCAGAGAAACCGTAAATGCCACAACCGTCATTGTTTCCGGCGGCCAGAGAGTAAATGGCATTCAGGTCGGAGCCAACGGATATCTGACCAGCCGCTGGGAAATGCTGGCCAGTTACGCCTACCTGGATGGAATCGTCACCCGCTCGCTAGCCTTCCCGTTGTCGGTCGGCGCGCAAATGGCGAATGTTCCGAAGAACACGTTCAGCACCTGGAGCCACTTTCAGCTGCCTTGGCGTCTGAGCGTAGGCGGTGGCGCGGATTTTGTAGACCGCCGCACCGCCAGCTCGACCATCCCCGTTGATCCGGTCACCGGCCGGGTGAAGCAGGTGCCGGGCTATTGGGTGTTCAACGCGATGGCGAAGTATCCCTTGACTGAACACATCGAGCTTCGCGCCAATGTTTATAACCTAGCCGACAAGTACTACTACGACCAGATCCACCCGGCGCACATCGTGCCTGGGGCGGCGCGTTCGGCGCTGCTCGGTATCAATTTCAAATTCTGATCGCGAAGGGGAAAATAAGAAGTGTTATTGCCCATTCCTGAAGTTCTTACCTCCGGGCAGGTGGCTGAGGCTCGGCAAATCCTGGAACAGGCGGATTGGGTGGACGGCCGGGTTACGGCCGGCCACCAATCGGCGCGAACCAAGGACAACATGCAGCTGCCGGAGGATCATCCCGCTGCCCGCCAACTGGGGGAGACGATCCTGACTGCGCTGGGTCAGAATGCCCTGTTTGTTTCGGCCGCGCTGCCGGCGCGTGTATTTCCTCCGCTTTTCAACCGCTACCAAGGCGGCCAATCCTTCGGCACCCATGTGGACAACGCAATCCGTCAGATCAGCGGAACGGGACACAGAATTCGCACTGATCTTTCGGCAACCTTGTTTTTCTCACAGCCGGATGGGTACGACGGCGGCGAACTGATCGTCGAGGATACCTACGGCGTGCACCACGTGAAGCTTCCCGCCGGCCACATGATTCTCTATCCTTCCACCAGCTTGCATCATGTGACACCGGTAACCCGCGGAACCCGGCTGTCCTCTTTTTTCTGGATCCAGAGCATGGTGCGCGACGATGGCGAACGGACCTTGCTGTTCGATCTTGACACCGCAATTCAACGACTGAACCCCGCCAAGCCCGACGACACTTCCGTGGTCGAACTCACCGGCGTCTATCACAACCTGCTGCGACGCTGGGCGGAAGTTTGAGTTTTGCTAAGCTCTCGATGACTCCGCGCCAAGTTCTGTTCTGGATACACCTGACTGCCGGCAGTGTGGCGGGCTTGGTCATCCTGGTCCTGTCGGTGACCGGCGTCCTGCTCGTCTACAAGCGTCAGGTCCTCAACTGGGCGGATCGCAGTTTTCAAACAATATCCGCTTCAGGGGCGCAGCGGTTACCCTTAGAGCGGCTCCTGACCAAGCTGCAGGCGGAGCAGGGTCGAACGCCGGCCGCTATCACCCTGCGATCGGAGTCTACCGCCCCGCTGGAACTCGACTTTGGCCGTGAACCCACCCTTTTCGTGAATCCTTACACCGGGCAGCTGCTGGGCGAGGAGCCGCCCAAACTTCGCGCATTCTTTTCGGAGGTCGAAGATCTGCACCGCTGGTTGGGCGCGAGCCCTGAGAGCCGACCTTCCGGACGCGCGATTACGGGAGCCTGCACCCTCAGCTTCATGGTTCTGCTGATCACCGGTCCCTTCCTGTGGTGGCCGAAAGAATGGACCTGGAGAAATCTGAAAAAGATTACCCTGTTGCGCCGCGGGCCATGGTCTCGCGGACGCGATTGGAACTGGCATAACGCTCTGGGATTCTGGTGTGCGGTGCCTCTGCTCCTCATCGCAGTCACGGGCGTGATCATGTCCTATGCGTGGGCGAACAATCTCCTCTACCGCATGACCGGGAGCCCGCCGCCGCAAGGCTCGGTCGCAGCCCAGAGCCGTCGTGAACGGGATCCTCGTCAGGCTAAGAACCAGGCCTCCGAAACGATTCGTTTTGATGGGCTGGAGACGCTGTTTGCTCGTGCGGCGCAGCAAGAGCCGGCCTGGACGGCTATCAGCATAAGGCTGCCCAACCCGCAACAGGACACTTTGACCCTTTCGATTGAGCGGGGCCACGGCGGCCGTCCCGACTTACGCTCTCAACTTACGCTGGACGCTGTGACCGGCGCGCTCGTACGCTGGGAACCCTTCTCTAGCTACAACCGTGGCCGACAATGGCGCGCCTGGGCCCGCTTTACTCATACCGGCGAGGCTTTCGGAATAGTGGGGCAGACCATCGCTGCCCTTGCTTCGGCCGGCGCTTCCTTGCTGGTATTTACCGGGCTGTCTCTGGCACTGCGTCGGCTCGCGGGACGGAAGAACCAAAGCGGGGCCAGAGCGGTTGCCGCTCGCTCTTAGGTTTCTAACCGTCAGTTCTTGATTTTCAGTTCCCGGCTCTCGGTGCCTCCTTATTTTCGCCTTTTCTTCGTCTAATGGTTGCCCTCCCTGCTACAATGCTTTGCCTTGTAGAACGACAGAACTTTTGGGGCCACAAAAACGTACCTATATTGTGGTGTTAAGGCTCGGGCCGTGTCACGTCCGGGCGACAGACCAGGAGTTCCGGGGAGTGCGGGTTGGAAGACGCCCAGGTCGTAGCCATGCTGGTCCGTCGCTGCGTCGCCGGCGACGTGGTGGCCTGGGAGGAGATCGTGCAGCGTTACAATCGGCGCATCTACAACATCTGCTACCGCTTCGCCGGGTCGGGCGACGACGCCCAGGATCTCACCCAGGAAGTCTTCATCAAGATGTTCCGCACCTTGAGTTCTTACGACGTCCAGCGCGGAGCCTTCATGACCTGGGTCACGACCATGACCCGCAACTTGCTGGTGGATCACTTCCGCAAGGGCAAGCAGGATCGCCTGACCGACTCGCTGGATGCAGCACCGTCGGAGCACGAAGATGCGATGCCGCTCGGGGACAAGATCGAAGACAAGGCCCCGTCCGCCGACGCCACGGTGCAGAGCCGGGAGACTCGGGAAACGGTGCATCGCGCCCTGCAGAAGCTTTCCCCGGAGCTGCGCGAGGCGGTCATCCTGCGCGACCTGCAGGACATGGATTACCGGGAAATTGCCAGCGTACTCAAGGTTCCCGAGGGCACGGTGAAATCAAGGATAAATCGCGGGCGAGCGGAACTTGGGCGCCTGCTACAACGTACATATAGGCAGGTGATCTGATGCCAGGCGAAGCTAAAAACGGTATGCAGTGCGCGGAGTTTGACGCCCTGTTGAACGAAGCCCTGGATGCGACCCTAACCGGGCAAAAGGCAGAAAGTTTCCAGGCTCATGCCCGGGTGTGCGCCGTATGCGGACCTTTGCTGGCCGAGGCCGACGCCGGACGGCGCTGGCTGAAGTCGCTGGCTGAAGTGGAGCCACCCCCCCACCTGGTGCACAACATTCTGTCGGCTACGACGGGGTACGAGAGCAAACACGTCGCCGTCCGCGCCCCCGCGGGTGCTTCATGGGTGGACAAAATTGCCGCTTGGCTGCGCCCGGTATTCGCTCCCGTGTTGGCCATCAGCCGCCAGCCACGCTTCGCCATGTCATTTGGCATGGCATTTTTCTCGCTCTCAATTTCGCTCAGCCTGGCCGGGGTCAAAGTGAGCGACGTGCGGCATGTGGATCTGCGGCCGAGCGCGATCAAGCGCACGTACTATGAGACCTCGGGGCGTGTGGTCAAGTATTACGAAAATATTCGCTTCGTGTATGAGATCGAATCACGCATGCGGGAGCTCAAACGAGTCGCCGCTCCGGCCGAGCCCAGCCCCAAGGAGAAAAGCAAGGAACAGAAAAACAACAACACCAGTGGGGAACCTGAGCAAAAACAGGAACGCAACTACAGCCAGGGAGAGAACCAGCCAGTACTGGCTTTCCTTCCCAATGATCCGCCTGTAGGGACCGCGACCACTTACAGGAGGCTTTCATGAACTGTGCCAACCATCCCGAGATTCCGTCGGTGGCCTTTTGCCGCACTTGCGGAAAACCGCTGTGTGCCAGCTGCACACGCTCGGTGCACGGTGTGATCTATTGCGAGAGCTGCCTGGCGGCGCGACTCGAAGGCGTGCAACCGGCGGTACCGCCGCCTGTCGCGGGTTTCATTCCTGCCGCCCCCATGGGCGCTCCCATCGCCGGTCCGAATCCTGCCCTGGCGGGCATTCTTGCCGGCCTGTTTCCGTTCGGCGTGGGTGCGGTCTATACCGGACAATATGCCAAAGGCCTGGCCCACCTGGTGATCTTCACCTTGCTCGTTCTCGGCGCCAGCAGCGGCAGTGAGGCCATGGGCGTGGTCTGCGGAATCGGCATCGCGGGTTTTTATATCTACCAGATTATCGACGCGGTGCGCACCTCCTGGGCCATACAACAGGGACAGCCCGCGCCTGATCCGTTTGGGCTGGGCGGGACCTTCAGCAGCGGCGCCGCCGGCGACCGGATCGATGCCAGCAAAGTTCCGGTCGGAGCTGTGGTCCTCATCGGCCTGGGCATAATCTTCCTGCTGCATACCCTCGACATTTGGGATTTCAGTCCGCATCGGGTCTGGCCGCTTGTTCTGATTGGCATCGGCTCTTTTCTGCTGCTTCGCCGACTCGGCCTGCTGGGGGACGTGCCCCCAGGATTTGATCGCGCGCGCAGCTGCAGGCGCGGCTTGATGGGTCCGGTCGTCCTGTTGACTCTGGGGTTCCAGTTTCTCCTTGACAGCATGGGCGTAGTCCGGTTCGGCCGCACCTTGCCTTTGCTGCTGATTGCGATTGGGCTGGTAAAAATATTTGAGAGTACTTCGACGCCAGGTTCGCGCAGCGGCCCGCCTCCCGGCCCGCCACCGTCCGGAGGTGTGACGGGAGAAGTGCAACCGCCATCCCCGGAGGAGGTGAACAATGTCTAATCCGGTACAGGCTCCTCCCCC
>Ga0193732_1000233_pt1 | contig 10769 bp, 9 predicted proteins | sample U1s1metaG_FD_145077 | JGI IMG/M metagenome (GOLD analysis project Ga0193732, IMG submission 145077) | Soil microbial communities from a riparian zone of the East river system, Colorado, United States - U1s1 | ecosystem: Environmental > Terrestrial > Soil > Riparian zone | place: USA: East River...
CCGAGTGTCCCAACCTGGATCCAGGCTGAGATGAACCGGCGCGGGACCTGTCTACTTTTGGGGGTACCACCAACGAGGACGGCACCAATGGGCAACCGGTCTTGCGCCACGGCCACTCGGCTTCCCCTCTTGGCTCACTCCTCCCGGATGTCATGAGAGGCTCTGGCGCTGCGCCGCAGCACTGCCTTGGCCGCGCAGAGGTTCCCGAAAACGGCCTCTCCGGCGCAAGGACAGTCCCATTCATACGCCTACCTTGGTGGACAACACTTCCCATGTCTTGCCCCTTTCGAAGCGCTCCGGGATAATTGACAAGCTCCAGAGTTGCCGCCGCCGAAGCCACAAGGCCAGGTACGACCGGAGAAACAGACAAGGGCGCCGCGGAAAGAAATGAAGCGGCTTCTGATCTGCGCGGTGTGGAGCTTGGCCGCTCCGCGATACGAGCAAGTTCGCTGGCGACCGTGGCCCAAGAGCAGGCGACGCAAGTGGCAAGTGCAAGCGAAGGGGCGGCGGGGCCTACGAAAACCGGCATGGCGGACGGCACATCGAGTCCAGAGCGATGGGGAACAGCCGTCCGCTCGACCGGTTGCGAACCTGTGAAGGGATCGAAATCAAAATAAATCTCACCTTCCGAGAAATCTGCGCGAAAGTTTCGCGCCCCTGATACCCACGTTTCCCAGTACCATCCCGCCCTACCTCGGTGATTCGCACCTCATCCGTTATCACTGCCCGGAACCGGCGTGGCGACCCCGGCTTCGATGGTGCGGCAACAAGATCCAGTCGCACCTGTCTAAATGACGTGTCGGCGCTACATCGAAAACGCAAAGCTGGCGGACCTCTGGTCCGCGGACCGGCTCCCCACCAGACCACCCGGCCGGGAGTTCTGTCGTTTACAATCAAAGCGGCCAGCGCCGATTCCACGCGATTGACCCGGCGCGGCCTGCTCCCATGGAAAACACGATTCTGGTTACCGGTGGATCAGGCTTCATTGGTTCCAACTTCATCCTGCAATGGATCCAGGAGGAGCGAACTCCGGTGGTCAACCTCGATGCCCTGACCTACGCGGGCAACCCGCGGAACCTGCTCGGCGTTTCTTCCGATTCGCGATATAGCTTCGCCCTGGGGGATGTGTGCGACCGCGAGCGCCTGCGAGAATTGCTCCAGCTCCACAAGCCGCGCGCCATCGTCCATTTTGCCGCGGAAAGCCATGTGGATCGTTCTATTCGAGGGCCGGAGGACTTCATTCGTACGAATGTGCACGGAACCTTCTGCGTGCTCGAAGAAGCGCGTGCCTACTACGGAGAACTAGCGCCCCAGGGACGCGAGTCGTTCCGGCTCCTGCACGTGTCTACCGATGAAGTGTACGGATCGCTCGGTCCGCATGATTCGCCGTTTTGCGAGACGACGGCCTACGCCCCCAACAGTCCGTATTCCGCCTCCAAGGCGGGTGCGGACCACCTGGTGCGCGCCTATCACCACACCTACGGTCTTCCCACTCTGACCACAAATTGCTCGAACAACTATGGTCCTTATCAGTTCCCCGAAAAACTGATTCCGCTCGTCATCCTGAACGCCCGCGCCGGGAAGCCTTTGCCCGTCTACGGAGACGGCCAGAATGTGCGCGACTGGCTGTTTGTTGCCGATCACTGCCAGGCCATACGCAAGGTTCTGGCGAGCGGCACGGCCGGGGAAACCTACAACATTGGCGGCAGCAGCGAAAAGCGAAACATAGAAATCGTAGAAGCCATCTGTTCGAGCCTGGACCAGTGTTGCCCGGACGATCCCGTCATGCCGCATCGCAACTTGATCACCTTGGTGAAGGATCGCCCGGGACACGACCGCCGCTATGCAGTGGACGCGCGCAAGATCGAGCGCGAATTGGGCTGGAAACCGCGCGAGAGCTTCGAGAGCGGCATTGGCAAGACCTTGCAGTGGTATTTACAAAATCAGGAGTGGGTGAAAGACGTCACCAGCGGTGCCTACCGAAACTGGATTGCCACCCAATACTCGTAGCATCGGGAGAAAGTTCGGGTGGGAAATTTGAGGTGCCCGCTTTGGGGCGCCTGTTAGCAAAGATGGAGCGATCCCAGGAGAGCCTGTCGCCATGCGAATCACAATCTTCGGCGCGACCGGCTTGCTGGGCACCTCGCTGATGCGTGAGTGGGCGGACGACGACCTCACGGGATTCGGCTCCCGAGAGGGCGACATCCGCGACCCGAAACAGGTTCAGGAGCTGGTCGAGCGCAGCCAACCGGACTGGATCATCCTGGCGGCGGCTTACACCGATGTCGACGGCTGTGAAACAAATCGCGAGTTGGCTTTCGATGTGAACTGCCGCGCCGCGGTAAACGTTGCGCGGGCGGCCAAGCAGCAGGGCGCTCGCCTGCTTTTTCTCAGCACAGACTATGTCTTCGATGGAACCAAAACCACACCCTACACCACCGGCGATCCCCGCGCACCGCGCAGCGTCTACGGTCAATCCAAGGCCGACGCGGAGGTGCAACTCAGTCAGATTTACCCGGAATGCTGCATTGTCCGTACTTCCTGGCTGTTCGGCACCGGGGGGAAATGCTTTCCCGACACAATTTTGAGGTTGGCCGCCAGCCGGCCGCAACTGGAAGTGGTGGGCGACCAGCGCGGCTCACCCACTTATGCGGTGGACCTGGCCCGCGCCCTGGTCCAACTCTGCCGTAAAGACTGCCAGGGGATCGTGCACGCCACTAATCGTGGGGAGTGCTCGTGGTACGAATTTGCCCGCGAGATCATTGCGAGTTCAGGATGGCAGACAGCCGTGCGGGAGACCACCAGCGACCAGGTCGTGCGGGCGGCGCAACGTCCCAAATATTCCGTCCTCTCTCCTGAAAGTCTGCCGAAATACGGCGTCGCGATGCCCGACTGGGGGGATGCGCTGCGCCGATATCTGGCAGAGAGGAAGTCGGCCGCAGGCTGGGTTGTGCCGCCCCGCCGCGCAAATTCATAGCTGCTCGAGCAGAGCAGCCTGCATCTCCTTCTGATGTTTAAGGTCCAGCTTTGCGCCGGCGCAGGTCACGTGGAACACGTCCGTTGCGGTTTGGCCTTGCGTGTCGATGATGGCAACCTCGATGTTGCAACCGAGTTCCGCCAGGGTGGAACTGATGTCGTAGAGCAGGCCGGGGCGATCCTGGGCGATGATTTCGATCAGGGTGCTGTGTTGCGAGCATTCATTGTCGGTTTGCACGCTGGGCTCGATTTTTACCTTCGCGCCCTGGGCGGCGGGTTTAAATTTGGCTTCCATGAGTTCGACCACGTTCACTTCGCCTGCGACCGCATCAGCAAGATTTCGCTTCAGGCGGTTCACTTCGGGTGGGTTGAGCTCGAGGGTGCGGAAGCGGTCAGAAAATCGAATCGTATCCAGCACTACGCCGGCCCGGTTGGAAAATGCTTCCGCCTTCAGGATGTTCATTCCCCACGATGAAAGCGTCCCCACTACGTGGGCAAAAAGGCCGGGGCAATCGAGCGTCAACAGGATAAGGTCAAAGTAGCCTTCGCGGCGGAGTATATCGATCTGAGGTTCGTCATCTTTGAGTTTGAGCCGGTCATACATCTGGCAGTGGGTGACGATTTCGCCGGGGGTATGCATCAGCAAATAGCGCTTGGGAAAGCCCTCCAAGAACGAAGTGATGTGTTTTGCATCGATCTCTCCCGCGGCAGCGACAACTTCCTTAATTCGTTCGCCGTTGGCCGGGCTCGCGGTCAGGCGCTGGTCGTCTACCGTCCGGCTAAGATGGTTGAAGGCGGCCGCATACAGCTGCCAAAGCATCTCGGCCTTCCAGGGAGTCAGCGCTTCCGGATTCACCGATTTGATGTCGGTGTAGGTAAACAGCGTGAGCATCTTCAGACGCTCCGTCGTCCCGACGGATTCGCTGAACTCGCCTACCACCTTGGGATCGAAGATATTCTGCCGCCTGGTCGTGGCCGACATGCACAAATGGTTGGCGATCAGGAAAGTTACCGTGTCGCGGTCAACCGGTTCCAGGCAAAGCCGGTCCAAAACCGTGGCTGATGCTTGCAGGCTCCCCGCCACGTGGTCCTCGGCTGGCATGCCCTTGCCGACATCGTGCAGTAGAAGAGACAGGAAGAGCAGATCAGGACGCTCGATTCCGTCCAGGATGTCTCGGAATCGCCGCTCCAACTCGCTATCGGGTGTGCGCAGCGCGTGCACGTTCTCAATCGCGACGAAGGAATGTTCATCTACCGTGTAGCGATGGTAATAGTCACGAATCACCAGGGAATCGACTGCCTGAAATTCTGGGAATAGCAAGACCAGCACGCCCAGCCGGTGCATGGCCCGCAACGCCATGCCCGCGTGCGGCGACACAAGTATCCGGCGGAACGGCGACCACAGCTCGGGATTATGCTCCGCCCATTCCCGAAGGCTGGGCAGCGCCGCTTCGACGCATCGTTCCGTTTCTGCCGTCAGCTTCAGGCCGTGACGGCCGACGAACTCGAAAAGGCCCAACAGCAGGGATGGGTCCTGAACCGAAGAGAGCTGGCGCAGGAAGACGCGGCCTTCCACTACAGAAAAATCAGCGTTGGACAGGCGCGACTTGCGGTTTTCGAACAACCGGTACAGACCCGAGCGCGCCGGCGGCACTTCATCGAAGAGCACGGTGAGCCGGTAGATCGAGCGGACGTGCCGGAAGTAGGTTCGCATCCACGCCGCAGGCGCAACCGGCGCCCCCCCGGGTAGGCCGATCCCGGCCGCGGCGGCTTCCGACTGCAATTCATAAGTCAGCCCATTCAGGTCGCGACCCTGGCGATAGTGCAGGAAACATCGGACGTCCGAAAGGAAGTCGAGCGCAGCACCGCACTCCTCACGAAACCCGCCCGGCAACACATTCTCCGGCGCGGGCCAAACGCCAGTCTTCTCCAGCTCAGAAATCAAGCTGAGCCAACAGGCGACCTGGTAGTCACGCAGACCACCAGGGTAGTCCTTGATGTTGGGCTCCAGATGAAAAATGGTGTGACCGTACTTGTTGTGCCGGGCAGAAGTCAGGTCGGTCAACCTCTGCTGCAGCTCAAGAGCCTCCCGCGCCACCATTTTCGGGATCACTCGAGTCCGAAGCTGCTCAAACAAGTCGGCGTCGCCGCACAGGTAACGGCAATCCAGCAGCGAAATATTAAATTCGAGGTTGTCGCGATGAAGCTTGCCGCATTCCGCGAGGGATCGGGTTGTGGGGCTAACGCGAAGGTGCAGATCCCAGAGCGCCTGGCACATTTGCGGGATCGTTTGCGTTTGCGCAGCTTCGCTCAGCTCGGACTCATGCAGAAAAAGCACGTCCACATCGGAGCAGGGGAATAGCGACCGACGGCCGTAACCACCGAGAGCGGCGACCGAGAACCGTCCCGGGCCCGCCGAGCCCGCCGGGGATTGGTTCCACAGCTCGCGGATCAGCGAATCGATGAGACTCGAGCGTTCGCGGATGGCCGCCTGCCCATCGTGCGAACGCTCGAATCTGCCGCGTATGTTCTCAGACTCTTTCTGATATGCGTCCTGCGATGCCGAACTGTTCACCAGCAGTGGCATGAAACTCCGCGACCTTGATGGGTTGGCGACTAGAGTGCTGCCGCTCCTCGCTCCTGATTTCGAATCCGAATCGCTTCCTCCACTTTGTAAAGAAAAATCTTCCCGTCGCCGATCTTTCCCGTCCCGGCACTTTGTACGATGGCGTCGACGGCGGCGTTTACCAGTTTGTCGGCTAGCACCATTTCTATTTTGACCTTGGGCACGAGGTCAACGCTGTACTCACGGCCACGATACACCTCGGTGTGGCCCTTCTGCCTGCCGTGGCCGCGTACGTCGGAGATCGTCATGCCTTCAACCCCCAGCTCGGTCAGAACTTCCTTGACGGCTTCAAACCTGGAAGGCTGAATAATCGCTTCAAGTTTAGTCATTGGGTTTATCCTCGGGTCACTCAAATTTCAGATCAGCCAAATTATAGATCGCGATACCTTCGGTCGGGTTGAGCTCGCCAACCGATCTTAGTGCAACCACCCTAACACCAAGCTTTCGAGGTAGATCATCACACCTATGACCACCAGCATCTCTACCATGACCGGGGTCATCTCCTTGATCCATTGCACCGGGGTGAAACTGGCGTCGACGTCACGCTGAATGAAAGCGTAGGCCACCACCGATTGCGCGGATCCAATGTGCGTCCAGCATCCGCCGAGAGCGTAGCCGGCAATCTGGGCCATGGCGAAAAGATGCAGAGTTGAGGTTTCCAGATGATGCAGGCCGTGCGAGGCAAAATCGGCCACGATGTTGTTGTCCAGAATGGCGGACAGAAACGTGCAACCCAGGAATTGGGCGAACGCCACATGAGACTGGCCGAGGGTTTCCATTCCCTGGTGAATCAGGCCCTGCAAGCGAGTGAAAAAACCAGCATTCGACAGCAGCGTGATGGAGAAGAACAGGGGGAACAGGAAGTAGTACTCGGCGTATTCGTGCCGGGCATCGCGCAGCGCCAATGCACGCATGTTGGGAATCCGGGCAATGCCCAGCACGGCGACCGCAAATCCCGCCAAGGACGCCAGGAACAGCGGGGCCTGATGGTGGATGCCGTGCAGCACGAGCAGGCCGACAAAGGGAATCAGCGCCAAAGCACCAATCTTTTGAGCCCGGAGGCGAACATGCGCCAGGGAGGCGAGCGCCTCATCGACAGACTGTTCCGCTTTTAGAGCTCCGCCATGGTCGCCGGCGGCGTCCAGTACATAGTGGCGATCGAGAGCTTGCGCTAGATCTTCGCTTACCAGATGGCCAAGCAGGCTGTGGCGCAGCGCCGCAGGCACTCGTTCGCGAACCATGGCGATGCCCAACGAATCACCGCCCCGCAACCGCTGCAGCACAGGTTCGGTGCAGGCTCCCAGTTCGGCGGCGTTGTCTTCGACTAGTTCCACCGGGGTTACCACCTGGCCATGGCGAGTCGCCTGAAGAAAACGCACATCGGCCGCGTTCGCCTCGATCACGTCCATGGAGTCCAGATCGACGTGCCGTCCACGCAATCTTTTTCGAATGTGCCGGGCGACCACCAGATAGCTCGCGACCGCGATGGGAGCGCAGTAGAAAAGAAAGAAGGCGTTTCCCAGGTGGGGGTACAAATTCGCCTTCATAATCAGGTTCGGAGGCTCGCCATAGGCCAGCCAGATTCCGCAAATCGTGGTCACCGCGGTGCAGACCATGACCGCGTGGCGGATGTCCGCCATGGGTGCGGCCGCCAGCAACAGAATGATGACCAGCGTCCGAATGGTGAGGCCAATCATAGAAACGCCGTCAAGCACACCCGAGGCAAATGCCACGACCGCGGTCACCGCAATAACCGTGGAAAGTATCGCTCCCCGGTTGCGGCGTAACAAGGAAAACGTTATTCCCTCGAGCAGGCGGGTCTGGGCAATTACGGAAACAAAAAACGTGAGGCCGAGGATGAACAACATTGTGTCGGCATGGATGATTTCGTCCCAGCCGTGGAACGAAAGCAGATGTTGCCGGGTCCAGTGCCACCAGCCTCGCTGCCCGATCTCCACCTGCCAAACAGAGGTTTTGAGCCCGCAAAACGTGGCCAGGATGATGAGCAGCATCCCATAGGTAAGGGCATTCTTGTGAATCTGGTACTTGAAGGAACCGAACAGAAACAATCCAAGGATCGTGGCTAACACTTCCGCCGCCAGCAGCCACATGGGGATCGCAACCATCCGGCCGGCGATCCAGGCCAGGCCAGCTACGACCGCACACCCCAGCAGGAATTTTCGCCCCGAGAGCATCACAACCGCCCATTCTACCGGCGCGGTGCTCCCACCGGGTGTAGGGTCCGGATCCCCGGTCGAGGCCAAATTGTCCTGAGCTATGGCTTCCTGCCTCGCCTGGCCAATCGCATCTACCCTCGACAGTAGGGTTTTCATGTTGGCTTCGCTTCCGGGTAGCCCGCCTAGGTTCCGCGAACCGGACCCTTCCCTGGCCGGTGGGGCCACGCCCTAAAGACGGAGATTCCCACCGCCAGAAAGCACCCGGCGATTACGGGAAGGATGGGCGCATGTCCGACAACCACCAGGAATAGCCCGACAATTACGGCCCACGACCAAGCCAGCCGTTGTTGTTTAAGGGTTTCAAGAAGCCTGTCAGGCATTCTCATTCGCAATTGCATTGGTCCCCTCCCCAACCTTACCAACCAACCTGCACCAGCAGCGCGACGATTGCCGCTGCCAATCCACCGCCTGCTAAACACAGGCCGAGCTTGCTGAACCTCGTGTTGAACCAGGGCCGTGCGATCCCGTTTCGTTCCCGAGCCCGTTCTTCCTTCAGCAGTTGGGTCAACATCTTGCGCTGTTCGAGCGTGGCCACACAGCGCAAGGCATGCCTGGCCGCCTGATAGCCCTTCTGCGGTATGCGCAACTTGAAGTTGAGCTGGGCCAGCGTGTAGTGCGCCGCGAAGCTGTCCGGCTGGAGCTGGGTTGCCAGTTCGAGATGATCAAGCGCAGGGTAGATATGGCTCGCCAGGGCGTTGGCCAGGCCCAGAAACAGGTGAGCCTCCCCGAACTGCGGAGCCAGCTCGGTGCTGCGGCAGAGCGCAGCGAGCGCAGCGTCCGGATCGCCCGCTTGAAGCCGTCGCACTCCCTCCCAGAAGCACTCGATGGCTTCGCCCGGAAATTCGAGTGCCGGCGGACATTGCCAGGCTAGGGAATGTCCGCCCAACTCAGGGCTGATGAGGAAAGAATTTGCCGTCATGCTGTCTCTTGGGCGATGCGCATGCCGGGCTTGATCTCGCTTGCCACCGCGCCGCTGTGTGTCGTGTCCGGTTTCAGTACAAACTCGGGATAGCAAAGAGCTCCCATTTCAGGAATGTCCAAGCCTTCGAGTTCGTCTGCCGCGGAGACCCGCTGACCGATGAATACATCAATCAACCAGTTCACTCCGTAGGTGAACGGAAAGACGAAGCCCAGCAGGGTCGCCACACCGATCAATTGAGCGACCAACTGGCCGGGGTCTCCGTAGAACAGTCCCTTCACCGTATTGGTGCCGTCGGCGAACAGACCCACGGAGATCACACCCCACAGTCCGCCCGCGCCGTGGACAGAGATGGCGCCTACCGGGTCGTCGATTCTGAGGACACGGTCTATGAATTCAACACTCAGGCAGACGAGCACACCGGCGATGAGTCCGATGATGCACGCAGACACGGAGTTGACATAGCCGCTGGGAGCTGTGATGGCGACCAGTCCAGCCAGCAGCCCATTGCCGGACATCGACGCGTCGGGTTTGCCAAACTTGATCCACATGTACAGGATTGCTCCGAAAGAGCCGGTACATCCTGCCAGCATGGTATCTACGGCTACGGTGCTGATCCGCAAAGCGCCCGACGCTCCCAATGTGCTGCCGGGGTTGAAACCGAACCATCCGAAGGCCAGGATGAAGCAACCCGTCAGCACGATGACAATGTCGTGACCGGGGATTGCGTTGGCTGAGCCATCGCGGTTGTACTTGCCCAGGCGCGGGCCAATAATGAGGGCACCAGCCAGCGCCGTCATGGCCCCGACCGAGTGCACCACCCCTGATCCGGCAAAGTCGGCGTAGCCGGCGCCCAACCCGAAGTTCGTGCCCAACTTTGAGAGCCATCCGCCGCCCCACGCCCAGTGCGCAAACAAGGGATAGGTGATTGCACCCAAAACGACGGAGGACACGCAAAACGCGACGTATTTCCATCGTTCCGCAACTGCGCCCGTCACAATGGTCAAAGCCGTATCCATGAAAACCATCTGGAACAAAAATAGGACCATGACGCCGACATCATAAGTATGGCGGCTCAGGAAGAAGCCGGTCATTCCAAACAGGCCCCAATCATGGCCGAGTAGATGGACCGCGTACTCGGAGTTCAGCGGGTAGGCCCCACCCAACATCGACGTTCCCGCTGCGCTACCCATCTGGATGGCAAAGCCGCATACCCAATAGGCAAACAGGCCAAAGCCGTAAACCATGAAGTTCATCATCATGGTATGGTTCGCACTTTTGGCCCGGGTCAGACCGGTTTCGACGATCGCAAAACCCGCTTGCATGAACATGACCAGGAAGCCGCAGATCAGGGTCCAGGTAAAGTTGATGCCCATGCGGTTCTGCCCAGCCTGGTTCACCAGATCTGTGAGGGTGATCCCTTTGTTAGGGTCGGAACGGACAATGTCGTTGGCGGTTCCGGTCTTGGTCCCGCTGGGGTCCCCGGCCGCCAAATCGTCGGTAGAAGGACCGCTCACGGGCAAGGGTGCGTCGACGGCCGGCGGCGAGGACGGCACGGGTGCGGCCTGGGCATGGGCCCTAGGCAACCCAGCGACGAGCAGGGCGGCAATCGCCAGCCACAAACATGGTTTCAATGATGTGCGACGTGTCATTTCATTTCTCCTTAGTCAGCTCTATGGCCGATGTTGAGCGCAGCTTTTTTTGGGCTTGCGCCCCGATGCCTCAAAGCTTCCAACCCGAGCCGCACGGTGCTGCGGCCCTAACGCCTCCAAACCGCTTCCTTCTGATGGGCGTCATTGAGGACTTTGAGAATGCCGCCAAGCGCTACACCGATCCCCAGGATGCAGAGAAACATCCTGGTACCGGTCGACGATGTCACCGTGAGCCCGATCACCGGCAGCAACCATCCGACAATTGCCAGCAGAATTCCAAAGAGTTTCATGTGGTTTTTCCCTTTCCCGTTGAGCTATATGGTTTTGATCTTGTAAAACCCGGCGGCCGAGAGGATCAA
>Ga0193732_1000234_pt1 | contig 10746 bp, 5 predicted proteins | sample U1s1metaG_FD_145077 | JGI IMG/M metagenome (GOLD analysis project Ga0193732, IMG submission 145077) | Soil microbial communities from a riparian zone of the East river system, Colorado, United States - U1s1 | ecosystem: Environmental > Terrestrial > Soil > Riparian zone | place: USA: East River...
GGACGTGGGTGGCCAGCCACCCGACGCCAAGAATGTCGCCGCTGCGGTAGAGTGCGAGGGCGTCTTCTGGATTCAGGCGCTCGCCGGCAAGAACTTTGCCGTGAATGGGTCTGAGACGCGCATCGTCGGTCTGGAAAGGATGAGCCGTAGCCATCCTTATGATAATACCGCACACCAGAGCTAGAGTGACAGGGTTAGGGATCACCGGAACATTGGAAGCTATCCTGCCGCGTGTGGGCATTTTGCACGGAATGAGGGACTTCCCAGAAGTCATCCGCCGCGGATAAACCGCATGATTGCCGAGCGTCTCGGCCACACCGCCGAGAATGCCGCTCCCTCTGCGATTGGCGCTGGGGTGTCACTTTTTTAGCAGCAGGTCTCCCGCCAGGAATGCAAAGAACACTACCGAAATCACTCCATTCATCGTAAAGAAGGCGGCGTCCAGCTTGGAGAGATTGGTGGGAGAAACCAGGGAATGTTCATAAGCCAGAAGTAGCATCACCACGATCACTCCTACCACCGCCAGCTTACCCAGCCCGAAGACCACCACCAGCCCCCACAGCAGGATCAGCATGACTAGATGGAACATGCGGGCGATACGGAGCGCGGGTCCTATCCCTAAATAGCGCGGGATGGAGTGCAACCCGGCTTGCCGGTCGAATTCATAGTCCTGGCAGGCGTAGAGCACGTCGAAACCGCCCACCCAGAAGGTCACCGCGGCCGTGAGCAGCAGAATACGGGGATCGAAAGAACCGCGCACGGCGATCCAGGCGGCGGATGGCGCAATGCCCAGCGCCAGTCCCAAAAACAGATGTGACCAGCGGGTGAAACGCTTAGTGTAGGAGTAGAGCAATATCACCGCCAGGGCGACCGGAGAGAGCAGGAGCGCCATATGGTTCAGGCGGGAGGCAGCGAAAACGAACACTCCGCAGGAAACAAGCACGAAGGTGGCCACGAATGCGGGCGTGAGCGCGCCCGTGGGCAGAGCTCTCGTCTGGGTGCGCGGGTTGGCTGCGTCAATGGAGGCGTCCGCCAGCCGGTTGAAGGCCATGGCGGCTGAGCGGGCGGCGACCATGGCGACGATGATCCAGAGCAACTGCTCTCCGGCGGGCAGGCCGTTCGCTGCCAACATGGCTCCGCACAGGGCAAAGGGGAGAGCAAAAATGGAATGTTCCCACTTGATCATTCTCAGAGTGACGCGCAGGTGGTTGAGAAAAGGCACATCCGGAATTGTAAAGCACAGAGCCGTAGCGATGCCCGCCTAGGCTGCGCTGCTGATCAGGGGGACAAAGCGGCACCCCTCCCGCAGATTGATGAGAGGCTCCCCTTGCCGCTTCCGGACCAACTGCAGCTCCTGTCCTTCATGCGGACCGACCGGTATGATCATGCGGCCGCCCTCGCGCAACTGGTCAAATAGCGGCGCCGGGATTTGCGTGGCGGCTGAGACCACGATGGCGTCGAACGGAGCGTACTCGGCCCAGCCCCGGCCGCCGTCGCCTACCCGCAAAGTCAAGTTGGTATAGCCGAGGCGCGACAGAGTTTGCTGCGCTTGGCAGGCCAGCTGCGGGTGCCGTTCGACGGAATAGACGTGGGCGGAGATCTCCGCCACCACCGCGGTTTGATATCCCGAACCGGTTCCGATCTCCAGCACATTTGACCGGGGTTCCAGCTGAAGAATTTCGAGCATCAGCGCAACTATGTAGGGTTGCGACACGGTCTGGCCAGCATCGATGGGGATAGGGTGATCCTCGTACGCTTGGTCGCGGTAGCGCGCTTCTACAAATTCGTGGCGCGGGACGTGTTCCATCGCAAGCAGCAAGCGCGCATCACGGATACCACGGGCTCGCAGCTGGGTCTCCACCATCCTGCCGCGCTCAAGCGTAAAACGATCGGGATAGGATTCGCTACTCAAACTCATCCAGAATACTACCGCTTAGCTCGTTTTGCCCGCCACCGGCGCGGATGGGAAACTTATTTCTTTCGTTGGCGAACTCTGACGTCGAAGCTGACCACGCCGTTTTGGTCACGCACGGCCACGATCGAGACGTTGCGGGTCAGATTGTACTCCACCTGGATAATCTGCTGTGAGGCTTGCGCGACGTTCGTGGTGTAGGTGAGGGTGAGGTTGTTCTGGACCTGCTGCTCAATGGTCACTGCTGGACCTGTCTGGGTGGACGAAGTTTCGGTAGCCAGACCTTGAGGGTCGATTTTGATACGACTGACGCCGAACAGTTTCTGTACCCGGTTGCTCACGGTGGCATTGAGCGCCGCGCTCAGGATCGCGCTGGAAGTCTCCGAGTTGAACGCTGACTGGGACTGGTTCAGTTGCGCAGACTCTTGCGAAGTCTGGCCAAATGCCAGAAGCCCAATAATGTCGGAGGTGGGCAGAGGCGGCTCGGAACGGTAGGTCACATTCGGCCGGTCGATCTGACCATTGAGGTTGAGCGTGACGTCGTAGTCGCGAATTCGGGTGGTGGCTTGCAAATCAAGAACCGGCGTGGTGGTCACGGGGTTGATGAAGGTGACATCACCTCGCTCCAGGCTGTATTTTGTTCCGTTGAAGTACACCTCGCCTTCGATGATGTCGGCGCGGCCCAGGATGACGGGCTTACCCGCAGTGCCGCGGAGATGCAAATCGGCGTCGCCGGAAAGCCGTACGCTGGAGGTCTGCATTTGCAATTCAGGCGTGGTGACAATGTGAACGTCAAGCCGGATCCGGTTTAGCAGGCGGTTGGTCGGCGGAAGCGCGGATGCCTGGGAGCGATCCAGATAGGCGCCAAAGTCGAAGCCGGGTGTCATCGCCAGTTTCATCACGGTGATGTCGCCGCTAAGCGTGGAGCCAGCAGAGCTGCCCACAAAATGCAGGTCAGTGTTGGCGGTGGAACTGATGCCGGGCGGGTAACGCAGGCGGACGTCCTGCCCTTGCACCCTAAGGTCGAAACTAAGTTTTCCATTGCGATCGGTAACGTAGCCGCCGAAGGTGACAAGGCCGCCGCCGGTGTGGGCGGTGAGATTCTCAATCTGCAGGCGATCCTGATTGAAGATTAACGAGCCATTAATATCACTCAGCGCGCTGGGCAGGTCTATATAAGCAATCGCGCCGTGATCGATGCCTACACGGCCCTGAGCAACCGGCTTGACAAAAGGGCCTGAGAGCGACAGCTCAACCGTAACCACGCCGGAGGAAGAGAAATCCGGGTTGATGCTTTCGATCAGTTTCAGATTAACCCGACCTCGAGCCCGCACATCAAGATCAAATTCTCCGGTCAGCTGTACCGTGCCCGTGGCTGAGACGTCGGTCTCCTCTCCCAGCAGATGGAACTCGTCAATGTTGAGTGTCTGTTTGGCAATGGAGAAGCGAACCGGACCGTCGTTGCGCAGCTTCACGTCTTCGATGGTCGCGTCCAGGCCGTCGAGACGTGCCGTGACCTGCAATTCACGGGGCCGGCGCAAAGGGCCAACCAGGTGTACTTCCCCGTCCGCCCTGGAATGCCCGGTCACGCCGCTTCGCAGGTAGACACGCAAGAGAGAATCCACATCGAATTGGCGGAAGCGGAGGTACACATCCGCAAGCCAGTCGCCTCGCGCTTGAACGTTGCCGTCAACTTTTAGCTCCGCCTGCTCGAACTGGGATTGCCCAGTAATGCGGAGCGCAGGTCCTTGGGAGACAGCGTTGATAGCAAAGTCACCGGCCCGCTCCTGGTCGAAGGCAAGGTCGCGGACGTGGATGGTCGCGTTGATCCCCGGCGCTTCCAGAGTGCCCGCGCCGGAGGCTGAGAAATCAGCCAGACCGCTGACGGCAACATGGGCACTTTGCAGCCTGACAATCCGAGCCAGCTCAAACTTGGTGCCAGTTAAACTGAAGTGGAAAGCTTGGCTCGTGGGATTGTAGGCCAGGTCACCCGCGACCCTTCCTTCGTAATGTGTCAGGTCGATATCTTTGAGCCCCATCTCTCCACCGCTGAAATCCAGGGTGGCGCTCAGACGCTCGACCGGTTCACCGTAGGCCGTGCCCGCGCGCAGCAGAATGTGGCCTTGGCCGCGCGGGTCGGCTCGCGTTCCCGCCACCTGCAGCTGAACATCCATCGTTCCGTTGACGGGATATGAGTACCCGGCCAGCGCCAGAATCCCGGCCAAATCGGCGTTCTCAGTATCAAGGTGCCCCTCGAAAGCGCTGGCATCGGTGAAGCGCCGCTCGAAAAGGTGCACGTGAAAATCAAATTTGAGTAAATCAGGGTCGCGACTCAGCGTGCCGTTGCGTACCGCGAAGGTCGAGGGCGACAGTTGAATGTCCGCACGCAGGGCGTCCCATGGGACCATTTTTTCCGGCGTTTGTGAGGTGGCGGGAATCAAGGTTTCAAAGTCTTGCGACTGCAAATTGCCCGCAATCATGATCTCAGAAAGTTTTCCCGTAGCGGTGCCATTGAAGGACGCGTGACCTTTCAGAGTAACCGGAATCGCCCCGCCATATCCCGACGCGCTGAACACCGGCTGCCATTCGCTCAGGTCCGTGGTGGTGACGGAAAGTTTGAGCGCGGCCCGGGAGGAAAATGTTCCCGAGGCGCGAACCTGGGTGGCGCGAGTAGAAGCGTTCAATTGGTCGAGCTGCAGCTCGCCCGGACCAGCCCGATAGACTCCCTGAACATGCGCGTTGATGGGCAACTGCGCGCGCGACGGGTTGGTCGGGGACACTACATCAGCCGTGAACTGGGCTTCTGCATCACGCGGCGTCCCCTTCCAGTGGGCGTCCACGTTTCCGCTGACCAGTCCGGCAAGGTTGATCTTGTGAAATGGCCGGGACGGTGTGGACAACGCCGCCGCAATTTCCGCGGCCGATAAGTCCCTAAGGCGCAGGCGAACCGTGCCCGCCTGCCGGTTGGATTCTTTTGTTTTTGCGGCTTTACTCGCAGTTTGTGGATTGAGCCATTGGGTCACATCGGCATCGCCAGTGATGCTGCCACCGAACACCCGGCCCTGGATCTGGGACAGTATGAGCCGCCTGGGATTGAGCGCATATTGCGAACTGAGGGTGGCGCCGTGTAGCCCGAGGGGAGAATCGCGCCAGTCCAGATTCGACAACAGAACCTTGCCAATCGACGAGAAGTCCTGAGTGGACCAGGAACCGTGTCCCGTTAGGCGGATTTCGCCGCGCCGAAAATCCGAGCGTCGCGCAATGGCTGCCGCTTCGGCGAGATCGACACTCGCGTCATAGTCGCCTTCTATCCTTGTCCGGCTGAAGTCCGGTTGACTGAAATCCTGCACTTGCCCCCTGGCCTGGAGGCGGGAGCGGCCGGAAGTCGCTTTCAGGGATCGTATCTCGATCCGGTTCCGATTCAGGCTGAAGTGGGCTTCGGCGGTCCAGGCAACAGGACGATAGTTCTGCAACGCGGTGTCGGCTTTGCCCAGCAAAACATTGCCGTCGTAGGTTCCGCGGAAGAGCGAATAGGTCATGTCCGCAGAAACATTACTGGCCGCGAAATCGAGCGGAATGTTCTGGTCTCCCCAAATGAGCTCGCCGTGACGAACTTCAAGACGACTGATCGAGAGCGCGAAAAGCCGTTCGATCGACTTCCCTTTCGAGACCTGCTTCCCTTTTGGCTCGGGCTGGTTGGTGCTGCCGTCGGGATAAAGAAGGATGTGGATGACGGGATGATCCAGAATCAGGTAATTCAGTCCGACTTCAGTCCGTAGAATCGACCAGATTTTCATCTGGGCCATCAGACTACTGACATGAGCGTAGGGCACTTCGCCGGGCCGCTCACGACCGTGGATGGTAAGACCGCGTACTTCCACCTGAAAGTGAAAGGGGACGGTGTGCAGGCTGCCCAACTCCACCCGTCCGCCGGTCATTTGTTCCAGCATGGCCACTAGACGCTGGCGCACCAGATCGCGAAAAGAATCTGTGGTGCTGTACCAGCCGAGGCCCAGCAGGAGCAAAAGGCCGGAGAGCATGACCCATAGCAGGAACTTCCAGAACTTGCGCCTCGCCGGCTTGGTGCCGGTTTCACTCATTGCCCTCGGCCCCCTGGTCCAGCCGTCAGCGCTTTCGAGCGGATTTGACTTCGTGCCCGCAGGTTTTGCAGCCAGGTCGTGAGCAGCTGAGTGATCTTCCTTTGGGTGAGGAGTTCCTTGATTTTCCCGGAGACGTCAGCCAGGGGCACGCTCTGTCCGCCCGATTGGTGAAGTTGAGGCAGAAGCTCCTGCTGGTAGTAGCTCTCGATGCTCTTACTATCGATGTTGACTGAGGGCCGCAGCCGCGAGTCCACCAGGCTCATCAAGTCGAGCTGAGCGGCTACCCGGTTGTTGAGATCTCCTTCGCTGAGCCCATAGCTGTCGAGCAGAGCATGCCAACCCGGTTCAGTTTCGGTATGGGGATACTGCTTGCGGATTTCTGCCACGCGATTGGCCACTTCCTCGGGAGATGCATGCGGGTACTCGGGAGCCCGTAGCTGTTCACGCAGCAACTCCTGATCAATCAGATGGTCAAGGGCGGACTTGCGATCATCCGCGGTTAGGTGATCCAGGGAACGGCCGCCGCTAAAGGCTTCATAACGAACAGCGTCTTCCCAATCGCTTTGCAGAATGATGTGGCCGTTGACGGTGGCCTCGATGCGATCAATCACTTCCGCGGCGCCGGTCGGGAAGGCCAGCGCGAGAAAGGCCGCGGTGCGGACGAAGATCGAAAGCCGCTTTCCCATCAGAAAGTCTGCCCAATGCTGAAGAAAACGTTGAAATGGCTCGCGTGCTGAGGTGCGAATTGGTCCGCTGGACAGGTCTCATCCTGCTGGAGCGTTTTCTCACAACGTGGGTACGCGGGCGGATTCAGATTGTATCCGAAATCGAAGCGCACCGGGCCCACCGGGGTTTTGTAACGCACACCGATCCCGATGGCGTGCGAAATATAGTTATAGTCACACTGTTTTGCTGTGGCGGTTTGCAAACACAGCCGAGGGCTTTTCTGGCTCCAACGCAGCAGGTTGCGGAACAGGTCATGTTCGTTGGTAAAGACGTTTCCGGCATCGTGGAAGATGGCGAAGCTCATGTTGTCCTGGAAAAAGGGCAGGGTCGGAGGAGGAGTGCGGAGTTCGATGTTGTTCACGAACAATGCGGTTCCGCCCAGTGGGAAGCCGGTTGCAGGATCACGCGGTCCGGCCTGATTCAATCCGAATCCACGATGCGAGTTGCCCCCTCCGGCAAAGAAGCGCTCGGCCAGCGGAAGACACGCGTGCTGCCCCGGATCAGGCGTGTTGCAGTCTTCGCCCGGCTGAGGCATGAAGGTTCTCTCGAATGGGATTTCGACCCCGATGCGAGTGGAGCGAGCCAGAACAAACTTCCGCTCTCGGTTCTTTCCCAAGGCGTAATAGGTAGAATTTTGGAGGAGCACGCGGCCGAAGTCAGTCTCCGAGGCAAAGTAGGTGTGCGCCACGCCGCCGTCAATGGTGGTGTAGTTTCCCTTGGTGCTCTCCAGATCGTTGTCCCGCTTGTTGCGGATATAGCTGAAGTTGGGAATGCCCACGCGTGTCGGCTGGGAGAGAAGCGGAATCTGGTCCTGGCTGACCCTTGGATCGTTCGCCTTGACCCGCCGGTAGGTCAGACGGTAGGTCATGATACTGGTCTTGCTGATCGTCTGTTCCGCTGCGACCGACCCCTCCAGCCGCTGCGAGGTAAATGTGGTGACGTCCACCGTGTTGTCGTAGAACGTGGTAAATGTGAGACGCCAGTTGGGATTGTTGAGTAAACGCGGAGCGTCGTAACTGACCAGCCCGCGTTGCTGCAGGCGTCCTACGTTGCCCTTGAACACGAGGGTGTGATTGAGGCCGCGGAAGTTGAGCCGTGTGACGCCGAACGACACCCGAGGGCTGACTCCGGTCTCTCCCAGAGGGTTAGTCCCGTTGACGGTCGGCTGTCCGGTTTGGAACTCCAGCCCCAAGCCGTAATTGAACGTGTAGCGCTTGGCTTCCTGCACGTTTACCAAGACATTCTTCTCGCGCTCGTTGCTGGTGGGGTTCTGCACCGCCGTGTCCACCTGGCTGAAGATGCCGAGATCATAAAGGCTCTTTTGTGTGTTCAGCATGTCAATCTGGCTTAGAGGATCCCTCGGCTTGATCTGGATTTCGCGCTGCACAATAGAGCCACGGGTGTGATTCAAGCCGGAGACATATACCTGGTCCACAATGACCTGTTCGCCCCGATGGATGGTGTAGACGACGTCCATGAGATTGGGATTCTCCGTGGACCGTCTGGCCGATGCCTCGAAAGTGGCGTCGGGAAAGCCGTTATTGAAGTAGTAGTTAAGAACAATTTCGCGGTCCTCATTGATCTTGGAATATCCAAACCCTTGGGCAGGAGAGATATTGAGATCAGGAAATGGATTGTTTAACGCGGTTTCGTTGCCCACAATCTGTAGAGTTCCCACCATGGTCTGCGGGCCTTCATCAATTTGCAGGGTAATCGCGAGTTCATTCTGATTGCCGCGATAGTTGTCTTCCACTTTGGGTGTGACTTTCACCTCCAGGAAGCCATTGGCGTGATATGGGTTGGACACGATATTACGCACGTCCCCGGAGAGCAGGGCCTGGCTGTAACGGCCATACGATAGGAAGCGTGCAGCTGGCTGGATTTGCATACGGGATCGGATCTGTTCCGGAGTGAAGCTCTTGTTCCCGACGAGCTCGAGCTTCGAGAGCTTGTGCCGTTCGCCGGGGTCGATGGTATAGGTCACCCGCAGTTCATCGGAAGAAACGGAAGTCTTTTGCTGGCTCACTTTGGCATCAAAGTAGCCGCGGCCCTGCATGTAGTTGAGCAGATTGCGCCGTCCTTCGTTGAGCAAGTCATCGTCGAGCGCGTTTTCTTCGTACACCGGAACGTTCTTCTTGAGCTGCGAATGGCTGATCTTGAAGCCCTCGGCGGCGATAACAACTTTGGGTCCGGGTTGGATTTCGAAGGTGTAGTCCAGAGTGTTGGTTTCCGGACGGTAGGTTCGGCTAGAGATCGCCACCTGGGACAAAAGGCGATTTTGCTTTTGATATTTTTTTCTCAGGCGGTCAAGCGCGCGACTGACGCGCTGTACCGTGACGTAATCCCCCGGGTGCATCTTGGCGATGTCCTGAATCTGCCCCTGGGAAAACCCGGCCGGGCCAGTCAAGATCACGCGGCCCACTTTCGCATGAGGTCCGGGCGTGATCCGAAAAGTGATGTCCATCTGCTGCGTTTCCGGATGAGCCTGCTCTTCATCGCTTGAGCTGGACTTGTAATATCCGTTTTGTTCCATCAATTGCTTGATGCCGGCAATGGCGCGTTCGAGTTTTTCCCGGGTGAATAGCTCTCCCAACTGAAGCTTCGTCGCGTTCACCACCTGATTTGCGGCCGGTGGATTGGGTGCTGCTTCGACGAAGAGTTCACCCACGAAGAAGTTCGCCTGGGTGCGAAATGCCAGAACGACCTGATGGTCCGGGCTGCGCTCGGCCTCAACCTGAATATCGGCAAAGCGACCGGTGGAGTGAAGTGCCTGAATGCTTTGACGCACATCCTCGCGCTTTAGCGGAACGCCGGCCTTTTGTGGGATCAGATCGAGCAGGTGATGCTGGGCACTCGCGCCCGGTACGTCGGGGAAATTAATGGTTTGGACAATCAGACCCTCATAGGCAGCCATTCCACCGGCCGCTTGTGGGCGATTGCACCTCTGCACCGAGGCAGAAAGCGGCCGCGAGGGCCAGTGCGGTCAGGGTTGTCCGAAGCGCTCCCTCTAAGTGCAAACCGACTCCTCGCGAGTGCAGGTCATGCTGGTTCGAAGAACAAGTATAAGGCTGTGTTGCATTTGGCCCGGGAAACCGCGCGGCACCTATAATAATGGTTTGGACCCCTGGAACTGGTGACCTGTTTGGAACTGGAAGAGAGATATTCGCGGCAGGTTCTTTTCCTGGGAATCGGCCGGGAGGGGCAACGCAAGCTGGCAGGCGCCCGTATCGGCTTGGTCGGATGCGGGGCTACCGGCTCGGCTCTGGCTTCCCTGCTAGCCCGTGCCGGCGTGGGCCACATCCGCATCATCGATCGCGACTATGTTGAGCCCAGCAACCTGCAGCGCCAGTCGCTGTTCGACGAGTCCGACGCGGCAGAATCGCTGCCCAAGGCCATCGCAGCTGCCCGAAAGATTTCCACCTTCAACTCCCAAATTGTAGTCGAGCCCCAGGTGGCGGACCTGGTTCCAGCCAACGTCGAATCCCTGTTAGACGGGGTGCAACTGATTCTCGACGGTACCGACAACTTCGAAACCCGCTATCTTCTCAATGATTTCGCGGTGAAGACCTCCCTCCCATGGATTTACACTGCGGCGGTTAGCAGTTACGGCGTCACCCTGAATGTACTGCCGGAAAAGACCGCCTGCCTGACTTGCCTGTTCCCTGATCCTCCGCGCGGAACGTTCGAAACCTGCGAGACCGCGGGGATTCTGAACTCGGCTGTCAATCTGGTCGCTTCCGTCACCGCCACAGAAGCCATCAAACTGCTGGTAGGCGCGGACCAACGAGTGCGGCGCAGCCTGCTTTCGTTTGATGTGTGGAGCAACGAGCGCGCCGAGATCAAGGCGGACAAGCGGCGACCGCACTGCCGGACATGCGACGCGCGAGACTTCGTCCATCTTGACGGTGCCGACAGAGCGCACATCACGCTTTGCGGACGCAATTCGGTCCAGATTCACGAGCGCCACAGACCGATCGATTTCACCGAAGTGAGCCAGCGGCTGAAAGC
>Ga0193732_1000235_pt1 | contig 10731 bp, 5 predicted proteins | sample U1s1metaG_FD_145077 | JGI IMG/M metagenome (GOLD analysis project Ga0193732, IMG submission 145077) | Soil microbial communities from a riparian zone of the East river system, Colorado, United States - U1s1 | ecosystem: Environmental > Terrestrial > Soil > Riparian zone | place: USA: East River...
ACGCGCCGCGGACGGCCATCTTGCCATCCCCGCGGGGGTCCCAGGAAAATCCAACCCGCGGTTCGATGTTGGAGTAGTCAGTCTTATAGAGCTGGTTTCCTGTTCCCGGGCCCACTATCGAAAGCACCACCGGAAAGGTGGTGGCAGGGTCGGAGAGAAGGTTAGACATATTTGCGTTTTCTTCGTAAGGTACTCCGTCCAGTTGGTACCTCAGACCGAGAGTCAAGGTCAGATTACGCCGAAGCTTCCAAGTGTCCTGCCCGAACCAGTCATATTCGTGCTGCCGGAATAACTTGTTGTCGGTTGGCTGCCGAACGCCAGCCTTGTTGAAAAATTCCCCGTTCAGGTCTTCGGCTACGAATCCGTAAAGCGCAGAGGCCGCGTCCGACAGCGTAATCCCAGTGTTTGCTCGATCAGTTACGCCAGGCACATCAATCAGATTGAAGCCAATGCTGAAGGGGTCGCCAAATATTACAAACGTGTTTAGGTCCACCTGGCGGCGGGAAAAGAAGCTGTTGGGCCCGCTTTCGTGGACATTGCGGAAATCACCGCCAAATTTAAAAGTATGGGAACCGTGCACCCAGTTGATGCTGTCTGAATAGCTGGTCGTTCCGGTCGCGCGGAATTGACCATCCGATACCAGGCTGAGGCAGCCGAAGCTGGTGAACGGATCCATGTTGTAATCACGGCCATTTCCGAACTGGTCGAGCGGGCTTACGCTATCCAGCACACCCAGCCCGGTGCACTTGAAACCGACACTCACCCGGTTCCAACCGAAGGTGAAATTGTTGAGCAGATTGCTGGTCAGACTGGAGACCAGGTTTGCCGACAGGCCCTGATTGATAGCCTTGGATGAAGTGGCCGCTACATTTCCCGGCAATATATCGTCGTGAAACGGATTGGGATCGAACGAGTGATCGTATCCGTAACGCAAGCTGAGCGTTTCACGGTCAGTGAAGTGGTGGTCAATCTTGGCTACGGTTTGATACCCGCTCGTCCGCGAGGAACTGGGATAGTGAATCGTGCCGCTCACGCCGTCTGCCGATTGCGGGGCGTTCGGGTATAGGGCCAAAACTTGCTGTGCGGTTGGATCCAGCGGCAATCCGTAGACATTGTTCGAGCTCGACGGGCCGAGATCTACCGGCACGGTAGTCGAGCCCAGAGTGTCCGGGTCGATAAATGTGTAGTTGAACACTCCCGTCTTAAAGGCTGCGGTGGGAACATTCGCCGTTCCCGTCAATGTGGTCACGAAGCGCTGCAACTCGTGGTTGAAAAAGAAGAACGTCTTGTCTTTGCGAATCGGACCGCCGATAGAATAGCCAAACTGGTTCCGGACATAAGGATCCTGCGGGCCATCGCTCACCCGATTGAACCAGTCCCGTGCTCCCCCAAAGCCGTTCCAACGGCCGAACTCATACGCATTTCCATGGAAGGAATTGGTACCGCCCTTGGTGACCACATCGATGATGGCACCCGTATTACGGCCAAATTCGGCATTGAAATTATTAGTGATAACGCGAAATTCCTGGGTGGAATCGGGATTTGCGCCAAGCACGCCGCCTGCAGCGCCGGGTACTGACGTATCGTTGTTATCCACGCCATCCAGAAGGAAATTATTGTTCCGCTCGCGTGAACCGTTCACCGTAAAGCCGCCGAGGCGCGAATTGGTCTGCGAAGTTCCCGGCGACAGCAGAACTAAGCTATAAGGATCGCGCGTGATCAGAGGCAAGTCCTTGATTGCCCTCTCGTCAACCAGATTGCTGACTTGCGAAGTTTCCAGATCGACATCCGGAATCTGGTCAGCGCGTACCTGCACTTCTTCCGTAACCGCTCCCGGCTCTAGCTGAACATTCAGGGGTAGTACCTGGGCGACTGAGAGCGGAACGTCTGAAATATGGAAACTCTTGAAGCTCGCCATCTTGACTGTGATGTCATAGACACCGGGGGGCAAGGAGGGGACGCTGTAGGCGCCAGTGCCACTGCTGGTGGCGGTGCGCATGGCGTTCGAACCCAGGTTCTTGACCGTGATTTCGGCTCCCTGCACGACGGCCCCGACAGAGTCGGTTACTGTGCCCTGAACCGAACCGGTCTGCGCCAACGCGAACGTGGTGGCCAGCACCAGAAATAGGCTCCCCAAAATGAGTCTCAGACTCCGCATGTTTTCTCCTCGTTTCAATCTCAACCGCTGCGCGACAGGCGTGCCGCGTTCAGCCCTCGTCGGCTTCCGTGGGCCTCAAATGACATTTAGAATCGCTGGACGCCGCGCACTGGGGTAGCCTACAACAGGGCTTTGTGATTCTTAATGGCAATTGTCCGACCAGTCAGAATGTCTATGTGAAGTGATTTATTCTAAAGGTCTTAATATCGAGGTGGAACCTTCTCTTACACCATTACTTCGGTCATTTATACGAAGATACAAATAGATCCATACCGAATTTCATAGGCTGCAAGGCTATCCGGCGGTGAATTATTTGCGGAAACCGGCCGCTCCCAATTTGCGCCTGACGCAACCCATTTCGCGGTCGGTTAGACGAGTTTCCAGACAATTCCTAGACAATTCATGGAGTGGACCGACCGGAAGTCCCAGCAAGAAAAACGGGCGAGGTTCCCAGGGGGCTCGCCCGTCTGTTTTGTTTGGCCGCGTGGCGTGACTCTAGAAGGTCACGCGGATGCCGAACTGGAATGCCCGTGGCGCGCCACTCGAGAACGAGCCGGAGCCCGACCCCACGCGCAGCGGCGCGATCCCGACCGTACCGTTGATACTACCCGGTCCGCCGGATAGGGCAGGATCAAATCCCGTGTTGCCTCCGCGACCGATCGAGGATTGTCCAATCCGATTATCCCGATTGAAGATGTTAAACGCTTCCGCCGTCGGTTCAATGGAGAGTCGGTCCTTGATCGTGTAGCGCCAGGAAAGACGGATATCGGTGGTGTAGAAGTTGGGATTGTTGATGGGTGAGAAAGCCAGCGGAACCGACTCCACCACCCCGCCTAGGGCGGTGAGCTGATCCTTGGTGAACAGACCGGCCTTCACCAGCGCCTGACCAGCCGGGGTTAACGTACCAGCGACATTGGAGTTGAACGCCGACAACACCTGGTTCAGATTGCCGGCATGGACGCTTCGGCCATAGGCGCCTCTCTGAGTGCCCGGTATGGGATCAGCGCCCAGAGCGGTGTTGATCACGCTGCCATCCCCGTTCAGGTCGTTCAGAAAGATATCCGCGGAACTGTCCCCGCTGAAATCCAGGAACATGCTGGATGGTTCGTTGGTTTTGTATTGGGTGACGGTCGAGAAGCGGAAGCCAAACGGCAGCTCGCTCAGGAAAGAAACACCGACCTGGTGTCTGCGATCCAGATTCGACGGGCCATAAAACGCTGTCGGGTTATCGTTGGTGACTGCCTGATCCAGAAAGTCCTGGTCAAGCGAAGTGGTTTTGAAGCTGGACAACGCATACGTGATATTGGTGCTGGCATTCCGGAATGGACCCCAGGTGCCCAGCTTGCCGGTGAGCAGAACCTGAAGGCCTTGATAGCGCGAAAGCCCAACCGGCTCGATCACGCTCATCTGGCGGAAACCTGGGTTGTTCCCTCCGAAGGCAAAGCCATCCAAACCGGAACCCGCCCCTACTCCGTTATCGGCGAATTCGAAGATGTCCCCGCCATCCGCGATGACGCAGTCCACATTCGCGGCGTTGGTGCCAAAAGCACACCCATGATCGCCGAAGGTTAGGTTCATTGCGGTTTGGGCCGTGGCAACATTAAGACTATTAGCCGCACCTACCCGATTGCGATCAACCAACATGGGGAAGTGGACGCCGCGGTTCATCACGTAATCTACGTTCACGACCAAGCCAGGTCTGATCTCCTGCTGGACGCCAAGGTTGATTTGCACGCCGTAGGGCGAACGGTATTTGGGATCGATAATGCTCCCGCCACCAAAGACGCCCTGGTCGCTGTTGAACTTCGGCAATGCCCCCGTAGGCGGCCAATTCGCCGCCAGCTGCGCACTGGCAGACTGCAACAGGGATTGCGCCTGCAAGGCGAACGGAATGACATTGCCGATGGCGGCTCCGAAACAGCTGTCAGGGGTCGCAGTGGTCGGCTGAGCACCCGTGCACTGAGTCGAGAAATCGAACAGGTGCACCGATCCGTCACTGCTCCTGGGATCGATGATGAAGGGCAGTAAGGGCTCCGCCTCGGGGGTGTCGTTGCCCAGCCCCGGGGGAAGTTGTTCAGCGCGATCGAACAACAGGTTGTTAAAGATGTTGGTTTCGTAGTACATTCCGCCGCCGCCGCGGATCACGGTTTTGCCGCTCCCGGCTACGTCCCAGGCAAATCCAACCTGGGGCGCAAAGCGCTTGTTGTCATTGTGTGGCTTGCCGCCCAGTTCAGCATCGAAGGTACCGATCAGGGGAGCGCGGGCCAGATCTGCATTTGACAGACCATCATCGTGGTCATAGCGCAGACCACCGTTGACCGTAAGATTCCTGGTCACTTTCCAGGTATCGTGGGCGTAGACTCCGATGCGATTGTTGGTGAAACCGCCATGCGGGAAACCCAGCGCCGGTGTCTCGCTTCCGGCGCCCAGACCGTTACCCAGAATCACGTCGGCAACGGAGAAATTCAGAGGATCCGCAGCCCCACTGGCATTGAAGGGATCAGCCGCGGGACCTGCGCTAAAGCGCCCCTGGATTTCCGGGCCCAAGCCAAAGAATGAAGCAAAACCCGCTTCATCAATACGGTTATACTCGGCGCCAAACTGAATGGTGTGACGCCCCTTGACGAAGCTGGCATCATATTTTGTTTGCCGGTTCTGCTGGTAGGTGTTCTGCGGAGCGTTGGGATTCGGCCCGAAGATAAAGCCGCCCAAACCGGTTACGTTGATCGCCACCGGAGAAATCGGAGTTCCCGCCAGCGCATTCCCGTCGACGATGCCATTGATAAACTTCAAGAAGCTGAAACGGAGACCATGGACCCATGCTCCCGAACCGTAGTCCCATCCCACCGCGTGAGAGTTGGTACTATTGGAATTGGCAAACGCGGCTACCCCGACGCCACCGAATCCGGTCACGCCGATATTGTCGTCGTGGTTGTACCGGTAAAACAATTTCATCTTGTTGGTAAGGCTGAAGTCGGTGCGCCCTCCCCCCATGTGCTCATTTACCGGCACGCCGAAGGACCCCGTAAACTGTGGGAACGGCCCAACATTCGTAGTATTCGCCCCGACTTGCTGGAGCTTTTCATATTCCACTTCCCAGAACCACTTGTTCTTGATGAATGGTCCGCCCAGCCGTCCCCCGTAGTTGTCGCGGCTGAAAGGGGGCTTGGCAGTGTCCGCCGTGATGATGGGCGCGTTGTTCGCGGCAAATTCAGAGCGCCGGAAAAATCCAAAGCCGGACCCATGCAGGTTGTTAGTGCCGCTTTTGGTGAGAATATTGACCGCTCCCGACGACGTCAGATCGGTGCTGACATCAAGCGAGGACTGCTGAATTCCGAACTCTTGCACTGATTCATTGGTCAGGTTCATTACGGTCGTGCCGACCGTCTCGTCCGTGATGTCCACTCCGTCGACCTGAATACGAGTCGAGCGGCCGGAACGGCCCCCAACCGAAACACCGGTCATTTGATTTTTGGTCGGGTCGAAGAGTCCGCCGTCCACAATCTGCACGCCGGGCGCAAGTTGGGCCAAGTCAAGAAAGTTGCGGCCGTTCAGGGGCAGATTATCAATCATGTTTGCGGTGACCACACCCTGTACCGTCGATTTGGTGGTGTCGACGGTTACCGCTTCAGCTTGCACCATCACCTCGGTGGTAATAGCACCCAACTCCATGTTCATCACCAGCGACGAGGTTACGCCCACCCGGATGGTGATCACGGTGGAGGCCGTCTTGAAACCCTCGTGCTGTACGCTGATGCTGTAGTCGCCGGGGGCTAGGTCCGGAACCACTAATCTGCCGTCTGCCCCAGATTTCAATTCCAAAGAAATGCCCTTGTCTTTGCTGGTAAGGGTGGCTCGGGCTTCCGGCACTGCCGCCCCGGAAGGATCGAGAACCTCAACCGTCGCCGAGCCCGTCAGACGCTGGGCCAGAAGGTTGGCGGAAGGGGCCAACACAAGCATGATTCCGAACAGGGTCAAAAATGTTGCGATCCATATCTTTCGCATGTCGCTATTCTCCTCGATCATGAGCGTGCTTCCTGAGGTGCAGAGGGGTGGACCTGATCCAAATCGGGTAATTCGCTGAGAGGCCTTTTCGGACCGACTATGGGGCAAACGCTTCACATGATACAAGAACTGTCTAACGGCTAAGCAAACATGCTTCCAAAACAGTACTTTAAGGAACACATTGATTCTTAGTGTCTTGTAGGAGCCGCAAGCAATGGTGTACTGAAAACCAGAGATTAGCCCTGGCTGGTTATGAGTTTTCATACACCGCGTAAGGGTCATTACCCTTGTGGCAAAATGCAGTGTGCTTCCCAGCGACCTCAGTTACGGCATCGAACTGTTCAATCGAGGCGAATTTTTCGACGCCCATGAAGTACTCGAAGACGTCTGGCGAGCTGCACCCGCCGGCGAGAAGAAATTCCTGCAGGGCATCATTCAAGTCGCGGTCGCGCTCTACCACTTCGGAAACGGGAATTCGATGGGAGCGCGCTCGGTCCTTAGGCGCGCTTTCCGGAACCTATCCCGCTACCCGGAAGGTTTTGCCGGGGTCCAGTTGGCGGGATTGCTGGACTCGATTTCTGATTGGCAGCGAGCTATGGACGAAGGCACGGCGGTACCCCCGCCGCCGAAAATAGTTGTTGGTGAATAGTCGACCACCCATGGGTCGTTGGTCATGCGTCCTCAGGGGTCAGCGCTTCCTTTTCCTCTTTCTCACCACCTTGGATGGATTGCGGGCAACTTCCTTCTGTTCTCCCGCAGCAAGCACGCGGCGTACGATGGGGGTGTTTAGCTTGTACCTGCGCTCGACTACGTTGCCAATGTCGTCTCTCAGGTGCACCACGAAAACCGGCAAGTCGCCCTCTTTTTCAAAGGTCTCGTGCGCCAGTGTCACCGGCAGCACCCCGTTGAGATTCCGCTCCCGATAGGCGGTTTCGTAACGATGCCGCCTGACGTTCCAGGTGAAGACGCGAAACTGGTTGAAATCGAAAGGCATGCCATCCTTGTTTTCGGTGAGCAGCACCAGGTATTGCGGGACTTTGCGGTCGCCATCGGTGACCTGATCGAGGACAAACGAAGCCACCGTACGCTGGCCTTCGGCGTACTGCGCGATCTCGAGCGGAATGTCCACATCCAACATGCGGCCGAGGACCCAGCCCACGTGCCCCAGCTCATCGCGGATGAGCCACCAGTCTTCCATGGCGGGGGCAGCGGCCGGGGATGGTCCTTCTTTGCCGGCACTCGTAGCTCTGGCCTGTCCACTGGGCAGGGGCTTTGCGCTGCTGGCGCGCTTCAGAAGCGACAGCTTCGCCCCCTGTTCCACCTGATAAAGGTGGTCGGCGTCGCGATCCGGTTGCAGGTGAATGTTGCTCTGGTTGTGCGCCAGCGCAGTCGCCTGTACGGGTTGGTTCCGCGCCTGCTCCGCCAGTTTCTGGAAAGCGTCGTAGGTTTCCTGGTTCACCAGATAACGCTGTTCCAGCCAACCTTCGACTCCGGCGGAGGTACGCACCCGGGCGAACCGGCGATCCCGTCCGAGGATTTGTACGAGTTCCCCATTTTTCACCGTCCCCGTTTTGTTGTAAACCGCCGCCACCTGGTCGCGCAGGAAAGCCTGGGGAGCGGAGACATAGGCAATCTCTTTGGGGGCGAGAGTCCGGTTGCAACCGGAAAATGATCCGACCACCAGGAGCAAGAGCAAGCAAGTTTTGATGCGAGGCCTCACGGGGACAATATTAGCAGTCGTTCGTCGCTGGTCGCCGGTCGTCGGTTGACGGCAAGCATCACACCGCGGCTCTCGATTGTCAGTCATCGGTCGTCAGTCATCGGCAAGATCCCAATCGCAACCCTGCGGAGAAGGCTTGGCCAGAGAAGCGACGTCACCGAGCAACCGGGGGCGCACGGTTTGGTTCGGCTCAGTCGCCGAAGGAGATTCCGATCGCCTTGGCGGCTTGCACCAGCTGGCCGTTGGGATCGACGGTTTTCAGTTTGCCGATAGCCTGGGCGATATCTACCGCCTCGATATGCCCGCTGCGTAAACACACCATCTTGCCGAAACCGCCCTCGGCAATCAGGTCCACGGCGGCGACGCCAAAGCGGGTGGCCAGGATGCGGTCGTAGGGGGTGGGCGTGCCGCCACGCTGGATGTGCCCCAGGACACTAATCCGCACCTCCTTGTTGGCGCTGGTGGCAATGGCGTTGCCGATCAGGTTGCCCACCGAACCGGCGCGCCGATTCTCCTTGAGCTCCAGCGGGAGTTTGACGCCTTCCGCCACCACCACGATGGTGAACCGCTTGCCATAGCTCTCGCGCTGCTTTACGAACCTGCAGACGCTCTCGATGGTGAACGAAATTTCGGGGATGAGGATGACGTGAGCTCCACCCGCCATTCCGGCTTCAAGAGCGATCCAGCCGGCGTCGCGTCCCATGACCTCGACCACCATGATGCGATGATGCGATTCGGCAGTGGTATGGATCTTGTCCACTGCGTCGGTGGCAGTGGCCAGGGCCGTGTCGAACCCGAACGTGACTTCCGTGGCCGAGAGGTCGTTGTCGATGGTCTTGGGCACGCCCACGATCTGCATGCCACGATGGAAAAGCGCCAGTGCGATGGCCTGTGAGCCGTCGCCGCCAATGCTGATCACCGCATCAATGCCCAGCTTGCGGGCGTTCGCGATGACCGCTTCGGAAATATCGCGCGTGATTTCCTTACCGTCTTCGACGGTGCAATATTGGAAGGGGTTGCCGCGATTGGTGGTGCCCAGGATGGTGCCGCCGCGAGGCAGAATTCCGCTCACCTCCTTGAGCGTGAGTTCATAGGATTTTTCCGGCCAGATCAGCCCGTCGAAGCCATCTGGGATGCCAATGACTTTCCATTTATATTTCAGGAAGGCGGACTTCACCGCAGCGCGAATGACGGCGTTAAGGCCGGGGGCGTCGCCGCCCCCAGTGCAAATTCCGATACAGCGAATGGCGGTCATGGAAACTAGAATGCCAGAGTCCGAACCCTACGTCAGTTGCCGGTCCTTGGGTAGTCAGGTTCCTGGACCGTAGGTCACTGGACAGTAATCGTGACGGCCGGGCTAGTGCCCCCACACAGGCTGGCGCTAACCGTGGTGGACAAGCCCGTTGCCGTGGAACTCACGGTCGCGATGCCGCTGCTAATGGACGGGATCACCGCTGTATCCGAGATCGTCCAGGTCACTTGGTTGGTGACGTCCTGTGACGTTCCGCTGCCGGAAAACACAGCCTTCGCAGCGAAGGTGATTTGCGCGCCGGCTGCCGGACTGGTGGTCGACGGAGTGACCGTAATGCTGGTCACAGTCGGGCATACCGTAACTGTGGCGGTGTTGCTGAATGCCCCGTCGGTGGCGGTGATGGTCGTAATACCCGGCGGAGAAGCGATGCTGGTCGCGGCCTGGACCAGACCCGTCTTGGTTCCAATGGTAGCCACGGTGGTATCGGACGATTGCCAGGTGCTTTTGGAGGTCACGTTCGAAGTGCTGCCGTCGTCGAAAGTCCCGGTGGCGGTCATTTGAATGTTCGCGCCGGGTGTAACCGACCCCGTGGACGGAGTCACAGCCACCGACTGGAGCGTGGGATTGACAAAGAAGCCGCGACAACCGGCCGCCAGGGCAAGCATGAAAAGCGCGGTAAACGCAGCCAAGAGTCGGAGTTTTTTCTTGAAACCAGGCATGTGACAGAATCCCGGCAGACGCGCCTTTTCTTCAGTTTCGTCCGCAAGTGGCGTAACGGAATTGTAGCAGAGAAAGTTTTAGCGCAGACTTAGGGGTGTACCTCTGTGCGCACCAAAAGTCCTATGCTAGGCGTAGCTTACCGGCGTCGCGGCTTCCGGCAATCTGCAGCGCCGTGTCCGGCCGGCCGGGTGGACGGACCCGCTGGCCTCAGGACAGCCGGCTGGCAGCCGGCACTCCTGTCGGCTAAGCTTTTTTTGAGAACGCACGGATGAAAACCTATTTCGCTTCTCTGTTCGCTTTCGGCCTGGGGTTGATATTTTCCTCTCCCGCCGGCAGCCAGGATCGGCAAGCTCCGATTGGTAGCAACAAATCACAATCGGACACGCAGCACCGCACCGCTCGGCCTCGCTCGACCACGAAGCTGTGCGCCGCCTGCATCCGGGGGCACATGGAGTTTCTGGCTTCCGACGCGTTGCGCGGGCGGGGCAGTGGCACCGAAGATGAACGGGTCGCGGCAACCTACGTCGCGGCACAATTGCGCGCTTACGGAATCGCTCCCGCCGGCGATGACGGCGCTTATATTCAGCGCGCCGTGCTGCAGCAATCGAAATTCGAGGCAGCTCCACAACTGACGTTTATGAAGCCTGGCGCCGCCGGGGAGAAAGTGATCTGGACCTATGGCAAGGAGTTTGCCGTTATTTACCTTACGCAGGCTCACTTCTCTGGTCCATTGCGGGTGATCAATGTCGACGAAGACGACCCTCAGGTTTCGGGCTCGGTCGTGCTAATTCTGGGTAGCAACCGACGCCAGCTACGTGACAAGGCTTTCTCGATGGCGGCAAAAGGAGCGGTTGCAGCCATGCTGACAGCCGGTGT
>Ga0193732_1000236_pt1 | contig 10724 bp, 13 predicted proteins | sample U1s1metaG_FD_145077 | JGI IMG/M metagenome (GOLD analysis project Ga0193732, IMG submission 145077) | Soil microbial communities from a riparian zone of the East river system, Colorado, United States - U1s1 | ecosystem: Environmental > Terrestrial > Soil > Riparian zone | place: USA: East River...
GCCAATTGTTAACCGGAGCGTGGTAGACAACGGGACGCTACAACCACTTGTCATTCCGAGCGAAAGTCGAGGAATCTCTAAATATTCGGAGCAGGCTCGCACCACTTACTCACCCCGTTCGCGATGAATTGCTCTGCTGGTTTCAAGGACAGGCGGGAATCGCTCAGGAATAGTTAGAGATCCTTCGACTTCGCTCAGGATGACAGAGTAGAGGAGCCCTGAAGCCCAAGCCGCTCCGCATCCGACTTCAAGGCTGTGATAACTTCCGCGATTACGTTGTCGAGAGGCATGCCGAGTTCTTCAGCGCCGCGCACGATGTCGTCGCGATTCACAGCGCGAGCAAACGCCTTGTCTTTCATCTTCTTCTTTACCGCCGCGACGTCCACTTCCTGAATGCTTTTCGAAGGCCTCACCCGCGCCACCGCGATGACGAATCCGCTCAATTCATCAACCGCATAGAGGGTTTTCTCGAGCGGCGTGTCGCGCGTAACATTTGAGTAATCAGCGTGCGAAAGAATTGCCCGGCAGATTTCTTCACTCCAGCCTTGATCGAGTAACCACGTGACGCCGACGAAGGGGTGTCCTTCGGTCGAGCTCCGTTCCAGATTCGGGTGACGCTCGTAATCCATATCGTGCAAAAACCCGACGGCTTCCCAGAGATCCGCATCCTCACCACGCAAGCGCGCGAAATGCTTCATTGAATCTGCGACCGCGTAACAATGTTTTCGCAGACTTTCCGATTGCACCCATTCGTGGAGGATGGTGAGAGCACGCGATGAAAGAGTCATGAAGGAAAGGTTAATGGTTGATGGTTGATTGCAAGAAAGCCGGTAAATCAACCTAAAGACTTAGCTGCAGAGACATGTCGCGAAGGGTCTATAATCTGCGGCCAGCTTTTGAGAAAGCGATTAACTTGCGTAGGCGATCTTGCTGTGTTTGCAGGCGCTTCGCACTAGCCACCCACCAAATCGCGGTCTGCCGATAGGACGCCGGTTGCTGCTGGAAAAATTTCCATGCTACGATATCGGCGCGGAACTGTTTCGTCGCCCCCACCCCTAACGTCGCTGATTTCCGATTTTCATAACTGTAAATGCCCGATCTTTCCGGCACCCGTTTCTGAAACGCCTTCATCCCAGCAGGTCGAACGCGACGCTCGCGCATAAGCTCTTTCATCCGGCGAATGTTGATCGCGCTCCAGTTGCTGGTCGGCCGACGCGGGGTAAAGCGAATTTTGTAGCTCTCGCCATCGATGCCCTTGCGCAAACCGTCGATCCAACCGAAGCAAAGCGCCTCATCCACCGCTTCCGGCCAGGTGATACTGACGCGTCCGGAAGCTTTCCGGTGAAAGCCAACCCATTGCTCGCGCTTTGTCTGATGATGTTTCTCCAGCCATGCCCGAAAGGTGACCGGTTCTGCGAAAAAGACTGGACAGTTTTCCGCGGACTTCATCTCACTCAAGATCGGCACGTCCCGGCGAATTTTCCAATCGCGTGACGAATCGTAGAGTCGGCTCGCCTTCCTCTCAAAAAGAGGCCAATCCAACCTCAACGAACGATACATATGTGGGGAATCTTTATCTCGCGGTCGTGGCAAACATACCTTCATTGCGCCTGCGACGTCGCCTGGACAGCGATGGGAGATTGTGCGAAACGAAATTTCAGGAAAGGGTTGAAATATGCAGCGCGTAATTCATTTCGAGATTTACACTCGCGATCCGGAAGCGGTCTGCCCGTTTTACCAGGATGTTTTCGGGTGGAAGTTCAAAAAATTTGAAGGTGGCCCGATTGATTACTGGCTTGTCACAACAGGCGACAATAAGGACCCGGGAATCAATGGCGGTCTGGCCCGTCCTCGTGAAGGACAGAGTCCCGGTACGATAAACACGATAGCAGTCCCATCACTCGATCAATCGATCAAGAAAATTGAACAGCGCGGCGGGAGGGTTTGTGTACCAAAGATGGAGATCCCCAATATTGGCTGGTTGGCCTACGCCGAAGATCCGGCGGGCAACGTCTTTGGAGTCATTGAGCCACATTCGACAGCAAAGTAGTCGGGGCGGCGGAGGATTATCTTGTGCGTAACAGAGTTGCACAATCGAATAAACGAAGGGAGCTTTTCTGTAGCCGCGGTCGCCGACCGCGGAAATAAACCAAAACATGGAGGAAATATGAGTACGGAAGACGTTGCGATGAGATTGGTAGAGCTTTGCAAGGGGAAGGACTGGAAGAAGGCGATCGACGATCTTTATGCGAAAGATATCGTCAGCATTGAACCACGCGCGATGGAAAACATGCCGGCGGAAATGCGAGGGATCGATCAAGTACGAGGTAAAACCGATTGGTGGGAAAAGAACATGGAGGTGCATGACTCCAAGGTGAGCGGTCCGTTTGTAGCAGGTGATACATTTGTAGTTCGATTTGACATTGACGCTACTGACAGGAATTCAAAGGAACGAATGAAGATGTCTGAGGTGGGCATCTACACCGTCAAAGACGATAAGATTGCGCACGAAAGATTTCTGCCCCTGGCTGATGGGTAGCGCTCGCATTCTGCGCGCATACCGACACATCCCCGTGGCGGTTCTTCTTTCCTCTCCCTTTCCAAAAGGGAGAGGATGAAGGTGAGGTTTTTTTCTCCGTAGGTTGGTCCCGTCGGGCGATCTTTTAATTTCTCACCTTCCTCTTCTCATCACACCTCGTAGTGCCCTCAGTGGCGCTTCGCGTCCGGCTCTCCCCAAGGCAGAGAGTGAAGGGGATGAGACACTCGCCGCAAGCGACGTTAAACACAGCCGACAAAATATCGGTTAATGCGTCCACTACCGGCTACTCTTCCTCAACCACGGGCTTGGGCAGGGAGAGGAGACGGTGACTTGTGTAATTTTGTCTTCCGGAGCACGCCGGGCCTCCAATACCACTGATTGAAGTGGCTCCTGACGGCTGGACAGATAAATCGTGACTACCTTGGTGTCATTGTAGCTCCCGTTGGTCCGACTGCTATTTAACTTATCACCTTTCGCTCCTTCCCAGCTATCTCCCAGTTCGGCGGGCGTGAGCGGTGAAGTCCCGGTTTGGATTATGTCTACCTCGTCACCTACAATCTTCTTTGAAACTGGGCCAGCTGGTTTGAACTGCGGTACTTTTGGAGTCCAATCTGGAAGCGCTACCGGCCCGGGCGCTTCGAGCTGCTTTTGTAAGGCAGCCTTCCTCTTTGCTTCTTCCTTATTTATTTCCTCGATTTGCCCTTTCACGTCCGGCATTTTCACGCCCATTTTTTTGGCAGATTCGGTCGCCTCCTGAATGGCATCGTCCACGTCCTTGTCCGTATCCTGTGCGGGTAGGAATGGCGTAAGAAAAAAGGATGCAATGATTAGCGAAACAAAAACGAACAATCTCGATTTCATAGCAGGCAAACTAACGCCGTGTTTGCGCGCGGCAATCGACAACGTCACGCGCGACTCTTGTGTGATCAATTACCCTTTGTGAGGTCCCTCATCGTCTGCGCGATTCGCGATGACAGGCGGTTGTTTTTGATCAGCTCCATGATGTTGCGGTGTTTGGACTGATGGTAGATCTCATGCGAGGAAAAGCACGCAGATGGTCCGAATCGGTAATATCGCGAGAGCTTAAATGCGGCAGGGGAGAATTAAAGTTGTTCGATGCGATACCCGCGCTGGCGCAGAAGGGCGAGCACGCCGTTGTCGCCGCCCATATGAGCCGCGCCGGCGACAACGAAGTAGGTCTTTCCACTGCGCAGGTATCCTTCGATTTTCGGAATCCGACACAGACGCCCTGCAATTGGCAAACAACGTCAGCCCCATTCTACTTTTGCGTGCATTCGCATGGCTTGATTGTTGCTCGCAATAAAGGGAAGCGCGCAATTGACAAGAGGGAACAACCTCTCTAAGCTGCGCGACCTCGAAAATTATGCGTCCTATTTGGAAAGGCAGCATCAGCTTCGGGTTAGTCTATATCCCGATCGCGGTTTATCCCGCCACTCGCGAGGAGAAATTAAGTTTCCGCCAGCTGCGTGCGACTGACCTTAGCCCGATCCGATACAAAAAAGTGGCTGAGGCCGATATGAAAGAAGTTTCAGCCGATCAAATCGTCAAAGGCTTCGAATACGAGCGTGGGCACTATATCGTTTTGAAAGACGATGATTTTGAAAAGGTGCGGATTGAATCCACCCATTCCATCGATATTACCGACTTTGTGGAGCTGGAGCAGGTGGATCCAAAATTCTTTTATAAGCCTTACTTTTTAGAACCGCAGAAGGGTGGCGAGAAAGCTTATGCTTTGTTGCACAAGGCCCTGAGTGGTACCGGCAAGATTGGCGTAGCCAAGGTCGTGATCAGCAATCGTGAATACCTTGCCGCGGTCAAACCCGATGGACTATTTCTCATTCTTGAGCTCATGCATTTCGCCAGCGAAGTGCTCACGCCGGAGGAATTGAACCGGCCCAAGACCGAGTTGAATGAGAAGGAACTGAAAATGGCGCACGCCCTTATCGAAAGCATGTCGAGTGTGTGGGAGCCACAGAAATATCGGGACGAATATCGGGATGCCGTGATGGAGATGATCGAGCAAAAAGCTAACAAGAAGGAGATCGCGCCCAAGGTCGAGGTAAAGGCTCGGGCTACCAATGTGGTCGACCTGGTTAAGGTTTTGCAGGAAAGCCTGAACCGCAATCAATCGGTCAAGGTAAAACGCGGTTCCAATCGCGACGGCCGCCGAACATCCACTGCACTGGTCAAGCAGAAGCGCCGCGCAGCCGCCTGATCTTGTTTCGGCAACGCGTTTGTGTCAACGCCCGCCTTTGCTACAGGCGCTTGGCGCAAGCCTCTACAACTGTTCGAGAAGTTCGCGCATTTGCGTGGCTAACTTCGGCCCGATGCCGGCTTCCTCGTGCTTGAAGTAAACAAAAACGTCGGACCATTCTCCGACATGTGCTTTGAATACGTTTGCCCATCGCTTCACATCGTCCGTTTGATAATCTTCACGTCGTAAACGCAGGTAACCCCAATCGGCGGTCACGACCTGTGGCGTCTCCAGCTTTTCGGTGTCGGCGATGCACAAGCAAACATTTCGCTTTCGCAGCAGCGCGAATATTTCCTCATCCAGCCATGATTCGTGGCGAAACTCGAAGGCTGCCCGCATACTCGCCGGCAACGATTCCGTAAAATGCTCGAGCAGAGGGGCATCCTTCTTCAAATTTGGCGGAAGTTGAAATAAGACCGGGCCAAGCCGTGACCCCAATCCGTTCACAACGTCGTAAAAGTAATCGACCGTGTCGCCGCAATTGCGCAGCCTCGCGAAATGCGTGACTTTTTGCGGCGCCTTTAAGGTAAATCGAAACGTTTCCGGGGTAAGCTGGCACCAATTCGCGATCGTTTTCGGTGTCGGAATTCGGTGGAAGGTGTAATTAACCTCTGTGGTATTGAATCGTTCGGCGTAAAAAGGAAGCATCTTCGCCGCCGGCAAATCCTCTGGGTAAAAGCTTCCCTTCCATTCCGCATACTGGAATCCAGAAGTGCCAATCCACTTATTCACTAGCTCAGCACTCCCTTCGTCACCCGAACAAGATCGGCGACGACTTGGTCGATCCGCTTCGCAACCTTGGTATCGATGAGCTTGTCGCCGTCAAAAGAATCACCGGTAGCATAAACGAATCGCGGAATGATGAGACAGCGGAAATCGAGCATGAGGCTATTGGCAAAGCTCATGACCGACATGTAGCTGCCCATCCCGCCGGCCGCGCAAAGAAAAGCGACTGTTTTGTCTTCCCAGGCACTTCCGGTTAGTTCGACCATGTTCTTGGCCGCGGCGGCCACATCGTAGTTGTAAACCGGCGTAGCGACAATGATTCCATCGGCTTTTTCAACCGCGGCAGTTAAATTCTGCGCAGCGGGATGATCGAGCTTGCTGATATCGAGCCATTGGCAGTTCAGCTTTGCTTTCTTTAGCCAGTCAAAGGCGATTTGTGCCATCCGTCGGCTGTTGCTGTCCGGATTTCCACTCGTGGTGAGAACGAGATAGTTCGGCATACGTCAAGCAGTTTAGCTGAAATCTGCGACAGGCAAACCGAGCGAAATCGTCTCATCATAAGCGGACTTGTCTCCGCCAGACCTGCAGCGCTAAAGCTTCAAGATATCGGCAGTGGTCTGCTGCCAGGAAAGAATGTCGCGTGTCGCTTGTTCAACGATCGCTCGATGATCAGGCTGGTAATAGAGGTTATGCACTTCGATTGGATCGGTCGGCAAGTTGTAGAGTTCATTCAGGTCCTTATCTCTCAGGCAGAGTTTCCAACCTTTCGGAGAGATTACGGCGCGGGTCGATTCATTCATCGCGCGTTTGATCGTTCGGCGCGGCGCGAGCTTTGTCCCTTTCAATACCTTGAACCGATTGGGGGACCATTCCATAAAAATGTTTTCCGGTGGCGTCGGTTCGCCGTTCAGCAATGGAGCCAGGCTTTTCCCGGCGCATTGATCTGGTTTAGGCTCCCCCAGGAGATCGAGCAACGTAGGCAGGAAGTCGATATGACTGACCGGTTGAACAACTCTCAGACCCTGGCGCCGGCTCGGTAATCGAACAAGATAGGGAACCCGCACTGCTTCTTCGAACATGACTTCCTTTCCAAACAAATGATGCGCGCCAAGCATGTCTCCATGATCGCTGGTGTGGACAATAATGGTTTTATCCAATAATTCAGCCTGTTCGAGACACGACAAAATGCCACCGATGCTTCGGTCAAACATCGTTATCAAGCCAAGATACCGTTGTTTCATCGCGCGATACTCGTCCGGAGTAACTCCGAAGAAAAAGAGATTGGGCAATCGCTTCCGATCCAGGACCGCCTCGGCCTGCTGCCATTCCCGCATTAGTTTGTAGCGCAGGGGGATATTATCATTTACGGGCGCGACCGCTGTGGCATCCAGTTCGACATCTTCGAGCGCGTGCTCAAGGTTGAGAGGGCCGTTGTAGGGTGAATGAGGTTCGACAAATGAAACGAATAGAACAAATGGATCGCGGCGATGCTTCTCGATGAACTCGCAGGCATGCTCTTCCAGAAATCTGGGCTTCGAAATGTCGAGCGGCAGTTGGCTAACCAGACGCTCGGAAAAAGATCCGTCTGGCTTGTCCGGGATGTAGCCCCGTAAACCGAGGAACCGGCTGTAATCACTAACGCCTTCGGTCGAAATCCAATTCCGAAATCCACGCTGTCGCTTTGCTTCGTCTCCCAACTGCCACTTTCCCATGTAAGCGGGATGGTAGCTGTCGTCGCCAATTAGCTCGGCAAAGGTTCGAAATCGGGAATCGAGTGAGATACCGTTCTTAGTGCAGCCGGTTTGATGCGGCCACATTCCAGTTAGTAGTGACGCTCGCGAAGGCACGCACAGAGAGTGGGTAACATAGGCGCGCTCAAAAATGACCGATTCTGAAGCAAGCTTGCGTAGGTTCGGCGCATGAACTCTTTTGCTCCCCTCGCCGACAATAGTATCGGCGCGCTGCTGGTCCGTCAGAAACACGATGAGGTTGGGCTTGCGCATCGATTTGACTTAGGACGTTTTCTTACAGTTAGTCGCCGAACTCTACCGGTGGAGCGATCTAAGCTGTCTGATAACTAGGGACCACGTAGATGCGGCATAGTCGCAGCATTTCTTAGTCTCCTCAAGGGAGAGTCCATTCCCAGACAGAGTTTGGGAACGAAAAGGGAAACAGGAGTTCGGAGGTAAGCAAAAAAGTGCCCGTTCGCGCAATGACGAACGGGCCCGTGAATTGTAATTCGGCGAGATCTTATTGCCCAACCATGGTCGCGCCGAGGAAGCTCAGCACTTCATTGATTGGATTGGCAATCGCATCGGTGCTGCTGCCGGCGTAAAGCAAACCGATCGGATGCGGATTGGTCGCTACATCTTCCACCATTAATGAACCGGAATCGCCGCTGTTCAAAAACTTGCTGCCTTTGTTTCCGACCACGACCTGGCCGGTAAACGTTTTAGTGAAGGCAGTGCCGCCGGCGCATTCGTTATCGTAGGTGACACTGATGGTTGCGTTCAAGCCGACGATGGAGTTGCGCGAGAGTCCAGTAGTGCGTCCACTCTTTTTCACAGCCTGTCCGATCGAGGCGGCCACTGTATTTCTAGAAATCGTGCCGATCTCCAGAATCGAACCGTTGCTGGCGATCTGCCCGGCTACAACTTTTCCGACGGAACAATCAACATTACTGCTAGGTAGCGAACTCTTCTTCACCAACGTCGCCACTGTTTGTGCGCCGTTAACGTTACAGTTCACATCGATTAACCCGGGCTGAATGATTGGATCACCGGTAGTAGCAACGGTGTTATTGCCCCCGGAAACGATATCCGCTTCAAAAACGTGATCGTTACTCAGGATATACTGGTCTCTGCCGATTTGAACCAGCGAGCCGAGAGTGCCGCCGCAGCAAAAACCATTCGCCAGATCCTTGCTCCAACCTCCGGAGGTCCCCAGCTGAATCGGCGGAGTTTGCAGTGCGGTGTGACTCGTCCCGCCCCCATGCGGGTTGCCCTTCATGGAACGGAACTTGTCCGTAAGATGCACTTGCACGTTTATTCCACGAACATTCTTGGGGAGGTCGCGAATAACATCGCCAGCCTTGGCCGCGTCGCGATCAACATAAACCGCAAGAACCGGCGTGCCAGACTCATTCACGCTTACAGCCGTGCCGAGAACTTCCGGCTGTTGCATCCAGCTATCGGTAACGGTTTTTTGAACAGCGATTACCGCCTGAACTGCCGGATGATTGTTGTCGAGCAGACCCGGTGGTAACGCCATAGCCATCGGAGAGATCATGAACGCAAAACCCGCGATGAGTTTGCACAGTCGAAGGAATATCGTGTTTAACATGAGAGCGAACCTAGCAAACGCCGCTTTTCGTTGCAACGTAATCGACGGAAAATCCATCTCGGTTAGCAGTAATTTAATGCAAAAGGCTTACAACGAGGCCGGCGCATCGGCATGCGAGGATTTGCTATATTCTTCCAGCGCTTTCGGCATTTCCGCTTCCAGTTGCTGAATGCGGGTGCCGTGCGAGGGATGATCGGAAAGAAACTCGGGCGGTTGAGCACCGCCGGCATTTTCCATTCGTTGCCAAAAGCGGATACTCTCTCGCGGATCGTAGCCAGCTCGCGCCATATAATGCAACCCAATGTGATCGGCTTCTGACTCATGTTTGCGGCTAAACGGCATGAGCACACCGAATTGAGCACCCGCGCCCAGCGCTCCCATCACCGCACGTTGTTTGTCGTAATCCATGTCCGAGAGCGACATTGCCACACCGGTCAATGCAGTCTGGGCGAGATTCTGTTCCAGAACGCGTTGCGAACCATGTCGCGAAGTAGCATGCGCCATCTCGTGACCAAGAACGGTCGCAAGCGCAGATTCATTTTGCGTGACGGGTAGAATGCCGGTGTAAACTACGACCTTACCGCCCGGCAGACAGAATGCGTTTACCTGCGAAGAACGGATCAGCGAAACCTGCCAGTCGAAATCGGCACCTGCTTGCCCTGTGGCGGTGGCTAGTCGTGACGCGACCCCCTTAATCATTTCGAGTTCCGGTCCCGAATTGATACTCTCAGATTGTGCCAGGACTTGCTGATAACTCTGAACTCCAAGAGAAGCTTCCTCGCGCGTGGACATGGCGACGTGACTCTTCCGGCCCGTCTCCGGATTCACGAACTTCTCCGAGGAAAAATATTGATAGGCGAAAAACAATCCTGCCAACAACAGCGGAAGCCATTTGATATGTCGCCGTTCCATCTTGCGGCTACGTTAAATGAACAGGTTTAGCTGCGCGACACCATTTTATTTGCCGCGGCTAACTATGCGCACACGAGCAGCAACAGGAATGGTGACCACGATTACGGCACAGCGCTTTCCGCCGAGGAAAAACGCAACCTCAATAACATATCTCAGAGCGCTCTAGCTGAAGCACACAGACTTAACCAGTCTGTGTGCCCAGCGGATTCGTAATCCGCTGATTCGAGACATCGGACAAAATGTCCGATGGAGCGCACAGGTGGGAGGCCTATGTTCCGTCTAAAGCAAACGTGTCCGTGCCAGCGCTCTAGTGTCATGTCGAGACATCTCTAATTTCTTCGTAGAAGAAAGAACAGTTAGAGATTCCTCGACTGTGCTTTGCTTCGCTCGGAATGACCGAATAAAATGTCACAGCATCGGCTTTGATCCGTGGTGACCGACAAACTCACGAACTACTCAGCAGTTGCTTGATCACGGTCGCTTCGGTGCTTCCGCCTTGAGCTGCACGGCCCAATTGCCGGCGAAATCTGAGGGCATATAAACATCGGCGGAATAGGGTTGAAACCCTTTGGCCGTGATCTCTAACTTGAATCTGCCAAGGCTGGTGTGCGGAAACTCAAAGAATCCGTGCTCGTCGGTTTCCGTCGAATATGCCGGACCAGAATCAGGCGGGTCATGTTGGAGCACTACTTTGGCTCTGGGTTGCTTGTCTACGTAAGCGACATCCTCGAAAGCGACCCACCCGTGCAGGCTGGCACCACCGGATTGCGCCATGCTAAATGCCGTGAGCAAAATTGCCGCTGTCAGGGTCAGGGACGCAAAGGCGATCGCTTTGATGTTTCGTTTTATCATTGCCGATGCGGTCTTACAACGCTGTTACATAACCGATAACAGATGGTTCGTCCGCGGCGCTACGCATCGCCGGTAGGA
>Ga0193732_1000238_pt1 | contig 10652 bp, 5 predicted proteins | sample U1s1metaG_FD_145077 | JGI IMG/M metagenome (GOLD analysis project Ga0193732, IMG submission 145077) | Soil microbial communities from a riparian zone of the East river system, Colorado, United States - U1s1 | ecosystem: Environmental > Terrestrial > Soil > Riparian zone | place: USA: East River...
GCCGTCTTTGCGACCAACACCGGCCATGGCGTGCACCCCTCAGATGGTGCGGTGGAAGACGCCGAGTTCTCGGAAATCTCTCAAAAACTACAGGAACTGCAGGACCAGGAAAAGAAGGAAAGGGAAGAAGCGTTTGCCAAAGAACTGGAGGTTAAATCCGATGAGCTGCGGGTGCAACTGGAGCGGCAGCGCGCCCAGCTAAACGCCACCGTCGCCCGGCAGCAACAACTGGAGCAGGCCGTAAACGATCTCGAGAAGGGCCTGCCGGCCCGCATCCGGACCGGGAGTGCCGACCTCAAGGCAGCGCCCTACAACCAGTCGAAGACCACGCGACTGCTTTCGCGAGACGAGGCAGTCATGGTGATGGAGCAGACTCAGCACTGGTATCGGGTGCAGACCGCAAGCGGAGAACAGGGGTGGGTCTACCGGCTGATGGTGGAGGTTCCGCAGTGAAACAGAGACGACCTGCCTCATGGTGCGCAATGGCGGCAATGCTTGGATTTTTGTGCGCCGCTTCGGCACAGGCTGGTTCGGCCCAGACTGGTTCAACGCCGGCACGACCTGCACCGGTGGCGGAATCACCATCGCCATCGGCGCGCGAGTTCTCATTCTCGCTCGCGGCCGTTCAATCGGCCCTGCAGCAGATGGGTGCTTACCGCGGGGCCCGGTTGCCCTCACTAGACGGGTTTGTCGAGGCTGCACAAAGCGCGGCGCCTGATTTGCAGCATCCGTACTATGAGTTCAAGCTTGACCTCAAGCCACTCGGCCTCACCCTGACCCTAGTCGGCGTGCAGGCTAGCGTTACCGCCTGGTACGCCGATCCCCAGGGAAGCAATTCTGGCTATCAGAAGTTCAAGTCGAATGGGCGATTAGAATCCGATCTCCTAGATCGGCTGAGCAGCTTTCTGGCCACGAACAAATCGACGTCCGGTGTCGAAGTGAAGCGGGAAATCGAAGCCGTTCGCAAACAACAATCAGAAGCAGAACGCCGTGGGGCAGAACTGGAAAAGCAACTGCAAACGGCAAAGACGTCCGGGAACACCGATTCGACCAAAATATACGTCGAGGCGGCCAAGGCTCATGTTCCGGTTTGCAGTGCTCCCGAAAGTCGGGCTCCAGTTCTTCTGCGCGCGGAGCCGGAAGATGAATTCGAGGTTCTGCAACACCGCGGCGCGTGGTTGCAGGTGCGACTCGAAGCCGGCCGCAGTGGTTGGGTACAAGAATCGCTGGTCAAGTCGAACGCAGCGGCCGGCGGCCGTGGGCCGGCGGCCGAGGTCCCGCCCTCCGCCACTCCAGGGTTCACGGTCATACGCGAGACCGTTTCGTCGTTCTCCGGTGAATGGCCGCGCTTGAAAGACAAGCAGGCGCTTTATGTTTGGGCCCGCCCTGACGGATCGGCTCTGACTCTGGCGGCGGGTGAAAAACTGCGCTTTGTGGAGCACATTTTCATGGAACGCTACCGCCAGGCAGAGCATGACTCGCGAAACTCCGTCAAAGGAATCGTGGTTATCTTTCTCGATGAACGGGGAGGAGTGGCCGCGGCGAGTCTGGACGACATACGCTTCTGGGCCGAAGGCAGCCTCACTTCGTCGGCCTTCATCAAGAGGTGCTCGCTCGATCCGCTAGGTGCGTTCTCGGGTCTGCCCGTGGCCGCCCGTCGCGAGGATCCCTAAAAATAGTGCCGTCGGCCGTGTTTCAGCCACCCAGACGCCGGCAAGAGAGTGAATACATTACTGGGCCCTTTTGCCGCACCGCGACCGCTCGGGCGCCCTTTTCCGTCAGGGAGCCTGCCCCGCAGACCACGATCGGCAAACTGAGCTCGCAATTCAGCGCGTTGGTAGCAACCGGTCCGCGCTCAAAATACAGCTTACCCCTCCAGCTTGTGATAGAGGCGATAAGGTTCACTACCGATCCCCGCGAAAGGGCGGAGCGTGAATTTGTCGGTGTCGCTTTGCACCCGCCAGTCGTCCGAGGATTGAGAGACAGCGGTAGCAGCGAGCAACTGTTCCCGGGTGGTCTTGGGGGGGACCCTGCCAATGGCAAATAGTGCAAGCGGCCCCCGAACCAGGGCGAGCGTATTGGGGTTTTGCTCATCCACCGCCTGGAGGCGAAGCGTCATTCCTATTTCAAACTCCACCCGGTCTCCATTCTTCCAGGTTCGTTGCAGAGCCAGGAACCTACCGGGGACAATCTCTGCTTCCATTCGCTTGCCGTTGACGGAAACCCTGGTTTTCGCGTCCGCCCACGCCGGAATTCGGAGATAAAGGGTGAAGCCCTCCTGGCGCGCCATGTCGAACTGAAGCTGGATCGTGTTGGACGTGGGGTAGTTGGTTTGCTGAGTGAGAGTGCACCGGGTGTTGTTTTGCGACCAGGTGACGCGGGAAGGAATGAACAAGTTGACATAAATTCCGTCCTTGCCCGGGTAATACGAACTGATCCCGTAGTCGGCCGTCAACTGCGGAAAGGTGCCGGAACAGCACGGCCATTTGTCTTTGTAATAGACCTTTTTGGCATTGTCGCTGTTGTAATCAGAATAATAGAAGCTGGTTCCGTCCGGCAGAATCGGACTGGCGCCTGCGACCGTGTTGTAGAGCACCTGTTCCATGCTGTCGCCATAGCGGGAGTCGCGCGTGACCCGCAGTAAGTATCGCGTGATCTTGAATTGGCCATAGGCGCCGCATGGGGTTTCAAAACTCGACCGCGTGGTTCCCAGACTCGCCCCTAAAAGGCCTTTGCCCGGTTCGACGAATGCTTCGTTCGGCCCCCATCCACCCGTGGCATAACTCTGCTCCTCGACCATGCGCAGCCCGTTGCTTGCGGCGCGCAGATATTTTTCCTCGCCCAGCACCAAATACGCCTGCATCGCAGAACTTAACGTGTTCACGTGACTGTAGGCATGTTTTCCGGGCAGGGCATTGCGGTTCTCTGCCAGCGCGTCATAGTACTCGTGGTAGATGAAGCGCTCGCCCAGGTCACGGTAGCGTTTTTCCCCGCTGCGACGGTATGCCAAGAAGAAGTTCTCGGGCAGGGTGTACGTCTCGTCCCAGGTGTAAGCGATCGTTTTGTGCGGACGAGCTTCCTGCTCCGCCCGGCTCAGTGCTTTCTCGGGTAAATAGGGCAACACCGCGTCCGTACTCCGTTTGAGCACATCAAGGGCAATGGGATCAGCGGCAAATTCGTGAGCATCAATCAGGCCACAGCAGGTTTTGTCGAAGGTGTAGGCTGGCAGCCGATAGTCCGCATAGAACTTTCCCGTAGGTTCGACCGTTTGTGCGAAGGCGCGCACCAGGCGATGCACCTTCTCCTGGGTCGGTCGCGATCCGGTGATCGCGTATGCCCGGGCCAACCCTGAGACGTACTGACCAAACGTATGACCGGGAATGAACCCGTGAAAGTTGCTCTCGTGGTTAAAGTCGTCCGAATCGTCATACCAACCCCCGAGGTCTGGCCCGGGTGCCGGCATCCCTTGGCGTTTCCGAAAGGGTTTGAGCAGACCATCTTCATCCAGACCCAAGAAAACTTTGTGATTATTCTCGAACTGCGCACGAAGGGGTCCCTCCAGCAGTTGGACCTGAGGGTAGGCAAACACAGACAAAGGTGGAACGACAGACGCGTCTACTGAAAAGGAACCGGCCAACGCGGGTAGCGAACGAGCCGCCAGCATCCCGCCCGTGGTGAGGGCCGTCGCCTTCAGAAAGTGCCGCCTGGATGCGCTCTTCATGACAGTCTCCTGACTCTTAGGTTCGCTTGCACCCCATCCCAGACCTCGTGGCTGAAAGCCTTAACCAAATCGAGGCTGAGCATGGCAAACGTTTGCCTGCCTGTCTATACCATGGCTTATATTGGACGTCAACACGGGCTGTAATCGTTTCCGAGTTACGGTACTATCTGGGGAGCGTCGGATCCCTTTCGGTAGTCTGAGAGAAGCGCCCGCCTGAGTAAATCGGCGGCGCATCGTTACCAGGTATCGAAGCCAGGTTTCACCGCTCACGCGCAAGTATTTCCGAGAGGATTGAATGATTGATCTTGTGAACCTGGAAGCTTGGTTTGTCACGGGAAGCCAACATCTTTACGGCCCGGAAATCCTGAAGACGGTCGAGGCGCACTCGGTGGCCATCGCGCATGCTCTGCAGGCGTCGGTGCAGATTCCGGTGAAGATCGTGTGTAAACCTGTGATGACGAGCGGCGAGTCCATTCATCAGTTGTGTCTGGATGCGAACGGATCGAAGAATTGCGTGGGGCTGATCACCTGGATGCACACCTTTTCTCCGGCAAGAATGTGGATCGCCGGCCTCAAATCGCTCCATCGGCCATTGCTTCATCTGCACACGCAATTCAACCAGGAACTGCCCTGGTCAAACATTGACATGAGCTTCATGAATCTCAACCAGTCAGCTCATGGTGACCGGGAGTTCGGCTTCCTCGGAACCCGCATGCGACTCGAGCACAAAATCGTGGTTGGGTTCTGGCAGGATACCGGCGTTCACGCCGAGGTTGGCGCCTGGATACGCGCTGCCTGCGCCTGGCAGGACGCTCAACACCTGAAGGTTGCGCGCTTCGGCGACAACATGCGGAACGTGGCGGTGACCGAAGGAGACAAGGTCGATGCCCAAATCAAGCTGGGTTATGCGGTGAATGGCTACGGGGTTGGAGATCTCGTACACCGAGTTCAGCAAGTGACGGAAGCCGAAATCGAGAAGCTCACGGCTGAGTACGATGAAGCGTACACCATCGCGGAGCCGCTGCGCGCCGGCGGCAAGCGGCGTCCGGCCCTGCGTGAGGCGGCAAAAATTGAGTTGGGGTTGCGGTATTTTCTGGAAGAAACCGGCTCCCATGCCTTCACGGACACGTTTGAGGACCTGCACGGCCTGGCACAACTTCCAGGAATCGCGGTACAGCGATTGATGGCTGAGGGGTACGGCTTCGGCGCGGAGGGTGACTGGAAAGCGGCCGCGCTGGTACGAGCTATGAAGGTCATGAGTCACGGCCTGAACGGCGGAACCTCGTTCATGGAAGACTACACCTATCATCTGCGAGATGGCGGCCAAGTGCTGGGAGCGCACATGCTGGAAGTATGTCCCTCCATCGCGGAGGGTAAGCCGTCGGCGGAAATCCACCCCCTTTCCATTGGCGGCAAGGCAGATCCGGTCCGGCTAGTATTTACCGCCGCCAGTGGAAGCGCGGTGAATGCTTGCGTAGTCGACCTGGGGAACCGCTTTCGTCTGATCGTCAATCGGGTGAACCTGACGCAACCCGAGCACCCTTTACCCAGGCTGCCGGTCGCCCGCGCCATCTGGTTGCCTGAGCCTGACCTTAAGATCGCAGCGACCGCCTGGATCTCGGCTGGTGGTGCCCACCACACCGCCCTCAGCCGGGCCCTGCACCCGCAACACTTGCAAGATTTCGCGGAGATGGCGAATATCGAATATTTGCTGATCGACCGCAACACGACCCTGGAGAATTTCAAAAAGGAACTAAAGTGGAACAGAGTGTACGATCTGTTTCGTGATTGACAGATCACCCCGGCTGCCAAGGCCGCCGCCATCGGACGCCGGCCACGAAAAGCTAGAGTGGTTGGCCGAGGCAGGGTGTCGGCCTGAAGGCCCCGCGAAAGATCGCAGTCGCAACCAGGAGGAACATATGGCCCACGCAAAGGAAATCTCGCGTAGACAGTTCGTCGCATCGGCGGTTTCGACGGCCGCCTTGACATCCTTGCCCATGCATCGAGTCTTTGCCAGTGTTGCTGACCGAGCTTTAACCAGTGCAGGGCCACGACAGGCCGAACCCGCGCGGCCCGACCGCCCTAGCGGGAGAGATCCGAACTGGAAAGATGATGGAATTGAGAATCTCACCCAATCACCGCACGCGAAGCTGCGCGATATTCCGGTGCGCGCTGTGACCATCCAGAGCGGCTTTTGGGCACAGCGGCGTGAGATCAATGTGACCAAGAGCATTCCTACGATGCACGACCTTCTCGAAGCGAATGGCCGTATGAACAATTTCCGCCGTTTGGCCGGCAAGAGCCAGGCGGCCCAACGCGGGCCCGTCTACTCCGACTCCGATATCTATAAGTGGACTGAGGCGGTAGGATTCGCCTTGCAGTCAGGCGATCGTCCAGAGCTTCGTGCCACAGCGGAAAAAATGATTGCCGAGGTGGTTGCCGTCCAGGAGTCCAGCGGTTACTTGAACACCTACTACCAAGATGACCGCAAATCCCTGCGAATGCTCACGCCAACCCAGACCACTGGCCACGAACTCTATAACATCGGGCACATGCTGCAGGGGGCGATCGCGTATTACCGCGCCGCCGGCGACCGCACGCTGCTCGACGCCGGCATCCGCTTCGTCAATGATTTTCTGATGTCCAGTTACGGACCTGCGCCCCAAAAGCCCATCGTTTCCGGACATCCCGAGATCGAAATGGCGCTGATCGAACTGTACCGGATCACGGGCGACAAACGGCAACTCGATCTGGCGGGTTACATTCTGGGCGGAGACGACCGCTTGCACCTGCCTGAGCGCCAAACGATCTACATGTTCAGCGGAACTCCGTTTACCGCGAGAACGAAGCTTGAAGGACACGCCGTTCGCGCCATGTATGCGTGCTGCGGCGCCACCGACTATTACCTGGAGACCGGCGATCCAGCCTATTGGAAGACGCTGAATACCCTCTGCAATGACATGACAGCGAGCAAGATGTACGTTACCGGAGGAGTGGGCTCACGGTCTGACGGCGAAGCTTTCGGCCATGCCTACGAACTACCCAATGATCGCGCTTATGGAGAAAGCTGCGCGGCCATCGGCAACATGATGTGGAACTGGCGCATGCTGGCGGCGAGCGGAGAAGCAAAGTTCACTGACGTAATCGAACGCGCACTTTATAACGGGATCAATTCCGGAATGTCGCTGGACGGCACGCTCTATTGCTATCGCAATCCGCTGGCGTTCGATCCAGCTACGGGAGAAAAAATTCGCAACCCATGGTATGACACGACCTGCTGTCCCCCGAACCTGGAGCGCACTTTTGCCTCTTTGCCGGGATATTTCTACAGCACCAGCAGCGATGGAATCTACCTGCATCTCTACGACAATTCAGAATTGAGTTGGCATCTGGAAAATGGCGTCGGCCTGAAAGTCTCGCAAACGACAAATTATCCGTGGGATGGCATAGCGGAGATTACGGTTACGCCGGCTGAGCCTTCCAGCTTCACTTTCTACCTGCGGGTTCCGGGCTGGGCGGACCATGCGCAAGTCGCGGTGAACGGCAAGGCGGTGCCAGGAGCAAAGCCGGGAACATATTTGCCGATTCGCCGGGCATGGGCACCGGGCGACGTCATTCACCTGCAAATGGAGATGCCGGTGCAACTGCTGCAAGCGAACCCTCAGGTCGCCGACGACGCGGGGCGCGTCGCGGTGCAGCGCGGTCCGCTGATTTATTGCATGGAAGAACTCGATCAGCCCGAAGGACTGGCAATGAGCGATCTCGCGGTGGATCTGGGGCCGAAGGCTCAACCACAATTTCAGAGTGAACCCAAGCACGACTTACTGGGAGGTGTGGTCGTAGTTCGTCACCCGGGCGTGGCCTATGACCGAGCGGCCGCGCGCAAAGCTCTCTATTCGCGTTACAGTACCCAGCACGCGCAAAGGCGCCGGGTTCCTCTGACGTTTATTCCGTACTATGCCTGGTCAAACCGCCAGGAGACGTCGATGCAGGTTTGGACTCCCGTGCTTAACACCTGACGCAGGCACTCTGGGAGAACTGGTGTGCGCGAAGGCGCGGCGGTTCGGTTTTGCTCCGACTGACGGGTGCCGTCGCGCATCGAGCCATCATGATTATCATGAGCTTCTCCAAGAAGCTGGGGCTGCTGGCCGTCCTAGCTTCTTTCCTTCCCGGGTCCTTCGCGCAAACCAGCCAGGACGCCAGCGCTCCCATTGCTTCGGCATTGCGGGACCGGGAATTCGATAAGGCCCTGCAGTTGCTTCAACCGGCGCTACAGCAGTTTCCCAAAAGCGCGCAATTGTGGACACTGCAAGGGATCGCGCTGTCGAGCGAAGAACGTGAGCGCGAAGCCCTAGCGTCGTTTCGCCATGCGCTCAAGATCTCTCCGGAATATCTCCCCGCCCTGGAAGGCGCAGCCCAAGTGGAATACAAGGCGGGTAACGTCGCAGCGATTCCCCTCTTGCAACGCGTGCTGCAGTTGCGTCCCAGCGATCTGACCAGCCATGCCATGCTGGCGGTTTTATTCTGCAAGCGCGGCGATTGTGCCGCCGCGGTCCAACATTTCGAGCAGAGCGGCTCGCTGCTAGATTCTCAAACCAGCGCGCTGCAGCGGTACGGTGTTTGCCTGGTGAGGCTCAAGCAGCTGGAGAAAGCGGCCTCCGTGTTCAGCCGGGTGGTGGCTCTGCATTCCGCCGACAGGGATGCGCGCCACCAGCTCGCCTCTGTCCAACTGATGGCCGAACGTCCCCGGGATGCGATCGAAACGCTGGCGCCACTGCTGCAGGCTGGCGACTCGAACCCGCGGACGCTGCAACTGACGGCCTCCGCGTATGAGGCCAGTGGCGACACCCCGCAAGCCGTCCGTCTGCTGCGGGAAGCGATCGTGTCGGATCCTCATAATGTTGACCTCTACCTCGACTTCGCCAACATCTGCATGGACCACCAGTCGTTTCAGGTGGGCATCACCATGATGAACAGTGGGCTCCTCGGGCAGCCGAACGCGCCGGAGCTGTACGTGGCGCGCGGCATTCTTTACGTTCAACTGGCGCAGTACGAACAAGCCGAGGCTGATTTTGACAAAGCCGACTCGCTCGACCCCAGGGGTTCGATCGGCTCGGCAGCTCTAGGACTGGAAGCGGTGCAGAAAAACGATCCCGATCACGGGCTGGCGACGGTGCGGTCGAAGCTGGCCAAAAAACCAAATGATGCATATCTGCTGTATCTCCAGGCTGACATTCTGAACCAGAAGGGGCTGGAGGTCGGCGGTTCAGAATTCAAAACGGCCCTGCGCTCAGCACAGAAGGCAGTCTCGCTGCAGCCCGGCCTGGGCGTAGCGCACGACCTGCTGGCGAAACTCTATTTGCAGACGGGACAGAACCGCGAAGCCATTGAGCAGAGCAGGAAAGCGCTGAGCATAGATCCAAAAGACCAGACAGCGGTATACCACCTGATTCAGGCGCTCCGAAAAACCGGAGACCAAACCGAACTTCCAGATCTGCTCAAACGCCTTGCCCAACTTCGCCATGAAGCGACGCGGCAAGAAGAGCAACGCAACCGGTACAAGCTGATCGAAGGCGACCCGCAAGCGAACCAGCCCGCCCAACCCTAAGGGTGCGCTGGGTGGCTAAATAGTCTCTCCCTCTCGAACGGGCGGAGCGAACTCCAGACCCGCGGATAGCGCGGCCGGGTAGAGGGCATGGCGGCCCCAATCTTTACTCGGCCCGCTGCCATGGTAATAATGAAAAGGCGGTTCGCCGGAACAAGCAATCCAAGGATTTCATTCGGTCATGACCTTCACCCGTCGCGCTTTTGTGCAACTTTCCCTCGGCTCCGCGGTCACCGCCGGTGCGCGGCAGCTCCTGGCACAAGGCGTGGCCGCCCATACCGCCAAACCCGTAACCCGGCCCGCTCCCTCCGGGCGTCCTTTCGACGCACGCTTCGTGGATGTGGGTGCTGCCGCGGGACTAAACGCATCCACCATCTACGGCGGAGTGGAAAGCAAGAAATACATTCTGGAAGCCACAGGCTGTGGCTGTGCTTTCTTCGATTTCGACAACGATGGTTGGATGGATATTTTCCTACTTTGCGGCACTCGTCTGGACGGCGCCCCGGCCGATGCGAGCAACCGCCTCTATAAAAACAACCGCGACGGCACCTTTACCGATGTTACCGAGAAAGCCGGATTGCGCTTGGCGGACTGGGCCTCTGCGGTGTGCATCGGCGATTACAACAACGACGGATTCGAAGATATCTTTTGCACTTGCTTCGGACAGAATCACCTCTACCGCAACAACGGTGACGGAACGTTTACCGATGTAACCAAGGCCGCCGGCCTGTGGAACGAGCAGGCACGATGGGGAGCCGGATGCAGTTTCCTGGACTACAACCGCGATGGCCATCTGGATCTGTTCGTCTCCAACTATGTTCGCTTCTCTTTCGAACACGCCCCCGTGCCGGGGGAGACCATCAATTGCAATTGGAAAGGCATTCCCGTGGAATGTGGACCGCGCGGCCTGCCCACGGGGAGACATTGCTTATACCGCAACAACGGCAACGGGACATTCACCGACGTAAGCCAGCAGGCCGGCATCGCGAGCGCAACCGAAAGCTACGGCATGACAGTGGTGGCGGCCGACCTGGACGAAGACGGTTGGCCTGATATCTATGTGGCCTGCGACTCCACGCCCAGTCTGCTCTTCATGAACAATCATAACGGAACCTTTCGGGAAGAGGGCGTAGTCCGGGGCGTGGCCCTCAGCAATGATGGAGCGGAACAGGCGGGCATGGGGGTAGGTCTGGGCGACTACGATCTGGACGGGCATCTTGACATCTTCAAGACCCATTTTGCCGATGACGCTAACGGCCTGTTCCACAACGACGGCAAGGGGAACTTCGACGACGTGACTCTCTCCTCCCGAGTCGGCGTGGAGAC
>Ga0193732_1000240_pt1 | contig 10636 bp, 10 predicted proteins | sample U1s1metaG_FD_145077 | JGI IMG/M metagenome (GOLD analysis project Ga0193732, IMG submission 145077) | Soil microbial communities from a riparian zone of the East river system, Colorado, United States - U1s1 | ecosystem: Environmental > Terrestrial > Soil > Riparian zone | place: USA: East River...
ACAACCTCGAATAATCTAAATTAGATTCACTTCGCTCTGTTATTAACAAATTACAAAGTTACGTAGAGTGTCTTTTTCCTCGAGTACATTGTCTAAAGTCCAAAAACGCAACTATGGTACACTAGAGCATACTATCCTACTATACAGAAACCAAAATTTGGAGGAGAGGATTATACCTTGCTAAATCCTAACATCCATAGTACAACTAGTTTCATTAGTTGTTAGTTGAGTAGACTGAATATTCGACTGTAATTTAAATAATAGAACAGACATTGAGCTCTACTTGAGGGCTACGCTGCATTATATAGATAGATTAGTGACTAGATCACCCTTACTACCGATATTTCTGCTAATAATTATAGTAGGAGGAACCGCAGCGCTTTACCTGCATGACCTAGACAAATATTCTCTTCTATACTATGGTGATTCCGTTTCGCATCTATTGATTGCTAGGTCAATAATTGACAGCATTGGACCTGGGCTACAACATGTAGGAACAGTATGGCTTCCCTTACCTTTTTTTTTACTTTTACCTTTCTCTTTAATAAATTTCCTATTTAAAACAGGATTATCTGGTACGTTCGTAAGTCTCCCATGCCTTGCTATTACTTCTTTATTTTTGTTCAGGATGATAAAGACATTTGCTCCTACCTACTATATCGGTCTCGCAGGAGCATTGCTCTACGCTTTTAATCCAAACATCTTGTACATCGGAATAACTGCAATGACAGAAGCACCGTTCATGCTGTTCTTCGTAGCTTCTGCTTATTACTTTCAAAGGTGGACTGAGCAATTTACTGAACATCACGATAGTGATTTGTTGAAATGCTCCATCTTCATTTGCTTAGCTACACTTTGCAGGTATGAAGGATGGATATTGCCAATCTTTTTCATAACTTTAGTAGCATTATTTTTCTTGAAGAAGAGGCATAATATCTATGTACGAAAAACGACGACCAAAGCTCTGTTGACTTCAACTGTTTCAGTTTCGGGTATAGTCTTTTGGCTTCTCTTTAATGCTTATCTATATGGCGATCCCCTAAAATTTGCCAATGCCGATTATTATTCCGCAGCTTCACAAGCCTTGAGTCGGCCATACCGTGAACTATTGTTTCTTCAGCCATTCAATGTCCTCAGTATCTACGCAAAAACGGCATTAGCAATGTATGGACCTCTACTGCTGGGGTCAGCGATCATAGGATATGTCTTGTATGAATTATTCTGTGCCAGAAAAAATAGTAAGATTAGACTTACTTTTCTCTATCTGGCTCTGCCTCCTTTTTTAACTCTGATCTTACTTATTGCAGGAATCGGGGAAATGGGTACTTGGTTTAATTCTAGGTTTCTGGTCTTGCTATCTCCTCTTGTTGTACTGCTTGTCTCAATCCTTATCAAATTATTGCCAAAGGCTATAAGAGAGAATAGACTTGCTTTAGGAAGCTTAATTTGCTTGTTGTTTGCTTATCCGCTTCTTACACCAATAATTGGAGAAGTGATAACATTCTCTGATGCGAAGAATGGTTTTTTGTATAATCCCAACCCCTTTGCTGTACAGACTGGAGAGGTGCTGGGTTCAAAGTATAAAGGCAATGGTTCCATTATGATGTTAACGGGCTCTCCTCAAGGGCACAGGATAATGTCGTCTAGTGGGATCTCCTTAAGACATTTTGACGAAATAAGTGGAGCAAGCATACAGAATACCTCTTTCTATGAACCATGGTTATCTGATAAATGGCTTGTCATAAGCAAGCAACATGCTGCTGATGCAAAGAATACCACGGTGTATTGGTTAAATCGACAGAACGTACTTGACGAGCATTTTAAGACCGCTTACGAGAATCAGTATTATAAGATTTTAGTCGCAATTGATTAAGAGCACTTCACATTGAATAGCCAGGAGGAAAGATGGTATCAGCATTTGGAAATAGCTACTGCCAAGCGCCTGGAAGGCATTACTGTGTCGCGATTTTTGCTTATTGCAGATGTCCATAAAGATTGATAATATTCCTTAACAGCTGGTAAGGTACATGTTACACAGCGAGTGCTATCAATTCATTATACGATCATAATCTACCGAAATTAGCTAGCAGGAGTAATCACTCTACATTGATCTGCTTTCCCTTGGGTCTTCCCTTCTTGGCGAAGATTATTTCCAGAATCCCATTTTTAAATGTGGATTTGACAGAATTGATATCAACATCCGATGGTATGTCCAAAATACGGTGATACTTCCTTTCAGGAGTATCAGCAGATATCTCAACTGAACCTTCTAAAGCGTTTACTTTAATATTTTCCCTATTCACTCCTGGCAGCTCTACTACAACCTTAACTTCTTTATCTGAGTCGATCACATCTGCCAAGGGCTCTCTTTCTGCGCTAATCTGAGGCCTGCTAGCACCAAAGGAACCACCACTGCTTGGCGATTTTACATTCCCAAATTCCCTTACCTTCGGTTTGCCGTCAGGTCCTATGGTTACTGAATAACCATAAACAATCGGACCTATCTCTCTCACCTTCTCCCCTTCAGAGGTTTCATACTCTCTTACTAGTTCTTTTGGCGCGGTCGATTGTATATCTTTAAATTGTTCCTCATACATTCTCTCCATTTCTCGTGTCATGCTATCGAATACTCCAAATATGTCCCCGCCCTGCCGTGAGGCTCTTGGAATCCCACTGCCTCCAAAAAACCGTCTAAACCATTCATATGGATCGGTATTCCCGTAACTCATCTCGTCTAATTTTCACCGCTTAAGAACCGTCATCGATCTATTAATTACTTTCGTGTTACTGTTAGCTAGACCGCATATCATTTTGATCGATTGGGTCTCTATTCTTACATCGCATAATCTCATCAATTTTTTCTTATTATAATAAGGGCTAGCATCCATTTTCTTTGCTATTACCATAATGATAACATAACAATGATCTGAACTTGACGAGAATTTTTTATATACTAAAAATTATAATTATATCTAATGGATTTTGCAAAACTATGTGAACAAGTCTTCGCATTGCATGAAGACATACGTTATACCGCCGTGATTGATGATGCGGGCTCATTACTTGCAGGTGGGATGCGTAAAGGAATTGACTCTATGACAGAAGAAGATAATGATGAATTGTATTTAGCTCAAACAGCTCTTAGGAAATCCATACGACAGAGGTTCGATAACACATTGGGAAAAGCTAGATTTGTCTACGTCGAACGCGAAAAGATCTCAATATTGACATTCTACTTGGATAAAAACATTCTTGTAGTTTCCGTAGAACCTAATGTCCATTCACATACTGTCATCGATATTGCGACTGATACCCTTGAATTGCTTGACGGAGTGAAATAATATTTTTCTCACTAGGCTGTTGATTAACAGTAGTTAAGCACAAGCCCTATGATTCATATTTTTCGTATTAGGTTAAATCATCCTCTAATACTATTTTCTCCATTCTTTTGTTATACATAATTAAGTATAGATAAAAAAATCTTGCAACTACTTTCGGATATGATTGCATGAAGATGTCAATCGTATCTTATCTAATTGCTGAACACTTATAGAGTTATCAGGAAGTTTCCCTTCTTTTCTGACATACGCTGATAGAAATTAGCCGCTTGTCTAATTCTGATATGCAAACAGGTTTTCTAATTTGGAGTAACCTTATATTTCAAAAATCTATTCTAAGAAATAAAATACTTTGCCTGCTACTTCTGCATACAAAGTCTCTGCCAACAATGGAGCCTCGAATGTGTGGGGCACTGGCAGGGTTTAATAGGGTGAAAGTGATTTTTAGACTAGATTAAATGAGTAAGTGTATTGCTTTTCATTCTTACAAAGGAGGCACAGGAAAGACAACGATAGCCTCCAATTTTGCCGCGTTATTAGCAAAAAAGGGATACAATGTATTTTTGCTCGATCTTGATGTTTATGCCCCGAGTATGCAGTCCTATTTTAAGAAAGAACCTAAGAAATGGATAAATGATTACCTATACTCTAATGCTGAGCTTGACGATATCCTTTTGGATCTGACACCTACTATAAGTGAAAAGAATTACGACGGGGCCAAGAATAAAAATCATGCCAATGGTAGGTTATGGGTTGCTTTCTCCAATTCTAAGAAAGAAGAAATATACAAACTTGAAGGAGGTACCAGTGGCGGAGGAGGAGCAGGCAAGCAAGATACTTCAAAAATACAGCTTCTACGAAGGTTTATACTCTTACGAGAACATCTGATTTCACAATATGATGCTGACTATATTATAATAGATACCAGTCCTGGTATAAGATATTGGTCAATAAATGCATTAGCTGTTGCAGATACTCTTTTTTTAACTCTTAAAATGGGTGATCTTGATATTGAGGGCACACGAAAGATGGCTGATGAGATTTATGGGTCTTTTACAAAATTTGGAGCCAAGTCATATCTTCTACTCAATAGGGTGGACGGATATTGTGTTCCCCTGGAATCATTTGATACGAAACGCCTTTCTTCCTCTGCTTCAACTACTGGCACTACTAAGGCAGGTACCACCTTTACCCCTGCTACTACCAATCTTATTGATAATACCCATTCTATTTCTTTTGAAACTGGACTTCCTACGTCAAGGGAGCACGGTTATTCAGACGTTATACAGACACTTTCAAATAACGTGAGGATGAATGTTATTTCTGCAATACCATGCTATTGTGACATTCAATTTAGTAGGAGGGAGTACTTGACAGCTCTCGAACATCCAGGACATCCATTTGCAAGTAAAGTCGAGGAGCTTATAAAATCAATGGAAGCAATATAGTATTAGTCTAACCTGGTCTACAAATATAAGTATATACGGATGATCCTATTTTTTTATCAAATGCGTATTCCTGGCATATCTCGTTTGATGAACAGAGATAGTATTCCTGATAATATGCTTCTTCTCACAGGCGCTGCAGGCTCGGGAAAGAGTATTTACTGCAGGCAATTCTTCCTGGAGGGGATAAATCACGGGGACTACTGTATTTATGTTAGCTCTACTTTAACAGACAAGCAGTATAGAAGTCAATTTAATAGCATAAGTGAGCTAGACCTTAATAATAATTCTAAATTCATAAATCCCTATTATTACAAGGAAGTAGACCCGTCAAAGAAATTATCCATTACAGTAGATGAAATTAGAGGTATTATAACAGAGATCAAAAATTCTGGCAACAAGAAACGACCTGGTCGATCTAGCATCAAGCCAGAGATTAGCAAGAATAAAGATAACGGTCCCGAGGGCAGTTCAATGCTGCTTATTGTTGACTCTCTGACGCACCTTTTGGCAATTTTTGGCGAAAAGGCGGTTGAAACGTTTGTTACTGATATTTATTATCTTTTAAAGATGTTTGAAGTAGAGGCAATTTTTACACTGACGACATCCTCATCAAATGAGTACGAGACCAATCGGTTAAGTTCTATATTTGACGGCATACTTGAAATAAAGCTTGAGGAGCGCAACCAAATGTTCACCAGAAACATTAGACTGTTGTCTATAAAGGGTCTTCATCACAATCCGACGTGGATCAGATTCGACATAACTTCAGAAGGAAGTCTCACATTCGGTGAACACTTACACTCGTTGGTCTGTTATCTCTGCAAAGACCCAATTTTTGATGTCCCTGTAATGTATTCTGATTTACCCTTTCACAGTAGCCATTTGGATATATACATGAAACTTGCAGGAGCCTATGGCTTTCACATAGCAGAGGTTGGACTAGCATCTGAAGTTATAAATGCGAATTTTTTCTTCATAGATATTGTAGGCCTTTCAGATCCTTCATATTCTGTTACTAAACAGAGAGAAAAGATTGAAAACCTAAATAATCTTATCATATCGTGTGATGCTTTCAATCAGGACGACAAAAAAATTATTCTACCTACTGGCGATGGTATGGTCATTGGCTTTCTCTTAAATCCTGAATTGCCATTTCAGTTAAGTATACAACTCCATCAGAAACTTCGTGATTACAATGCCGAGAAAAATAATGGTGATGTGATTGGTGTGCGAATTGGCTTAAACTCCGGGTCCGTCTTTACAGTTAATGATGTAAAAAATAACCAGAATTATTGGGGTCCAGGCATTATATTGGCTCGGCGCATTATGGACATGGGCAATAATCTTCACATATTAATTGCAGATATTTTAGCAGAGGCTTTAATTGCGTTAAAGGATGAGTATAAGACAAGTATAAAATCGATCGGTACCTACCAGGTTAAACATGGTCAATCAATTAAGCTTTATTCAGCATTTTCGAAAGATTTTGGGAATCCTGAGATACCTGCACGTAAAGACTTTTGATTTTGTAGGCATATAGAATAGGGAGCTGCTACAAAATCAGACAAAGTAAAATTCCTATCCTTGTTATCCTTGTTCTGCCTTGGTTGGCTACTTATTAAGTTAATCCATTAAATAATATTTCTTCGCGATCTCTTTAGTTCAAAATGATTACTGCTTTTTTATTCCCGAGAATTGCAGAACAGTGTGATCAAGCCAGATAAAGATACACAGATAGGAATAAATTGAATCCATAATTTTTAGCTCGTTTACCATGACATAAAATACGGCAAGCCTAGAAATAATCTGTTATTTTGGTATCCTCTGTAAACCTTATCCACTTGGATATCTCCTTTTTATCTGAACTTTTTGTTGATATATCTATTAGTCTTTGTAGGAGTTCCATTTCTTCTAACTTAAATCCAAGATCTTGGGAATCTTCTTCATATAATTGACTAAATGCAATCTTCTGATTTATCCTTTGTAAGTTTGCCAGACAACGATATATTTTATTCACGTTATCATAAGAAACTCCATTCTGCTGGAGTATTCTGACTATAGTTCTTTTAGGGATATGAAACATGGCATCTGTAACAAACCGATCAAATACTGAAAGCGTTTGAAAATGATCTTCGGTTCCAGTGTAGCCTATAACCGTAGCAGGTATTAACTTTAACAAGCTTCGTAATTTAGCTTTTTTCGAATGCTTTTCATCTAATACAAGCAATGACCTGCCAAAAGTTAGAATAGCATTAAGAATTTGATTTGGCAGACGTTCGTCTAGAACATCATCGTCTGATTTTAATTCGACCGGATAAAAACGAATCCAATCAATTCTACATTTTTCTGCTTTTGCAAATTGTGCTAAAAGTCCCGTACGCGTCAGTATGTTAAAGTAATTATCAAAGGATCGAATAGAATCATAACGAATGTCAGACTCATTATGTTTCTCCAAGATCGCTATAACTAGATCGAAGTTCCTGAAATATCCTTCATCCCTTACTCTTATCTCCCTACTATTAGTTGCAGATGTGGGGAGAAAGTCATTATAATCAGTATGACCGGATTCAAGTGAATTAATGAAAAGATGCTTTAGATCTTTCTCTTTCACAGCCCTTTTCTGTATAATGTAATATTTATTCTCTGAACCTACAGAATGACTTTTGTCATACTAATGTTTTGGTTATCATGATCATCAAACTATTCGGCGTTTTAAATATTTTTGATGTTGAAGAATCATTTATTATTTCTGACAATACTAAGTGCAAGCACGCTTCATCTTAACAACAAACGATTGTAAATCATGAAGCATTTTTTTCTTATTTTTGCTATTTCTTATGATGTCTATTATAGCACTACCTACAATGACTGCATCTGCGCCTGCGTCGCTCATCAATTTTACATGCGAGGGAGTACTGATCCCAAATCCTACTGCTAATGGAGGTGGTCTTGACGAGGATGCCGTTTTGCTTATCATACTTGTTTTCTTAATATTCTTAATAGCATCAAATGTATAACCATAAAATGACTTCCTAGCCCCAGTTATTCCATAAACTGAAACCATGTATATAAATCCCGTACACCTACGGATGATGGATCGAAGTCTAGTATTGCTTGTATTGGGAGATACAAGAAATATCGTCGCAAGGCCCAGCTTCGCTGCATTTTCAACATAAGGATATGATTCCTCTATGATCATGTCAGGAAGGATAAATCCATCAATACCGCTTTGTCTCGATCTCCTCATAAAATTCTCAAATCCTTGCCTTTGTAGAATATTTGAATAAGTCATTATTACAATTGGGAGATTAGGAAATTTTTTCCTGATATTATTTGAGATTTTTAGACATTTCTCAGGAGTGATACCCTTTAAGAGAGCTTTGTAGGATGCTTCTTGAATTGTTGATCCATCAGCTACAGGGTCTGAGAAAGGGATTCCAAGTTCAATGATATCTGCTCCTCCTGTTACCAAAGAAGAAATTATATCTTCTGTAGTTTTCATGTCTGGATATCCAGCTACTACATAGCAAATTAATGCACGCTCGTTGTTTTCAGTCAGCTCATTAAATTTCATGTTGATTCTATTAGTGTCAATTGGTTGTAGCATTATTCCCATCACTATTACTATTACTATTAGTATTAGTATTATTCGTGTCGTTATTGTTTTTTGGATCTACTGGTACTATGCTTTTCTTTCTGCCGCTCTTTTGTTTTCAAATAATGCAAAATAATGCTTATGTCTTTATCTCCCCGACCAGAAAGAGTAACTACGATACTTTCACTCTTATCCATTTTTTTTGCAAGTTTCATGGCATAAGATATAGCATGAGACGGTTCTAGAGCAGGGATTATGCCCTCATGTTTTGATAGTGTCAAGAAAGCCTTGACAGCATCCTCATCAATACAGTTGACATACTTTGCCCTCTTAACGTCCATCAGAAGAGCATGTTCAGGTCCAACGCCGGGATAATCTAGACCAGCAGATATGCTGTGTGTACCCTGGATCTGACCAAATTCATCTTGTAATACATAACTTAGCATGCCATGCAAAATTCCTTTCGAGCCAGCGGATAATGTTGCAGAATGTTTTGGGGAATGTACTCCTTTTCCTCCAGCCTCTACTCCGTACAATAATACTTCGTCATCGTCTATGAAAGGATAGAACGTTCCTATGGCATTACTTCCTCCTCCCACACATGCAACTATTGCGTTTGGCATCCCATTGGAAATCTCTTTCATTTGTTGTCTTATTTCCTGGCCTATTATACTCTGAAAATCCCTTACCATCATAGGATAAGGATGGGGACCAACTACAGAACCGATAAGATAATACGTCGTTTCAACATTTGATATCCAATTTCGTAACGCTTCATTAATCGCATCCTTTAGCGTTTGCGTTCCAGATCTAACAGCATGAACCTGTGCTCCAAGCAATCGCATTCGGAAGACATTGACATTTTGCCTCCTGATGTCCTTTGAGCCCATATATATTTCAGCATTTAGGCCTAATACTGAAGAAGCAATTGCAGTTCCTACCCCGTGTTGACCTGCCCCCGTCTCAGCAATTATTCTCTTCTTACCCATTCGCTTCGCTAATAAACCCTGACCTAGCGTATTATTCGTTTTATGCGCACCTCCGTGCAACAGGTCCTCCCTTTTGAGGTAAATTTTTGCACCTCCGACATAGGAAGTAAGATTTTTTGCAAAGTATAGTGGTGTTGGACGGCCTGCATACTGAGATAAATAGTATGAAAGCTCATTTCTAAAATCTGGATCGTTCTTGTATTTTTCATAAGCTACTTCCAGCTCCTCTACAGCAGGAACAAGAGTTTCAGGAATAAACCGTCCGCCGTACTCTCCATATTTGCCAGCTATTGGAAAATTGCTTAGCATATTTTGATTATACTCCTAGTGAAGTCAAGGAGTATTAAGACGTTCGGGATAAGCATGTTATTACCATCATCGTCTTACTATTTTTTCTATTATTTTCATTATTATTGTCATTTTCATTGTTGGTTAACTAAGCGAAAGGTAGAGCTCATTTACCTTCGAGCTGATGTCCTTCGACTCCATAATGCTAGTCCCTACCAAAAAAGAATCTGCGCCTGCTCTCTTTAAATGTTGAATCTCTTCTTGTTTACTTATCCCACTCTCGCTAATGATAATATTTTCACCTTTGTTGTGCTTTGCCAGCAACTTTTCCGTAGTTGCAATATTAACTTCTAAATTCTTTAAGTCTCGATTATTAATTCCTATTAGATTATGCTTCTGCAATTTTAATTCCAAAGCCTCCTTGAACTCTTGCTCTGAATGTACTTCCACGATTACCTGTAATCCTTTTCTCTGGGCATAATCAGCAAATTTTTCAATACTGCCTTCTGCCAGGTCTTCATCAAAGACTGTTTTGATTAAGAGTACGCAGTCGGCTCCAATTCGTTTGGCTGCTTCGATTTGAACTTCACTGACGGTGATATCTTTCATAAGAATGGGAACGTTAACAACTTTTCTTATCATTGCGAGATGCATGATAGAGCCGCTAAAAAGATATGGTTGAGTTAATACTGAAAGACCAATAGCTCCTGCCATAACCATTGTGTATGCCAATTCGCTTGGTGTAGCCTCAGTATTGCTGGTAAGTTTACCCTTCGACGGCGACTGAAACTTTATCTCTGTTATCAGAGGAGCGTGGGAACATGAAACAATTGCTTTTTTCATATCTAAGGCTTGATGGTTTGTATGATCATAATTTTCTGCATTATACGATCCATCGCCTATGGCTCGATATGAATTATCTACTAGTAATCTAAGATTATTCTTTGGCGCGAAAAATTTACTCATCTAAGAAATCAA
>Ga0193732_1000241_pt1 | contig 10610 bp, 8 predicted proteins | sample U1s1metaG_FD_145077 | JGI IMG/M metagenome (GOLD analysis project Ga0193732, IMG submission 145077) | Soil microbial communities from a riparian zone of the East river system, Colorado, United States - U1s1 | ecosystem: Environmental > Terrestrial > Soil > Riparian zone | place: USA: East River...
TACTCTGATAAACCTTGACAAAGCAGAACAGCTTTTGAGAATCAATTCTTCTTCTTCCTCTGCAACCCAAGAAAGCATGATAGGACCTTCGAATGCGAAGGGAGGAGAATTTGCTAATGTTCAGGAACTGAGCAAAGGATTTGGAGTATATACAGGTGAAAGGCGCACCATAGGACAGTCTGATGAATCTTCAAAAGGAATAGTTAGGAGCAACATAGACAAGATTAGAATGAAGTTAGATGATATGCTACAACTCTACAAGAAAGGAAATTACAACGAAGCATTATCTGCTTCACGCTCTGCATATTTGGACAGCTATGAAAATGTAGAGGTCCCATTAAGACCTATTAATCCGGATTTTACGCTCGATATGGAAATAAAGTTTGCGCAGTTGAGAAATCTAATTCAAGCTAAATCACCTTATGAGCAAGTACAGCATAAAGTAATTGAGATAAGAGAAGGTCTTGACGAATCTGAAAGACTGGTATCTGGAACTGGAGTAATTGCTCCCACAATAGCATTTTCAACATCGTTTTCTATAGTATTCAGGGAGGGTCTAGAATCGGCGTTAATTGTAGGCGCTATCCTAACTTATCTGGAGGCATCAAGAAATGATCGTTTCAAGAAACATGTTTACTATGGTATAATAATTGCAGTTGCTGCAACTGCAACTACTTGGTTTATTGCTGAATATATAATTGAAATATCTGGCGCTAATAGGGAACTAATTGAAGCCATAGCGGGTATTTCCGCTGTAGCAGTATTATTCTGGGTCAGTTTTTGGGTTCTTAACAAAGTTGAAACAAAGAGATGGATTGAATTTGTTAAGGCAAAGGTTTGGCAGGCTACAACTACAGGAAGCGTAGTTGTCTTCCTGATGCTCTCATTCTTTACAGTATATAGAGAGGGATTTGAGACCGTTCTCTTCTATCAGGCAATGTTATCCTTTGCAAAATATATGGAATGGTATGTCATTGCTGGTCTAGTTTCAGGTCTAGCTATAATAGTAGGAATAGTTTTCTTGATCAAAAAGCTAGGAAGGAAATTGCCCCTCAGGGTACTTTTTGGGCTAACAATGGGTGTGGGCGCCTACATGTCAATAGCATTTATGGGTAATGCTATAAGATCATTCCAGGAGATTGGATACATTTCTACAACACACCTGATTGGAATTATTCCACGACTTGATATCAATCTAGCAAAAATGACTGGAATCCATCCAACACTCGAATCTGTCGTTGCTCAACTAATTTTACTAGCAGTGTATCTTGTCGGTTCATCTTATATCTTGATCATACAGCCAAGAAAAAAGAAGGCTATACAAACTGGAAGAAAATCTATGGCTGACTTAGAAAAGAGCAAGAAATGACATCAAAAACATTTTTGTGGCTAAGATATATAAATCAAAAAATTTGATAATATTCTTTCATCTTATTCTCAAAGCCGAGAATTGAAAGCTAAAATAAATATTAGCCTTGCCTAATTAGTTCTACCTAACAAACAAAGCACAGCGACGGGATCTGGCGTTGGCATCTATTCACATCCCACACATAACACAAAAGCAAGTCAGGTCAGGAAAACCATCAACCACTCTACTCGGTTCTTGTAGGCCAATTGAGCATGTCTTGATCCGAGTAGGTTTTTGCCCGCCTAATTTAAGACTGTTTAAATATTAGGCTTTCCTAATTAGGCGAGGCTAATTAGGCATGGATATCCGTAGTTCTTATTATGATAACTATAATGCCCTACTTCTTCTAAAGGAGCTATCTGACAGAATTACGTACAGAATAATAATCTCCACTATTGAGAGTGCAAAAACAACATATCAAATATCTGAAGAGAATAAGCTTCCTTTAAGCTCCACCTACAAAAAGATTCAGAAATTATATGATACAGGTCTAATATCAATCGAAAAAATAAATATTGACAGTAAGGGGAAGAAGGTATTATTTTATCGAAGTCGAATAAAATCATTAGAGTTTAATCTAAATCAAAAAGGGTTATTGTTACAGTTTAATAGGAAATAACCTACTAGCAGTGATTCTGAGGCACTACCGACACATATAGTTAACGAGATGAATGATAGTATGAGTCAATATCACATACTATTTCTATGCAAGGTTGGGACTTGGCCCATGGTAATGTCATTGTAAGTTGCCTTTTAGTGCTAATGATTGTGTTGCTTTTTGCATTAGAACCTTAAATATGCATAAGGTTAATAATCTATTGCTGGTACCCATTTTGAGACTTGTCATTTGGAAACCCTAACAAAAGGAGACAATGAGGAACTCTACGTAGGAACAGCTGAATCTGAGCATGTTGAGATGTATTTGAAGGCAATATGGTATATTCGAGAAAGAGGAGAAGACGTTAAAGTCAGTTCTATTGCCAAACTACTTAATGTAACACAGCCCTCGGTAGTACAGATGCTCCATAAACTAGATGACGCTAACCTCCTTAGTTATAATAAAGGTAATCTAGTAGAAATGACACCAGAAGGTCAAAAAATAGGAAAACAGATGATTCGAAATACAAGGCTACTTGAAGTAATGATGAAAGACGCGTTAAAGATAGAAATTGATGAAGAGATGGTCTGTGGCATTGAACATCATATGAAAAAGATATTTACTGATGCCTTGTGTACATTGTTAAGGCATCCCAGAAGATGCCCTCATGGTCATAACATACCAGCCGGAAAATGCTGCAAGCAGTAATAATAATGGATTTTTATTTGAGGGATCGTATTGCAAGAAGGATACCAGTATAATAGTCAGAAGCATATTTTCTACTCATTACTCATTAATAATCCTAAGATACATATATCAGAGTTTGAAAAGAGAGGGTTTACAATATAGCCATACTTTTACAGATGTTCTGGGAGGTCAAAAGGGAACAGGGAATCAGCAAGCACTACTTTGTATAGACAAGTTCTGATATGGATTTAAATAAAGCAATATCCGTACTACAGGAAATAACTCCTACACTACCATCCAGTTGAACATAAAGACGACGACTACTATGGCCACTATTATTTTCTTTTGTTATTATGATTATTACCTTTCCAATCAATATGGCAATTCTCAATATTGAGAACCATCAATTAGAATAAATATTGATTTTAGCAATCATGGCTTGAATAGTCTACTTATGGAAAATAGAATTAACAAACTGAAATGGGGAAAACTGATAGCGATATCTATTGGGATCAGTGCCATAGCATTGATTTTATCGTCATCATCATTATCATTAATACCTTATCCTAAAACTAATAATGGCTCAGCATATGCTATTGAAACAGAGAATAACAGCAGTAATAGGAATAGTAATAGTAATAGTAATAGAACAATGGGCAATGTAACCGCAGACACAATAAAAAAGACTTCCAGTTCTACAAGTAAATCCTCTTTTGATAGCAAACTCGTGACATTTGCATCAAATATAGAAAAAATCAAGGGCCACATAGAGCAAGCGATTCTTAATAAGAAGATAGGAAACGATAGTTTAGCAGAAGCGCATACGCTTCATCCTATAGCTGAGATTTTTTCCGATATAACTATACAACTAGCTGATACAAATAGTGATTTAAATCAGACATTGTCTTCTTCCTTGAACAAACTTTTTAGGACAGTTAGAAATTCAACAGCTGAACAATTCGCAACTGAGGCAAATCATACAAATAAAGTTTTGGATCGGACAATCAATGAGGTGGTACCATCTAGCAATAGAAATAATTCGACATTTAATCTAAGTGTAGTAGCAGATTTGCTAAACACAGCCAAAGGTGAATACGGAGAGGCAATAGAGAATGGTAAATTATCGTTGATTGTAGAATATCAGGATGCAAAAGGATTCATATCAAGAGCAGAATCGGTATTTAACCAAACGTCTAGCAGAATCGAGACTCAAATGGTTCCTAAAGTACAAAAAATAAATACAATGTTTTCTGATTTAAATAAAGCAGTTGATAATAAATCAGATACTACAACTATAGATGCACTTATCAATAACACTATACGTGAAATAGCGCAGACTATTGGACTGACTGAGAACCAGCTTCTTGTATCACAAGGGGAGGCAGCAGCTACTCCTGCTACGGAAGAATCCAAAAAGAAATCCTTACAAACAGTAGCTAATGTACGAATTCTTCTAAATCAAACATTGGAAGTATATAAAGCACAAAACTATGTAGAAGCTGAAAATCTTGCTACAAAGGCCTATTTGGAGAATTACGAGAATATTGAACAAGATATAGCTAAATTTGATCAACCATTAGAAAAGACCATAGAAGTAATGCTACGAGAGGATTTAAGGCACGCCATACAGCAGAAACAACCTGTTGAAAAAATTGCTCAGATAATAGGGAACATAAACAATAATTTGGTTAAGGCTGAGAATTTATTATCAACATCTAAACCAGAATTAGGCCTGGGGAGCATGAATATAACCGATGCTCAACTAACGGCAGCAACGATAACCCCAGCTAATCAAACCCTTTCAACAAATTCATCTCTTAAGATGACGAACCATACAAATACAAATACAAATACAAATACAAATACAAGTTCTTCTTCTACCGGATACAAGAAAAAAGTCTCAATTACCGATGAGGAAAGTCATAAGCCATTTAATCCAAGTCCACTCAGCGTAAAGGCAGGAGATACTGTAATTTGGAGAAACGATGACGTTGAAATACATACAGTAACATCATCAGGTAATTCTTCTAGCACTTTTGCCATGACCAACAAAAATAGAGAATTAGACTCAGGACCACTAAATCCAAGACAGACTTTTGAACATACATTTGAAAAACCTGGAAATTATAATTACTTTTGTATGATTCATCCTTCAATGACAGGAGAGGTTGTCGTAGATAAGTAAGGTGCTGCCATTGAAATGGGATATATTTTAGTGAATTGATTATTGCAAAAATGGATCTTTTGTTAGTAGAGATGCTTTTATATCTTGACATTCACATATACTTGATCGAGTAAATCAGGTATTCTTTCTTTTTCATCTATTGCATGAAATATACGAGACTGTGGTACAAGAATTCCAACATATGCCCAGAGGATCTTTATCTCAAAAACGTGCAGCGTGCTATATCAATGTGAACTTCAATCCCTTCGCTGCGACGATATACTACACAAGCCCATAATCGCAGCAGTTTAGTAGTACTAGCAATGGTAAGGATAATGATAGAGGAGGTTCAGTATCACATAAACATGCGCACACGACAGCATGAAGAAGGACTATGAAGAACAAGAATGTTGATATCGCAAAGATTTTGCGTGAAATTGGATTTCTGTTGGAAATGGAGGAAGAAAGCGACTCTAATATAATTTTTAAGGTAAGATCTTATAAAGCGGCATCAGACGTAATTGCAAATTTATCCTCAAATATCGATGAGATATACGGAAAACAAGGTTTGAAAGGGTTGATGCAAATTCCGTCCGTAGGAAAGGCAATTGCTTCAAAAATTGAAGAATACCTTAGAACAGGAAAAATACAATATTTGGAAGAATTAAAATCCAAAACTACCATAAATGTTGATGAATTTTATGATTTGGAAGGCATAGGTCCCAAGACAATTAAGATCCTCTATGATAACCTACATGTCAAGGATTTATCAGATTTAGAAAAAGCGGCATCAGAAGGAAAGCTTCGCAGTATTCGAGGGTTTTCTGAAAAGAAGGAAGAAGTAATTTTAAAGAAAATTCAACTATTTAAAAAAGGAAGAGGCAGATATCTTTTAGGTGAAGTTTATCCTCTAATAAAACAGTTAGAAACACATCTGTTAAACTTTAAAGGAGTAAAAAATGCAGTTGCTGCAGGCTCTTTTAGACGAATGAAAGAAACGATAGGTGATATTGATTTTGTGGTAACCTCAAATGATGCTGAGAAGGTAATGGATTATTTTGTGTCAATGCCAGAAATAGATGAGGTTCTTGGTAGGGGGGAAAGCAAAACATTCGTACGGCTAAACAATGGAATGGATGCTGACCTTCTAGTTGTTCCTGAAGAAAGCTTTGGCTCAGCTTTACAATATTTTACAGGGAGTAAAGAACATGACGTAGCGATGCGAAAGGTAGCACTTGCAAAAGGTCTTCACTTAAACGAATGGGGAGTTTTTGACAAATATCAGAACAGAATTGCAGGTTCAACTGAAGAAGATGTCTACCAGGCATTAGATCTAAAATGGATTCCTCCAGAAATGAGAGAAAACAAGGGAGAAATTGAACTGGCGAAAAAGGGGGGAAGCAGACTTCCGCAATTAGTACAATATAATGATCTGAAAGGTGATGTGCAAGTCCACAGTGACAGTACAGATGGTACAATGTCAATTGAAGACATGGCTTTAGCTGCCAAGGAGAAATTCGGACTCGAATATATAGCTATAACAGATCATACAAAAGGTTTGAAATTAACAAATGGACTTGATGAAACGCAGTTGCTAAATCAAGCAAACAAAATTGCAGAGATAAATGATAGGATAAGGCAGGGACAAAATAATACACATCAACAACATGCTCATCATAAAAAAGAGCAATCAGAAGCCGTGACAAAGAGTAAGAACTTTCGAGTTTTATCTGCTGCTGAGGTGAATATAATGAAAGACGGATCGCTTGATATTCCAAATAACGTATTAGATAAACTTGACCTTGTAGGGGCATCAATACACTCTAATTTCTCACAACCTATTGAAGTACAAACTAGTAGACTAATAAAAGCAGCACAGAATCCTAGTGTTGATATAATATTCCATCCTACAGGCAGGCGTATAAACAAAAGAGAAGGATATCCTGTTAATATTGAGAAATTGGTGAATGTGGCGAAGGATACCAATACTGTACTTGAAATTGATGCACATTATGACCGTCTTGATCTAAAAGATGAAAATGTTAGAATAGTCATACAAAAAGGTGTCAAGCTTGTAATTGATTCAGATGCCCATCATCCTGTTCATTTTGCTTTTTTAAAATTTGGCATAGGTCAAGCTAGGCGTGGCTGGGCAGAAAAATCTGATATATTAAATACTTGGTCGTTTACCGAGTTCATGTCGCGTCTAAAATGATAAGAATGAAGAAAGCATCAACATAACATAATTTCGAAGAGTTATTTTTCACTAAAGATATTGAGCTCAAAGTGTACCTAATAATTAATTATGATAGTGTTCTCTTCTTTTTGTATTGTATGTATTAATTCTCGCATTTCAGTAAAGATCCTTAGAAGACGCATTCCTTTCGCTGTTGTCTTATAAGTTCTTTCTCCTTGAAGATACTCTATCAAATCTTTTTCAACCAAAAGCAAGAGATATTCTTTCAAGTAACCATGAGAGAGATATGTTTTGTAGAGTAGTTCAGTCAGCGTTACTCTATTGCCATTAGCAACTTCTAAAATTGCTGCAATTATTTCCGATCTACTTCTATGCGAATGCTGATGTTTCATATGATGAGATGTTATATAAATAAGTAATAATACTAATTTAGCTTAGTATCGTCTCCATAGGATATTTCAAGATCGCAGCTTATAGAAATAATGGTGGATCCGACCATCAATCTGCAACCAAACGCCATCACCATTGCATGGCATGCAGGGGTAAGAAAATTTTTCTCCTTCTGCGCATTGCACATTAATCAGATAGACTTAACATGTAACCTACGAAGGCGATAGACGATAAGAGTTTTAACCAACTAACCAACTAATGGAGCGATCTGCTACCGTGGATTCGATCAATAACTTACGATTTTCTTCACTATTTACTGGTTCTATCCATATTCATTATGTCATGGTAATTGATGAAGGGCTAAGATGATATCAGACCATAAATCTGTATCCCGCCGGTAGTTTGATCTATAACGTAAACCTTGCCGCCAGAATCTACTGCAATGCCAAACGGAGAACTTACAGTCCAATTTGTAATGAACTTTCCATTGATGTCGAATTTCTGTACCCGATTGTTTCCTGCATCAACTACATACAAATTACCCGCTTTATCCACTGCTATGTCTGCAGGAGTTATGAATTGGCCATCATCAGAACCAGGGGCCCCCAACTTTGCAATGAACTTTCCGTTGCTGTCGAATTTCTGTACGCGGTTATTCTCTCCAAAGTCTCCAACATACACATTTCCTGACGAATCTATTGCTATGCCACCAGGATTGATGAATTGCCCATCACCCAAACCCGTGGAACCCCATGAAGTTATGAAAGTGCCATTAGCTGTAAATTTTTGTACCGCATTCTCGGGATTACCAAAGTCTCCAACATACACATTTCCTGACGAATCTATTGCTATGCCAGCGGGGTTAGTAAATCTTCCATTTCCAAAACCCAAGTTTCCCCATGAAGATATGAAAGTGCCATTAGCTGTAAATTTTTGAATTTGATTACCTATACCAGTAAAGTCCGTAACATACACGTTGCCTGAAGAATCTATAGCTAAATCTAATGGTTGGGAGAATTTACCTTCACCAGAACCCCTAGAGCCCCACTTTCCAACAAGTGAATATTGTTCTGCTGCATAGGCAGCAGAAGTCACACCTAAGGTAATCAGGCAAACAAAAACTAAAGCAAAAACACTACTTACGCTCAGCGAAGCTATTACAAGATTAATCTTTGACATATTGCAAGAATGGAATGTGCCATATATATAAGATTTAGTGTCAACCCATGGTTGGAGCAAGAGATAGACTCTATATGTGACTGCATTAAAAAAAGAATTTATATTTTTTTATCCTATTCTCTCCAGTTACGTAATTAATTTCTATGTATATCCATTTTTGCTATCGTATAGGTATGCCCATTTTAGGAGGGCCCTTGTCGTGCATGAGGATTACGCCAAATATCGGCGTGTTTCCAAAGTGATTGTTTACCTTCGCTTCATCAAGCCAAATGCTTATTACACGATTGTTCATGACTTTTATACTGATTGGGACATCCGCGACTGGACCGTTTTTCAGACTTACTGTAGCCGTTCCATTGAATATCGCTGTCGAATTGTTTGGCATTGATTTGTTTTTCAATACAAGGTTAGTTATTGTGTGCGTATGCATACCAGATCCATTTGTCATGATCATTTTGAATGAAGTATTGAATACAGCTCCTGCAGAAGTATTTGCAATATTAGTTTGTGTCTGATTCAACAAATTTGTCTTCCAGAATCCTGTGAGAATCCAAGCAGGTTTGCCACTATTATCATTTTGAACGCTAGAAATCATACCAAATATATAGAATCTGTTTTCTCCGAAAGGGCCAAAAGATCGTTGTGCTAGGATGATGTTATTGTTGCTATTACTCAAACCAACACAGACTAGAGCTAAAATCAACATTGCTGCTATTGTTCCAGGAATTAAACTATTTAGTACCAGTTTCTTATTTGACATGCGTTTATGATATTATACTGAGGTTCTCTTATACATAGCGATTTATGAGTATATTTGAGTCAGGTCGGAATTTGGTCTTATCTGCAGTCGGGATTCGGCTTAAATTATCTTGAATTATGAAACACAAAGACTGGTTTGCAAAGCAGTAGGTTTCAATAAAAACTAAGCTGCGTCCGTAATTCGGGATTAGCTGATATTACATTTACGAAAGACTGCCAGAGTGTGAAATCTTTTGCTGGTATTACTTCATTTTAAGGGAAGCATAAGTTCTAGTAGACTGTCTGACAGAATTAATCCTTTTTTGAGACATTGTTGGTGTTTTTTGATAACCATCGGCTATTTAGTATAATTGAATAACCAAATGCTTAACTATATGAACAAGAAGCTAATCTCACGAATAAGAGTCAGAAAATCAAGCACACAAGGAATACACCACGTCAACCAAAATGCCAACAGATAGTGCGCGGCTATTTTAGTCTCCACGATTGGGAAAGGGTTGTTCATGTAACTAGCAATGCGGACTTCCTGGTATGTATATGGGCAAGAAATGTTGAAACCTTCGGCGATGGAGTTCAGATAACAACTCCTGCAAGCAAGTTTAGAGGTAGAGGTTCAACAGGACCATATGACGCATTAGTTCTAGATGTTCCAAAACAAACGGGTATGGACCTAGGTTGCATTGGAGGATCTGCTGGCGAGACTATAGATATTAGCTCTGCCAACGCACGAATAGTCATATATCTAACTGTAATCACAGAACATTCTGCAACTGTAAATATGACATGGGAACACGGCACGATTCCATAACTAGTATGACAAACATCTACAAGTGAAAGAAAATACCCATCGCGTGAGCATTGGAACTGTCTCTGAAACAGCTATGAGGAATTGAATAAATAATCACATAAAAAATAAATTTGAATAACGCAGGATTAAACCAGCATAGGGTTGCACTATCTCGATAGACACCTAGGTATAATTCTTAGACCAAGGGAATAGGATGGCTTAACTTTTATAGTGAAGGATGCGTAGAATACCACTGCAAACGAAGTTAAATACATCTCAAAGTATATCTGCATACATAATTCTATCCAAGTTGATGAAGCGCTGGTGTGCCTTATAGTGATTAGTAATAAATAAGCAGCAATAAACAAAAAATATCACTAAAGACTACAGTAAATAGGCCGATTTAATTATGCCTTCTCATGAAAAATTAGTTAATTGTAT
>Ga0193732_1000244_pt1 | contig 10519 bp, 10 predicted proteins | sample U1s1metaG_FD_145077 | JGI IMG/M metagenome (GOLD analysis project Ga0193732, IMG submission 145077) | Soil microbial communities from a riparian zone of the East river system, Colorado, United States - U1s1 | ecosystem: Environmental > Terrestrial > Soil > Riparian zone | place: USA: East River...
GATGGCGCGCTTTACGAAATGGCTCCGCCGCCGCGTCATCTGGCGCTACCGGTAATCTCGCGTGTGAAAGTGATGGCGAGCATGAACATCGCTGAGCGCCGATTGCCGCAGGATGGTCGCATCCAAAAAAATATCGCCGGTCGCAGCGTGGATCTCCGCGTCTCGACTTTGCCCACGCAATTCGGCGAGAGCGTAGTACTGCGCGTCCTCGATCGCAGCATCGTGAATCTCGATCTCGAGATGCTCGGCATGCCCAAGCATGTGGGCGATTACATTCTCGAAGTCATTGAGCGACCAAACGGAATTTTTATTGTCACCGGCCCGACTGGTTCAGGAAAAACGACGACGCTCTATTCCTGTTTGCGCAAGATCAACACGCTCGATTCAAAGTTACTCACGGCGGAAGAGCCGGTGGAATACGATCTGGAAGGTATCGTGCAGGTACCGGTAAATGAGAACATCGGGCTGACGTTCGCGCGAGTGTTGCGAGCATTTTTGCGGCAGGACCCGGACCGAATCATGGTGGGCGAGACACGGGATTTGGAGACGGCGCAGATTGCGATTCAGGCTTCCCTCACCGGCCACCTTGTCTTCACCACACTGCATACGAATGATGCGCCAGGAGCGATCACACGTTTGATCGACATGGGAGTCGAGCCGTTCCTGATTTCTTCAACCCTCGAAGCGGTCCTCGGGCAGCGATTGCTGCGCAGCATTTGTCTCAATTGCCGGACGAGTTACGAGCCGAACACAAACACGCTCGATCAACTGGGATTGGGGCGGCGTGATTTGGGTGACAAGAAATTCTATTACGGCAAGGGTTGCGACGCCTGTAATCAGACCGGTTACAAAGGCCGCAAAGGCATTTACGAATTGATGCGAATCAGTGATCCACTGCGCGAGTTAATCAATGAGCGCGCGCCGACCGTTACGCTGAAACAAAAAGCGATCGAACTCGGAATGATCACGCTGCGCCAGGATGGGTTACGCAGCGTCTTCGACGGCGATACTACGGTAGAGGAAGTTCTTAAGTACACCTAGAATTTGAGATCTCAGATCTCGAATTTCAATCCGTAACGATTCACGATTCAACGATTTAACAATTCACGGTTAACATTGAGATCGACTTCTTGATCGTTAAATCGTTGAATAGTTAAACCGTTAAATCGGCAATTTCCCCCATGCCCCGCTTCCAATACGTCGCCCTCGATGCACGCGGCCAGGAATCTACCGGCTCAGTCGAGGCTAATTCTGCTAATGAGGCCATCGGGCATTTGCGGCATGCGGGATATTTCCCGACCGGCGTTTATGAACAGGGGAAAGCGCCAGCGGCGCGCGATGGAAAAGTAAAACGACCTCGCAGTGCGCGTACCACTGCTCCGGTCGTCGCGACGCCGAAGCGCAAGACTGGCATTACGCTTTTCCAGCGGCAGAAAGTGAAATCGAAAGTCCTGATGATTTTCACCCGGCAGCTTGCCACCCTGATCGATTCCGGCCTTCCCCTTTTGCGCTCGCTCAATGTTCTGGCAAAACAGGAACGCGACCCGGTTCTCAAACGCACTACGGAAGCGCTGGCCGATTCGGTGCAAAGCGGGAACACTTTTTCCGACGCCCTCGCGCAGCATCCGAAAATTTTCAATGAACTTTACATCAGCATGGTGAAGGCCGGTGAACTCGGTGGCGTACTCGAGGTCGTGCTGACGCGATTGGCTGAGTTCCAGGAAAAGGCGCAAAAGGTGAAAGGTAAGGTCCTTTCCGCGATGATTTACCCGGCCATCGTCATGACCATGGCTGTCGTGATCATGGGCTTTCTTCTTGTCTTCATTGTGCCGAGGTTCGAGGCAATTTTCAAAGACATGCTCGGTGACAAGCCATTGCCGGGTATCACGATCTTTGTCATCACCATTAGCAATTTCGCAAAGGACAACTGGGCGATTCTAATCGGCGCCTTTGTTGCGCTCATTATGGGAATCAAACTGCTGGGACGAACACCCGGCGGTCGCGGCTTGATCGATCAACTCAAATTGCGGGTCCCGCTGTTCGGCGACCTCATTCGCAAGACCGCGATTTCACGTTTCTCGCGCACTCTCGGCACCCTAGTTACGAGCGGCGTTTCCATTTTACAGGCGTTAGATATTACCCGTGATACCGCGGGCAATACCGTGATCGCTAATGCCATTTCGCAGGTGCATGATCGGGTCAAGGAAGGCGAATCGATCGTGCAGCCTCTTGAAACCAGCGGCGCTTTTCCGCCGATGGTCGTGAGCATGATCGATGTCGGGGAAGAAACTGGTCAGTTACCCGACATGTTGTTGAAAATTGCGGATGTTTATGATGACGAGGTGGACAATGCGGTTGCTGCGCTCACCTCTATTCTCGAGCCCCTCATGATTGTGTTTCTGGCAGTAGTGGTCGGAACAATCGTAATTGCCCTTTTCCTCCCGCTCATCAGCATCATTACTACCCTGCAGCAACAGACGTGATCGCGCGCGAACCGGTAGGGCGAGACTCCGTCGAGCCGGAAACGAACACGTTAGAGATGGGATGGCGCGTTTCCGGCTCCGCAGAGCGTCGCCCTACCAAAAATTGTCGCACGTGCGAGAAGGCAACCGCCATCCCTCCCGCTACACCAGAACGCGCCGTCACCATCGTCGAGCTGTTGGTGGTCATCATGATCATCCTGATTCTGGCCGGCCTGATTCTCTCGATTAGCAGCTATGTGCAAAACAAAGGCGCCCGTGCCCGCGCCGAAACCGAAATCGCCGCCATGTCCGCCGCACTCGAAAGTTACAAGGCGGATAATGGAATTTATCCGGCGAATGATGCAACGAACTCGCTTGATCCCACGACGGCGACAAATCCATCGTCATCATCCTACACATCAGCTTCAAACTATCTGTATATCCAGCTCAGCGGCGATTCAGATGGCAATCCGACTACGACGAGTAGTTCAGACACGCGCAACTATTTTGGCGGCTCCTTAAAGCAAGCCATGCTTGGTCCCAATCCTCCTGGAGCAAACACTTATTTGCGCGATCCTTTCCGCAACAGTTATGGTTATTCGACATCGAAGAATCCGATGGCCAATCCAACGGGTTATACAAGTGCTAATGGCTATAATCCCACATTCGATCTTTGGAGCACGGCGGGAACCGGCACGAGCGGGACTCCATCCCCCAGCCCGATTCAAAACACCTGGATCAAGAATTGGTAAGGCTTTCGCTTTGATAAGGAGTTTTTTCCTCTTTGTCATTTTGAGCGCAGTCGAGACATCTCTGTTTTCACTCTCCAAATAATTAGAGATTCCTCGGCTGCGCTCGGAATGACAAAAATCGTTCTGTCATCCCGAGCGGCAGCGAGGGACCTCGCGAGCGTCCGTCAAGCATTTGCGAGATCCTGCGCCGTCTGCGCGGCTCAGGATGACAGCGTTGCGGGTAACAACGCTGTAGCGGCGGTCTATGACCGCCGTTTTACTCGCCGCTGGTGTGAACGACGATCACTACGCGCCGATTCGGTTGCTGGCGCACAATCTCGGCTTGCTCCATCGCCGGATCCATCACCGGCCGTGGCGCGACCAAAAACTTCGACGCGCCGTAACCACGCGCTTGAACTTGTTCCGAATTAATCCCCATCACGCTCACCAAATAATTCTTCACGCTATCAGCGCGGCGCTGGCTCAAATCGAGATTGTATTCGTAGCTGCCAAACGCGTCCGTATAACCCTCGATCGAAAATGTCGCCTTCGGATTGCGTCTGATCAGCGTGCCGAGCTTTTGTAATTGCTCGACCGAACTCCCCTGCAAATCCGCGCTATCATATTGAAACAGCTGGTCGTCCGGCATTCGGATTGCCGTCCCCGATCCTAGCGGGCCTTTTTGGGCCAGCAATGAATCGAGATCGCTGAAGCCAGCGACGCGATTCTTGTTCGGTCCAGCGCTGTCCGCCTGGATTTTGCTGGTGAACGTGTTTGGCCGTTTGATGTTCGTGCTCGTCGCCAGTTCGGTTCCGCTCAGGGCCGGTTGGGGACGACCCGAGACCGCGGAGTCATTTACCAACGATTGTTCATGTGTCGCGTTCGGGTTTTTCGAAAGCGCTTGCGCCGTACTCCGCTCAATCTCGTTTAACATCGACGTCGCCGGCGCAGGGTCGACTCTTGGCTTGTCCGGCAAAACATCTTGTGTGTCGTCGGGCATGGCCGTCGTCGCCTGAACTTCCTGCAACAGCGCATCGAACGACTTCTTCTCATCCGGCAGTTGTACGTTCGTTTTGTCCGGCTCCGGCTTTGCTGCCGGATTAGTCTGATCCATGCTCGCCTTGTCCAACGCAGCCTGGGTATCAATCGGCTTCACTTTGAACATGGGCGGCTCACTTCTTGGAGCCAGAGCCAGGTCAGCTGCCGCGAAACGCGTTTGGTAAAGATAAAGGCAGAGCAGGAAATGGAGCGCGAGCGACAACACCAGCCCCAAAAAAAGCCAGTTTCGCTGACCGGTCGCATTTAACAGAGCGTCGTTGTAATCTGAATCCGGAAGCGCCATTTCTTTATCAACGAACCGGCAACGTCCGCGCCTTGTCAACCTCCTCGAGTGCGGGCAACAAAAGCTCGCGCCGCCTGCCGAATCTGCTCGGCCACGTTCGCCTCTGGTGCGACAAATTTCGGCGTGAACCAGGGAAAAAACCCAATCAAATCGTGCGTCACAAGGATCTGCCCATCGCAGTCTTTCCCTGACCCGATTCCGATAGTTGGAATTTGGATTGCCTGTGAAATCATCTTCGCCGTTTCAGGGGCAACAATTTCCAGCACTACCGAGAATACCCCGGCTGTCTCGACCGCGCGCGCATCCCGCAACAGCGCTTCGGCCTGTTCCTGCGTGCGACCTTTCACCTTGTAGCCACCCTCCTCGCGCACGCTTTGCGGCAGCATTCCAATGTGCCCCATGAACGGGATCCCAGTCGACACGATCGCCTCAATTTGCGGAACGTGATTGACGCCGCCCTCGAGTTTCACCGCTTGTGCTCCCGCCTTCATGAACAAACGCGCCGTCTCCACGGATTGTTCTGCGGTGTCGTAACTGTGAATCGGCATGTCCGCGACGATCAGCGCGCGTTTCACCCCGCGGGCGACGGCGCGAGTATGATGCAACATTTCATCCAGAGTTACCTGGGTCGTGTCTTCGTGGCCGAGCACAACCATCCCCAGCGAATCGCCGACCAGGATAATGTCGAGGCCGCTTTCATCGAGCAGACGCGCGGTTGGATAATCGTAAGCAGTCAGTGCCGTGATGCGTTGACCGCGTTGCTTCATTTCACGAAATTTTTCTGTCGCGTTCACTCTTGCGAAATCGTGGAGGGTCGAGCTCCTGCGGGAGAGCCCCGGCGTGGTAGAAACTCCACCCTCCAATTCAAATTACCATTTGTCGGTCAAACGCGTTATTTTAGCCGGGTCGGGCAATTGCGCGAGTAGCTCACCTACACTTTTTGTTTGTCCGGGCAAACGCAGATCCGGCGCGATGTCGCACAATGGTTGCAGCACGAATTTACGCTCGGTCATCCGGGGATGTGGTAATTGCAACATTGCGTCGTCTCGGCGCTCACTGCCGCAATACAACAAATCAAGATCAATCGTGCGCGAACGATTACCCTCACCTGGCGCTTCGCGTCCTCCTCTCCCCGGGGGAGAGGATTGAGGCGAGGGCGTGGTCCGCTCCCTTCCCAGAGCGCGCTCGATTTCTTGCAGTGCTCCCAAAAGCGCATCGGCCGATTTCTCGAACCCAACTTCAATAACTGCGTTGTAAAAATTCTGCGCTCCCGGTTCGCAATCGACCGGTGACGTTTCATAAATCGCTGATTGCACAATTAGTCCCATTGCGCCATCGAGCGCTCGAATTCGATCCCGCGCATTTTGGAGATTCGCGAAGCGATCACCAAGATTAGACCCCAGCGCAATCGCCGCTCTCATGCTGAGATTCCCTGTAGAGGCAGGCGTGCCGCCTGCAAATCAAAAAAAACAGCCGACACGGCTGCCACTACAGTCCCAGCACATCGCGCATGTCATAAAGCCCGGGTGATTTCCCAATGGCCCATTGCGCTGCACGCAGGGCGCCCCGCGCGAATGTTTCGCGGCTGCTCGCCCGATGAGTCAGCTCGATCCGCTCGCCCTGTCCGGCAAAAATTACAGTATGATCGCCCACCACATCGCCGCCGCGAACGGAATGAATGCCAATCTCCGATTTCTCACGCTCGCCAATCATTCCTTCGCGCCCGTGCCGCAATTTTTCTGCGTTCCGGGCCCGCTGCAAAATTTCTGCCAGCGTTTTCGCCGTTCCGCTTGGCGCGTCTTTCTTCAAACGATGATGCGTCTCCAGAATTTCGAGGTCGAAATTTTCGCCCAGAATTTTTGCCGCCTGTTCTGTCAACGAAAAAAGTGCATTCACCCCGATGCTGAAATTTGAAGCGAACACGACGGGAATTTTTTGCGCCGCCGTTTCAATCGCTTGCTTCTCTTTAGCCGAGTGGCCGGTGGTTCCGATTACGAGGGCAGCGCTTGATTTCACCGCCGCATCGCAAACAGCTTCAGTCGCCGCTGCACTACTGAAATCAATCAGCACATCCGCATCCGCCGACGTGATCCGATCGCCCAGATCCGATTTTGCAACAATCTCCGCGTTCTCACTTGCGGCGACGCTCGCAATCGCCTGCCCCATGCGCCCGGCCGCGCCGACAAGTGCAATCCGAAGTTTTGTCATCGCCTTCGTCTTACCGGCCGCCGTTGTAGCTGCCGCTGTCTCCAGCGGCAAGACCAGGAATTCTGCCGCCCGCGACGGCTGCAACTACAAGGAGAGCACTATTCGCCTTCAAATCTCTCCAGGGTTTTGCGCAAACGCGCCTGATTTGCCGGACTCATTTCGCAGAGCGGCAACCGTACTTCCGCCAGGATTGTCCCACGCCACGACAATGCGGTCTTTATCGGAACCGGATTCGGTTCGATAAACAAATCTTTGAACAACCAGTAAAGTTTGCGATGCAATCCCTCCGCCCGCTTGAGATCGCCGTTCACGAAAGCGTCTACCAGGTTGCACATTTCACGCGGCAATAAATTCGACGCTACGCTGACTACGCCGACCGCGCCGGCCGCCAAAAACGGGAGGGTCAATCCGTCATCGCCGCTCAATACCGTGAAGGCGTCCGGCAAACGCGCGCGCAATTCACTTACCCGATCGACGTTTCCCCCGGCTTCCTTGATTGAGACGACGTTCGGGCAATCGCCCTGAATTCGCGCCACCGTTTCCGCAGCGATATCAACACCGCATCGTCCCGGAATATTGTAGAGCATCAGACGAAGTGGAGTTGATTTCGCAATCGCGGAAAAGTGACGAAACAAGCCTTCCTGACTTGGTTTGTTGTAGTAGGGGGCAACCAGGAGTGCACCATCAACGCCGAGTTTTTCTGCCTCTTCGGTGGCCGCAATTGCTTCCCGCGTCGAATACGACCCCGTCCCAGCAAGAACGAGACAGCGCTTGTTCGCGGTTTCAATGGCGCAACGAATCACCTCTTTCCGTTCGTCATGGGTCAGCGTGGGCGATTCGCCGGTGGTTCCAACGGCAATGATACCGTCGATGCCAGCCGCGATTTGGGATTCGATTAAATTCCGCAGCGCGGTGAAATCAATCGCGCTTTCGCGAAAAGGCGTAACCACAGCGGTGAAAGTGCCGCGAAACATTGGCGGATTTTAAAACGCCACAGCACCTTTGTCATATCGAGCGCAGTCGAGACATCTCTGCTCTTAAATAGTAAGAGATTCCTCGACTTCGCTCGGAACGACAGAATGAGAAAGGGTAGCGCGCACATCCTGTGCGCTTAGCTCCGCATATTGCAGAGCTTCCCGCGGAGCCAAATCACAATTCAATCGTGCCCTCGAAAACAAACTCGGCCGGGCCGGTAAGAGTGACATTGGTGAAACGCGGACCGTCGCGGTGAAAATCGACATTTAATTCGCTGCCGCCGCGCACCAGGACGCCAATGGGCCCGTCGGTTTTTTCCGTTGCGGCAAAAATGAGCGCGCTCGCCACGACGCCAGTGCCACAGGCGAGCGTCTCGTTTTCTACTCCACGCTCATAAGTGCGGATTGCAATTTTATTTCCTCCCCGTTTTTCCAGAAAGTTTACGTTGGCGCCTTTGGGCGAAAACATCTCATGTCGCCGGATCGCAGCACCTTCACGCAACACGTCATTCTCTTCGATGTTCACGACTGGAATAACAACATGCGGAACTCCAGTGTTAACGAAGTGGATGGTCTTGTTTTCGGAGCCGACCGGGAGCCTGACATTCAGCTTTAAATCGGTCGGCTCGCTCATGTTCAAAGTCACAAGCTCGCCATGAAGTTGTGCGGCAATGATCCCGGCGGGCGTCTCAAACGAAACGTTTTTGCCTGCATCAGCGACTTTCTCGACGAAACGGGCAAAACAACGCGCGCCATTGCCGCACATTTCTGCTTCGCCGCCGTCGCTATTATAGTAACGCATCCGAAAATCAGCGCTGTTGGTCGCGCGCTCGACCAGCAAAACCCCATCCGCCCCAACCCCGCGATGACGATCGCAAATTTTCGCGATTTGCTCCGCGCTCAATTGCACGTTGCCGGCGCGATTGTCGATCATGACAAAATCGTTCCCCGCCCCGTTCATCTTGGCGAATCGCAGCATGTGATTCGTGTACCACAGGGCTGCCTGTATGCCAACCGTTCGTTAACTGTCATCCCGAGCGAAGTCGAGGGATCCCGTGGCGTTACCTTAAAGCTCTCGCATCGGGATCCCTCGGCTTTCGCTCGGGATGACAGTTAACGGCCTTTGCGCGTTTTGCAGATTGCTGACACAATCGGCGCAACGAACTTGCCGATGCGATCGGCCAAATCATCGCGATCTCCAATCTTCCCAATCAGATCGACAATCGCGCTTCCGACCACGACGGCGTCGGCCACACGAGCAACCGTAGCAGCCTGCTCTGGATTCGAAATCCCAAAACCAACCGCGACTGGCAAATCCGTGTGCTGGCGAATGAGTGCGAGTTTCTCTTCGAACGCTTGCGCAACTGAATCGCGCGCCCCCGTCACGCCTTCGCGCGAGACATAATAAATAAATCCGCGGGCGGCTTTTGCGATGAGCGCGATCCGCTCTGGCGGCGTAGTCGGCGCAATCAGCCGGACCCGGACTATCTTCGCCGCATTATTGTCATTCTCATTGCACAAACTTGACGGCTTTAAGCCGTCAAGTTTCTGAGTGTTCGCATCTTCTTCGGGCGGCAGATCGAGGATGAGCAAACCATCCACACCGGCGTCCGCTGCAGCCTGATTAAATTTTTCAAGGCCGAATCTGAAAATCGGATTCAAATAAGTGTAAAGCACAATCGGGATCTCGGAAACACGCCGAATCTGGCGCACACAATCGAGCACGCCGTGCGCAGTTGCCCCGGCTTCCAGCGCGCGTTGCGCTGCCAGTTGGTTGACAATGCCATCCGCCAGCGGATCGGAAAATGGCAGGCCAAGCTCGAGTAAATCCGCTCCGTTTCTCTCCAGAGCAAGCGCGATCTCGACGGTGCGAGCAAAAGTTGGATCGCCCGCACAAATGTAGGGAATGAAGGCGGCGCGGTTTTCGCCTCGGCATCGAGCAAAAAGATGTTCGATTCGTTCTGACATCGCTGGCATTCTTAGCGCAGATTCAGTCCGCGTGAAACGATGACGCTTAGCCCCCTGGCAAATGGTTACATTCTGGGCTGGTCGGTGGCGTGGCCGCCCGGGCCGATTAATGCCGAAATGATTCGGCGCGGTTTGCTGCCGAAGGATCGCGGCGGCGGATTCTGGTCTGCCTGGCCGATTGGTCTTGGCGCGGGCACCGGCGATTTCATCTGGGCCTTTGGTTTCCGTCGGCGCAGGGGCCCTGCTCAACTCGGTCGAGATCCGGCGCGTGCTAGCGATCGTAAGTCTCGCACTGCTCTTACTTCTAGCGGTTCGTTTCGCCATTGGGGCGTGGAAAATCTACCGCGCCCATCGCAGCGTCGATTTTCAAGCGCCAAAAAGCGAACGGCGCGGCGGTTTCTCATTTGGTTTTTTTGTGGTGTTGATGAGTCCGTGGAACGTTGGCTTCTGGCTGGCCGTGATCGGCAGTCAGCCCGCGCGAAGCGCGAGTGTGCGACAGTCCCTCGCCATCGCGGTCGCGGTTGTCCTCGGTGCGCTAACCTGGGGCGTGGTCTTATGCACGGCGTTAAAATTCGGCGCGCATATCTTCTCTCATCCGAACTGGCAGGTCGCGACCGAAGCCATCACCGCTGCGGTTATGTTATGGTTTGCCATTCGGCTCCTGCTCCATTTTCCATGAACCCGATTACCGAACCACGGACCGCAACTCTGACGATCAACGAGATCTATCACTCGATTCAGGGTGAGAGCACCTGGGCGGGACTTCCATGCGTGTTTGTGCGGCTGACCTTCTGCGACCTGCGCTGCACTTACTGCGACACCGCCTATGCCTTT
>Ga0193732_1000245_pt1 | contig 10507 bp, 14 predicted proteins | sample U1s1metaG_FD_145077 | JGI IMG/M metagenome (GOLD analysis project Ga0193732, IMG submission 145077) | Soil microbial communities from a riparian zone of the East river system, Colorado, United States - U1s1 | ecosystem: Environmental > Terrestrial > Soil > Riparian zone | place: USA: East River...
TCATGTTCACCGCGGCTTATGCCTTGCGCGATGAAATGCCGTATCAGGTCCAGCATTGGACCGATTTCGTTTTTCAAGGCGTGATGGCACTGCCTTATCACATTTACGTTGTCAGCTCGAAGATCCCGCAGAACGAATACACCGAGCGGGTGCAATACGGCGCAGCTTGCATTCTCCTATTGCTTGTCTTTGCTATTGCTCTCGCCTCCATCGTTCTGCGCGAAAGAACCAGGAAACGCCTGTCATGGTAGTAATGGAAGATAAGGAAATAACACATCCGGCTCCGCCGCTGGAATTGCAAAAACCGCCCGAACCCGAGCCACGCCAGCCGGTCATGATCAACGTCGATGATGTCGATTTTTGTTATGGCGCGCATCAGGTCCTTTTCGATGTAAACCTGGAAATCCCGCCGCGAGCGGTCACTGCCTTTATCGGGCCGTCCGGTTGCGGGAAAACGACGCTACTGCGCTGTTTTAATCGCATGAATGATCTGATCGATGGTGCACGAATCTCCGCCGGGCGCGTTCGATTGGAGGGACGCGATATTTACGCGCCGGAGGTCGACGTAGTCGATTTGCGCCGCCGGGTGGGAATGGTTTTCCAGAAATCGAATCCGTTCCCGAAATCGATTTATGAGAATGTCGCCTATGGTTTGCGCGTGCTTGGAGTAAACAAGAAAGCGCGCATTAACGAAGCGGTGGAAAAAAGCCTGCGGGCCTCGGCGCTGTGGGACGAGGTGAAAGATCGGCTCGATTCCAGCGCTTACGGACTCTCGGGCGGGCAACAGCAGCGCCTTTGCATCGCCCGCGCCCTCGCAGTCGAACCGGAAGTCATATTAATGGATGAACCCTGCAGCGCACTCGATCCGATCGCGACGGCCAAAGTGGAAGAGCTCATCTATCAACTGCGGGAAAACTTCACCATCGTGATTGTGACGCACAACATGCAGCAGGCGGGCCGTTGCTCCAATTACACGGCCTTCTTCTATCTGGGCCGGCTCATTGAATTCGGCGCGACCTCGAAAATTTTTAGTAATCCATCACAACGTCAGACGGAGGATTATATTACCGGGCGATTTGGTTAATAACTATGCCGAGCGAAAGCAAACACACACTTGGAACCTTCGAGCACGCGCTCGAAAATCTGCGCAACAACGTCATGATGATGGCGAGTCAAACTGAGCGCAGCCTCAACCGGGCACTAAAAGGTTTAATGGAGCGTGATGATAAACTTTCCGCCCTTGCCATCGCGGACGATGAGGAAATCGATCAGCTGGAAAAACAAATCGATAAGGATGGAATCGATTTGCTGCTGCGATTTCAACCGGTCGCGTCCGATCTGCGCCGGGTTGTTTCGGCGATGAAATTGAGCACGAATCTCGAGCGCATGGCCGACCAGGCGACCAATATTGCCCGTAAAGCGCGCAAGTTGAATAAGCATCCCGCATTGCCGGAAATCCTTTTGCTTACCCCAATGCAGGAGCACGCCATGGCGATGTTTCGCGATAGCGTCGATGCTTACGTGCGGGAAGATGCACAAGCCGCGCGCGCTATTATTCCCCAGGACGACGCTCTCGATAAAATGAACGCGCAGGTCAGCCGGCAACTGATCGACCGGATGGCACGCGATCCGGAACAACTTCGGGGTTACATCAACTTAATGTTCATTGCGAGGCATCTCGAGCGCGTCGGGGATCACGCCACCAACATCGCCGAGGACGCGGTTTACGCCGCGGCCGCAGAAGACATTCGCCATCAGCAGGTCGCCGCCACGCCGGCATGAGCCTGTCAGTGCGCTCCGCCACGGAGTCGGAGCGGGCCGACAAGGTGGATCGGCCGCTCCGTCGGGCGATGCTAATAATAATGCGGCTTCGCCGCCTGGTTTTAATATCGAGCAAGGGACTGCTCGATCCACCCGTCCATTGCCCTGCCGCGAGCGAGAGTTCGCCGTGAATGGTCCACTCTTGCGAAAATTGCGACCGAGCGTAGCTGAATAGAAAGGTTCAAATGCAAACTTCTGCTGCCGAAGTGACGACGGATGAGCTGGCGCTCCTGCCAGATGCGATCCAACCGGAACGCGATTTTTCTGATCCGGCCAATTTCATTAATCGCGAGCTGAGTTGGCTGGAATTTAACCGGCGCGTTCTGGAGGAAGCGCAGGACCCGACGCAGCCGCTGATCGAGCGGGTCAAATTCATGACCATCTTCAGCAATAATCTCGATGAATTTTTCGAGATTCGCGTCGCCGGCATCAAACAACAAATCCAAAGCGAGACCAGCGATGTTGGCCCCGACGGCATGTCGCCGACGGAAACGTTCAATGCCATTCAGCGACTGGTGCACGAGCTGGTCGCCACGCAATACGATTTCTGGAAAAAGGAACTGATGCCGGCGTTGGCCAAAAACGGCATTCGCCTTCATGACGTCGCCCAGCTAACCGGAAAACGCGCTGCCTGGGCCAAGCGCTATTTCCAAGAGGAAGTTTTCCCGATGCTGACGCCGCTGGCGGTCGACGCCAGCCATCCTTTCCCGCAACTTTTGAACAAGAGCCACAATTTGCTGGTGCGCGCACGGGCCCATCAGGGTGGCGAACCCCTCCTTGCCATCGTGCAGGTACCGCGTGTGGTACCGCGGTTAATTTTGATGCCGCGCGGTAAAGGCGACGACGAGGCCTGGGATTACATTTACCTCGCCTCGCTCATCAAACATTACATCGCCGAGCTTTTCCCCGGCCTCATCCTCGATGGCGTGCACGCCTTTCGCGTTACGCGCAATAGCGATCTCTACATCGACGAAGAAGAGGCGGAGAACTTGTTGCGCACGATTGAGCAGGAACTGCGGCGTTCCAGCCGTGGCAATGCCGTCCGGCTGGAAGTGGAGGCGGATTGCCCGGCTGATTTCCGCGATTTGCTCCTGGCCTTTTTCGATTTGCAGGAGGCCGACCTCTACAAGCTCGATGGCCCGCTTTCGATGACGCATCTCATGCCACTGGTGACGAACGACGCTTTCGCCAAGCTGAAAGATCGGCCTTTCCAGCCCGCAACCGATCCGGCCCTGCCGCCGCAGGCCGACATTTTCGAGGTCATGCGCAAACAGGACATTTTGCTGCATCATCCTTACGAAGGTTTCGATCCCGTTGTCCGGTTTATCGAGAGTGCCGCAACCGATCCGCAGGTGCTTGCGATCAAGATTACGCTCTATCGCACCAGCGGTGATTCGCCCATAGTCGAAGCGCTGATCGAGGCTGCCAATAATGGCAAGCAGGTCACCGCTTTGGTCGAATTGCGCGCCCGCTTCGACGAGGCCGCCAATATTCGCTGGGCCCGGCAACTCGAGGAAGCGGGCGCCCATGTCGTCTATGGCGTGGTGGGGCTGAAAACGCACTGCAAAGCTTTGCTCGTGGTAAGACGCGATGCCGATCGGCTCCGGCAATATGTCCATCTCGGCACCGGCAATTATCACCATCGCACTGCGCGTATTTATACCGATTTCAGCTTGCTCACCTCTGCCCCGGAATTAACCGAGGAAGTCGCCATCGTTTTCAATACCCTCACCGGCCTCGCCGGTTATCCCGGCTTGAAAAAATTAATGGTTGCACCTTTTGATCTCAGCGAACGACTGATCAAGCTCATTGAGCGCGAACGCGACCACGCCCGAGCGGGGAAACCGGCGCGCATTATTGCCAAACTGAATTCCGTCGTTGACGAAAATATTATCGAGAAACTTTATGAAGCATCGTGCGCGGGCGTGAAAATCGATCTCATCGTCCGCGGGATCTGTTGTCTGCGACCGCGAGTGCCAGGTCTGAGTGAAAAGATTCGCGTCATCAGCATCGTGGGACGCTTTCTCGAGCACAGCCGCGTTTATTATTTTGAAAACGCCGGCCAGGCCGAGATTTATCTCTCCAGCGCGGATTGGATGCCGCGTAATTTCTATCGCCGGGTCGAGATTGCTTTTCCCATCGATGCGCCTGCACTCCGCGAAGAAATGGTGAACGATATTTTGCCTAGTCTCCTCAATGACCAGGTGAAAGCGCGCGAGCTGGAGCCCGATGGCAGTTACGTGCGGCTGCATCCAGCCGAGGGCGCGGCCCGATCGCAGGCACAATTGCATTTTCGGGAACGTTCGCGTCAGGCCCGCAAGGCGGCGGCGGAATTGCAGGCCGAGAGCGGGGTGAAACTGATCCCGATCAAAGCGAAACGTGACCAGCGCAAGCGCGCATGAAAAAGGTTCTTGTCGTCGATATCGGCGGCACCAACGTCAAGGCCATGATCTCACGCGAGGGACGGCGCAAATTCAGTTCCGGCCCGGGCCTTACTCCACGCCAGCTTCACACCATGCTTGACGGTAAACTCGACGACTGGAAGTACGATGTCGTCTCGGTTGGCTTTCCCGCGCCAGTCAAGAACGGCCGCATCCTTACCGATCCAAAAAATCTCGGCAAAGGCTGGACGCGATTCAATTTTGAAAAAGCCTTTGGCAAACCGGTGCGTGTCATTAACGACGCCGCCATGCAAGCGCTCGGCAGTTATCGCGGCGGGCGAATGCTCTTCATCGGGCTTGGGACTGGCTTTGGTTCAGCGCTGGTCTGGAATGGCGTTGTCCTTCCCCTCGAGCTAAGCGAACTACCTTATCTTGCCAAAGGCACCATTGAAGATCGCGTCGGCAAGACAGGGTTGAAACAAATTGGAAGGAAAGACTGGGAGGAAGATGTCGAGCGCATCCTTACCCAGCTACAGCGCGCTTTTGTCGTTGATTACATTGTGCTCGGAGGCGGCAACGCGAAATTGCTCGAGCACTTGCCGCCCGGCGTCGAACCTGGGCACAATCGCAACGCTTATCTCGGCGGCCAGCGCGTCTGGCAAAATGATCCGCGCACGCGACGGCCGAAGTGGACGATAATATGAAGGGGATCGGTTACAGCAATATTGGGCGGCCATTCCAGGCCGCCATTGATTCAAGGCGCCAGGCGGGAACGCCTGCCCTACAATTTCCCTATCGAGTATCATGAAACTCTGTTTCCTCCGCCACGGTGAAGCCGATTGGCCAAATTGGGACAAGCCAGATGACGAGCGGCCGCTAACGGAACGTGGACGAAAAGAAATGAAACGCGTCGCGAAATTCCTGGAATGTCTCAAATTTTCTGCGGACGTAATTTTAACCAGCCCGCTCCCGCGCGCCTCGCAAACGGCCGAGATCGTGGCCAAGCGCCTCGGGATCGAATTAAAAACCGATCCCGCCCTGGCCCACGGATTCAATGTCGAACGATTGCGCCGCCTTCTTGGCAAGGCCGAGGCCGACTGCGTCATGGTAGTTGGTCACGAGCCAGCGTTTTCCGAAGTGATCAAGGAGCTCACCGGCGGAGAGGTGAAGTTATCGAAGGCAGGCGTAGCGCTGCTGGAGGTAAATCGCGGATGTACTTCCGGCAAATTGCTCTGGCTCTTTCCACCGAAATTTTCGAAGGCCGCGAGTTAATTTAATTCAGTCCGATCGGGCCGAACAACCAATTTTGTAGGGCAACCATTCCTGGTTGCCGCCCGTCGAAGCGGCAGGCGGAAGCGCCCGCCCTACAATTCGGACTGCGATTTAATCAGCGCGGCTTAGCAACGTTGGTTTCTCCGTCGGAAGCAGCTCATCGATTGCTTTTTCGCTAATGGTGACGTGCATACCGATGTGGACGCGATCATAAAGCGCGATGACGTCGCGCGAACGCATGCGAACGCATATTCGCGTAGAAAATCGAAGCTCTGCGAACGCGGCGTTCTTCCGGTGTTCCATGAATGTAAATGCAACGATCGCGCGCGGCCAGGTTTTGCTTTTCCATTCCGCGCAACCAGATCACACGCGAGACGATGGCGTCGCGATTCGGTGCATCGACTGCGATGATTTCGCCAGCGCGCGCTCGATTTTTTATCACTGTGCCAGCCGGTAGATGATCTCCAAATTTACCCGAAACGAAGAGCGTGCCGAGCGGTGTCCGATAGCTGCCAACATCATCGCCGTTGCCGAACTTGGAAGTAGAAACCCGATACCGCGCAATCAATTTCCCACTATCGACCACCGCGAGCGTTTGATCCGGTATGCTGATAATAATTTCGGTGGCACTCGAAGCGCTGAGCTGACGCACCGCGATGACAACCATCGCGATTATGAATAACGGCCTATTCATCATCGACCAGTGGTCGCAGATCAGAAATAAGACTCTCGATCTTTCGTAAATCTTTGCGGCGCCCTTTCTCTGGCCGGAGCCGTCGATTGCGAACCACCATCGCGATATCTCGGACGCGGTGGAGTTGTTCGCGGGTTAATTTTTCCGCCGGCGCGTAGCGCTCAAGCGCGTCTGTCGTTACCGCAAGGTCACGTTCCAGTCGTTGCGCGTAAACGCGCGCGGTCGTGCGCAATTCGCGACGCAACTCTCGTAACTCCAGTTGCAGGTGTCGAACGGGGGAAGTCTCCGGCTTCTTTGCGCTTTTCTTTTTCATGCCATTGCATCGACCAGGGGCGCCGGGCGAATTTCCGGAATAAGCACGCCGTGATCGGGCTTCCGCACAATTTCGATGCGACCGTCGAAATGCTCAATCAGCGCGGAACAGGTCTCGACCCAATCGCCGCAGTTGTAATAGGTGACGTTGCCAAATTTACGGACGGCAGCGCTGTGGATGTGTCCGCAAAGAACGCCGTCCACCCGATAGCGTTCCGCATATCTAACGACTGCAGCCTCGAACTTTCCGATGAAACTAACAGCATCTTTGACCCGTTGCTTGACGTATGCGCTAAGAGACCAGTACCCGAGGCCGAAACGACGACGGAAGAAATTGATTAGTGGATTGAGTGAGCAGGAACTGGTAGCCAGCATCTCCGAGGAAAGCCAGCCACTTCACGTTTTGCACCACGGTGTCGAGCTCGTGTCCGTGGATAACGAGAATGCGACGACCATCCGCCGTTCGATGAATAGCATGTTTTTGAATAGTGATGTCGCCATAGGCGCCGCAAAAAGAGCTGATCATCTCATCGTGGTTACCCGGGACGTAGATGACTCGCGTGCCTTTGCGCGATTTCCGCAGAATCTTCTGGATGACGTCGTTATGCTGTTGCGGCCAGTAACGGCTGCGGCGCATTTGCCAGATATCGATTAGATCGCCCACGATATAGAGCGTTTCGAAATCGTATTCGCGTAGAAAATCGAGCAGGCGGGCTGCCCCACTGGCGCGAGTACCCAAATGGACATCGGAAATCCAGGCGGTCCGGACCCGGATTGATCCTTCCTGGCTAAGGTTAAACATCTCGAACTGGAAACGCGGCGGAGCGACCGAATTCATCAATGGCGGCAAAAGATACGAAGCACGCGCTGTGTCATGCAAAACTAGTTTTGTTAAGATTGTGTGACGAAGAAGGAAGACTTACCAGCGGTGATCGAAACCCAGAGCGATCCGAAATTTCACCGATTCGTCACGCCTTCTTCACCGGGTTGTTACAAAGCAGGATTAATGGGTCTGTCAGGGGAAAAAAACGTCCTACAGCTCCAAACCGCGTGAGGGAGATAAGTGAGCAGCGCCCGGGTTGAAAAGCCCGGGCGCCTGCTATTTTGATTCGTGTGAAACTTACGTGACATACCACGCCCGGCTTTTCATTCGTGCGACTTCACGGTACCTTATTGAGATGAAAAAACGCGTTCTCTTCATCTGCGTTCACAACAGCGCCCGCAGCCAGATGGCTGAGGCATGGCTAAACACGATTTGCGGCGAATATTTCGAGGCACAAAGCGCCGGTCTTGAACCGGGCACGCTTAATCCGCTCGCCGTGCAAGTGATGGTGGAAGCTGGGCTCGATATTTCAAAAAAGAAAACCCAGGCTGTCTTCGATGTGTTCGTATCTGGTCAGCTATTTGCCTATGTCATCACGGTGTGCGACGAGGCCAGCGCGGAGAAATGTCCTATTTTCCCGGGCCCCGCGACGCGAATGCATTGGAGCTTCTCCGATCCGTCGGAGGTGCAAGGGAGCAAAACCGCAAAACTCGAACAAGTCCGCCTTATTCGGGACGAAATCCGGGCGAAGATTGAGCAGTGGTGCGACGAGGTCTGCCTGCAAACGGCGGCGATGTAGATCGCGATGGCGAAAAAACTCGCTGCTGAATGTCTCGGGACCTTCGCGCTGGTTTTCGCGGGGACTGGCGCGATCGTTATTGACGAGGTCACTGGTGGAGGCGTCTCCCATGTGGGGGTCGCGCTGACTTTCGGCCCAATCGTGCTAGCCATGGTTTATACCCTTGGAGACATTTCTGGCGCGCACATTAATCCCGCAGTCACAATTGGCTTTTGGGCGGCGCGCCGATTCGATCCGAGCAAGGTCTTGCCTTATGTCGTGAGCCAATGTGCCGGTGCGTTCCTGGCAAGCATTGTCTTGCGATTACTTTTCCCAACTAACATCACGCTTGGAGCGACCATCCCCACCGGTCCGCTCCTCCAATCTTTCATTCTTGAACTAATCCTGACAACGCTATTGATGTTTGTAATTCTTGGCGTCTCCACCGGCGCGCCTGAAAAAGGAATCACCGCGGGAATCGCCGTCGGCTCCGTCATTGGATTGGAAGCAATGTTTGCCGGCCCAATTTGCGGCGCATCGATGAATCCAGCGCGCTCGCTCGGCCCAGCTGTTGTCAGCTTCCATCTCCAAAGCCTTTGGATCTATCTGCTGGCACCCACCATTGGGGCACTAGTCGGAGTGCTAGCTTGCCGATGTGTTCGAGAATCAGGGTGCTGCTAAGCTAAGTTCTTACGAGCACTGTCATTGAGCTCTTCGACTTGCGCTCGGCGCCAACTCTCCATGGAATACGTCTTGCAATCTATTTTCCCCAAGATCCGGCGCATTCCCAAGTGCGACGCCTATTAGAGCGGTATGTCGAGTAGCTTTTCGCCGTTGAATTGTCGGACACGCTTTCCTTAGCTCGGTTGGAATCGGTTTGCGGAGACTCCGCGACCACGTCTGCAAGCGCCGCTTGCGGGGAATCGGTACTTGACGAAGATAACCAATTCTGAACAAAACCAGTCTTGAATGTGAAATGTCCAGGGGAAAAAAGTCATAGAAATCAGGCGCGTCGCTGCTACGGAATAGCAGCGCTGAGTTGCGTCGCGACTTTGGTGCTGGAGTTGACGCTTGGGTGCTGCAGAGCGCAACTGATTACGACCGGCTTCCTGATGCCGCATAGCAGCGAGCCAGCCCATGACCTCACCGGGTTGAGTCTCGAACAGCTTTCTCAACTTGACATTGTCCAACCCAACGTGCTTGGCGGCCACACGCATCCGGCGGGGGAGATCATGTTTGGCTATACTTACATGCATACGCACATGTCCGGCCTTTACCAGGGGACGCGGGAAATTTCTCCCGCGGAAGCTTTTGCCGAGGGCTTCTCCACCGTTCACACGGAAATGGAAATGGACATGCATATGTTTGATGTGATGTATGCGCCCACTGAACGACTCACCTTAATGGCCATGCTGCCATTCAAGACGGAATCGATGTTGCATCTCACAAATGACAACACGCGCTTCACCCAAAGCGCCGATGGAATCGGCGACCTCGAAGTCATGGCTCTTTACACGGTTTTTGGCGACATCCGCAAAGGCGGTCATCGCTTGGTGGTGAACGCGGGCTTTAGCTTTCCCACCGGCTCGATCAACGTGAGAGATCATGCGGACGGCGATCCGAGCCGTCCGCTGGTTCTATTGGAATACCCGATGCAATTCGGCTCCGGCACTTTCGATCTGATGCCCGGTCTAACATATCTTGGTGACACCGGCCGGTGGTCCTGGGGCGCGCAAACCATCGAAACGGTTCGCTTCGGTCGCAACTACCATGGGTATCGGTTTGGCAATCAGTACCGTGTTTCGGCATGGGGCGCCTATGGAGTCACCGATTGGTTTGCTCCGTCGCTTCGTCTGGAGGGCAATTGGTGGGAGGACGTTCAGGGTTCCGATCCGGGGCTCGCTACCAACCCCACGCCCGAAGGGCGACCCAACCTGCGAGGCGGGCGTCGCCTCGACCTATTGTTCGGCATTAATGTCTATGTCCCGAAAGGACCGCTAAAAGGAAGCCGTTTAATGGTTGAAGGTGGTATTCCGGTTTATCAAGACCTGGATGGCCCGCAACTCGGCACTGCCTGGATCCTCAGCGTCGGCTGTAGTTATGCGTTTTAAGGGAACACAGTTGCACGCAATTTGCCGGTCTGGTTCCGCGAAGCGGTCCATTTGGGGAATGCGTGCCCGGGTCCTGGTGTTGTCGCTCGCGGCAGCGTTTGCTTTGGCGCCGGGACTTCACGCGCAGAGCGCGTCGCAACGCGAGTACGAAATTAAAGCGGCCTATCTCTATAATTTCATCAAATACGTCGATTGGCCCAGCTACGGCGACACGATTACGATTGGCGTGTTGGGCTACGATCCGTTCGGGACAGCACTCGCTCCGCTTAATGGCAAGCTAGTGAAAGGCCGGCGACTTGCCATCAAACACCTCGA
>Ga0193732_1000247_pt1 | contig 10463 bp, 11 predicted proteins | sample U1s1metaG_FD_145077 | JGI IMG/M metagenome (GOLD analysis project Ga0193732, IMG submission 145077) | Soil microbial communities from a riparian zone of the East river system, Colorado, United States - U1s1 | ecosystem: Environmental > Terrestrial > Soil > Riparian zone | place: USA: East River...
CATCGTGACTGCGATTATCAGCATGGGGAGAAGCCTTAAGCTGCGGGTGGTGGCTGAGGGCGTCGAAACCCAAGAAGAGCTGGCATTTCTGCAGGCGCACCAATGTGACCAGGCGCAAGGCTACTATTTCGGCCGGCCTGTGCCTCCCCGACAGTTTGCCAAGCTGCTCGCAACCGGTATAGCGGAAACGGTCTCATGTCCTGGAGGTCGGCTGTGAACGGCAGCTGCGACTATGGCTTGGATTTTGGCGGCCAGGAGTCTTGCCGATGAACCACCAAGAGTCTGTGCCGTTTGAGTGGTACATCCTCGAGGGATCTACCACCGGAACATCTCCTGCGGCGGACCGCGCGGTACGACTGGGTCCGTTCACTACCGAGAACGAATGCCGCTCCATACTGGAAAGCATCCAGCATGTACCCAGGTTCAGTCGTAGCCCTCTCGCAGTCCACAAGAGACGCCGACGAAGAGATAAACGAATTAAAATAAACCTACCGGTCTATCTCCGCCGGTCCGCTTCAGAGGAGAACCCCCGATGTGCGCATACTGTGGATATTTCAAGGTCAGGGGCGCGCCTTGCCGGCCTCGCTGAGGTGATGAAACTCGGGGAAGTTCTCGATATCCGCTGTGGGGAACAGGAAGCACCGTTCCAGGTTGTGTGGGTGGGCTCACCGGCTGCGGACGGCCAGATCGGTGTCGAGTCCCTGACGCCGGAAATGAACATCTGGGGAGTAGACCGCTCGGAACAAACCGAAGAAGAGCACCCAAACGAAATTGCGGTCGCGAGCGCGGTGCAGACCAGGCTTCTGCCCCAGGAACTGGTTCTGCTGAGGACTCTCGATTACCGGGGTGTTTGCATCCAGGCGCGTACGGTAGGAGGAGATTATTACGACTTTCTCGACATGGGATCGGGGTCGGTTGCATTGGTGCTTGCCGACATCGCGGGCAAGGGCGTCTCGGCCGCTCTGCTGATGGCTAATCTGCAGGGGAGCCTGCACAGCGAAGCTAGGACCGGCTCCGAAGACTTGCCACAAGTGCTCGCTTCGGTGAATCGCCATTTCTACAACCACACCGACACACACCTCTACGCAACTTTATTCTTTACATGCTACGACGATGCCACATAAAAGCTTCGCTATGTCAATTGCGGGCACAATCCAGCCCTGCTGTTGCACAACGGAGGAGGTGTGGAGCGACTGACCGCAACCGCTACGGTACTGGGACTGTTCCGGGACTGGGAATGCTCCGTGGCGGAAGCTCAGATGGATGCCGGGGACATTCTGTGCATCTATACCGACGGGATTACGGAAGCCACCGGAGAGAATGGAAAAGAATTCGGGGAAGGAGGTCTGCTGGAGGTGCTGCGCCAGAGCCGGAATCTTGAGCCCGCTTCCATTTTGCAGAGGGTTGTGCAGGCGGTGGAACAATTCAGATCGGGTGAACAAGAAGATGACGTTACCATGGTGATCGCTCGCGCCCGGTGATTTGCAGATTGTCCTGTTCTTCGGTCTGTCAGGGGTGCAGAATCCGTCGCCCCGTGTCCTCACCCGTCATCGACCTGTCGGGATCGTTATAGAGCGGAAAACCCAGCCACCCGGAGCCGGCCAACTACCGATTCAATGAGAACAACCTTGCAAAAGCGAATTTGGAGCGGCTGCGGACAATCATTTCTCAGTCCCGCCGATGAGCCTGCCAGGGCGAGGTCTTAGTTTCACCGGGTAATTCGACACCAGCGGCAAGGTCAAGTTGTTTGCGTGCATGGTCGAGCATATTCCGGATCGAAACCAGGCAGAAAAGGAATCCGAGGTAAGCCGGGCGATGGAGGCTCGGTTGGGTTTCAAGAAGCCAGGCTTCATTGTGTAGTATTCATTCCCCATGACATTTCGAGAATGATACCCCGAGCAGTTAAGGATACAGTCTAAACAACATTGCCAATTGTTCAGGAGCAGTCATGAACCGCAGAGACTTGATTGTGGGCGCCGGCGCTGGTCTAGGAGCAGTCTGGCACGGCTCTCGGATGTTGAATCCAAACATCTGGATGTCGCTTCCTGGGTCACAGAAGGCGACTGTGTCCAACACCACGATTGGCGATCAAGGGAAGGCGACGCCAGAGCATTCGCCACTGCCTGAGTGCACTTACCATGTCTTGGGCGTGCCCTTCCGCACCGGCTCACTGTACCCGGGCAACGAAAACGACGCCCAGGCTTATCGCGACGTGCAACTACTCGCGCGCATGCATGCCGCCGGCTGTAAAGCGATCGATGACGGCGATGTGGCGATTCCTAGCTATCTTCCCCATCATTCGATCCCTCCGATTAGGAGCTGGCCCGGTCCCCGAATCGCTTGGGATTGCGTGAGCGAACGTATTTTGCCCTTCCTAAGACAGCCCGGGCATGTTCCATTGCTGATCGGCTGCGATTGCAGTGTGGTAGTCGGAACGACTCAAGCGCTCATGAGTGTCTCGGGGGAGAACGTCCATGTTCTCTACATCGATGGCGATTTCGACGACGCCGCTCCAGATCCTGAGCACTGCCAAAGCGCGGCATCCTTGGCCGTGTGGCTGGTGACGCATGGCTCCCCGTTCTGGACCGGTCCGCCGCTCCGGCCATCGCAGGTTACGGTGATCGGATGGAGTAGCCCTTCGCGCTCCCACCAGCCAGGAATGGGCTCGTTTCCACTGGCTGACGTGCGGCGATCAGGCCCGCGCGAGGCGGCGCGGCGGGCATTGGAAGCCATTCCGGATTCCGCTTCCATCCTGCTTCATTTCGATGTCGATGTCTTTCAAAAGCAGGAGATGCCGGCCGCTTACTTTCCTCACCCGGAGGGCCTCACCCTGTTCGAAGGCGCGGAACTACTCGGCATCTTGCTTAAAGATCCCCGTGTACGGATCATCGAAGTGAGCGAGTACGCCACCTTGCGTGACCTAGAGCAGCGCTGGGTCAACAAGCTGGTGGACTTGCTGGCAGAGGGACTGAGGAGGTGACAACAGGGCGATGGCCAGGCGGCCTGGTTTGCCCGAGAGCGATTCTTCGAGCTTTCAAGCTTCGAGTCGTATGCCGGCGCCAACAAGTTGGTTGAAACTCAGGTCTAGAAGCACCGGGTTCGGCCTACGTCGAGGGATTGCTTTGGCTTCGCGTACACCGGCTTGAGTCAATTCTCTCGATCTGACCGCGCAGTTTGTTTTTCCCAGATAGTTGCTTGCGGCTATGATAGACGCCGGAGGACGGACTCTCCGGTGGAGGACCGAACGCTTGAGTGATCATGCCAAGCTGGTACGACCACGCGACGCTGCGAAGGTGCTGGGAATCAGTTATTCCACTCTAAAGCGCTGGATTCACACCCGGAAGCTTCAAACCGTCCAAACTCAAGGTGGGCATCACCGGATTCCGGAGAGCGAACTCGACAAATATCTCTACACCGCGGCAAAAAGAGCGCCTCTTCCCCGGAGGCGCGTAGAATTTCGACGAATCAGCGCCCGGAATCAGCTAATCGGTCGTGTCGTTGACATCAAAGTGGAGGGAATCATGGCTCAAGTCACCTTGTCTATCGGCGGGCAGCGAATCACCTCAGTGATCACCTCCGATGCGGTTCGCGAAATGCGACTGGAAAAGGGCCAGGTTGCCGCGGCTTTGATTAAGTCCACCGAGGTTATGATCTTGCGCGTTTGAGCCCACCTTTCCGATCCTCTTGAAATGAGAATTTACGTGGTTCGCACGCGGGCAACCGTCCTTTTCGGTCCCGTGGTGATCCGATCTACCCCCGGGGTTAAGGCAGCCGCGCAGAAATCAACCCTCCCCGCCAGCGTTACTTTGGTCCCATTACGACGGTTACCTTCCGGCTGGCCGACTCTGCCCCGACAATAGGGGGCATGAGGCAGGACCACGGAGCAACCCAAAGTATTGATCACATGGGTTTTACCCATGTCCGACGATGCAATGAACGGCTCCCGGATCGAACCGGCCCGGGCGTTCCCGTTTACTACCGGACGATTACAACCTTCTGATGGATTAAAAATTCTTAAACACAGGCTCTAACAATTGTAAGCCAAATGATAAAGGAGAAACGGTTTGCTGCTTCGGAATTCATCTTCGTATCCACCGCCGGCGGGGGTAACCGACCGGCAGCCGAGCGCTTCAGAAAGACGGATGATCGCCGCACCTTGGCTGTCATCATTTTCATTTTCATTTCTGCTGGCGCTGGTTCTGGTTTGTCTGGCATGTCCTCGAGCCTACAGCGACGTGGGAGTTGTTCTTAACGAGTCGCTCGATACCAGTGTTGCCCGGATTACGGGCTCCGGACACAGTGCCGTTTATTTTTCCCGTATCTGCCCCGAGTCGCCGGTGAAACTGCGCCTTTGCCGCGCCGGCGAACAGGGTTCGGTCATCAGCAACTACACGACCCTGGGTGAAGATCAACCGTTTGAATGGAATATTGTGCCGCTCAATATTTACCTGTACGGAGTGGAAAACGCCCATTCCCGCCCCATGGTCGGTTCCCAGCCAATCAAGCACGTACTCGAGGAAAGGTACCGGGAACGGTATCTGGGCGATTATTGCGCCAGCGAATCCTGCCAGACCAGCAACAAGGCGGAGTGGCGGGAAATGGTGGGCGCCACTTTAGCGCGGAGCATGTACGTGTTTGTGGTCGAGACCACGGTCGAGCAGGATCTCTCCCTGATCGAACAGTTCAATTCCCTTCCGAACCAAAACCATTTCAACGGCATGACCCGGAACTGTGCTGATTTCACGCGGCGCGTCATCAACGCCTATTTCCCCGGCGCCACCGGCCCCGACTACATCAACGACTTTGGCATAACCAGCCCGAAAGCGATTGCGCGCTCGTTTACCCGCTATGCCAAGCGGCATCCCGATGCACATTTTCGGGTTCTTCACTTTGCGCAAATACCCGGCACCATCAAGAGGAGCACTGTCGCTCGAGCCGGTACGGAACAGCTGTTTCGCTCGAAAAAGCTACTGGTCCCCATGCTTGTTTTCGCGGATCACGCATTGCCATTTCTTGCCGCATCCTATCTGCTCGTAGGGCGGTTCAATCCGCAAAGTGAATTAGAAAAGCATCCCACCGTCGAAGCAGCGGCACTCGAGCACCAGATCCGGCTGGCGAAGTCCGAGGACAACGACGCACGCGCCGAGCAACTCGAGGCCGAGAAGAATCAGCAGCGGGTCAAAGTGGTGGGCACAGCCGAGGAATGGAAACAATACCGTGAAGATTTTGACTCCATGGTCGCGGAAGCGGCCCGCGTGGACAGTACTCCTGAACGCGAAGCATTGGACCACTTCTTTCAGCGCCTTGACCAGAATGGAGCTCCCGCGCCCGACCCCGATGGCGCCTTGTGGATGGAATTCTCGGATGGGGACGGCTCATCCAGAGTCGGCCTGAGCGCAAGTAACATTTTCAGTTCCAGTTCGGACCCCGAGGTGGCGCACCGGCTGTTGCTGGCACGGATTGGCCGGGTTTTGAAGAGTCCCAAACACAGCCGTGAGAGCATGGCGGAATTTAAGAGCGATTGGAATCTGCTGCAGTCTGTCCCCTGGTACAGCGCAAAGTACAGCGCAAACTCTGGCGCGAACCGGAGCCCTGTGGGCGCCAGAGATGGCGGCGACCTGTTGACCCGCAAATGACCATGCTGATCGCTGGCGTCTCAACTTCGATCAGGCGCAAATTAGTTCTCCTCTAGTGCAAAACAATTCTCTTTGTCCCATTCCTGCCGAATACGCCCATTTCGTCACACGGCGACTTATGTTTTTTGCTATGATTTCTCCCTGTTATGCGCCTTCTGCCTGCCCTGGCTCGCATTCTCTGCTTCTTCCTGTCGGTTGCCGTGGCCTGTGCTGAGGCAAACACACCGATCTCAATCAGCACGGTCCAGTCATCGGCCGAGCCTCCGGCCATGGTGATCGGCTTCGTCGGCGGCTTCGTCAAGCACGACAACGCCGTTCACAGCACTGTCCAACTAGTACGGCATCTCCGCAAACAGTACCCGGCGAGCGTGTATGTCGAGGCTTTCGAGAATCGTCACCGGGAGAAGGCCTACCAGGAAATTCGGCGGCGTTTGGATCGCGACAACGATGGGGCGCTCTCGGCCGAGGAAAAGCAAAATGCTCGCATCGTCATCTTTGGGCACAGCTGGGGGGCCTCGGAAACAGTTACGCTGGCGCGCAAACTGGAAAGCCATGGCATCCCGGTTCTGCTCACCATTCAAGTGGACAGTGTCTCCAAGGTCGGGCAGAACGACACCGTAATCCCCGCCAATGTGGGGCAAGCGGCTAATTTCTACCAACCGCACGGAATTGTGCACGGCCGGCCCGCGATTCGCGCCGCCGATCCGGCCCGGACGGAGATTGTGGGAAATTTTCGATTCGACTATAAAGCCAATCCGATCCGATGCGAGGGATACCCCTGGTTTGACCGGGTGCTGGTGAAGGCTCACACGGAGATTGAATGTGATCCCAAAGTTTGGACTCAGGTGGAGGCGCTGATTTATTCGAAACTGCCTCCGGAAACGCGCGACAGTGCGGCGGATAATTCCCAGCGGTGAAGCGCCTGCTCACTCTACCAAGCTGACACGGGCCCTCAAAGGCGACCTCCAGTTGCCGGACTCCGAAGTATCAGCTACAAATGGAATTGCCCCGCATCCCACCTGGGCTATCCATGGTTGATGCCGTTACCATCATTCCCGTGATCTCCTACTCAGGTTTCGGCCGCTGGTGGAGTCGAGCTCGCACTTCCTTGTTCTGGATGGTGGTGCTGGCTTTCGTTCTGCGCTTTGGCTGGATCGTTGTGGCCCACACCTACAGGTTCAAAACCCTCGATGACAGCTTCAGCTTTGGTTGGGAAATGGGGCGCATAGGGCGCTCGCTCGCACAGGGCCAGGGGTTCAGCAATCCATTTAGCGGGACTACGGGACCGACGGCATGGGAGCCCCCGCTTTATCCATTGTTGATCGCCGGAGTTTTTAAGCTGTTTGGGATTTACACTCACGCCGCGGCGGTGGTCCTGCTTGGCTTCAACAGCTTTTGTTCGGCGCTGACTTGCGTCCCTATTTTCCTGATCGCCAAAAGGTGTTTCGACGAAAAGGTTGCGTGTTGGACTGCCTGGCTGTGGGCGGTGATGCCGTCCGTCATGTACTGGTGCACGCGGTGGGTTTGGGAGACGAGCCTGGCGGCGCTGTTGTTGGCGCTTGTTTTTTGGCTGACATTAGACCTGGAAGAACGCGACGGGTTGAAACCCTGGCTTGGGTTCGGACTGCTGTGGGGAATCGCGGGGCTGACCAACACTTCCTTGCTGGCGTTCCTGCCAGCGTCCGGACTGTGGGCGTGGTACCGGCGGTGGAAACGGGACAAGCCTTCGCTCACCGGAGTTGTGTTGGCATCGCTCGTATTCTTTGCCTGCATCAGTCCTTGGCTAGCGCGAAACTATCGGACTCTCGGACGAGTGACGATACGTTCCAACTTCGGCGCCGAGCTGCGCATCGGGAATGGTCCCGGAGCTGATGGAACCTGGAGAGAATATCTCCATCCCACGCAGAATGTCTACGAGATGCGGCACTATCGCCAGATGGGCGAAATCGCCTACGTTGCCGAACGGCAGCGGGAAGCGATGAATTTCATTGGGGAAGATTACGCACGCTTCATGGGCCTCAACGCCAAGCGCTTTATTTATTACTGGGGTGGAGTTCCACGATTGTCGGAGATCCCGGCTTTGGCACCCATCAAAAACTCGGTATTCCTGGCTTCGTCGGTGCTTGCCTTCTGGGGACTGGGAAGGGCGCTGCGGAAGCAGCGGCCTGGGGCATGGCTGTTTTTCTGGCTGATCCTGTGCTACCCAGGGGTCTACTATGCTGTTTTCCCCCATCCCCGCTACCGTCATCCGATTGAGCCCGAACTGGGAATTCTGATCGTGTATGTGGTTTCCCAAGCACAGAGAAAAGACAGGCTGGCGTTCCACAACGACTGAAAGCCACCCCCAAGCAGAGTCCCTGGATCGTGCCTACTCTGCAGGTCCAATCTCGACTGCGCGGATGGCATTGCTCTTTGGTTCCTGCAAAGCACCCACACACTACCCATGTTCTGAGCACCGTCACGATCCACTATCGTCACCATCCGCATGTCGGTCTGACGGTGACCATGGTGCGGAAGTGTTCTCATCTCGGACCGCAGCAAATACAGGTGGCGCTTCCCAGTGGATTCAGATTCTGATTCCGGAGTGGATGCTGGATCAAGATCTCTGCGGTGGGATGGAGATTGTCGAGTGTCCTGCTCTATCAATCGCTGCTCTCCTATCGCTACGTGATCTGGGCGATGCACAGCCTCGCACTCCTGAACCCTCAGGCGGGATAGCTTCAGAACTATCTTCGCCAGGAGGTGCATCTGATGAGCCGCCCCGCCAGGGAGTTCTTTTTCTGGGAGATTCCCCCGTCAAACCAAAGCCCTTGACAATGCCATCTGACCTTGCTATTTTACCCATAGGCTAATTAGCCATTAGGTGAAATACGTGCCCGATCATCTCAGCGCTACTTTCGCCGCTCTTTGTGATCCCACCCGACGAGCCATTTTGGCCCGTCTGGCACTGGGCGAGACATCCGTCAAAGAATTGTCGGAGCCTTTCTCCCTGAGCGCGCCTTCCATCACCAAACATCTAAAGGTTCTGGAGCGTGCTGGCTTGATTCGACGCAGCCGGGATGCTCAGCGGCGCCCCTGCCGTCTGGAAGCTGCCCCGTTGCGGGAGATTTCGGAGTGGGTCGAACGCTACCGCAGCTTCTGGGAGCACAGCCTGAGCCGATTGGACGATTACCTTGCCAGACTAGAAGCCAAGGAGACAAAAAAACATGCTCGTAAAAGGCAACGCTGAAGTCACTGTGACTCTGCCGTCGGACCGCGAGATCGCTTTCACTCGCATCTTCGGACGTCGCCCCGATCTGTTGTTCAGGGCCTGGACGCAGCCTGAGCACCTGCGGCATTGGTGGGGCTGTGATGGATCGAGCCTGACGGTTTGCGACGTCGATCTCCGCGTTGGCGGCGAATGGCACATCGTGATGCGTATGCCGGACGGCAGCGATCATCCGTTTCGCGGCGTTTATCGCGAGATCGTACCCAACGAACGTCTGGTGTACACGGAATGTTACGACGTACCTCAGATTGGGAGCCCGGAGTGGCTTACGACGGTGACCCTCGACGACCTCCATGGAAGTACCCGATTGACCCACGCGATTCTGCACCGCTCACGCGAGGCACGCGACGGGCATTTGCAAGCGGGCATGGAAGCCGGAAGCATCCAGACATTGCGTCGGCTTGATGAACATACCGCGCAGATGTCCGAAGCAGCATTTCACTAACGCCAGGGGCGACTAGAGGCGGCACTTCTAGAGCATTCATCGAGCGCCGCATTCCTGGCGTCACCGATTGCCAGGCATACAGGAGGATCTGATGACGTTCCGACGTTATATTCTCGCGAGCATCACGGCGATGCTCATGGCAGCATCGGTCTCAGCTCACGCTCAGCCAAACTCGACAGCATTCCGTTCCGGATACGCTCCCGCGAACGGTTTGAGGATGTATTACGAGATTCACGGAACCGGGCAGCCGCTGATCTTAGTGCACGGAGGGTTGGGGTCGAGCGACATGTTCGCACCGATTGTGCCGGAATTATCGAAGGGCCGGCAGGTAATCGCGGTGGATTTACAGGCTCACGGTCGTACTGTCGATATTGACCGCCCGCTGAGCTTCGAGGCGATGGCCGACGATATCGCCGCACTGATCCATTATCTGGGATTCGAGAAAGCCGACGTGATGGGCTACTCGGTTGGAGGCGAAGTCGCGCTTCGAGCGGCCATTCAGCACCCCGAAGTCGTGAGAAAACTGATCATCGTCTCCGCCACATTTCGGCGCGACGGGTGGTATCCGGAGATCCTTGCAGGAATGGAGCATCTGGATGAGTCAGTCGCAGAGCAGATGAAGCAAACTCCGATGTATCAGGGCTACCAACGCATTGCTCCTCGCCCCCAAGACTGGCCGGTTCTGTGCAAAAAACTGCGTGTCATGTTCAGGAACCATTATGACTGGACAAGTGAAGTGTCGCGCATCAAGGTTCCCGTACTGCTGGTGTTCGGCGATGCAGACGCAGTTGGTACGGCCCATGCCGTGGAGTTCTTCGAACTGCTGGGCGGAGGCAAGAAGGACGGTGGCTGGGACGGATCCGGTATGTCACCGGCACGGTTAGCGATTCTTCCAGGTGTGACCCACTACACCATTTTTTCATCGCCGCTTCTCGTCTCCACCACGACACTCTTCCTGGATACGCCGGTGTCGCAAGTCAAATAACGCACGAAGGAAATCAATCGGCAAAGCACCGGCTATACCACGATGAACGAAAGTCGAGGATCTTGCTAGACAGGCAAATCTTGGGGGGGCAAGATCGGAGAATTCTGAAACAGGAGACTGAGTTATGAG
>Ga0193732_1000248_pt1 | contig 10459 bp, 9 predicted proteins | sample U1s1metaG_FD_145077 | JGI IMG/M metagenome (GOLD analysis project Ga0193732, IMG submission 145077) | Soil microbial communities from a riparian zone of the East river system, Colorado, United States - U1s1 | ecosystem: Environmental > Terrestrial > Soil > Riparian zone | place: USA: East River...
AGTATCTCGGTGGTCCAAACGTTAAAGTGCAAACCTTCCTGCCGGATGGTTCGATCACGCCACGGATGGGCGATCTTTACTTCATTGACAACGCAGTGCAGCCAGGCTCCGGAACGGTAAAGGCCCGCGGGGTCACGCCGAATCCCGACCGCGCCCTGTGGCCCTCGGAATTTGTGCGGGTCCGTTTCATCCTGGACATACTTAAGAGTGCGACGCTTGTTCCGTCACAGGCCGTCCAGGTTAGCCAGAGTGGGCCGTTTGTCTTTGTGGTGAAACCCGACAACACTGTCGATCTTCGTCCTGTGAAGCCGGGTCAACGGCAGGAAGGCGACCTCACTGTGATCGATGGCGTGAAACCCGACGAGACTGTAGTAGTGACCGGGCAGCTTGCGCTTTCGCCAGGAGCGAAAGTAGCACCGCAGCCGTACGTTCCTCAAAACTCCGATAAACCTCAGGACGCCGCCGTTTCAGAAAGCGCACTCTGATAATGAATGATGGGGAGCAACATGACGGCGAAAGCGAAGTAAAAGATAAGAACCGCCGCAGTTCGACATCGTTTGCCGGGGAAACAGCCGAGTCGACGGCAAAGTTAGTTCCGATCGAAGGCTCGGGCCTCTCCGGGCCGTTTATTCGCCGGCCCGTGATGACCGTGCTGCTGACGTTGTCCGTGATCGTTGCTGGCCTGGCGACTTACGGGAAGCTTTCCGTCAACGATCTTCCGGCAGTCGATTACCCGGTCATTCAAGTCAGCTGCTCCTATCCTGGCGCGGACCCGACAACAATGGCAAACAACATCGCCACGCCGCTGGAGAAACAATTTCTGCAAATCCCCGGGCTCGACATTATCACCAGCAATAGTACGCAGGGAAACACATCGTTCACGTTGCAGTTTGTTCTGAGCAAAAGCATCGTCGACGCCGCGACCGATGTGCAGGCCGCAATTCAGCGTGCCACGGGTAAGTTGCCACTCGATCTGCCGAGTCCTCCCACGTTCACCAAAACGAACCCGAACGATCAGGCAGTTTACTTGTTAGCTCTGATGTCGGATACGCTCACGGACTGGGACCTATATAAGTACGCATCCACCGCAGTCGCGCAGCGCATCAACATTCTGCCAGGGGTTTCGCAGGTGAACATTTACGGCGTGCAAGGTGCGATTCGGGTCAAGGCTGACCCGTCGGCACTGGCTGCGCGGGGCCTGACCATGGATGATCTGGCCAGCGGGATCAAATCGGGCACTGTCTATTCCGGCGCAGGACAATTCGATGGCGCGCATCGTACCTTTGTGCTGCAACCCAATGGACAGATTGATAAGGCCGAGGACTATCGCGAGTTGATCGTGGCGCGCAATCCGAACGGCTTGCCGGTCTACCTCCGCGACGTCGCTGATGTGCGCCAAAGCGTCCAGGACGAGCGCATCTCGCGCTTCTTCTGGGTGCGCGGGTTTAAGCCGCCTGGCTCCGTGGTCGTGCTTGCGGTTTCTCGGCAGGCCGGTGCAAACGCAGTGGAAGTTGCCAGGTCTGTGAAAGCACTTTTCCCGGAGCTGCGCGCGAGCTTGCCGGGATCGATCCAGTTCACGCCGGTGTTCGACCGGTCGCAAACCATCGTCAATTCCGCTGACGAAGTGAAATGGACGCTCATCATTGCGTTCGTGCTGGTGGTGCTAGTCATCTACGTTTTTCTTGGCCGCGCCACGGACACGCTAATTCCGGCTGTGGCGTTGCCAATGTCGTTGCTGCTCACGGTGGCCGTGATGTACATGCTCAATTTCTCCATTAACAATCTCACGCTCATGGCGTTGACGTTGGCCATCGGTTTCCTTGTCGATGACGCGATTGTGTTTTTGGAAAACGTCGTGCGCCGGGCCGAGCACGGTGAGTCCATCCTTAAAGCGACATTCAACAGCGCCGGCGAAATTTCCTTCACAATCCTGTCGATGACCCTTTCGCTCGCGGCGGTTTTCATTCCGCTCGTGTTCATCCCCGGACTGCTCGGTCGCATTTTCCGCGAATTCTCCGTCACGATCATCGTGGCCATTCTAGCATCGGGCCTTGTGTCACTGACACTGACGCCGTTGATGTGCGCGCGCATTTTAGGCGAGCGCAAAGCCGGCCACAAACGCGCCTGGATGGAACGGCACACCACCAATTTCATCCAGCGCATAATTGCTTCTTACGGTCGCGCGCTCGACTGGTTTCTCGATCGCGCGTGGCTAACTGTGCCGATCTTGCTCGCCTGTATTCTTGGGCTGTGGTTCTTCTTCACCAACTTACCCTTCACGTTGTTGCCACCTGGCGATAGCGGCTTCATTCGCGGCGTATTTATCTCCAAGGAAGGCTCGTCACCCGCGCAGATGCGGGCGTATCAGGCCGAGGTCAATAAGAAAATCCAAGAGGATCCAGCCGTCGGGCAATTTTTCACACTCGCTGGTTTCTCCTCGCGCACCCCATTGTCACAGGGCCTGTTATTTCTTTTTCTAAAGCCGCGTAGTGAGCGTCCGCCAGTCGATCAAATTATCTTACGACTGCAAAAATCGCTTGGTTCTATTCCCGGCATCGCTGCTGTGTTAACGCCTAGCCCGGTGCTGCAAATCAGTGTTGGTGCCACGAGCCAGACCCAAGGGCAGTACGCCTACACTATTAGCGGCATCGTCCCGGGGGACGTTTATGCAGTGTCCGACCAGCTGATGGAAAGGCTGCAACAGTTTAAAGGCTTCGCCAGTGTCCGTTCCGATTACTACCACGATACGCCAAATCTTAAGATCGATATCAACCGGGATCGCGCTGCAACCTACGGCGTTTCTACTTCTGCGATTCAAAGCCTGATGCGCAACGCTTACTCGCAAAACTATGTCTATCTAATCAAGGAACCTGACGACCAATACCAGGTCATTCTCGAAGTCAAAGACAAGGAACGGGCACACCCTGACGACCTGGACGATCTCTATGTGCGCAGCAGCACCAGCGGCAATTTCAGCGCAAGCGGCTCGGGTGGGGGAACGATCGCCACAACAACCGGCAACATGTCTAACCTCGTCCCAATGCGTGTTGTAACGTCGACAAAAGAAGTTATCGGTCCGCAAGCGGTGAACCACTTAAACCAGTTCACCAGTGTCACATTCAACTTCAACCTGTTGCCAGACGTTGCGATCGGCGATGCCACCAAGTTCATCGAGGATGCCTTCGCGCAAATCCATCCCCATTATCCGACCGTGCAGGGTATCTTTCAGGGAGAAACGCTCGTGTTTCAGCAGCTGTTCCGCTCTCTGCCCCTGCTGCTGCTCGCCGCCATCTTTGTTATGTATGTGATTCTGGGAATTCTTTACGAAAGCTATGTGCACCCATTCACGGTCTTGTTCCCGGCGATCGTCCCCGCAGTAGTGGGCGGATTGGCCACATTGTATCTCTTTCACTCAGTACTTTCGCTTTACAGCGTCATCGGTCTTTTCCTGTTGTTAGGTATCGTGAAGAAGAACGGGATCATGGTTGTCGATTTTGCCTTGCAACGAATCGACGAAGGCTGGGACCTCCGCTCGGCAATTCACGAAGCCAGCATGGAACGGTTCCGTCCCATTATGATGACCACTCTCGCCGCGCTCATGGGCGCAATCCCCATCGCGCTTGGGTTCGGCCAGGACGCCGCATCGCGCCGCCCGCTGGGGTTAGTCATCGTGGGAGGTCTGATTTTCTCCCAACTAATTACGCTGTTTGTCACGCCGGTCATCTATCTCTGGCTTGAATGGTTCCAGGAGCACGTGCTCGACAGGGTGCCATTCCTGCGCAGCGCGCACACCCATCACGAAGGCGAACCCGCGCGGGGAGAAATGCGGCCTGAACCAGCTGGCGTCCATTGATTCACGATTTAACTGTTTAAGCTTTCAAAACGCCTTGATGTGGCGAAACCCGATGCGCGCGATGGTTCTGGATAAGCCGCGGCAACCGCTCCAACTCCGCGACGTGGAGAAACCGAGGCCGGCCAAGCGGGAACTGTTGGTCCGAATCGTTTCGTGCGCCGTGTGCCGGACCGATCTTCATGTGGTCGATGGCGAATTACAGGATCCAAAACTGCCACTCGTACCAGGCCACCAAATTGTTGGGTATGTGGAAGAGATCGGAGAAGAAGTAAATTCGAAATTCAAAGTTGGCGACCGTGTTGGTATTCCGTGGCTTGGCTGGACTGACGGTGAATGTGCCTATTGTCGATCGAACCGGGAAAATCTATGCGATCGAGCCCGGTTCACCGGCTATACCATCGATGGTGGTTATGCGGAATTCACTGTCGCAGATGAACGGTTCTGTTTTTATTTGCCCGACCGTTACGATGACGTCGAGGTTGCGCCGCTGCTTTGTGCCGGGCTGATCGGTTATCGCTCCTATCGCAAAACCGGAGACGCGCGCAGGCTCGGCATTTATGGCTTTGGTAACGCCGCGCATTTAATCGCGCAGATTGCCCTTTATGAGGGGCGCGAGCTCTTCGTGTTTACGCGACCCGGCGATCTGGCGACTCAGCAAAGCGCTAAAGCGCTAGGCGCCAAGTGGGCGGGCGGTTCCGATGAGATGCCGCCGGAAAAACTCGATGCTGCAATTGTTTTCGCCTCGGTCGGTCCACTTGTGCCTGCCGCTCTGCATGCGCTTGCCAAGGGTGGCATTGTTGTGTGTGGCGGGATTCACATGAGCGATATCCCTTCTTTTCCCTACGCGCACCTATGGGAGGAACGGATCATTACGTCTGTAGCAAACCTGACCCGGCGTGATGGCGAAGAATTTTTCGAGATCGCTCCACGTGTTCCAGTACAAACGAACACTGAAACATTCCCTTTGGAAGACGCCAACGCTGCTTTGGATCGGTTTCGTGGTGGTGAACTCAAGGGGACAGCCGTGCTGACCCTTGCTCAATGAGGCAGCGCGAACTCCGGTGGCTAGCGCTGTCTGAGTGCATCACTTCAGCGTGTTGGAGAAATCCGATTAAGACAGCGACACAGTCCCGTCGTCTGCCTTCTCAGCGCGTTCCTACCGGCGCACGAGTGCCAGGCGGTTTCACAAAATTACCGGGAAGCCGTTTTTCATCGTCCGGGGCGGCGCCGGCGGCATTGCCAAGTGCTTCTTCCTCGGGCGAGAGGAACGGTTTGAAGCGGCTTTTGTCGATGGCTTTCATGAAAGCTTCATGCGGGGAGACAATGCCTTTTTCCAGCAGTGCCCAGATGGCGTCATCCATGAATTGCATCCCCTGCGCCCTGCCGGAAACAATCACGTCCTGCAGCTTTTGTGTTGCCCCTTCACGAATGATTGCTGCGACGGCGGGATTCGCGATTAGGATTTCGTTTACTGCAATTCGTCCAGGTCGATCCGCCCTTTTTAGAAGCAATTGAGCAACCACGCCGCGCAATGAATTCGCGAGCATTGCACGCGCCTGCGGTTGCCGGTCGGCGGGAAAAACGTCCACCATCCGATCGACAGTTTTGCGCGCGTTGTTTGTGTGCAGCGTTCCGAATACGAGAAGACCCGTTTCGGCAGCAGTAAGAGCAAGTGAAACCGTCTCTAAGTCACGCATTTCTCCCACCAGCACAATATCGGTATCCTCGCGTAACGCCGCCTTAAGCCCAGCAGCAAAGGAACTGGAGTTGGTCGGAACTTCGCGCTGTGTAATGGTGCTCTTCTTGTTGCCATGCACAAATTCGATCGGTTCCTCGATTGTGATGACGTGTTTGGCAAAGTTTTGGTTGATGTAGTCGATCAACGCAGCTTGCGTGGTGGTTTTGCCCGAGCCGGTAGGACCGGTCACCAGGACAAGGCCGCCGCGGAAGTTGGCAAACTCCCTTACCACCAACGGAATGCCTAGGTCTTCCAACGTGGCGATCCTGGTGGGAATAAGCCGAAACGTTGCGCCGTAACCGTTTGACTGCTTGAAGTAGTTACAGCGGAAACGCGACGATTCGTCCATTTCATACGCAAAATCCAGATCTCCGCGCTTTTCAAAGTTCTCCCAGTTCTGCGCTCCACAAATTTCGCTCATCATTTGCACGGCTTCCTCACGTGAAATGGGCTGTGCGCGAATGGGCATGATGTCCCCATGCACGCGCATCTTGGGCGGCTGTGCCTCGGCGAAATGCAGGTCGGACCCACCGTGCTTCACAATCACACTTAGAAACTGGTCGAGGTAAGCCATTACAAAAGGACAACAAGACTGCGAGACGACGAGACCACAGGGCTCTTCCCTCGGTGTCTGGTGATCGCGTAGTCTGTCGTCATGTAGTCCTACATTTTGAGATGCTGGCGCACCATTTGTTTCTGCTCGGCGCGGGCATAAGCCTCCTGAGCGCTGATCAAGCCGCGCTGATATAGCTCGATCAGCGTATCGTCCATCAAACGCATGCCTTGCTTTTTGCCGGTTTGAATAATGCCTGGTAGCATGTAGGTCTTGGCCTCCCGGATAACATTCGCCACAGCAGGCGTGTTCGTAAGGATCTCCAAAGCCAGTACGCGCCCGGTGCCGTCTGCTCGAGGTATCAGCTGATGACTGATGACTCCACGCAGAGATTCGCTCACCATCACCCGGATTTGTTCCTGTTGGTGAGGCGGAAACACGTCGAGCAATCGATCAAGCGTGCGAGCCGCACTGCTGGTATGCAGCGTTGCAAAAACAAGGTGGCCGGTTTCGGCGGCAGTAATGGCGAGTGAAATTGTTTCCAAGTCACGCATTTCTCCAACCATGATCACATCGGGATCCTCGCGGAGTGAAGCACGCAGTGCCGTGGCGAAAGAGTCGCTATGAGTGAATATCTCTCGCTGGGTAACGTGGCAGTTTTTCGACGTCAAAATGTATTCGATCGGGTCTTCTAACGTAATGATGTGATCGCGGCGTTCCATGTTTACCTGTTCGACCATTGCCGCGAGCGTGGTCGATTTTCCCGTTCCTACTGAACCGGTCGCGAGGATCAGCCCGTTCTGGTAACGGGTGAGTAGCTTGAGGCGCTCAGGCAACCCCAGTTCGTCCATGGTTCGGATGTGACTGTTGATCACGCGGAAGACGATCTCGATGCCAAGCCGCTGACGAACCACGCTGGTGCGATAGCGGGCGAACTCGTTTTCGTATGCAAAATCCGAGTCGCCGCGCGTATTGAGCTCGTTTTTATAGACGTCGGGAACAAATGCCTCAGCCAGAGCCGCGGTTTGCCCGGCAGTCAGCAGCGGTGCATCGGGCCAGATTGGCTCGAGACTACCATGCAGGCGCCATCGCGGCTGTGCGCCCGTAGCCAGATGGACGTCGGACGCGCCGGCTTTTTGGCCGACCTCAAGATAATCATCCACGTGCCGCATCGCCTGCGATTCCACGGGAGGGTCCGGAGACTTAGCGATCATGGGCGGCTCAGGCAATGATTACGCAATCCAGGGGAGCGCGTAAATCCTAAAACGAGCGCTTCCCGTAAGTCCCCTGATATGGACCTTATGTTTTGCGCCGCGATTTTCCTTGAAAATCAGTCAGTCGATTTTTAACAAACTCGAGAATCACCGGCCGGGCCAGGCTGCCAACGACTTTCAAGGCAGCCAGGGCGAAGCCAGTTTCGACCAGCTTCTTCTGTGATTTATTGCTGCTTTTTGCATTCACATAAATTTTCTTTCTCCGCATCGGTGCCAAAGCGATCAAAGCACCGACCGCAGTTGCGGCTGTGATCCACGAAACGGTTTGATCCCGAAATGATCTGCGAAATTTCGCGGGAAAATCCAATTCATGGTGCAGGCCCCGCAAATCGCGCCCGACGCGTTCGCGTGAACCTGCGATTTCCGCTCTCAGTTCGTCGATTGATTTGTTGCGTCCAGAGTTTTCAGCCATTCACGATCCTTTCTTAATTCAGCCAAAGTGACGCGGAAAAACGGCTTGGTGATTCGGCTCCACGCGATCAGGAGCAGCACCAGCGCGATTATAAAATGCAGCGCGGCGGCGGCGAGCGCTATCCATGGCCATGAAATTCCAGCCAGATGAGCTAACCCGACAACGATCCCAGTTATTAGGAAAACATAACCCAGGGCACAAAGGAGTAGTGCGAAAACTATGCAACCAGCCAGTATCAGTAATTGCACCGCGGCCGCTTTTGATTCCTCGGCGAGAAGGGCAAAGCGGCTTTCAAAGAACTCCGCGAGTGCGTTTACCAGCGCGAACAGATTTTGGAGCAAACCGGCATGTCCCGCCGGATTGCGGGACCGAGAGCTCTCGCTGATCATCTCCGAAAAGCTTTCGGAGTTAACGCCGGAAGATCAACCCCAGAACAAACCCGATCCCGAGCGCGGTAAAAATCGCCTTCGTTGGATTTTCCCGCACATACTGTTCCGCGTCTTCCTGGAACGTGCGGGCGCGATCCCGCGCATCTCCCCATGCTTGTTCTGCTTTGCCGCGTGCTTCTCCCCATTTCTGCTCTGCCTTGCCGCGGTATTCTTCAGCTATGGAGCCTGCCGCCGATTTTAAGTCTTCAGCTGCCCTGCGCGCATGCTGTTTACTGCTTTCCAGCTTGTCGCGTGCGTCCCCCGCGGCGGGCGTTTTTTGTTCTGCTTTATTCTCTTCTGCCATTTGTATTCTCCAGTTGATTATCGATGGAACTATCCGCGCGCTTGACAAATTCGGCAAACAAATCTCGTAGCAAAGTTGAGCAGCGCGTCGGAACCTCCGAAAGCCAATCGCACTTCGAACGGTTTGCGGTTCTAGCCTGCTGAGCTGAAAATGAAGTTATTGTTCGCGAAAAACGATGCGTGCTTTTGTCAGATCGTAGGGTGAAAGCTCGACAGAAACTTTATCTCCCGGGACGATCCGAATGAAATGCTTTCGCATCTTACCCGAGATATGTGCGAGCACATTGCGTTGCCCGGGTAAATCGACCCGAAACATTGTCCCCGGTAGTACCTGAGTTACTGTGCCTTCCGTTACGATCTGTCCTTCCTTCGACACGTGAGAATTATACTCTTCAACCCGCGGTGCTCAACCTGCTAACAAACTACCGGGACATGGTGCGCTAGCGAGAGGTGACCCTCGGCGATCTTGCGCCTAACGCAGCTGATCCCTGGAGATTGTCGGCAAATACTCACGAAGTTCCTGGCGTTTCCACCAAGCGCCAGTTTGCCGGCGTTCTTCAAGAGTTGTAAAACGATAGCGATAAAACATCGCTCGGATGTAATGGGGCGGTTTATCAGGGAACGGGTCGTGTGCAAGCAATCCGGTCACGTCTCGTGATCCCTCCAGCAGCCTGACGATTAGCCCGATTAACCACGGATTTTGCTCCGGAGCGTCCAAGGCGGCGAACCACATCTGCCAATCAAGTCTAGGTTGGTGCGGCGCGCACCAACCGGGAGCGCGTTTCACGTTGCCCGGTTTCCATTTGAATTCATAAGGCAGCCATTCAATGCCATCGGTGCTGCCTTGGATGACAATCTCGCTGCGATCCTTGGTCATCACGCGGAAAAGTCCGTAGCCGTTCACGATTCGAAATGCTTCGAGTTGTTCGTAGAATTTCGCTAGCCAGCCTGGCGGTCTGCTGTGCGGTTTGAACGCGCTGAAAATGAGCCACGCGTTAATTGGCAACGTGACAATAATAACTGCAATCGTCACGTACTGGCACAGTCGGTTTGGTAGGCCCCGACCGTCGGGCGCGCCGGTGACGTGGGGTCGGACGGCCCGGCGGTCCGTCGCTACCACAGAATCATCGATTAACAACAAGCACAACGCGATCGTCAGTAGATTGAAGAAGCAATAGTTGCCCGTAAGGGCGATTATGATTTGAAGGAAGATTATTAATCCCGCAGCCACCAGCCGCGGGCGTCGCGGCGCCCAGATAAAAAACGGCACGACGATCTCCACTGCGAGACAAAACGCGACCGAAAAATGTTTAAACCATTCCGGGCTTTTGTCTGCCCACCAGGCAAAAACTGTCGGCAACGGCTGCGACCAGTAGTGATAATCAAGTGCCGTCAGCGCACTCCAATGAAATGACTGATTCAGCCAACCCCAGGAATCGTCGCCGCTGGTCAGCTTCACGACGCCGGACATGAGCACTAGTTTGAACAGAAGGAACTTGAGCAAAAACAAACCCGCTCGTGAAACTGGAGCACCCGTAATCGGGGGCGCCGCCCCCGGCCACCATATCAGGTCCCGCGGCCATAGCCGCCATGGCGCAAGAAAGATCGACAAAAAGCCAATCTCAAGCAGGAGAACGTCCCATTGAAAGTTGAGAAACACTTGTCCAGCAATCGCGAGCGACAGATAAAAGACAAAAAGCACGGCGAGTAAAAGCGCCGGTGCGATTCCGAAAATCAAAAGCAACGAAAGAACAACGCCGCCACCGCAAAGAAAATGGAGAAAGGCGTTGCTCGAGTCGAACCAGCAAAGTGTTGGCAAGAGAAAATAGGCGCCCGGTCCAACTTGCTGTCGCACTGCAGAGAGAAACTGACCAACCGGCGACATTCCGTTACTCCCG
>Ga0193732_1000251_pt1 | contig 10354 bp, 13 predicted proteins | sample U1s1metaG_FD_145077 | JGI IMG/M metagenome (GOLD analysis project Ga0193732, IMG submission 145077) | Soil microbial communities from a riparian zone of the East river system, Colorado, United States - U1s1 | ecosystem: Environmental > Terrestrial > Soil > Riparian zone | place: USA: East River...
CAGCTCGATTGTAAGTGACGTGGGGAGCCGTCAAGGGTCAAGACGAATGCCCCTGTTCGGGGGCCCCTTGACAGCTCCCCACGTCACGTCACCACCGGAGGGTTATGCAGATGAAAAGCAATTAACTAAGGAAGGTCGCCACGTCGGCCTTGACTTTTATGACCTTCTCATAGAAGGCGATTACACTCACGACCAGGTCAATGAATGCCAGGCTGTTAGACCGCGGCCAGACCATAACCATGGGACGCGGTTGGGGGTTTAACATGCTCCTGTTTCTTCTTCGCAGCAACATTTTGCTAGCACCTTTCGCCTCACTTCAAAATCAGGAGGGAGTATGACCACACGCAAGTGGGCCTCGCTCCTCACTATTCTTGTCGTTGTCTGTGTCAGCCTAGCGCTCGCACAGACCGCAAAGCACGCATTGGGCGCAACCGCAACCGTGCAGAACTTAGACCTTACTAACAACACCGCGACCCTAGTGGTCACGAACACATCCGACAAAGACATCACGGCGTATTCTGTCGCCGTGGATATCATCCATACCAGCGGCAAAAAGGATCATTCGGAAACGATGCAGGATTACGGCCCGCTCTTAACTTCCAAAGGAGAAATTCTGCACCCCGGCCACACGAGTGAACACCCCGAGCTTTGGAAGAGAACGGATGACGACCCGGTTGTCGGAATGGAAGCCAAAGTAGTTACGGTCGTTTACAACGATCACTCTGCTGAGGTCATTGACGAGCAGGCGTTCCAAAGAATCAATGAGCACAGGACGTCTGTTATGCGTGCACTCCAAAAGTCGGCAGAAATCATCGGGAATGCTCTCGCTGATCCTGCGAACCAGCACCCCAGCGCCAAGGCTGCGAGTCAGCTTACGGCACTCATGGAGAATGCGAAAGCAACTCACTCCATGGACATTGACGTGGTGTACCTACAGATAGTGCGCGACGAGTTGCAGAATGCACCGGCTCGATCCGCAGAGCGCGGAATCAGCGAGCGTGCATACGTGACCGAGCAGTACGCGGGATACAAGCAAACGCTGCCCAACATGAGAAGTTTGCGCAGATGAGGAGGGCCAATGAAAACCTCACTGCTGTTAAGCTTCCTCGTGTTGTCGTTTGCCGTGCGTGCGTCCTCTCAAAATTGCAGCAGCGCCAGCATGAACCTCAATTGCAGCCCGAGCGGAGCGTGCAGGCAGACCGTACCGTGCGGTACTGTCAACGCGGAGAACATTCTTAATACCAGCGTGACCCAAACCTACGAGGACGTCTGCCGAAACAACAATAACGGGAACATATACTTGGACGTATTTTCCTCCAACACAGGGGCGGGGCAGTGCACTTACGACGCTGTAAATGTACCATGCGGAGGATCAGGTCAACCTGCCTGTGCCTTCGCGGTTGTCAACTGTCCCCCAGTCTTCTCACCGAACGTAACGCCCGCAACTGGTCCGGCGGACTACAACCGTTTCTACAACCGTACTTATGGGTCAACCATAAACGACAATGGCGCAAATCCCGGCTGCAACTTAGGGTCGGGGGTATTCACACAGGACTTTAAACAATGTGCAGGCGTCGCCTGTCAGACTTGTAGCTGTAACGCATGCACCGGCCAGTGCAGTCCTGCGGGTTGCAGTTGCCCGATCATCATGGATGTGTTGGGGGAAGGGATACACTTGACGAGTCTGGACGAGGGTGTATGGTTTGACTTCAACAACAACGGTAAACCTATGCACCTAGCGTGGACAGACCCGAAGTACCGAAATGCCTTTCTCGCACTGGATCGCAACCACAACAGTAAGATTGACGGCGTTCAAGAGCTTTTTGGAGCACTAACGCAGCCTCAAATCACAACCACTGCTGGGAAACCAAATGGCTGGACAGCTCTAGCCATCTACGATACTCCCGCCTACGGCGGCAGCGGTGATGGAGTGATCGACTCCAAAGACGCGATTTATTCTCAACTGTTACTTTGGATCGATGCAAATCACGATGGCATCTCGCAACCCAACGAGTTGCACCACTTGGCAGAACTTAACGTAACAGCTATCGAATTGAAGTACGATGGACGCAACTCATATACGGACCAGTACGGGAACCGTTTCCAATCTCAGGGCTTAGTGGACATCGGGCCTGCTGGCAGCGATGCGCTATCACCCGATGCTCCGGCATGGGACGTGGTGTTACGGGCCGCGTCCCCACAGACTACCAATGGCGCAACACCTAATTGCGTACCCCATTGAACTGAAGGTTCTGTGCCCGTGCTGCAACAATAGCCCAATAGCCTCGGAAATCTCCGAGGCTATTTTGGTTTTTGTGCGGTTACCTTTTAGGCTTTTAGGCAGCAGCTTCCGAAAAAACTCTCCCGAGTTCTAGGTCTGGAGAAGCGTATAATCCGCTGGCCAGAAGTCCAAATCGGAAATTCTGGGTTTAATCTCAATCTCAGCTTAAACGAGGAAAAGCCATGTCCCACCATTATTCCGGCCCCGACTTTGGATTCCCCCACGGGGACGCCCGCCTGGACTTCACCGATCTGTATGCTTTCCCGAAGCCTGGGGATGCTAACAAATCGATCCTGATTATGAATGTGCATCCGTCCGCCGGCGTGAACCCGCCAGGGCCCACCACCGACGTCGCCTTATCGCCCGAGGCGATTTATGAACTTAGGATTGATATTAACGGCGATAACGTAGCCGATATCGCGTACCGGGTGCGCTTCACGTCCTCCGAGGACGGGGCGCAGACCGCGACGCTTCGCCGCGCTGAGGGCGCGCAGGGCGCTGGGATGGGCGATGAAGGGCAAGTCATCGTCGAGGGAGTGCCGGTCTCGACGGGGAGGGAGACACGGGTGGCGGAGGCCGGTGACTACCGCTGCTTCGCCGGCTGGCGCGGAGATCCTTTTTTCTTCGACGTCCAGGGAGCCCTGAACAACCTGCAATTCACCGGTGACGATTACTTCGCCGACAAGGACGTGTGCAGTATCGTACTGGAAGTGCCCAACTCTGCCCTCGGGAGTGGAAAGATGGGCCTGTGGGCTCGCACACTGGACGGCACAAGCGGGAAATGGGTTCAGGCGGATCGCGGTGCGCGGTCAAATCAAACTCCCTTCCTCGCCGGCGAACAGAACGCCGCCTATCTCGCTGCGGAGCCGGCGGACGACGCCCGTTTCGTCCCCGTTTTCGCGCACGCGCTGGAGCACGCCGGTGGATATACGCCAGCGGAAGCAACGCGGGTCGCAGGTACCTTGCTGCCGGACGTCCTCCACTATAACCCCACAGGGCCGGCAATCTACCCGAACAATGGCCGGACACTCACCGACGACGTCGTGGATTTCTTCCTTCCTCTCCTTACAAATGGAAAGGTGACGCAAGATAAGGTCGGGCCTCACAAAGACCTGCTCGCGCAATTCCCCTACGTGGGTGCGCCGCACCAGGCCCGGGCTACGGAACGAGTTGCCGCTTAACCCATTGGGGCGGGCGGCCCAGGTTCGCCATCGCAACCAGACCGCGCGGGCGGCTTTTCTTTTGCCTTACGCGGAATGAGGGAGACAATTATGAAAATCGTAGTGATCGGTGGTACTGGACTCATTGGATCAAAGCTTGTCAACAAGCTTCGTGAGCACGGACACGAAGCGGTAGCGGCATCACCCGATTCGGGGGTCAATACTCTGACGGGCCAGGGGTTGGCCGAAGCGCTGAATGGTGCCTCGGTCGTCGTTGATGTATCAAACTCTCCCTCCTGGGACGACGCAGCAGTGCTAAAGTTCTTTGAGACATCAACTCGCAACCTCATCACCTATGAGGCGGCCGCAGCGGTAGGACATCACGTTGCGTTATCAGTTGTGGGAACCGACCGGCTGTCCGAAAGTGGTTACTTCCGCGCCAAGATCGCTCAGGAGAAGTTGATAAGAGCGTCATCGATTCCTTACACGATTATTCATGCGACGCAGTTCTTCGAGTTCCTCAAGGGCCTCGCCGACATTTCCTTCGTCAACGGCAAGGTGCGTTTGCCCCCTGTGCTATTCCAGCCAATGGCTGCCGACGATGTCGCAAGTGCCGTGGCAAAAATTGCAGTAGGCCCTCCGGTAAACGGATTCGTCGAAATTGGAGGCCCGGAACAGTTTCGCATGGATGAACTAGTGCGGCGGCGTCTGGCCTCTCTAAAAGATCCCCGCGAAGTCATCGCTGATCCCAAAGCGCTTTACTCTGGGGCGAAAGTCAGCGAGAGAACGCTGGTTCCGGGCAATAATGCAGAACTCGGCGACACGCGTTTCGAGACCTGGCTCACTCAGTCGGCAGCACAAACTCCGAGTGCGGCGTAACTGCGACCTACCGACCAATAGACACGACGCATTGACATGGCGTCAGTCAAACGAAAGGTCAATTTATGACGTTCGCAAAACTAATTTTGGCGCTGTCATGTCTCATGTCCAGCGCGCTGCTGGCACAGGAGGCTAAGGTAACGCAGCTCCTGTCGAAAGACCTGAAAGAGTCCCCAGGCAAAGAAGGTCTGATGATTAATGTGGAATATCCGCCGGGCAGTTCGGACCCGATACATCGCCACAACGCGCATGCGTTTGTTTATGTTTTGGAGGGCTCTATTGTGATGCAGGTGAGAGGCGGAAAGCAAGTGACGCTGACGCCGGGACAGACCTTCTATGAAGGCCCGGACGATGTTCATGTCGTTGGGCGGAACGCAAGCCAAACCAAACCTGCGAAATTTGTCGTATTCTTCGTAAAGGACAAAGGCGCTCCGATCCTAGTCCCAGCAAAGTGACCGGCGAAATCGCCACTACTCAAACCACAAGTCAGAGAAAGCACCAAATGCTTCAGTGGTTAGGCGCAACGCGTGGACCTGGGTGGCTGCACATCGGAGCCGTTTGCAACGGGATGGCCTGGGTGGATGTGAAGGTGGAATGCTAGATCTTCAACCTGGTGATCGAATTGAATTGTTCTACGAAGACGCGCTTGCAACGAAGATTCGCGCAACTGTCGGCCGTTTGTTGACTGATCGGGATGAAGGAATGGGCATCGAGGTTGAAGACTACATTGCTTGTTGGATTGAGATCACCGTGGATGAGCCGAGCGATATGGACGTCAACCAGGTCGTATTGCTTTGCACGGATTTTCAGTATCGGCTAAACGGCCGCCGGGTAACTCTCCGTAAGAGGCAGGACTAGCCAGAATTGAGAAGAGAACACCGATCATACTAGCTGACCTCTTCTCTGAGCGCCCTCAGGATAAGCCCCACTGCCGCGCGGGCAACTTCCTTGAAGGTCGAGCTCCGAACTGGAGCGTTTTGGCATAGTCGCATGATGCCATGGATTCAGCGGCAGCGCATCACCTGTGGAAATCATAGAAACCCACTACCCGGAGGATTGCGCACAAGATTTTCGCGCGGGTTGAGTGGTAGAGTTTTAAGATGCGATTCAACCGATCTGTGCCGCCTTGCGCCGTGATACCTGTGCTCATTTACCCCGACCCCAGCGTTGCCGCCGCTTGGCTGGGAAAGGCTTTTGGTTTCACCATCCGCCTCCGCATCGCCAATCACCGCATCCAGATGAAAGCTGGCGAGGGCTGCTTCACCATCGCCGAAGGAAATGTGCCGCCCAACAATTCGCACATCGTTCAGGTTCGTATCGAAGATGCCAATGGTCACTGCGAACGCGCGCGGCAGAACGGAGCCATCGTCCTGACTGAACCTCAAGATCAACCCTATGGCGAGCGCCAATACAACGCTCAGGATCTTTACGGCCACCGCTGGGACTTCACCGAAACCATCACCGATGTCGCTCCCGAAGAGTGGAGTGACGGTGCATTTCATGTTGAGTGCCCCTGACTCTGGTGGAAGAGGGCGGGAGTTATTGCCTTAATGATACGTTGCTCAGCGATTCAATGCGATGCAGGTTGATTTCAGACGTTGACAGGCCAGGGCCAGCACTCAATTTGGCGTAACAGCGCCATTTCACTTACACACTGGTTGTTGATGCATTGTGGCTGATTTGTGGTTCCCCACGCTTGCTTGAACTTACCAAGGCACGGCCTCGCACGCATAGGTGAAAAATCGGAGATGAGCGTCCCCGCGCTCTGACCAGGGTGGTATTCTGGGGGTGTACCCCACCCTCAGGACCTGCCAAGGATTTCCTTGCGCCGAGTCCAGTAGAAATTGCCAAAGCGACCGAAGCACAGGGAATCCCCGAAGGTTTGGTGTGGTGTCACGAAAGTGGCTTTTTAAACCTCCAAAATGCACGAGTGACGCAAGATTGGCACCAGTTTTTTCAGTCACTTGGAGATTTGAAGACAACCGCGAAAGACTTCCTTCACATGTTTGGCGTCCCCGACGCCTCAGAGTTTGAACACTTGGGCAGAGATGCTCCCCAGGGCTGAGGCTTTGTGCGAGAAAGTCGCTAGGATCAACGCAACTTCAGGGATCCTTCCAACTACCACTCGCCCAGCCATTTAGGCCGTTGCGGAATGTATTCTTTTTCCCCCGGAAAGGATAACAACATGGAAAAGAAGCTGAAACAACGTCGGAGTGGCAAGCTCTTAGGTGGGGTGACAGGCAAGGGTTTTCTTCCCGGGAAGACTGGCAATCCAAACGGCAGACCCCGCACGAGAGGTTTGGTGAATGCCCTGCGTGCATCGGTTTCCGATATTTCGCCAGACGGTCGAAGCATCGAGGAACTCCTCGTTGCAGCGCTGATCGAGGAAGCATTTGGCGGCCGCAATCGGATGGCTGCCCTGGCGTATATCTTCGACAGGCTGGAAGGAAGGCCAAGCCAGCAGATCGAGGTCGCTGACATCACGCGCGAATTAAGAGAGAAAACGGACGAGGAGCTGCGCTTCTACCTGGAGCACAATCGCTGGCCTACAGACAATGACTCGCTTTCTACTGAAAACGACACGACGCTGTAAGGCTGTCGTGGCCAAGGAGAAGAATATGGGCCGCATTAGCGCACCAGTATCGAAGGGCTTCCCAACTTTTGGTCCAAACGAATCCTTGTTCGGCGGTCCTGTCACTCCGCAGCAATCGTCGCCCGCGAAGGTCCCCGGCGCATTGGGAGGGCAGAAAACGATGCCGCTGCCGGCCGCACCGAGGCTGCCCACTAATCCATTCCCTGAAATTGCTCGGCGGCGATTGCGCTGGAATGGCTTCTGATCACGGGGCAATGGGTTACCCCACAAGACCCTCAACACGCGAGTGTCTCGACGGCGACGTTGGCAAGTGCGGTTGGCAATAGTACGGCTCAAAGGTAAAATCAAGTACCGAGTTTCCGCTCGACCATCGTGGGACGATGCCACGATTACCCAGCGCCGCGAGTTGGAGGCCAACTTCAGATGAACGGATTGGCGCAAGACATTCGTTACGCGGTTCGCCAATTGCTCAAGAGTTCCGGCTTCGCTGCCGTGGTCGTTTTCTCCCTTGCTTTGGGAATCGGAGCCAACAGTACTATCTTCAGCGTGCTCAATGCTGTGCTGTATCGGCCCATGGCCTACGATCACCCGGAAAGGCTAGTGGCGATCTGGGAGACGAAGCCAGAACATCCGGATTCTACGCAGCCGCCACCTATAGCGGAAATGAATGACTGGAAGAACCAAAACCACGTCTTCGAAGACATTGCGCTGACCAGTGAAACCGAGGCCTCCACCCTGTCCGGCCTGGGTGAAGCGGAGCCGATTCGCGTGCAGGATGTCACTCCCAATTTCTTCGGTTTGCTGGGCGTGAAGCCCGCTATGGGGCGAATTTTTCGTCCCGAGGAAATGCAGGATCTCGCTCAGACGGTTGTAATCAGCAATTCTTTTTGGAAGCGCAAGTTCAACAGCGATCCCAACGTATTGGGGAAAACCTTCAATATTCAGGGGGTGGTCTCGACGGTTGCGGGAGTAATGCCTGCGGGATTCGCTCCCTTCTACGGCGACAGGATTGACTTGTGGCAACCGATCAATGCTGAGAGCACCCGGTACTCGGAGCGACTTGATCATTGGCTGATGCCGGTTGCCCGGCTCAAACCGGACGTGACTGTCGCACAGGCGCAACTGGAAATGAACATGATTGCGCGGCGGGTCGAACTGGCTTATCCGGCGACGAATAAGGGAGTTGGCAAAAAAGTTGTACCATTGCATCAAGAGCTTTTCGGATGGGCCGGAAAAGCGCTCTATCCACTTTTCGGTGCTGTTGCCTTTGTTCTGCTTATCGCGTGCGTCAACGTCGCGAACCTTTTGCAGTCGCGAACCGAGGTGCGGCGTAAGGAGTATGCGCTGCGAGCGGCACTCGGATCGGGGAGGCGGCGGTTGATCCAGCAATTACTCGCCGAGAGCGGACTGCTGGCGCTACTCGGAGGAGGTCTCGGCGTGATCCTTACTTTCTCTGGGATTGCGCTGTTTCGAAACCTCGCTCGAGATTTTCCGAACGCCGGGAACATCAGCGTCGATGCCCAAGTCCTCCTGTTTACACTTGGCGTTTCAATACTGACCGCCATCTTATTCGGCTTGGCACCAGCCCTTCAGGCTTCCCGTCCTGACTTGAATCTTGTGCTCCGGCAAAGCGAGGGCAGAACCTCGATCGCCTCGCGCGGCTATGCCCGCCACCTACTTGCAATATCGGAGGTGGCTCTGGCAATGGTGCTGCTGATAGGTGCAGGCCTCATGATCAATACCATGCTCCGCCTGCACCGGGTCGATCCTGGATTCGATTCGAAAAATGTTACGACCATGGCAGTTCAGCTTCCAGAAGGGGGAAAGTATCTGGTGAGAGTGCCGGGCGGGGACATGGAAAAACCATTGCCGCTGGTCACTACGTTTTACCATCGGCTGCTCGAAAGAGTTGCGACATTGCCGGGTGTCGAATCGGCTGGAATCATTAGTAAACTGCCCACGCGAGGTTCGGAAGTGTTCACTTTTTCCATCCTTGGTCATCCTGCGCCACCAGAAAAGGGATTCTATGCGGGATTCGCCGAAGTGAGTCCCAGCTTGTTCGCTACCCTGAGGATTCCGCTCAGGAAGGGCCGCTATCTGGATGAACATGACACCCAAAGTATGCCTTGGAGTGTGATCATTAATGAGACTTTTGCGCGTCACTATTTCCCCAATGAAGATTCCATCGGCCAGCGGGTGCTGCTGCGATACGAGCCGTATGACGTGAACGAGGAGCGGCCCCGGCAGATCGTTGGCATTGTCGGCGACGTGAGACATTTTGGGCTGGGACAACCAGTGCCTCCGTTTATTTACGCCTCATATCTCCAACAGCCTGTGGTGTTTCCTGGCGGTGCAGTGGCGGCCCACCTTGATCAGAGTCTGGTGGTGCGGACCGCGCCCGGCTTGTCAGGTCGCCAGGCCGACCTGGCAACTGCCGCGAAGAAGGCGGTAACGGAACTAGATCCCGATCAACCGGTCACGGATTTCATGACGATGGACCAAGTTCTGGCGGAGTCCATCGGCGATACGAGGTTCTACATGAGCCTGTTAGGACTTTTCGCTGGGATTGCTGTTTTGTTGGCCGTGGTGGGCATTTATGGAGTTATGTCTTATTTCGTCAGCGAGCGCACGCATGAGATCGGCATCCGCGTAGCCTTAGGAGCACTCCCTTCCGACGTACTTAGCTTAGTCGGCAAATTAGGGCTTAAACTCACATTGATTGGGGTCGCCATTGGAGTCGGTTTGGCGATTGGCTTGACCCGTCTGATCGCCGGGTTCCTGGTCGGTGTTAAACCGACCGACCCCGTAACGTATGCGGTGGTGGCGGCGGGTCTATGGGCGTCGCGGTGGCTCGCGTGCTACATCCCAGCCCGACGCGCGACCAGAGTCGATCCTATGGTGGCGCTGCGGTACGAGTGAGACTTTGAGGCTATGCCCCACCCCGCTTTTGCCCCTCTCAGGCGAGAGTATGTGGGGTATCGAACAGAAAGAAGCGCCGTGAGAACTCTGTGGCCGCAAGTGTCATCTTGCCTTGCTTGCCGCCGTGGGCGTAATCCTTCCAACGAAAGGTAACGCGCTCCTGGTCGAAGGCCAACAAACGATGATTGGAGATGGCCACGCGATGGGTGTAGCGGCCGAGATAGCGCAGCACCTGCATGGGTCCGCCGAAGGCGGGCTGGCATAGACAACCCAGTCATGTCGGTGCAGACGGCGCATGAGTCTGGCGAACTGCTGGGGATGGGCGAGAGCGGCTGCCGGACCGGCGCAGCTCTGTTCGAATTGCGTCCGATTCTCATTCGAACGGATATGAGTAATCTGAACTGCCACTTTAGAGTACTCAACCCTCACCGCAGACAACCCTGTTCTTTTAGCGGTTGACACGCTTACGCAATATGCGTAAGAATATACGCAATATGCGTAACCCTTCCGTTCTCACTGCGT
>Ga0193732_1000252_pt1 | contig 10309 bp, 8 predicted proteins | sample U1s1metaG_FD_145077 | JGI IMG/M metagenome (GOLD analysis project Ga0193732, IMG submission 145077) | Soil microbial communities from a riparian zone of the East river system, Colorado, United States - U1s1 | ecosystem: Environmental > Terrestrial > Soil > Riparian zone | place: USA: East River...
GCTGAGGAGTTGAGCCAGGCCGTCCGGTACGAACCCAATTTGAGCGCCGCGTACTATCAGCTGTCTCGCGTGTATGTCCGGCTGGGAGAGGCTGAGAAATCACAGGCCGTCCTGGCCGAATTCGAACGACTCCACCAGCGAGAGGTAAGCGACTCCCAGGCTCTGGACGATGACACCAGAAAGGCAACCGAGTAATTGCGCGGTCCTCGTGGAAACAGGCTCTCCGATTCGCAAAACTCAAATGCATGCCAGGTCACTTACCGGATTTGCACTTCCGGTTGTGACGCCCGTCTGCCGCAGATCCTGCTCGCTATTGCCAGACCTGGCGGTGCGCGTCCATGTCAGCTCGGCTTCTTGGGCGCAGTATGCGCGGCCCTTCAGGGAGCGCGCCCTTGAGCTCGCGGCCGATCAGTGTTCCCTTGCACCCGGCACACCTTGTACCGCCTTCCCCGTCTGGAGCTGCTTGAACCTGACATAGCCCGGCTCGTCTTCGACCCGGGTGCTCACCAAAAAAGCGATGCTTTAAATGCGGGAAGCTACTCTTACTTCGAGCTCCAGAACTCAAGGCCGCTGCTGAGGTGGTGGTTCCTGTGGCGATCTTCTGTGACGGCGGCCAGGGATGAAGGATATATTTGTCCCCATCATGTCGACCGCGCAGCCTCTCTCCCCTGCCGCTCCGATCCCGGGCGCCGATCCTGCGAAGTCCGACTCGGGACGCCTGATGTCCATTGACATCTTTCGCGGACTCGCAGTCGCCGGCATGATCCTGGTCGACAACCCGGGTAGCGACGACAAGGCCTATTGGCCCATCCAGCACGCCCAGTGGAACGGGTGGACACCCGCCGACTTGATCTTTCCATCGTTCCTGTTCCTGGTCGGTGTTTCCCTGGTGTTTTCGTTTTCAGCGCGGCTTCGCCGGGGCGAGTCGAGGATACACATCCTGTTTCATGCCTTCAAAAGAAGTGTGATTCTTATCGCCATCGGTGTCTTAGTCAACGCTTCCCCGATCATCGGTCTGGACCTGCACACGTGGCGCCTTTTGGGCGTGACGCAACGGATCGCACTTTGCTACCTCGCCGCCGCGATCCTTGTCCTGTGGTCCGGCTGGCGTGGACAACTGATCGCCATTGCCGCATGCCTGGTTGGATACTGGGCCATCTTGCGCTTCATAACCGTGCCCGGTTTTGGTGTGCCGGGACGCGATATCCCGTTCATGGATCCGGTGCGCAACATCGGGGCTTGGCTTGATCGCAAGCTTTTCCCCGGACGCCTCTATAACGAGACGCGAGACCCGGAAGGAATCATCGGCACCATACCAGCCATCGCGACGGCTCTGATCGGCGTCGTAACCGGACACTGGCTACGCTCGGCACGGAGCACTCGGACGAGGCCGTGGGCCTGTTGTGTTTTGGGAATTCTCGGCCTAGCTACTGGCCAGGCCTGGAACCGGTGGTTCCCTATCAACAAGAATCTCTGGACCAGTTCGTTTGTGCTGTTCACTGCCGGCTTCGCGCTGGTCCTCCTGGCTCTTCTATATTGGGCCCTGGAGATCAAGAGGTGGCGCGGCGCCTGGACCATACCCATTCTGGTGTTCGGGATGAACGCGATTGCAGGATTTGTCGCCGACTCTCTGGTCTACGGACCGGGTTACAGCTTCACCGCAAAAGACTCGAATGGAGTTGCACTCAGCTGGCATGAGGCTGCGCAGGCGCGGCTGGAATCCATCGTCCCCAGCGCGGCGAACGCTTCGTTGGTGTATTCCGTGGTGGCAGTATTGTTCTGCTGGATGCTGCTGTGGTTCCTTTGGCGCAAGCGGATTTTCATCAAGATCTAAAAATACGCCGATATCATCTGCTGCCGTATACAACCCGACTCATCCTTAATAGTGTTTCTGTTCCCGACTCTGTCAACTTGAGAAATTGCCGGTGTTTAACGCGATGCTTGAACCGCAATCCGACTCACGGGGCAGCAGCCGCCGGGGAGCTTTTTTGGGTTGACGCCACCGGGTCAGGCTAAAGTCAAAACCGCGCGTGCGCGCGGATGTTTCCGAGCTTTTCTTCTGCCAGGCCGTGCAACTCTTCCTCGCTGAGGCGCCCTTCCCGGACAAGGTTCCCGAAGACGAGGGAGAGAATCGAGTACCGGTAGTCATACCTGCGGTCGATTTCTTTGCGGCACTGGGTCAGATGACGTTCCAGCTCCCAGAGGTCGGACGGGTGTTCAATCCTGCCGGCCATTTGCTTTGCCTCCCGCATGGCCGTTTCAAGCTCCGATGGTAAAGCCCGTGCGAAGGCTTTTCGGGCGATGGCCTTTTCTGCCGGTGACCATTTCAGATCGCGCATGGTGCACCAGTCTTGGCCTCCGACGCGGGGTAAGCTGGCCATATCCCGGTCCTCCTGGGCTGCCTTTTATCTCAACCGAGATCTCATTTCTACCGATTACGGCAACGAGTCCTGTCCAGATCGAACCGAAGAACCGAAGTGACGGTTGTGAAATGAGACCAGTGTGTCGTAAATGCCGTGCTGCGGCAGGGGGAGGCGTCGGTACAAAGAAGGGCAATTTAGGTGAACTGCTTCTTACCCACAATAATCCGGTCCTGAGTCTGATTGGTCAAAGCGGTTGTTCGGGTGGAAAACTCGCTATGCCGGCACGATTCTCCCGTCTATGTGCCTGCGCGGCTTGTGAGCGCCTGGATCTTGCCGGGGCACCACCACCGTCCCGTCCATCACACTCTTGAACACCACCTGGAACTGCGCCATTTCTTCCTGCGTACCCACCGTAATGCGGGTCCAGTTGGGCATCACCGGCCACACTCTCCCGATCATCACGTTCTGCTGCGCCATGGCCTCGATCACACTTTTCGCCGGACGCTTCGTATCCACCATGAAGCAATTCGACTGTGAAGGAATGTAACTGTACCCGTTGCGGTCGAGCCATTGAAACGTCTCGCCGCGCACAGCAGTGTTGACCCGCTTGCGTTCCGGGATCAGCTGCGGATCCTTCAGGCTAGCGGTCGCCGCTACCACCGCCGTGATCGGCATGAAATTGCCCCCGAAATTGTCCAGGCGAGCAAGGAGGTCGGGGCGCCCGATCGCAAAGCCGCAACGAATCCCCGCCAGACCGTACAGCTTGGAGAACGTCCGCAGCACGATAACGTCCTTGTCCGCTTTGACCAGATCGAGCGAGGAAGGCGCATCGGAAAAATGCAGGTACGCCTCGTCGACGAGCACGACCGCTCGGTGCGGTTTGCGTTCCACTGCATATTCAATCTCGGAGTGCGCGGTCAGCGTCCCGGTTGGGTTAGCAGATGTAGATGACCCCGGCATCGGGAGCGGATGCCAGCATCGCATGGACGTCATGTGCTGATGCCTTGGTCAACGGCACCGCCACAATCCGCGCACCGGTTACCTTCGACATGAAAACGCCGGCTTCGAATCCCGGATCGGCGGTGACGTAGCTACGCACCGGCGAAGTGTAGGCGAGCACGGTGTAGTGCAGCGGCTCGGTCGATCCGGCGTACAGGCGGATATAGTCGGTCTTCAATCCCTCCTGTTGCGCAAACAACTTGATCAGGTCGTCGCTCAGATCGTCGCGGTAGCGCCCACCGTCAGGAGTAATCGCGGCAATCGCTTCCCGCGCCGCAGCCGAGGGGCCGAGGGGATTTTCATTGGAATCCAAAAGGATGGCTCGCTTGTGATCGACGGCAATCTGACGCCGGGCCGCGTGAGCCAGCATTGGCTCGGTGACCATGCGAACACCGGCTATGGTTGCCGCGGTGGCTGAAAGCTGCAGGAAAGACCGCCGGGACGAGACAACGGCGTTGGAAGCCATAACGAACCTCCGCATCTTGAAGAAGAACTGGCATTTAGCATCTTGTACATCGGGGGACCACAATAGTCTAGTTCGACTTTTGCGGATTACTTTTGGCGACCGTCAAAGTGATCCAAGGACCACCACCGGCATTCGAGCTCAAACCCGTCAATCCCGATAATAAGGATCATCCTTATAAGGATCAGCGCGGCCACCACGGCGACATTCCGTAGTAGCAGCCGATTGTGACGATAACGAACCCTTCTACATAACGGTATTCCCCGCTAATCCGGGTCTTCAAGGCCAGTCCGCTGTAGGTCCACGACTCCGGTTTACGGAAACCGTGTGGGGTCTGGATCCGAGCTACCGCCAGCGCCGATCCAATCGGCCTAGATAATCTGCCGCACGGCGGTGATCCGAGGCTTGCGACTCTCCGCTAAACAGTTCCCGGTCCGCCTGCCGACGCAAGGGTTGCAACATGTCCAACTGCTGGTCGAGTAGGCGGCGGACGCCGGCTTCCCGGATCTTTGCCACCCACTTTGTTTTCATAATGGGTTTACGACAATTTCCAAAGAAACGAACCACGCAGTCATTTGAGGATTGTCCGCTCACAGGCACCTCACGGTAAAATGGAGGCAAGATAGGAGATTGCTCGTGGCCCCTACTCGTTCGTTTTGGACGTGGGTTGGAGTCGCAGCGGCTCTCTTGCTGTGCACTGTTTTCTTCTTCGCCGATCACATTGGCATCCTGTTGGAGACCCTTCGCAACTATCTGATGATCCCCGGGGTGATGCTCGCGTTTCTCCTTCCCTTACATGGCGAGGAAGGTGGCAGAGGATGGGGTTTCTTGATGGTTGCCATGATCATAAACGGACTATTCTACTCAGTAATTCTGTTAGCAATTGCGCTTGGCTTCCGGAAGTGGAGAAGAACGGCACGCGCGGTCAACCCGTCCAAATAGATGATTGGGCTTAAGCCAATAGCACAAGTGTCCACTCCACCCGCTTTCTGCGTGTTCGCGTGTTCTAACATCGCGTCAATTGCATTGACCGAGTCGTGAGCGTAAACGCTGTTTGGCGACATCTCTAACGACCGCCCGGTCAAGTAGCTTGCAGATCTTTTCTTCGCTTTGTCTCCCTCGCATGGTGCGGTCAAAGAGCGCAAACCATGGATAACATCATGCCCGGCGCACCTAGTACATAACACCTATCCAATGATGAAGTGATTCACAGGCGATCTTACGGGATCTCATAGCCGAGGAATGACTGGTGTCCCGTTTTCAATATTACTCTCGGAGTCAGCGTCACAAACTGAAGTGAACAAGCCTTCTCAGCGAGCAATGTTTTGGAATGTTAGTTGCTGCTATTGATTTGTTGGTTTTGTTTCTCAACTGGTATTTGCAGTTGACTCAACATAACAAGACCGTCTTAACAGCGGCACGGGAATGTTTTGTTTGTACTCATTTTCACAGTTTTCGTATGAGGAGAGAATGTATGAATCGAAACGTGTTTATGTTTGGGGAGATCGTCCGTGCGGTCGCCTTGCTGGTTCTGATCGCGATAAGCTCGAACGGGGCTTACGGCCAAGCTATTAGCGGCAGCCTTGTGGGCACAGTCATCGATTCCTCTGGCGCGGTGGTGGCAAACGCGCGTGTCGAAGCGACGAAGATCGACACGGGTTTAACCGCGACAACGACAACGGGCAGCACAGGTGCGTACCGTTTCGAAAACCTGCCGGTAGGCACTTATAGGATCGTCGTAAAAAACAGCGGCTTTAAAACAGCCGTCCAGCAGGTCGATGTAGTACTCAACCAGACGGGCACGCTGAATGTCACGATGACGCTGGGTGCAACCAGCGAAACCATTGAAGTCTCTGGCGTGGCTGCGACCATCGACACAACCTCGGCACAGTTGCAATCGACCTACGATGAACGGTTCTCTCAGGATTTGGGAATTACGTCTGCCGGAGGAATTGGCGCGGGTGTGTTGAACCTGTCATTGCTCAGTCCGGGAGTTGGGCAGGCGAGTTCATTAGGAATTGGAGTCGGTCCCTCCGTGGGTGGGCAACGACCGTACAACAACAACTTCACGGTGGAAGGAGTCGACAACAACAACAAGGCGGTTACAGGTAACCTGATCACCGTTCCAAACGACGCAGTGGAAAACTTCACGCTGCTGGCGAATCAATACAATACTGAGTTTGGCCACTCTTCGGGCGGTCAGTTTAATACCACGATCAAAAGTGGGACCAACGTTTTCCACGGGTCTCTTTACGAGTATTTCAGGAATCGCAACCTGAACGCGGTTGACAATTCTTTTGCACTCCAGGGCCTCACGTCCAACCCGCGTTTTGACAGCAACCGCTACGGCGGTACTTTTGGCGGCCCCATTATCAGAAACAAGTTATTTTTCTTCTCTAATTTCGAGCGCCAGGGAATATCGCTTACGGCAACCTCTGGCGGTCAGGTGTTGACGCCTACGCAAGATGGTTTGACGGCAATCGCCGCAGACCCGAACCTGAGCGGCACCAACTTTGGAGTATTCAAGCAATATGTGCCAGTTGCTCCGACTGCCACCGATTGCCTTCCGTATTCGTCTGCTCCGGCAAGCGGTTCTTGCACTGCCGGGTCAGTTCCTATTGGCGCCGTTTCAATCTCAGCGCCGGCATGGCAAAACTTCGAAAACTTTGTCCAGAGCGTCGACTACAACATCTCTTCCCGCGATCAGCTCCGCGGGCGCTACATTTACAACAAGTTGGACAAGGTCGACCAGAGTGCCAATTTATCAGCGTTCTACACGGTTCAGCCCTATCGCTGGCATCTCTTTACTCTCAGCGAATACCATACCTTCAACCCGTCGATCATCAACGAGTTCCGGGTCGGTTTCAATCGGTATTTCAACTCCACGCCCGACGGAAACTTCCAGTACCCCGGATTGGATGCGTTCCCCAATCTCATTTTGTTGGACTTGGGTGGCAATGGTCTGCAAATCGGCCCTGATTCTCAAGCTCCGCAGTTCACCATTCAGAACCTCTACCAGGGTGTGGACAACGTCAGTTGGACCAAGGGGAGTCACACTCTGAAGTTCGGAGGAGAGTACCGCTGGTACATTTCGCCGCAAAGCTTTACCCAACGTCAACGCGGCGACTACAACTACAACTCCACCCAACTCTTTCTGGAAGACTTTTCGCCGGATAACTTCGGTGAGCGCAGCGCAGGTTCGGTAACCTATTACGGCAACCAGAAGGCAGTTTACTGGTATGCGAACGATAACTGGAAAGTGAACTCGCACCTGACACTAAATTTGGGGATTCGTTACGAGTACACCACGATTTCTACAAGCGAGGCACAACAGGCGCTGAATGCCATATCCAATACCCCGAGCATTATCGTACCGGGGGCAGTGAACCAGCCCCTGTCGTTCGACAAGCCACGGGCTCCCCGGAATAACTGGGCTCCTCGTGTTGGTTTCGCGTACTCACCCGGGAGCAACGGCAGCACATCGATTCGGGGAGGCTTCGGTTTAGCCTATGACGTGCTTTACGACAACATAGGCATCCTCGCGGTACCTCCGCAAATCGGCGCAACCCATGACGTTCCTGATCTAAACACTCAGACGCCAGGCTTTCTGGCTGGCGGCGGGCTACCTGGGGGCGGCAGCGGTATCCAAGTCCTCCCGGAATTTGGGCTGACGGGGGCACGCTTTAATACTTCCAACTGGATCCCGCCGCAGGTCAAGTGGCCGTATTCAATCAATTGGAACTTCGGCGTGCAACATTCCTTCGGGAAGGATTTCACCGCTGAGATTCGCTATGTAGGAACTCGCGGCGTGCACCTGGACGTTCAAAACAGAATTAACCGCAGGTCGTTGGTCAGCCCTCAGGCGTTTTTGCCAACTTTCTTCCAACAACCGTCACAAGCGGAACTGGACGCTTTGACCACAACGCTGACGGGCCTAAAGGCTCCGGGATCGTTTATACCGGAGTTCGCCAATGCCGGCTTCGGCACGAACATTGTGACTGATTCGCCCGACGGATCGTCCATCTATCATGGCTTGCAGGCGCAACTCAACCGGCGCTTCAGCAACGGTCTGATGTTCCAGGCGGCTTATACCTACAGCCGCACCATCGACAACAGCACGGCAGATTTCTTCTCCACCAGCCTCACCCCTCGTCGTCCGCAGGACTTCCAGGATTGGAACGCCGAGAGGTCCGTATCACCTCTATCCCGCACCCATCGATTTACCGTGGCGGCGGTTTATGACCTGCCTTTTTTCAAGAATGGCAACTGGCTCATGAGAAACATCGTAGGCAACTGGGGTTTCAGCCCGATCTACACTTACGAATCACCACAGTGGGCAACCGTGCAATCAGGCTTGGATTCCAATCTGAACGGCGACTCTGCCGGGGATCGGGTTATTGTCAATCCTGGCGGAGTGCGGGGGACAGGGAGCGGGGCAACCCCGTTACTTAACACCGGTGGCGAAACCGTGGGTTATCTCGCCACCAATCCCACCGCCCAGTACATCGTTGCGGGGCCTGGCGCGCTAGCTACCGGTGGCCGCAACACGCTGGCGACCGAGCCAACCAACGACTTTTCACTCGCTACTTATAAGGACATAGGCATCACGGAGCGGTTTAAATTCCGTTTCGGGGCGCAATTTGCCAACCTGCTCAATCACCCCCAGTACATTCCGGGTAGCAATCCTGGTCAGGGTCTGGGAGTGAATGATGTTACCTCGTTCATCACCGGGCCTAACAGTACGAGCTATTTGAACTATCTCACTCCTGGTAATGCCATCTTCAACAATCCGAAGGCGGTATTTGCCAGTAATGCTCGCAGCATCGCGCTGGTAGCCAAGTTTACCTTCTAGTCCAACAGGCCATAAAGCGTGTCAAGCAATCTTGGGGCCTCACAGGGCCCCTTTTTTATTGGAGCAACATCGCACTAGACCTGCGGAATGGGTCGTGAGAGAAAACTGCAACCATAGAGCGCAACGTGCGCCGCCGGACTCCGTGCTAGACCCCGGCTGACACTACCGAACCAGCCGTCAGGCACGCTTCGTCCTTTCGCAGGAGGCGCGCCCGATAGTGAACATGTCGCACACGTGTAAGCTCCACCAAAGGTGACCACACGGTGTGCACGAGGTCATGCTTGATCAGTAGGTGCCAAAACCGGTTGGATCGTTTGTACAGATAAGACATAGCGAGATAGAGGGACGCGGCGCGCCACTCATCCGGACGCCGCAGCCAGATTGACCGGTGAGAGAAGAGACGCTGGTAAATCCAACCATAACCCTGCTCCAATTCTTCCGGCGTCATGTGGCGGGGCCGGAAAACCGCATGAGCGGTGTCATACAGACTCCAATCGCGGTGTAGCAAACGTCCCTCCGCTTCCATCTGCCGGAACAATGGAGTGGCCGGGTAGGGTGTAAGAATGTGAAAGGTCGCACATTCGAGGTGGTTCTCCTCAACCCATTCCGCCGTACGGGCGAAGACGTCCCTGCGATCATGATCGAACCCCAGGACAAACGAGCCGTTTACCTGGATTCCGTAGTCATGAAGCAGACTCACCCGCCGCGCGTAATCTGAGGTCTTCGGAGTCTTCTTTCGGGCATCGGCGAGATTATCGTCCGACAGCGATTCGAAACCAATGAAGAGTCCGGTACAGCCGGCCAACGCCATCTCGCGAATCAGTCCGGGCTCATCGGTAACATCGATCGACACTGCCGCGCTCCATATCTTGTTAAGCGGGCGAAGGGCGCGGCAGAGCGCTCGCAAGTAGTCCCTCCGGGAGCCCAGATTGTTGTCGATGAACACAGCGTACGGCTGATTATCGGCTGCGAACTCGTCGGCCACGAGCCTGGGATCACGCATCCGATACGGCATTCTCAGCCCATCGGTCGCCAGGTAGCAGAACCCGCAGCGATTGTGGCAGCCGCGAGTTGCAATGAGGCTGGTGGTTGTCAAGAAGCCGCGCCGTGGCAGGATGGATCGGCGCGGCGGTGGATCGTCGGAGTAATCATTCTCATATCCGGCAGCGTAGCGTGATTGCAGGCATCCGCGTTCCAGGTCACGAAGGATCCGCGGCCAGAGTTGTACACCGTCGCCGAGCGCCAAGGCATCAGCATGAGGCCCACACTCTTCGGGGCAAGATAGAACGTGCAGACCTCCCAGAATCACTTTTGCACCACGGCGGCGATACCAGTCGGCCAATTCGTAAGCCCGAGCTGCAAAAGTCAGGTGAACAGTGATACCGACCACCTGAGGAATTGGATTGAACGGCGGGAGTCCGTCCAGTAGATTTTCATCCCAGTACCGGATTCGCCAATGATCCGGCGTAGTGGCGGCAAAGCTGATCAAGGCTAGACTTGGTGTGAGAACGTGTTTGCCGAAGCTGGCGGCTGGGTCCTTGGGATAGAAGGGATTTATGAGCAGGGCGTAGTGGGACTCTAGGGGAATTGCGTCTCCGGGCTCTGGAAGCATGGGCGGGGCAGTCATCTCCA
>Ga0193732_1000253_pt1 | contig 10276 bp, 7 predicted proteins | sample U1s1metaG_FD_145077 | JGI IMG/M metagenome (GOLD analysis project Ga0193732, IMG submission 145077) | Soil microbial communities from a riparian zone of the East river system, Colorado, United States - U1s1 | ecosystem: Environmental > Terrestrial > Soil > Riparian zone | place: USA: East River...
GACCACAGTTCCCCGTCGACTTCCTGGCCGACGCATCGTCCGGGAGGTTGCCCCAAGTCTCCTGGCTGGTGGGGTCGGTGCTAACTTCAGACCACCCGCCTTCGCCTTCGACCTTTGGTGAGAATATTCTTTCGCTTATCGTCACCGCTCTAACAGCAAACCCAGCAGTCTGGGCAAAGACGGCCTTGTTTGTTACCTACGATGAAAATGGCGGACTTTTTGATCACGTTGCGCCGGTGACGGCGCCTCTCGGCACGCCAGGCGAATATGTGACCGCACCCGCGATACCAGACCCGACCGTAACCGGCAGTCCGGCGATTGCCGGCCCGATTGGCTTGGGTTTTCGCGTCCCCATGCTGATCATCTCGCCGTTCAGTCGAGGCGGGTTTGTGTCATCGGACCTCTTCGATCACACGTCAGTGTTGCGATTCCTCGAGACTCGGTTCGGTGCTGAAGTGCCCAACTTGAGCGCCTGGCGCCGCGCGACCGTAGGAGACCTGACCAGCGCACTTAATTTCAAAAACATTGACCAGTCGATTCCGAATCTACCGTCCACACTTCCTGGCCTTCAGCAGGCGATCCAGCAATGTGAGGCGAACCTGGCTGGCACAACACCCTACACAGTGCCAAGCCCGCAGACGATTCCGACTCAGGAATCGGGAACCGCAACACGTCCCAGCGGAGTGTGTTAGTCAGGATATGCGGAACCGGGGGCAGGCTTGCTGGCGGGCAGATCCGGTCCTAAAGTTTCCGGCTTTTCTGACAGCTGAGGACGTCCCCTGGTGGATGGTTCGCGCAGGCGCTCGCTGGTAAAACCGGGAGTCGGCGGAGGAGAGAAAGTCGTACCGGCAATCGCAACCCGAGAAACATCACCGACCTATCGAAGCTGCGCGAGCCAGATCGTGTGATGTCCGCACGCCATGTCCTCTACGACGTGTGCCACAACCGTAAATCCATTGTGGCTCAGCAATTCGCGGTACTCCGCGCCATCCAGACTGCCATGGTATAGGGGTTCACCTCGATATTCGCCGACAACTTCCCCTCCAGCAGGACCGCTGGTAAACAACAACCCTGCGTTCGGAGAGGCATGCTCTCGGAACAGAGGGAACATTTGGCGCTGATCTTCTGGACAAAGGTGAAAGAGGCTGTCCCATGCGATCATGCCATCAAATCGCGCGTCCAGGCAAAGCTCTCGCATGTCAGCGACGATCCAATGGTGCATTGGAAATCGACGTTTGCAGATCTCGATCAGGGACGGCGACGAGTCCGTTCCGGTGACTTCGTAGCCCTGCGCAATAAAGAAACGGGCGATCGGTTCGGCTGAACCGCATCCTATGTCTAAAATTGAGCCGCCTGGTGGCAAAAGCCTGAGAAACTCGTCGAGCCATGCTTTCTCAATCAGGTGGCGCCCTCGATCCTGATCCCAATTCTTGGCATGTCGTTCATAAAGGTCAACGATTTTAGCCGCTTCGGAACTCATCACTTAATCCTAATCGAAGCGCTCGCACTGGCCCAAATCGCTCGACTGCCGCTCAACTCCCGCATCTTCGGCGATAGGGAAGCAATCGCGCAGTCAGGACTCCTGGAATCTACCGACTTAGCCCATCTAACGTCACTCGGCAGGCATCAGGACAGCACCCGAAAGCTCTCCGGTTCTTCATTCAAAGCGCAGTGCGGTCATAGGGCTCACGCGAGTGGCGCGCCGGGCGGGTATCCACACGGCCAGCAATGCGACGGCGGTGAGCAGGATCGGCGTAGCGACGAAGGCGGCCGGATCCAAGGCTTTGACTCCGAAGAGGAAGCTGGCCAGGAAGTGCGTCAACCACAAAGCTCCGCCGATGCCAATGACGACACCGATGATGGCGAGCACCATTCCCTGACGGATAACCATGTTGCGGATGTTGGAGGCCTGCGCGCCCAGTGCCATGCGGATGCCGAGCTCCTGTGTCCGTTGCTGTACGGAGTAGGCCATCAGGCCGTAGATGCCAATCGCAGCCATGAGCAGTGCCGACGAACCGAAGATGGTCAGCAGAAGCATATTGAAGCGTTGCCGCGAGGTAGTCAGGATAACTATCTCATCCATGGTGCGGATGTGCGCGACAGGCAGGCCTGCGCTGGCTTCACGCAGAGCGACCGAGACGGACCGGACAACGGCGTGCGGCTCTGCGCGGGTGCGGACGATCCACCAGAGTGGCGTGATGCGGGAGTTGAGCGCAGTGACCTTGTCGGGCATCTGTTCGACTGGGATGTACATGGTGGGAACCGGATCGCGATTGAGGCCGCCATCGCGCATGTCGCCAACGACGCCAATAATCTGACGCGGCGGCTCCAAGAAAACAGGGCCCATGTTAGCCCCGATGATCAGGCGGTCATTCAACGGATCGCCTTTGGGCCAGTATTGTTTAGCCATCGCCTGGTTGAGAATCACCACGCCGGGCGCGGACCCGTCATCATGCTCCGTGAAATTGCGACCGCGCAGGATGGGGACTTTGAAGGCCTCGAAGTAGCTCCATGACACGGGAAAGTAGCCACCCCCGCCAGTGGAAGGGCTGTCGCCTTTTGGGCGGCCGACGATGTCAAAGGGCAAGCCAAAGCCGCCTTGCAGAGGCAGACAACAGGCGGCGGCGGCGGTGGTAACGCCCGGAACGGTGTTGAGGCGCTCGGTGCCGTCCCGGATGAGCTGGGCGACACCGGTGGTCTTCTGGAAGCGCTCTCCGCCGAGCGACATGGCCAGGGTAACGACGTTGCGGGTGTCGAAGCCGGGATCGACGGCCTGGAGCTTCATGAAAGTACGGATGAGCAGAGTGGCGCCGACGACGAGCACCAGCGCAAGCGCCATTTCACTGATGACAAGAACCGAGCGGATTTTGCCGCTGCGGAAGCCAACACCGCTGCGACTGTTGCTCTCGTTGAGCGCAGCCGCAAGATTGTGGTGCGATGCGCTGATGGCGGGGATGAGGCCAAAGAGGATTCCGGTAAGTAGGGAGACACCGAAGGTAAAGAGCATGACGTTTAGATCGAGCGTCACCGCCGATCCGTCTTCGCCGACGCGAGGAATACTTCCAGAACTGACGGCAAGCAGCAGACGGACTCCCACCATGCCAAGGATAAGTCCGAGAAAACCGCCGGTGAGCGATATGACGAGGCTTTCTGTAAGTAACTGCCGAATGATGTGGCCGCGGCCTGCGCCCAGAGCGGAGCGGGTGGCGAGTTCACGCTTTCTGGCGGTAGCGCGGATCAGTAGAAGATTGGCCACGTTGGCGCAGGCGATCAGCAGGACAAAGCTGACGGCTCCGAGGAGAACCAAGAGAGAGGAGCGGGCGTCGCCTACCATGACTTCCTGCAGAGAGGTCGCGCCGAAACTGTCTTGTGGACCGAGTCCGCCGGGATAGGTACGGCGGAACTGATCGGCAGCGAGCTTCAGTTGCGCGTTGGCCATCAGTGGCGTGATGCCAGATTTAAGCCGAGCTGCGGTCGCGAAATAGTGGGCCATGTCCTGCGAGGTAAGATCGAACTGAAAGGGCAGCCAGAGATCGCCTGCGGGCTCGGTGACGAAGTTGTGCCCGATAATGCCGACGACCAGATACGGCTGGCCGTCAAGGTGGATATTTGTCCCGACGATGTTGGGATTTCCGCCGAAGCGACGCTTCCAGAGGCCGTAACTAAGGACGACGACGTGGCCGCCATGGGGGCTGTCCTCAGCGGAAGAGAAGGTACGCCCAGCCAGGATGGGGGCGCCGAAGAGCCGGAAGTAGTCCACGGTTACGTGGACGCCCTGCACCTGTTCTGGATCGTTGCCACCGGTGAGGTTGAGTCCGGCGCCGCCTTGGTCGTAGCTGGCGACATACTGGAAAATGCTGGACTGCTGACGCCAGATGTTGAACTTGGGCACGTTGGCGCCGGGGAATGTCCCCTGCGGCCCAGTATTCATCAATTGCACCAGTGACTGCGGCTCAGGATAGGTGAGCGGCTTGAGCAGTACGGTGTTGATGACCGAAAAAACCGCTGTATTCGCCCCTATGCCGACGGCGATCACGAGGATCGCAACGGCTGTGAAACCCGGCATTTTGGCGAGCGAGCGCAGCGAGAAGCGAAGATCGCGCCACCCGTCTTCAATCCAGGGCAAGGAGCGATAGCGCCACACACGATCGCGCATGCTGTCCGGATTGCCGAACTTCAGGCGCGCCTGACGGCGAGCTTCTTCGGGAGACAAGCCGCGCGCAATGTTGGCTTCTTGCTCGTGCGCGAGGTGGGATGCAATCTCCTCGGCCAAGTCGGCGTCCTTCTTCTTGCGTTGCGCGAAACGGCCAAGGCCCATGGGTGCCTCTCCTCCTGAGTTTATTCGGCCGATTCTCCCAGAATGAGGCCAATGGCGCGCGTCATGTGCCGCCAACGGCTGGTTTCAGCGGTCAGATGCCTCCGCCCCTTTGCCGTGATCTGGTAAAACTTCGCCTTGCGGTTGTTTTCGCTGATGCCCCACTCGGAGGCAAGCAGGCTGCGATCTTCGAGCCGGTGCAGCGCGGGATAGAGCGAGCCCTGCTCGATCTCGAGCGCGTTCTCGGATGTATGCTCGATCACCTGCGCGATTGTGTGGCCGTGCGCGCTACCCATGACCAGAGTGCGCAGGATGAGCATGTCGAGCGTTCCCTGAAGGACGTCGCCCGCAGCCGGTCTCTGTTTGCGGACCATCGTGGCGTGCCTCACTCGAACGTCTATGGGAAGGCACTATACTCCACTCGAATGTCTATGGGAAGCGCGTTCCTCTCCATCATCAGGATTCGTGCGGCATTGCCCTTGGGTTGGGCGAAACTCCCAAGTAGTCGGTATCTGGAAACTGAGGCATGAAGCAAACCACAACGCGACCGAGTGGTCTGATTCAACTTGCTAGGGAGCGGGATCGAGCGTGACGACTTCCGCATTGGGCACGGCTTGGTAAAGGACATAACTCGTCCCTTTCTCCTGGAACGTTTGCACGCGCCTGATTTGATCCCCTTGGCGTACCTCCACCGCATGCCATCCTGAGGGCACCTGAGTCTTCAAGGTCAAGGGGAGATCGTAGCTCGCATCCGTGAGATCATCACGCAAGACCACGGAAATCTCATTGCCCACCACGTAAGAGCGAACACCGCTGTGCATGCGCTCTCGCATATACTTGGCCACGTCCTGAAATGTCGCCACCCACAATTTGTCTTCTTTGGACTTGATGTATCCAAAGTATTCCTTCAGTTCTGAGCCAGTTTTCGGCTTCCAGCCCACGCCGTCGACTCCATGGAACACCAGTACAAGCCAGATGTTGTCATCAGACGCGGTGATGTCGACCCACGATTTCATCACGCCCATCGACGTTTCTGTCAGCGCGCCACGCTGCCAGCGAACATACTCCTTCTTCGACGACACTGGGTCAGTATCACTGAATCTGTCGATGTCTTCGACAAATGCATCCGGCATTCGATTACGCGCCAGGGGGTAACGCGCCAGTGCGAATCGTACGGCTCGCTCATTCTCGGTGCCATAGGGACACTCGACTGAAAAGGTGTGCTTGAACCCGAGGTGATCGAGGATTTCCTGTCGGCTCTTCTCCAGTTCATAAATTAAGTTGGCATCATCAAGAACTGCCAAACGGGGATGGGTCAGAGTGTGGCTAGCGAATTCGTAGTTTCGCTTCGCCAGGGTTGCGATTTCCGGCCAGGTTATCTGGTTGGAATTCGCATCACGGTGGCCAATTTTTGCTTTGAAGGGGCCCTGGCGTACCTTCCCGTACGCCTCATCAATGAGGCGGTACGCTTTCCCGGCGCTTTCGGCACCATTACCCTCTTCATAGATCTCACCAGCTTGAGCGTGGTAGTCAAGCGCCCCTTCGAAATCCAGATAGCCGACGGCGGATGCGCGTTCAAAAAAGTTGTGTGCGTTGGTTGGTATGGCAGCCGTCTCTTGGATGATCTCGTTCGTAGGCCGACCAATAAACGCGCCATGATAGTGCGAGCCAGAAATTTCTCCCGTGATGATGAAAAATGTAGCCGGAAAAGCGAAGCTGTCCATGATGGGCACAGCTACGCGGAACTGATTAATGCTCCCATCGTCGTAGGTCAGCGAGACCGCGCCCGTTTTGCCGTACTGCCATTGGGTGATCTCCGTCGCGGCCCTTTGGCTATGGGCGACGCAAACGGAACTGATCATCAGGCCGATGATTGCGAGCAGATAGGTTTTGCAAGTCACTTCAGCCCGTCCTTTTTCGAGGATCAGAATAGTCTGAGCTGGGCCCCAGGGCCAAGCAAGGCGATCGGGGACTCAAATTCATTCCGTGCTCGGGAAGGAGAAAAGGGGTGCTTCCAGTGAAGTCTCAGCTTCACCGCTTGACGGGCCACAGGTCACGAATTCGATCGCCTCTGACGCCGCCTTCCTCTGCTTGCCTCATCTTTGGCAACCGGCCCTCTAAGCCGACGCAACCGCACCAGGCAGCGGGAGTCCCGCCCTTAAACCATCCAGTACTTGATGCCGCGCACCGTCCCGATAAACCACGCTTCCGCGCCGTACTCCTTCGGAAAGTCCCGGCAATGGCGATCAGAAACTGGGGAAATATCATAGCGCGAGCCTAGCGCGCACCGAATAGGGAGGACGAGATAAGCGGTCAGGGGTTGGTTTCCTTCGCCCGGGATGCGAGGCGGAACTTTACCAATCCGCCCGGCCTAAGGCGGCCTAAGGCCGGCGTCTTGCGTCGCAGGCATCGACCCACGTAGGATCGCCCCAAGCTCTGGTGAGAGGATCAGAAGATGCGAATGTTCACCCGGCGTAACTTCATCGGCATCAGCGCCTCGGCCCTGGCGACTTCAGGTTTCCCCGCGTTCGCCGCAAGGGCGGGGGTTAAGTTCAAGGTTGGGGTCACCGACTGGAACTTGAAGCAGGAAGGCAAGGTTGAGTCCATCGCACTTGCCAAGAAGCTAGGTTTCGACGGCGTGCAGGTGAGCATCGGCAAGGCAACAGACAAGCTGCCCCTTTCCGATCCGGGCTTGCAGAAAGCGTTCCTGGACGAGTCGAATCGGGTGGGCCTGAAGGTCGAATCGCTGTGCCTCGATATCCTGCATCGGAACTACCTGAAGTCGGATCCTCTGGGCCAGCGCTGGGTGGCCGACTCGATCCCCATCGCGAGGGCCATGGGTGTGCGGGTGGTGCTGCTTCCTTTCTTTGGCAAAGGTGCGCTGGAGACCGTGGCGGAGATGGACAAGGTTGGCGACGCCCTCCAGGAGGTCGCCCCCGCTGCTGAGAAGGCCGGGGTCATCCTCGGCCTTGAGGACACGATCTCAGCCCGGGACAACCTGCGGATCATGGATCGGGCGAAGTCCCCCGCCGTCCTCACCTACTACGACGTGGGCAATTCGACCAAGGGCGGATTCGACGTAGTGGAGGAGATCCGCTGGCTGGGCGGCGCGCGCATCTGCGAGGTCCACCTGAAAGACAACCCTCACTACCTAGGTGAAGGGAAAATCAATTTCACAGCGGTGATCGACGCGCTGGCCGACGTGGGTTTCGACGGCTGGACCCAGCTCGAGACCGACTGTCCCACGTCCGTGGAGGCCGACATGCCCCGGAACCTGAAGTTCATCCGGGAACTAATCTCCGCCCGCAACGCTGCCTGAGGCGTCATGGTCGCCAACGCGCGCCTCGCGGTCACCGATTCAAGAAATGCACGTCCATGCTCCGCCCAATCCAATTGCCTGCGCGCCTCAAATCATCCGAGTCAACAAACAGAACGTAGGCCGAAAGAATGTCCCACTGGAAGAGCGGGATGTTTAAGGAGTATTCAAGCCAAAGATGAAACAACAACCCAAGCGCCAATAGGATGTAGCGGAATTCCTTCACCCAAATCAGAACGCCAAGAGAAAATTCCAGAACAAGAGCCGACCAACTCCCCAGTTTAAGCACCGTGGGATGGAACAGCCATGAGGGCAGAGGAAACCGTCTGAGTTCATCGAGATGATATACGTAGAACAATGCGGTTCCCTGGAGCCAGGGAGCTCCTTTCAGTTTCAAAAGAAACGTCGCAAAATACAGCAGCGCCAATTGCAGCTGAATCATGCGCTGTGCCCATGGACTCCGGGGCTGAATATCCGCGCGCTCCTTTCCCCACCGGATACGAATGAGGCGATCTACGGAAAGAGCGGCTCCCGCCGGTGCGAAAATCAGGAAAAATCCCGCCAAGCGCAGGAACGTGTCTCCCCCATGGGTGATATATAGGTTTCTTTGCTGGATTGAGGTGAGGCAAATGAATACCAGCACGCTGTTGAAGCGAGTCATAAAACCGATGGTTAGCAGTATTGCCGACCCCAGAGATAGCCAGAATACTGCCTCGATCCAGGCATCACTTTGCGGAATAATTGAGAACAAGTTTAGCCGAGCACCGGGTTCAAGCTTAAGCGCTGTAGGAAGGCTTACCCAGGCAGGTATCCCATACCAAGTCAGCCAATCGGGTCGCAGCAATAGGAGAGTGGCGATAACCAGCACTCCGTACAGGACCCGAAACAACGCGATTGGGGTGGGTGACTGTTCGGCAAAGAAGAACTCATTCCATGCTTTAAATGCGGATTGCAACCTCACTGCAAATCCTCAGGCCGCACTCCGTAGCCGAGCAACATATGCTGCTCCCAAGGTTCGGGGACATAAGAAGCGTCCTTGCGGGGCACAATAAAGGACCATTTCTGGATGAGAATAACCGTCTTCGCCGGTTTTGCTGGGTTGCTGTTTAATCGAGCTATGTAGCGGGCGGCATCTCGCAACAGGGCGTCGTTCTCGTCCCTTTGGAGGTTCTCAGCAAACTTGCGATAACGTTCCTTAAAATACTTCTCGGTTAAACCAAGTTGCTCCATTCTGGGAAATGTCCAGGTCTTCCTGGACCCGTCCTGATAAACAACGATCGCTTCGATGTAAGTGTTGGCTGCCTTCGGTATGGGGGCAAACATGTCCCAGGATTGAAACAGTCCCGCCCCGAGGAAATAAGGTCGGACGAGGTTCCGGCACAGTGGCACCAAAGGGCTGTCGATCGGTATGCACCAGGATGCGATAGCCAAAATGTGAAAGGCCAGAAACGCATTGATTGCGATGTATTTCGCCCTTTGCAACTAGGAGACTTTCCGTCTATCGACTTGGTGACCGGTTGCGCGCGGTATGCTGCCTGGTTCGTCGAAGCGTTTGTTTTGCTGGACCACCCCTTCGGTTGACGACGTATCTCCTGTGGAGCCCTCCTCAGGAGAGATATTTGCTCCCCATGGATTCATCTCGAAGGGATGCTTGGTTCCCGAGATAGAGGACGGCATTAGTAACTGCTGCTCCTTTTCAACTTACCATCCGGCTGGATAGGATTCGGCTCCGCACCCATTTTCTAGAGCGCCATTCCATGGCAAAAAGGGCAGCCGTTATCGGGGATCACCACGCGGATCTGGTTCTCGCCCCAAAAAAGTCGAACTGAGAAGTGGCGACTGACCGGGGCGGACAGCCCGCCGAGCAGCACGCCGTCGGCTGTTCCGAATACCCACCGTCGAAAGAGTATTGCCTCAAGGGTCGGCCTCAGTTGTGCTGTGCGCGAGAAATCCTGACGTTCCACACGAGCGGTTCTCACTTGGAGTCAGGATCATGCTTCATAAAAACATGAGTCTCCCCCTTTCTGACGGTGTAGTCGGAGGGAATCTCGAAAAGCGACGATACCGGCTCCTCTCGGTCAAGTTTTGTCACTTCGTAGGTAGTTTCTCCAAATCTGGGATCAGTCTGCTTTGATCGTAAAACGATCTGCAACTCGGAGGAATACCATCTCTGTCTGACGATGTCGAGCGGGCGCTCGTTCCCTATGATATTAGCGGGAATGGTTGTTGTGGTACGCGTACCATCTGCTGACAGGCCAGCGATGTTTTCCTTCCCTAAAGCCTCGGATTTCTCCTCCGCGTGCAGGACCTGAGCGTGCGATCCGGTGCTGAAGCCAGAGACAGCAGCATGGCCTTCGCCGGCCGACACAACAAAGCTCCCCACCATTGGGCCAGAACTCTCGCTCGCGGTTGCAGGGCCACCGCCGGCATCTTGCATAAACGTAACATTTTTGCCGGGGGGCCCTGAGGGCAGCTTGGTTGCAGTCTTCCGCTGCGGATCGAGGAAGTAGCTCACGCCCGACACTGGATCTTGGATCGTGATCATTGTCGTCGGAGTGCCGGAAGTGGCCCATGGACCGATGGCGGCCAGCGTTTCCTCCCTCCGGGTCCTGCCTTTGGAATCACGATAGAGAAGCACAGCCTGG
>Ga0193732_1000254_pt1 | contig 10254 bp, 7 predicted proteins | sample U1s1metaG_FD_145077 | JGI IMG/M metagenome (GOLD analysis project Ga0193732, IMG submission 145077) | Soil microbial communities from a riparian zone of the East river system, Colorado, United States - U1s1 | ecosystem: Environmental > Terrestrial > Soil > Riparian zone | place: USA: East River...
AAAGTGCTCCCGGCGGCCAAGAAGCGCGGCATGAAGGTCATCTGCTGGCTTGAGGACGTGTTTCGCACCGACTTGCCGAACATCGGGAAAGTCCAGGAGCGGAACCTCTACGGGCGGAATGCCGAGACGCTATGCGTCAACAATCCCGACTACCGAAATTTCTTTACTGGCCTGGTCGAGGATTATGCCCGTTCCTATGACATCGACGGAATTATGTGGGGATCCGAGCGGCAGGGTGCGCTTTCGAACAGTGTTGGCGCCACGCATGACACACCGCCGATCGATCCCGGAAATGTGACCTGTTTCTGCCAATTTTGTCAGGCCAAGGCGAAAGAGCGCGGCATCAATGTGGAGCGCGCCAGGCAGGGATTTCTCGCGCTGGAACAATTCGTTCGCTCGGCGCGCAGCGGCAAGCGCCCCGCGGACGGCTACTACGTTCAATTCTGGCGACTCCTATTGCGGTATCCCGAACTGGCCGGCTGGGAAATGCTCTTCACCGACGGTCTTCGCGAAACCTACGCCGCAATATACAAAACCATAAAGGCAGCGAAACCGGCAGTGCCGGTGGGCTGGCACATCTGGCACAACAATTCGTTCAATCCGATCTATCGCGCGGAACAGGACTTGCATGAGCTCTCGAATTATTCAGATTTTATAAAAGTTGTTATGTACAACAACTGCGGCGGCGAGCGAATGGCGCTATACGCGGACAATATCGGCTCGACGCTTTATGGAGATCTCTCGAAACAAAGCCTGATCGATTTGAACTATTCGCTGATGGGATTCAAGGAAGGCAGCTACGATCAGATTCCTCACACCGGCCTTTCAGCTGACTACGTCTACCGCGAGACGAAACGCGCGCTGGAGGGTGTTGCTGGCACGAGGACTTTGATCTGGCCGGGCATTGATATCGATATTCCGACCGAGCCCAATAACAGCAAGTGTACGCCGCAAAGCGTAGAGGAAGCAGTTCTGGCGGCTCTCCGCGCCGGCGCGCCCGGCGTGCTTCTATCCCGAAAGTATTCCGAGATGCGGCTTGCCAACCTAAGCGGCGCTGGGGACGCTATTCGCGAGTTGAAATTTATAGCCGGCTGACGCCGGATCGCCGCGATTAGTAACGATAAGTCTAAGTGCTGTATCTGAAGCGCCCGAAGAGAAAGGCACAAGCGCGAGAGTCGGACGCTGAAGAGCAACTGAGGACCGAGCAATCGAAACTAAACGCATTGCACGACCTGCTGGACCGGCTCGATAACTCCTTAAAGGAAATTGGCCGTCAGTCGGTCCGCAGCCCACATCAGGCAAACTGACCCTATACCGATTTTCACCACGGGCTCCTTGTACTACTGTGTTATAAAAAAGGGGCTCCACAAAAAGGACAACCCGAGAGTCACTTCTACCGAATGCATCCCCTTCTTCACCAACCCAGTGTCATCGACGATCCAGGCTTCGATCGGTCCTGGCTGTCTGCATGGCGGGTAAGGAGTACTGGCGCACCGCTTCGAGAATGTCTTCATCCCTCCAGGGCGCGTGAGCCACGACATGGTGTAAGGACTGATGGGTCTGACGCACGTTGTCGGGACAGAGGCGGGCCGCCATCGGTTCCACACTCTTGCGTTCCCCGGGAAAGTAGCAAGCCGGTGCAATAAGGACTTCAGAGGGACCACGCGATCCAGGTGCCCCGCGGCTTGCGCCAGGCGATTCAGATAGGCCGCGAAGCGTTTTTGCTGCGCGCTGGCGCAACAGAATGGGCGCCCATGACCAGCAACTTAACATTAAAGAATGGCAGACCGGCTGGTTTTTCAGCCCAAGATATTCAGTTTATAGCCGACTATTCAAACCCGAAAGAGAGTAATCCATTGACACTCTACCCATAGATTATCTATGGTAAGGGCATGTCCAAGAAACCCGATCTCCTGCCTGGAACCCTCGATTTGCTCATCCTGAAGACGCTTACCCGCACACCGCTGCACGGATACGGCATCGCGTTGTCGATCAAACGTCTCTCCGATGATGTACTGACGGTGGAAGAAGGTTCGCTCTACCCGGCCTTACAGCGGCTGCTCCTTCGCAGTTGGGTGAAGGCGGAGTGGAAGATCACCGAGACGAACCGCCGTGCGCGTTTCTATTCGCTCACCGCGGCGGGGCGCAAGCAGTTGGGCATCGAAGAGTCCCAGTTTGAGCAGATGATTGCGGCGATTAGGCGCGTTTTGAGAAGCGCGCAGGAGGTCTAGATGAATCCCTTAACACGGTTCCTGAAGAAACTCTTGATTCTGCTTTGCGGCGGGCGATTCGGCAGCGAGTTGCAGGAGGAAATGGCATTTCATCGTGCGCAAGCCGAGGAGGAATTGGTATCTAGCGGGATGACGCCGGAAGCGGCGCATTACGCGGCGATGCGGCAGTTCGGCAACGAGACGAAGCTAATGGAGCAGAGCCACGAAGAAGTAACATTTCGAGTGGAGACGGTGGTGCAGGACCTGCGCTTTGCGCTGCGGCAATGGAGAAGGAATCTCGGATTTGCGCTGACGGCGGTCCTGATTCTGGCGCTGGGCATGGGTGTGAGCGTCGCTATCTTCGGTTTTGTGGATGCGGCTCTGCTGGAGCCGCTTCCGTACGCAAACCCCGATCGGCTGATGTCGGTGAACGAAAGCAACATTGAAGAGCCGCGCTGGCCTCTCTCGTATCTGGATTATCTTGACTGGCAGCGGCTGAACAAATCCTTCAGCTCACTCGATGTTTATGGCGGCGCTGGCTATCTTCTGCGCACTCCATCCGGTGCGGAGCCGGTCGAGGGCGCGCGCGTGAGCGGCAGCTTCTTTCAGACCCTCGGTGTGCGTCCAGTGCTGGGGCGCGACTTCAATCCCGGCGAGGACCGGCCAGGCGGGCCAAATGTTGTGATCCTGAGTTATGGGGCATGGCTCCATCACTTCGGCGGACGTCGCGATGCGGTGGGGCAGACGGTGGACCTGGACCATGATGCCTACACGATCATTGGTGTCCTTCCCCGCGCGTTTGCGTTCGCGCCGAGCGGCAACGCGGAGTTCTGGGTTCCTATCAATTCCTTGAGCCATCACGAACAGATGCGGACTTTCTATAACTTTTGGGGAATAGGAAGGCTGCGCGATGCGGTCACCATGAAGGCGGCGCTGGCCGAAATGGCGGCTATCGCAACGCAACTCCAGCGGCAATATGGCGTAACCGGTCGCAACCTGACCGCCAGTGTGGTTCCGCTCACTGAGATCATTGTCGGCGATGTGAGGCCCATCCTGCTGACGCTGCTGGGCGGGGCTGGGCTGCTATTGTTGATCGCGTGCGTCAACGTGGCCAGCCTTGTGTTGGTGCGCTCGGAGAGCCGCAGGCGCGAGATTGCCGTGAGATGCGCGCTGGGCGCAACCCGGGCGCGGCTGGTGCGGCTCTTTGCGTCCGAGGGCCTGTTGTTTGCCTTGTTCGGCAATCTGGCTGGCCTGATCTTTGCCGGCGTGATCATGCAGTTTCTTGGCCGCCTGGTTCCCAAGGATATGGCATCAAACATGCCATTTCTCGGATACGTGGGTTTGAACGCGCACACGGGCGCGTTTGCCGTCGCAGTTGGACTGCTGGCCGCGGCGCTGCTGGCCGTTACACCAATGGTGCGGCTCTCGTTTCAAAAGGTGCGTGACGAATTGGCCAGCGGAGATCGCGGCGCAACCGGCCCGCTCTGGCGAAGGCTGGGAGCGAATATGGCGGTGGTGGAGCTGGCCGTAGCCGTAGTGCTGCTGGCAGGCGCGGGACTGCTGGGGCAGAGCTTCTATCGGCTGCTGCACGTGCCATTGGGCTTTGATCCGAACCATCTCGCAACTGTGCGAGTAATGGCTCCCGGCACGATTTACCACAGTGACGAACAGACCGCAGGACTCTACCGGGAAATTGTGGGCCGCGTCTCGAGCCTACCGGGGGTTCAGTCGGCCGGCATGACCAGCCTGCTTCCGGTGCAATGCAACTGCAATATCGACGCGATCCAGATCCCTGGAAGACCGAGCCACGACGAGCATAATGAGGTTGTCGAGCGCCATGTGAGCACGGGGTATCTGCCCACACTCAAGGCGAATCTGGTGCGCGGGCGGCTTTTCACCGAAGCTGAGGATGCTTCCAGGCCCGGAGTGACCGTGATCAATCAAGCGCTGGCCCGAAAGTATTTCACAGGCGAAGACCCGATCGGCCAAAGGATCGCCGATAACGAGGGGGGGCATCCGTCCGAGTGGGAGATTGTGGGCGTGGTCGAAGACGTTCACGAAGGACCGCTTGATGTCGATACCTGGCCGGCGGAGTATTTCCCCATCAACCAGACGCGGGACCACTATTTCAGTCTTGCAGTGCGCACCGGGCAAGACGCGGGGATCCTGCTGCCGGTGCTGGTGAACACCTTGCATCAGATTGACCCGAACCTGGGCGTGTCCGACGAACAGACGATGAATGAGCAGATTGAGGGCACGCAGGCGGCACTGCTGCACCGGTTTTCGGCGTGGCTGGTGGGCGGATTTGCATTGATGGCGCTGGTTTTGGGCGTGGTTGGACTGTATGGAGTGATCGCCTACTCAGTAAGCCAGCGGACGCGGGAGATTGGTGTTCGCATGGCGCTGGGAGCACAGCGCAGCTCGGTGTACAAGCTTGTGATGCGGCAGGCGGGGTGGCTTACATTGGCCGGGTTGGCGATCGGGCTGGTCTGCTCGGTGGGAGCAGCGCTGTCAATACGGAGCTTGCTGTTCGGAGTGCAGGCATGGGACGCGGTGACTCTGGGTTGCGTGGCTGTATTGTTGGGGCTGGCGTCCATGGCGGCTAGCTTCCTACCCGCTCGTCGCGCGGCACTGGTGAATCCAACGGATGCGCTGCGAGCGGAGTGACAGTGTCACCTCTTCTTCTGTTCATTTTGGAGAACTCGTCGAGTCACTCGAAATAACACTCCAAGTTGCGCAGAATGAGTTTCAATTTTCTGGGTTCCGGGCGAATCACGTTGGTGCTTTATCTCTGTGACCTGAAAGTTGCTGAGATGATTGTCTGCAGAAAGGATCAATTCATCAGACGTGCTGTCCCATCAGCACTACCCTACGAGGCATGGCGTGAAGGTAACGACTCGTCATGGAACCCTCCGACAACGTATCCCGCGATCGAGAGATCGGCATCGGACCCGCGAGGGGATGGTGCAGCTGCTAGCATCAAGGTGGCCCGGGGCCAGGGTTGATAGCATGGCCAGCATATGCAAATTCCCATAAGCGTCGTGACACTAGGGGAGCGGAAGATGCTATGCGCTCCTTTTGCAGTGGGTACCCTGGCTCGATAATCCTCGGTCATGGGCACATCACGCTGCCGGCGTACAGGGAAGGTCTAACCTATCGTGTCTTCTCAGCGGAACAGGGTAAGTCCGTATCGCTCCCCTATTGGGGTAGTGAAGCTGTAAGGCGGATCGATTCCGGGTTCCTGAACCCTACTAAGCAGAATGGTGCGGAGAGAAAGGCAGTTTTCTTGAAATGAGTGGTTATGCAGCTCGCATTCGATTTCTGAACTAGGCGCTAAACTTACTCACCGATATTCCACTGATGGTGGCAGAAGGCGTGTATACTGCCCGAGAACCGGCCATTGACTGTCCTCTCTCGATCAGGCCGGTATTACATTTCGAAGCAGTAGCATACACGGCGCTCTTGAAGCTAAGGCTGTTTTTAGCCGTGATCGAACTCCAAAAAGAAACGCTTCAAAGCCGCGATTACTACTCACAGGCGGCTACATGTTCCAGCAAAAAATTCAAACCAAGCTCTGGGCAGCACGACTAATAGTATTGCTTACTTGTGCGATGTGCCTATGTATCGGGGCACTGTACGCGCGTGGGTGGGCACCAGACGCGGGCGCTGCGGCCGCAGAATGCCCTGCAGTCGCGGATGGTTCACTCGACCCTCTTGTCCACAACCTGCAAGACAAGAGCAAAAGTGTGCAGCTGCGGCGAGATGCTGCCGGTTCACTGGCATTACTTGGTCAAGCACCACTATGCACTGACCGAGTGATCAGCGTTTTAATCAAGTCCTTGGCTGATTCCAGCAGCACGTCAGTGGGAGCGGTTAGAGCAGCTGCCTCTCGCGCTGTTGGCGTGGTCTTTCAAAGTCTGAAGGAACCTCCTGAAGCCGCAACCCAGGTCGCTGTGCCTGCCCTAGTCAGAGCGCTCGCAAGACCAGAACCAGATCCGATGGTGCGCGCGAACGCGGCTTGGGCCTTAGGACAGCTCCCCGAACGTAGTTCTACTAAAGCAACCGTTGTGGCCCTTATCAACACCGTTAAGGAAACGCATGTGAACGTGGGGGAAGCGGCGTCGCTGTCGCTGATCGGAATGTCCAAAATGGCAGTTCCAGAGCTCCAATCGGCGCTGAAGGATCCCGATGCGAATTTCCGATGGAAAGTCGCCTGGATCTTGGGTCAAATGGGCGAACAAGCGAAAGACGCCGTTACGACACTCGCTACCGTATTGAACAACACCCAGGAGGATCCAAATGTAAGGGGAGCCGCTGCATGGGCTATCGGGAGCATCGGTCGGGCTGCTAGTCAGGGATTGCCGAGCTTCCGTAACATGGTCATTTCGCTCACCGAGGTGCTCCGCAACAGCAACAACGATGCCAACATACGCTCGAATGCAGCCTGGGCGCTGGGGCGTATGGGGCCGGAAGTGAAAGGCCAGAACACCCGATTTCCAGCCGTCGTGACTGCAGCTCTAGAAGCCGGGCTCGCCGACTCTGATTCTGACATTCGGCGCAATGCGGCTTGGGCTCTTGGCCAAATCAATCCGGATCCGCAAGTTGCTGTACCAGCATTAACTAGTACCCTACGGCACGAAGCGGATCGCAGGGTTCGCCTAGAATCTGGCGCGGCATTGGGGCAGATTGGCGTGCTTGGTTCCCGCACCAACGAGGCCGTGAATGCGCTCTCGAGCACATTGAATGATCAGTTTCCAATCGTAAGGGCATCTGCTGCGGTAAGCCTCGGGCAGCTCGGGGCTGAAGCGCAGGAAGCTCTAAGCCCCCTCGCCACGATTGTAAGCAAATCGGCAAAGGCCAGTGACGAGGAACGATACGCCCGATTTACGGCGGCGGAAGCGGTAGTGAAAATTGCCTTTGCCCTGGACATGGCAGGGAGGACAGAAGCGATAGATAGGTTGAAGGAAGCAGCAGATGAAATCGAGCTCGCGGGCGATCACGAGCATGCAATTAAGATTTTGAATGTCGTGTACGACCTGAACAGCATGCGCTGGTTCAACCAGATCAGGAGGACGCTCTACTGGATGCAGCGATATCGAGCCCCCCTCCTTGCTCTCTGCTTGTACGTTCTATTTTGGTTTTTGCTTTATTGGCAATATCCGTTTTTCCTGTTCGAGCTTAACGAAGCTATGAAGCCGTACGTGGGTTACACGCTACCCAAGTTCCTTGGCGGAATACCGCTTTCCTATCTGGTATTGGGAGAGTTCTTCCACTATCGTCCGCGCGTGCTCGATGCCTGGATTACTCGTAATCTCGGGCGTGCTCGCGAAAATTTCAAAAGAAAAGCTACCGTTGAGAAGCGCGCGGTGCACGTGGATTTGGCGGTCTTCGTTGATAAGAAACCCGTCTCGAATTTTAGCGCAACCGACCTAAGGTCCTGTTTTGAGAAGAAGCGCACTTGCATACTGATTTGTGGAGAAGGAGGAGCGGGCAAAACAAGTCTCGCATGCGCGATCTGCAATTGGACGATGAGTGATGGCGTGAAACAACTCACGGACCACCCTATGCTCGGACTGTTAGTCGAGCAGGAGGATCTCGAATCCTTCCGTGGCGATGCCATTCTCACCGAAGCTGTTCGCAGCCAGTTATGGTTCCCCTCCTGGACTCCAAGACAGCCCCTTCCCTGGAGCTTGTGGAGCATCTTCTGAGAAATCGACGCATACTTGTCGTCGTCGACGGTTTTTCCGAAATGAGTGAGGCTATACGAAAGGAGATTCAGCCCGGCCATCCGCAATTTCCAGCGCGAGCTTTAGTTATAACCTCTCGGCTGGAGGAAGTGCCGTCTGGCATGGACCCGACAATTATATGGCCGATGCGCGTGAGCCGGGACCATCTGTCAACCTTCATGGAAGCGTACCTGGTCCAGTGCGGTAAGAGAGCTTTATTCAGCGATGCCGAGTACTTCGAGGATTTGAGTAAGCTCTCGCGTATGGCAGGTGAAAGAGAGGTCACCGTGCTGCTTGCCAAACTCTATGCGGAACAAATGATAGCTGTGAAGGAAACGCTTTCAGGCGCAAAGCTGCCGGAAAACGTTCCTGAGCTCATGTTGCAGTATCTCAACGAGCTTAATCGAAAAGTCAAAACAAACAAGGTAGAAGATAGGGCAGTGCACGATGTTGCGAAACTCATCGCGTGGCAATGTCTTGAGCAGACTTTCCGGCCAGTGCCTGCGCAAATCGCTCGAGTCATGAACAAGCTTGGGGCCCGGCAAAGCCTTATCGCTTATTTGGAGGACAGTTTGCGAGTTGTGCAGACCGTAGGAGCAGGTCGAGACCGAATTCGATTCACCTTGGACCCATTAGCCGAGTATCTGGCTGCGCTGCACAAAATGGAAGAATTGGCTCACGACGAGGACGGCTGGCGCGAGTTACTTGTTCGGGCAGATGATGCTCCTGGAGAAAGCGAGGCAATTCGAGGGTTTCTCCTCGCTCTCCATGATTGTTGCGTGACCCGAGGTACAGATATTGGAGTGCCACACTTTGTCGTGAAGGAATTAGCAAACCGTGTGGCCGAGAAATTTCGAATCCATCACCTTGGGGCTGAACCTGATACCGGAGCGGCAACGGCAGCATGACCGTCGTTGCTGGAGACGATGAGGGCTCTCGGAATTCCCAGTTCTTTGGTGATGTCGGGCGGTGATCGAGGCCAAAAGGGCATGCGGGCGCTTCATACAACGATGTCCACCGATCATGGTGTTTGGTAGCTGTCGTCTTTAAACACTTTCGACGCCTTCGGATCAGCTTGCCCCAAGACTCACACCTCGCAAAGTATTAGTGGACCAACCCGGACGATCTCCGTGCCACAACTCGACTTCGCGGACACGATATACATCCGCTCGCCCGCCTTGCATGGCAAGGCGCAGGTAGGCTTCGCACCATGCGCGAGTTTTTCAGGGGGTATGGCCATAGCGGTTTTCCTTCAGGCTTCGTGTTTCTATTATCCGATTGTGTTGCGCTGTATTTATACTATTGCGCTGCGCGATTATTATCCTATTACGTTGTACCATTTTTATCTTAGTTGTGTCGAGAGAGGACTCGTCACGCCCGCTTGGAAGTGCGGCCCCGCACCCCGTTGCAGATAAGCTAATCTCGCTGTTTCTTCGTCAGGTGGATTTAGCGTCGGCGAGGGAGTCCCTTTGCCGAGGCCTCGGATCCAGGTGGTTCACGGAACGGTTCCACAGAAATGCGCTCATAACACACTTCCAGCACGGTCAGGTATTCTGTACCGCCCGGCAATTGAAGAACTACGCTGTCACCCGCTGCCGACTTCATCAACGCGCGCCCCAGAGGTGACACCCAACTGATGTGGTTGCGGTTGAGATCGACCTCGTCGGTGCCCACGATGCTCACCACTCGCTCCGCTCCCGCGGCATTGGCATAGCGCACGGTCGCTCCGAAGAATGTCCTCGTCGCTGCCTGCCCCGCTCTCGGAGCTTCCGGGTCCACCACTTCCGCGGCTTCGATTCGCTTCGTGAGAAAGCGAATCCGCCCATCGATCTGCCGCAGCCGCCGCTTGCCGTACTGATAGTCGGCGTTTTCACTGCGATCGCCGTTGCTGGCAGCCCACGCCACCACCTCCGTCACGGCCGGGCGTTCCCTGGTGAGCAGAAACCGGTGCTCATCTTTGAGGCGCTGCAGCCCGCTCTGCGTTATGTAGTTCTTGCCTGGCGTCGCGGGCTCGTCCCTTTGTGGTTTTCTCGTAAACCCTTTTCGCATCTCGTAGTCTTTCCAGGGCGAATCCAGTGGGTGCACCAATGAACGCGGATGAACGCCGATAAAAAACACCGTAGGTTATCCGCGTTTATGGGAGTTCATCTGCGGCCCTAGCTGATTTTTTCACATCTTGCAGCCCCTAGCTAGCTATCCTAGCCATCATCTCGAACCAGTGTCGGCGAAGGCATGCTTGGGAGATCAGTACTGATAAGCCGGCTTGTGTGAATCGATCCAAGAAACTCCTGTATCACGGGCAAACCTTCAATAATCCA
>Ga0193732_1000255_pt1 | contig 10247 bp, 8 predicted proteins | sample U1s1metaG_FD_145077 | JGI IMG/M metagenome (GOLD analysis project Ga0193732, IMG submission 145077) | Soil microbial communities from a riparian zone of the East river system, Colorado, United States - U1s1 | ecosystem: Environmental > Terrestrial > Soil > Riparian zone | place: USA: East River...
GCTTAATTTATGAGCCCGACTTTCATCGTACCATTGGACGCGAGCGGCGGGAGCGTGTTTCGCATGATGACTCGTCCGGCGATGCTTGAATGAATTCGCGCCGCCGCGTCAACTCCACCGTTCGATGTTGTTAAATCGAATCTGTTGTAATCGAGTGGGTATGAACAGACGAAGAACTCAAAGACGCCGGGCTCTCAGAGAGCGGGAAAAGCTTCGGGCTCGGGCTCAGGGCAAACCCACTCTTCTTAGGAAGCTCTGGAGGACAGTCAAACTTAGAGTTTCCGCCAAGACAATAATTGAGGTCGCCATCGCAGTGATTGGTATCGTTGGCGCATACGTAACTATCTTAGGTTATTGGATGCCTCGTGTCTCCGTCACATCATGGCACCGCTGAACCCAAAGGACGCTTTTTCTGCACCCTTCTCTGTTAACAATCAGGGTTACCTCTCACTTCGTAATGTCATAATTGGATGTCGGATTAGGCACATTAGGCCTATCTGGTCAGACGAGTACCAAGATATCGAGTTTTCAGGAGTCGACGATTCCTATGATAGGTTAGAACCGATGAAGTCAACTACGAAGAAGTGTCCTTTTAACGTAACCGGATTACCTGATCAGGATATCGATATCGTGGTCCATTATCGCCCGGCTTGGTATCCCTTCTCGCACGATGAGTCCTTCAGATTCGTAACGCGCGTTTGTGAGGACGGCACGTTTCAATGGGTCCCTCGTGCTAATGCAAACCCATAACTTGATGGTCAGTCGGTTCAGGGGGTTCGTCAACAACATCGAACTCAACTGAGGGTGACAAGTCATTGGATCGGAGCGGCGTGTTTCTCAACCAGACTGATCCGGCAGGATGCGCGGAAGGTTTTTCAGCAGATGCCGCTGTCGAGGTCTTCCCGTCTGAAAACGAATGACCTGGGTTCAACTCGGGAGGTTTTGGGACGCCAGGATTCTCTACCAATAATCCGGGTCAGGGTTCCCGAAGCGCCGACTATCTCCGCCTGAAGCCCCAGACAGGCCCCAATCCTTGGAATAACCCGCCAATTCATCATTTAAACCCTTCGGTAAGTTAGTTTATGAAGGGCCAACTGACGACAGGTTTTGGCGGTAATTCCATCAGTCTACGGGACGGGGCGAGCGCCCTCTTTCGTCGCAGGGGCCTGGTTCTGTTTATCTTCATCACCGTTGTGCTGGGCACGGCGCTGCTCACCTGGATACTTCCCAACAAATACGAATCGCGGATGAAGATTCTGGTGAAGAACCAGCGCGTCGACGTGGCGATCACTCCTGAAGCTACGAGTGGCACGCCGGGCGCTGTTGATGGCGAGGTCAGCGAGAGCGCAATCAATTCAGAAATCGAATTGTTGACCAGCCGCGACTTGTTGACGCAGGTGGCGAAAGAAACCGGTCTGGGCCAGGCCGGCTCATCGATGTTTTGGAAGAGGTCGACATCTGAACCCGAACGGATTGAGAAGGCAGCTAACGACCTGGCGAAGGAACTGGTAATCGCACCCGTCAAGAAAGCAAACGTAATTTCGATTAGTTACTCGGCGAACTCGCCTGAGTTGGCGGCCGCGGTGCTACAGAAACTGGGCGAGCTTTATTTGGAGAAACACCTGAAGCTTCATCACCCTACCGGCGCGTCAGACTTCTTCAAAGAGAAAGCCGATCAATACGAAACCCAGTTGCATGATTCGGAAAAGCAACTGACCAGTTTTCAGCAGGACAACGAACTGATCGTGCTCGCTCAACAGAAAGATCTGACCTTACAGAAAACTGCAGAAGCAAAAGCAAAGCTGCTGGAGAGCGAGACCGCATTTAACGAAGCCACGAATCGGATCAAGCGAATCGAGCAACAACTCGCTACTACACCCAAGCGTATTGTCACGCAAAGCAAATCAATTCCCGCGCAATACTCGGCTGAACGCTTGAACACAATGATGGTCGAGCTGCAAAACCGTCGCACTCAACTGTTGACCAAGTTTCGTCCCGACGATCGTTTGGTACGCGAAGTTGATGCACAAATTCGTACGACCAAAGAAGCGCTGGCCAGGGCTGAATCGCAGACTGCGACCGAGCAGCAGACGGATTTGAATCCCCTGCGGCAGACGCTGGAAACGGAATACTCGCGCGCGCGTTTGGAACAGACCGGAGCGCAGGCGCGCCGGGACACGCTCTCCGCGCAATTGCGCGATTACGAGGGCGAGCTGCGAAAGCTGGAAGGCGACACCACCCGGCACGACGACCTGCAACGCCAGAAGAAGGAAGCCGAAGAGAACTATCAGCTATATGCCAAGAAGCGCGAGGAAGCTCGCATCGCCGACGAGCTCGATCGGCAAAAAATCACCAATGTCTCTATTGCCGAAGCTCCGGCAGCCCCACGGATTCCATCGTCACCAAATCGTCCGTTGAACCTGCTGCTCGGTGTTTTCGTCGCGACGTTTCTGAGTCTGGGAACTGTATTTTCCGCGGAAATGCTGGGCGGCACTATTCATACGCCGCGGCAACTGGAGGCCCTCACTGGCGCGACGGTCCTCGCCACGGTCCCTGAGAACAGCCGCAGGCTAATTGGCGGGAGCAGAAAGAAAACCAAAGAGATCGACTCGGCGGCTCAGTTGGAGAGCCACTCGAGCCAATAAAACCGTGCAAATAGAAGAACAAATCAACGAACCCCAGATGCCTCTGACGCGCATTCGAAGCAACGGCCATCGGCGGCATAACCTGCAGTTGCTGCTGGCGAATCTGCAAAGCTCAACGCAAAGACTGCGCGGGGGCACAGCGATCGCGTTTACTTCGGCTTCGATGGGCGAAGGAGTTTCGCATGTCACGCAACTGTTCGCGGTAGAGCTGGCGCGCCACACCGGTCGTCGCACCCTGGTCGTCAGCGCCGAAAGAATGCAAAGCCTTGGCGTCGAAGACTATCTGCGAATGCCCTGGAACTGTCATCCGACAAACGTTGAAAACGTCTGGATGCTGCCGTCAAAAAACACCGGCAGAAAGAACGACAGCGAAGTCGATGAAGACACCGGTCCTGAACTGCCACAAAGATCCTTTCTGATGAGAGTGAGCAAGGAAGGCGAACAGATCGATACGGGATTGGATTCGGTCGACGCGTTGCGTGTGGCTTTCGACAATATTCTGATTGATTGTCGTTCGCTCAGAGTGTCTTCAGAGGCCGCGGTGCTGAGTTCCAGCGTTGACGGCGTCGCCGTCGTGGTCGAAGCGGGTCAGACCAGGCGCGACGAAATCCTGAACGCCCAGCGGACGATCGAAAACGCCGGCGGTAAATTTCTGGGGTTTGTTTTGAACAAGCGCCGCTACCCGGTGCCTGAGTGGCTGTACCGGAGACTTTAGCGAAGTCACAGGCTGAAGCCTGTGCCACTGCAGCGAAAAGCTAAGCCAGCGGCCCAGACTTTTGGTCCGTGAAGCCTAAATCACAGACTGAAGCCTGCGCCGCTAAAGCGACAAGCTAACGCTCGTGGCACAGACTTTAGGCTATGAAGCGCTGGTAAATCACAACCTGGAGCGTGTGCCGCTAAGAAGACAAGTAGTTCGTCAGACCACGGGAGTGCCAATGAAGAAGATTCTGACTTTAGTTATCGCAATTTGTTTTTTCGCGAGTGCCGCCGCCGCAATTGCCCAGCAGGCGAAAGCGCCGCGACTGACCACCGTCACCGAGGAACGTTATCGCCTGCAACCAGGTGACGTGTTCGAAGTGCAGTTCCGTTATTCACCGGAATTCAATCAGACAGTTACGGTACAGCCGGACGGCTACATTTCTTTAGAGATGGGCGGCGATCTTAAAGTCGCGGGACTCACCATCGAACAGACGCGCGAGGCCATTCTGAAAAAGGCCGGCGCTCGCTTACAAGATCCAGTTGCGGCCATCGTTCTCAAAGAATTCCAAAAACCTTACTTCGTGATTTCGGGTGAAGTATATGCGCCCGGCAAGATTGAAATGCGCGAGCGCGTGACCGCGCTCCAGGCAATCATGTTAGCAGGTGGCATGAAAGAAACCGCGAGGTCTTCGCAGATCGTGGTGTTTCGCCGGATCAATTCTGACACGGCTGAAGTGAAGCTGCTGAATCTCAAGAATATTCACCGCACCGCCGATCTGGAAAACGACTTGACGTTGCAACCGGGCGACATGGTCCTGGTGCCGCGCGACAAGATTTCCAAGATCGAACGATTCATGAAACTGGCCAGCGTCGCAGCCTTTATGGCGCCCAGACTCTAATCGTGATCTTTCCTGACCAGGCCAACCGGCCGGAATGCTAAAGCTTTGATGACTGATCGCAACGGTTCTCTTTCGAATTACTTTCTCAAGCTGAGCGACCTCTCGCTGCTTTTGCTATCGCTCGGCTTGGCGATCGTGCTCCGCTATGCGCCGGGTCAGAATCCAACTTTCGTTGTCGACTATCTCTCTGAACGAATCAAGGTGACCAACGCTCTGCTTGGATTTGGTCTCCTCTTTTCGTGGCATGCGGCCTTTGCCGTCCAGGGCCTCTACGTTTCACACCGTCTGCGACCGCTTCGTCTGGAACTAAAGGAAGTCGGCCGCGCGGTCCTGATTTCATCTGTGCTGCTGCTGGTCGGCGCGAACGTTGGCAGTTGGCCGACAATTAATGTTCGGACCGTGGCCACGTTCGGACTAATGAGTTTTGTCCTGATAGGCACGGGCCGGTTTTGCTTGCGCGCAAACCTCCGCCGGCTCCGCCGTCGTGGTCATAACGTCAAGACGCTGCTGCTTGTCGGTGGTGGCGCCCGCGGCCGGCGCTTTGCGGCGCAAATCAATCTTCGCCAGGACCTTGGATATCGGGTGCTCGGTTTCGTGGACAGCGATTCCGCCTTTGCCGGGGTTGAGATGGAAGGCGCGCCGTGGATGGGCACGATAGAAGACCTGCCCCGGATCCTGACCAACGAAGTCATCGATGAAGTCGCGATCGCCCTCCCGATCAAGTCCCAGTATTCCCAAATCGAGGCGGCAGTCATGCTGCTGGAAGAGCAGGGAATCACGACGCACTTGTTGTCCGATCTCTTTCCCCAGAAGCTGGCTCGATCACAGTCCACGGATCTTGACGGCCTCCCTCTTGTCTCTTTGCATAGCGCGCCGATGTTTAGCTGGCGGACCGAGGCGAAACGCATTTTCGATTTTGTTTCCGCGATACTCCTCCTGTTAATTGCCGCGCCCGCCCTGCTTCTGGTTGCCGTTCTTATCAAGCTGGAAACGAAGGGCCCGATATTCTTTGTGCAGGAAAGGGTGGGTCTGAACAAACGCCGTTTCAGGATGCTTAAATTTCGGACGATGCAACGCGATGCCGAATCCCGCATGAGCGAACTCGAGCACCTGAACGAGAAGAGCGGTCCGATTTTCAAGATTCGCAACGATCCCCGGATCACTTCGGTCGGTCGTTGGTTGCGCCGGACCAGCATCGACGAGCTGCCGCAACTTGTTAACGTGCTGCTCGGTGATATGAGCATCGTGGGGCCACGGCCTCTGTCGGTTCGCGACGCGACCCGCATGGAATTGGCGTGGCAGAAAAGACGATTTAGCGTCAAGCCCGGGTTGACGTGTTTGTGGCAGGTGTCCGGTCGCAGCAACCTCTCGTTCGAACAATGGATGCAATTGGATCTGGAATACATCGATCGCTGGTCGCTGGGTCTGGACGCGTCGATTCTGCTCCGCACCATACCTGCCATCGTGCTGGCACGCGGCGCAAGCTGAAGCAAGTGAAGGAACGACTGCTCAGGTTGAACCGCTAGTTTATTCCCCTCCCTTTGGGAGGGGTATAGGGGAGGGCGTAGCTGGACGCGACAAGCCCTCTCCCCGACCCTCTCCGAAAGGGAGAGGGAGAAAGCACGCGTGAATTCACGGGCGGGACGCCCGTGCCACTCTTTCAAACAGGAATTGATCACTGTGATTGCTCGCAATGCCAGACTGATTCTGATCGCGGACGTTTCAATCCTGCTGGCTAACATTATCTCGAGTCTGATCGGCGCCCGAGCCTTAGGGCCGGCCGGTCGCGGCGATTTGCTGGTAATTGTGCTGTGGCCGCCGGTACTGGCAATGCTGGCCGGTTTGGGACTGCCCACGGCATATCGATACTGGATGGCCAAAGAGCCGCAAAGAGTTTCGTACCTATTCTCGAATGCCGTGATCTATACGATCGTCATCGGCATTCTCAGCATCGCGGCGGCCGACTTGATTGTTCCGCATCTGGTGGGCCAGCGCAGCCCGCAGGTCATGATGCTCTTGCGCATCTATCAGGTGAACATTCCCGCAGCTCTGTTTCTTGATCTCATGCGCGGTTTGCTGGAAGGCACGCGGCGGTTTGGCTGGGCGGGCGCCGCGCGAATGATTTTCTTTGGCGTACAGGCAATTGGCTTCGGCGGTCTGTGGTCCCTGGGCCACCTCACCGTCGCTACGGCAATGATCACGATGATTACGGCACAGGCGGCCTCGATGCTGCTCGCTCTGATCGCCGTGTGGCACCAACTGCGACCGAGCTGGAAACCCAGTTGGGCCGAATTCAAGAATTCAATGCATTACGCGCTTCGCGATTACCCCGGCGGGGTAGCCGACTTCACTACTCTCCGACTCGATCAGTTGGTGCTGGCCGCGATGGCTTCGAACGTGGCGATTGGTTTGTATGTAGTCGCCGTGCGACTTTCCGAAATGACGACCCTCGCGGCGGATGCGATCGCCGATGCGCTAATGCCGGAAGTGGCCGCGTCGAAAGCTCACAACAAAGCCGAACTCTTATGGGCGCGCAGTATGCGTCTGGCGATTTATATGCACGCGGTGCTGCTGCCGCCGCTGTGGTTGGGCGCGCCGCTGATTTTGAGAATTCTATTTGGCGAGAGGTTCGTTCCGGCGACCGGCGCCTTCCGTTGGCTGCTGCTGGCCGCCGGTGTCTGGAGTCTCGGCTCAATTGTTATCAGCGGCTTGCGCGGCTTCGGTTATCCCGGCCTCAGTACGCTGGCGAGATTTTCAGCCGCCGCGGTCACCACTGTGGGTCTGCTGGTGCTGTTGCCGCGATTAGGAATTACCGGAGCGGCGATCGCCTCGCTGATCGGCTACAGCGTAATGCTGTTCGTAGCGCTGTTCGCTTTCACAAAGAAACGGCGGCTGGGTTTATGGATTTGCTTGCGCCCTCGCTGGCGCGATCTTCTGGTGCCCAACTGGAGATCTCTGCTGGGCTTTGCGTTCGCGAAAGCGCCGGATGGAGCGGAAGAGGTCTCGTGAGCGAGGCCAGTTTGCCTGAATAAGAGAAGTCATGAGTAGCGTCGTACAAATACAGAGCAGACCCAGACCGAGCTCGGTGCTGATTTGGTTCGCGCCGGTGCAAGCCGCGATCGTCTTCAGTGTGATCGCAGTGACCAGCGGCGGCCAGATGTTACGCACATGGATACTGGGTGCTCTGGTTTGGGTGATGGCCTTGCCGCTGCTCGTCAGCCTGGAAGCCGGGCTGGTTGGGATGATGTTATTCGAGCCGCTGCGGGGCGTGATTCGGCGCGCGCAATATCTGTTTCTGGACTATTCGGCCAGCGATCCCATCCATTTGCTGACGCCGATTGTCGCGCTGCTTGCTTTCACCCTGCTCTTGAAGAATCAAGGGCTGGACATCTTTCGCCAAAGTCGACTGGCCCCACCCGTCTCGCTTTTACTCTTAATTTATTTCATCCAGATCTTCAATCCACTGCAAGGCGGTTTGTTCATAGGTCTTTCGGGCGCATTGTTCATGCTTGTTCCCCTGCTCTGGTTCTATTTCGGACAGGCAGCTAAATCTGACTTTCTCAGGACCGCTCTGCGCTTAATGGTAGTGATGGGACTCATCACGTCACTGTACGGCGTGTACCAGTTAGTCTTCGGGCTGACGAGTTTCGATCAATTCTGGCTTGAGCACAGCGAGTACAACAATTGGGCCAGAGTTGCCGGTGTGGTGCGCGCCATGGCGACTTACGCTAATGCCGAAGAGTGGAGCCGTTATCTGGACATATGCGCTCTAGGGGCGCTGGGCCTCGCCGTACTCGCGAACCGTTACGCGCACCGTATCGCATGGTTTGCCTGCGGCATGCTGCTCTTCGGAGCGCTAATCCTTTCCGGCGAGCGTGTCTCGATCTTCGCATTTTTCCTGGGCTCTGCCATCTTACTTCTATCGGGCGCAGGTACACCGGGCGGCATTGTCCGCCGCGCTGCTCTCCTCCTGATACCAGCTCTATTGATTTTTGTATTTGCCAAGGCACCCGCAGAGGGCGACCTGTCGGAAAAAGAGCAGAGCCAAGCCGTGCAATCGATGGTCTCACATTCGGCGCGTGGGGTCCTGCAGCCGACCGGCGAAGGAAGTTTGTATGCACGCTTCGAGAACTGGGGTGAAGGGGCAAAAGTGATCCTATACCGCCCGTTCGGCCTGGGAATCGGGGCGGGCACGATTCCTCGTGACGCCAGGGAAGTCGATATTCTTCCGGCCACCGATAGTTATATTTTGTCTGCCACGCTCGCCGGCGGCATTCCGGCCGGGTTGCTTTGCATCTGGATTTTCGGCCACGCCACGTTGATTTCCTGGCGGGCCTTTAGGCGCGCCGCTCCTGACAGTCATGAGTGCGGAAGGTGGCGTGTGATGCTGGCCATCATGCCTGTGCTGGCATTCATCAATCTCTTCGGATATTCGTTCCTGCTTGTCTCAGTTGCGCCGGTCGGATGGTTATTGATCGGATGGGTAAGCGCCGAGGAACTGCGAATACGTGCTGAGCCGGAACGCGAAATTATAACCATCTGAGGTTTCTTAGGTGAAGATTCTCTTTTACAACCACACCGGGCAAATTAGCGGCGCTGAGCGTGTTCTGCTGACCATTCTTGCGGGTGGTGAGCGCCTGCGCTTCATTCCTGTTGTCCTTTGTCCGGCTGATGGACCTCTGGTAAGTAGGGTGCGCGAGCTGGGGGTAAGAACGATTGCGATCGACAGACTCGAGGCGCGGTTTACGTTGCGCCTCGATCGCCTCGCTAACTACGCGGCGTCATTCGTTCGGCTGATTCGCGCGGCGCGGGTTGCGGTCATCAATGAAGCGCCGGACATTATTCACGCCAACAGCATTCGCGCCGGTTTGGTGATGTCCATGGCCACGATTGGTCTTGACGTGCCCGTCGTTTGGCACGTACACGATCTCTTGCCACGTCACACTCTAAGCACAGCAATTCGTTTATTTGCCGCGTCGTCACAACGCAATCGCCTCGTGGCGGTGTCGCGCGCAGTGGCGAATCGTTTTCAGGGACGGTTAATTCACAGCTTTCGCGGACGCATCGAAACAATTTATAACGCCGTCGACATCGAACGTTTTTATCCTGATCCCAAGAGCCGAAAAGAAATTCGACGCGCTCTCGGAATCGAGGCGACAAAAGTAATTGGCATCGTCGGCCAACTAACTCCGCGCAAAGGCCAGCTTGAATTGATAGAAGCTTTCGCCGAAATCTCGTGCGAATTTCCAGACACGGTGCTCTTGATTGTTGGCGAACCGCTCTTCAATCGCGACACAGAGTATGCGAAGTCGGTCGCGAATGCAGCCAGGTCGTTCGGTATTGCCGATCGGATTCTCTTCCTCGGGCAACGAGAGGACACGCCGGCAATCATGCGGGCGCTGGATTTGCTGGTTGTCAACTCGAGGACCGAACCGTTTGGCCTCACCGTCATTGAAGCGATGGCGTCCGGCGTGCCGGTGCTGGCGACTGCCGTTGATGGGATAAGAGAGATCGTTCGCCACGGCGAGAATGGCTGGCTGGTCAAATCTCTGGATCGCGGCGCGCTGGTCAAAGGGATGCTCACCCTCTTGCGCGATCAGAGTCTGCGCCGTCAACTTGGCCGCGAGGGGCGACGCGAAGCGATTGCGCGCTATTCCACGAATCGATTCTTAAGCGAAATAGAAAAACTCTATTGCGATGTGCTCGAGAGTGGCGAATTGCCACAGTACGAAGAAGGGTCGCAAAACTTTGAGGTTAATTTGAGTTCGGAGTGAAAGGCCGCCGGCTTTCGACGTTTCCTATAGAGACCGCCCCCGGGAAGGTAAACCAGTTTGTCTAAGATCGCACTAGTCCACGACTATTTTGTCCCCATGGGTGGCGCCGAGCGCGTCGCCGAGGCGATGCACAACTCGTTTCCGTCCGCGCCCATGTATACTCTGGTGGCGCATCCGAACGGCATACCGCAGGGTCTCCGTGCCGCTGATATCCGCACTTCGCCGCTGCA
>Ga0193732_1000256_pt1 | contig 10227 bp, 9 predicted proteins | sample U1s1metaG_FD_145077 | JGI IMG/M metagenome (GOLD analysis project Ga0193732, IMG submission 145077) | Soil microbial communities from a riparian zone of the East river system, Colorado, United States - U1s1 | ecosystem: Environmental > Terrestrial > Soil > Riparian zone | place: USA: East River...
CGGCCAGCACCTTCGCGAGCGCGTCATTCGCTCGGCCGTGCTCGGGCGGAACCGCCACACGGATCTTCAACGCGTCACCGTGTCGTCCCGTGATCTGCGTGCGACCGGCGCCCGGCTGTGCGTGCACGTTCAGCTCGACCGAGCCGTCGTCTCGCACCTTGTAGAGCGTGGATTGCATGAAGGCAGAGAACATAGTCCCGCATAACCTGGCTGAATGCCGTCCGAGCGCTATCCCGACGTCGATCAACACCCAAAGTTCCCCGACATCGAGCGCTCGATCATCGAGACGTGGCAGAAGGAGCACACCTTCGAACGCTCGGTTTCGCAGCGGCCCTCCGAGGACGAGTTCGTGTTCTACGACGGCCCGCCGTTCGCCAACGGACCGATTCACTACGGCCATCTCCTCACTGGCTTCGTAAAAGACGCCGTACCCCGGTACCGGACGATGCGGGGGCAGCGGGTCGAGCGTCGGTTCGGATGGGACTGCCACGGGTTGCCGATCGAGCTGCAGGCCGAGAAGGAGCTCGGCGTCACCGGTCGACACGCGATCGAAGCGCTCGGCGTCGACCGCTTCAACGCGCACTGTCGGTCGATCGTCGGCACGACCGCCGACGAGTGGCGCGAGTCCGTCACGCGGCAAGCCCGCTGGGTCGACATGGACAACGACTACAAGACGATGGACCTCTCCTATATGGAGTCGGTCATGTGGGCCCAGCAGCAGCTGTACGAGAAGGGCCTCCTGTACGAGGGCTACCGCGTCCTGCCGTACTGCTGGGAGTGCGAGACGCCGCTGTCCATCTTCGAGACGCGGATGGACGACGCGTACCGGGATCGTCAGGACCCCGCAGTCACAGTCTGGTTCGAGCTCGACGACGGCAAGCGACTCCTCGTCTGGACGACCACGCCGTGGACCCTGCCGTCCAACCTGGCGATCGCCGTCGGCCCTGACGTCGACTACGCCGTCTTCACCGAGACCGACGGGCAGCAGTACGTGCTTGCCGAGTCACGCATCGACGCCTACGAACGCGAGCTGGCCACGGCCGAGCGCACCGGAACGGTCAAGGGACGCGACCTGGTCGGCCAGCACTACACCCCGATGTTCCCCTACTTCGCGGACACACCAAATGCGTTCGTGATCCTCTCGGGCGACTTCGTCACCACCGAGGACGGCACGGGCGTGGTGCACATGGCTCCCGGCTTCGGCGAAGACGACCAACGCGTGTGCGAAGCCGCGGGCATCCCCATTGTCGTGCCGGTCGACGAGAAGGGCCGTTTCACCGCGGAGGTTCCCGACTACGCAGGCACGCAAGTGTTCCAGGCCAATGGCGACATCATCCGCGACCTGAAGGAGAGGGGCGTCGTCGTCCGGCACGACAGCTACGTGCACAGCTATCCGCACTGCTGGCGCACGGACACTCCGTTGATCTACAAGGCGTTGACGAGCTGGTTCGTGAAGGTCACCGCCATCAAGGACCGGATGCTCGAGCTCAACCAGCAGATCACCTGGACACCGGCGCACGTACGCGATGGCGCGTTCGGCAAGTGGCTCGAAGGCGCACGCGACTGGTCGATCAGCCGCAACCGCTTCTGGGGCTCTCCCCTGCCGATCTGGAAGAGCGACGACCCGACCTATCCGCGCGTCGATGTCTACGGCAGCCTCGACGAGCTCGAGCGCGACTTCGGTGTGCGGCCGACCGACCTGCATCGACCGATGATCGACGAGCTCGTTCGTCCGAACCCTGACGATCCCACCGGGCAGTCGATGATGCGGCGCATTCCCGACGTGCTCGACTGCTGGTTCGAATCGGGCTCGATGCCCTTCGCCCAGGTGCACTACCCGTTCGAGAACAACGACTGGTTCGACTCTCACTTCCCCGGCGACTTCATCGTCGAGTACATCGGTCAGACGCGCGGATGGTTCTACACACTCCATGTGCTCGCGACCGCGTTGTTCGACAAGCCCGCGTTCTCCACATGTGTGGTGCATGGCGTGTTGTTGGGCGACGACGGGCAGAAGCTGTCCAAGCGGCTGCGCAACTACCCGGACCCGTCGGAGATCTTCGACACAGCGGGGTCCGACGCGATGCGTTGGGCGATGCTGTCGTCGGCCGTCCTCCGAGGCGGCGACATCGCGGTGGATCGTCGGACGAATGACGAGTCCGTGCGCCACGTGTTGATGCCGATTTGGAACGCGTGGTACTTCCTGTCGCTCTACGCGAACGCGGCCGGGGTGAAGGGCACGACGATCACGAGCGCAGACCACGTCCTCGATCGTTACGCGCTCGCCAAGGTTCGACAGGTGACCGACGAGATCACCGCGAAGCTCGACGTGTACGACCTCTCCGGCGCGTGCGCGTCGATCCTCGGGTTCCTCGATTCACTCAACAACTGGTACATCCGCCGGAGCCGCGACCGTTTCTGGGCCGGCGACCGCGACGCCGTCAACACCCTGCACACCGTTCTCTCCGCCTTGTGTCGTGTGATCGCCCCGCTCCTGCCGCTCACCGCCGATGCGGTGTACCGCGATCTCACGGGGGCCGACTCCGTGCACCTCGAGGACTGGCCGACATCCGATGAGCTCCCGGTCGACGCCGATCCCGAATTGGTCTCCACGATGGATGCGACCCGTGAGGTCTGTTCCGCGGCGTCGTCGATCCGCAAGGCCAAGGGTCTCGCCAATCGCCAACCCCTCGCTCGCCTCACCGTCGCGTCGCCGTATGCCGAGTCGTTGCGAACCTTTGCCGAGCTGATCCAGGACGAAGCCAACGTGAAGGACGTCGTCCTCACCTCCGACGTCGCGGCCGCCGGCGAGTTCGTGCTCCAAGTGGTGCCGTCGGTGCTCGGACCGCGCGTCGGCAAGGAGGTGCAGCAGATCATCGCCGCCGTGAAGGCGGGCCACTGGTCACGTGACGGCGACTCCATCGTGGTCGCCGGCCGTCAGCTCCAGCCCGACGAGTACACGCTTCGCCTCGTGCCGCGCGACGAGGAGTCCGCGGCGCCGTTGCCGGGCAACGTAGGGGTCGTTGCGCTGGATCTGACGATCACTCCGGAGCTCGCATTGGAGGGCATCGCTCGCACGATCGTTCGCGGGGTGAACGAGGCTCGCCGCAAGGAGGGTCTGCAAGTGACCGATCGCATCCATCTCGTGCTCGACCCCGAAGACCACGACGATCTGCGCGACGCCATCCAGCGCCACAAGGAGTACATCGCCGCGGAGACGCTCGCCGTCGACGTGGTCATTGCTGACAGCCGACCCGTCGACGCGCATCGGCTCGAGTTGTCCGACGGCCGCGTGGTCTACGCGGGGCTGTCGGTGCGCAACCCCTAGCGCCGCTTCTTGGTCGCGGCCTTCTTGGCCGGCGCGGCCTTCTTCTTCGTCGCCGCCTTCTTTGCGGGAGCGGCTGCTCTCCGCACCGGCGCGGCCTTCTTGGCCGGAGCCTTGCGCACGGGCGCGGCGGCTTTCCTGGCCGGAGCCTTCTTCTTCGCCGGCGCCGCGGCGCGCCGCACCGGCGCCGCTTTCTTCGGAGGCGCAGCCTTCTTCTTCGCGGGAGCGGCGCGCTTCGCGGGTGCCGCCTGCTTCGCGGGTGCAGCCTGCTTCGCGGGTGCCGCCTTCTTCTTCGCCGGAGTCGCACGACGGCGCGGCGGACCGATGCGGCCGTCGATGTCTTGCAGAATCGCCCCACGCTTCTTGTTGCCGGCTTCGTGCGCGCGTACCTCGGCGAGCTCTTCGTCATCGAGCTCCGGGAGCAACCCGACGATCTCGCGAATGGAAAGCTCGTCGTAATCCTCGATCGGGAAGAATGCTTCCTCGCCGTAGTCCGCATCGTCTTCGGTACCAGCTGCGGCGGCGCGCAGCCGTTGCAGCTCGCCGACGATGGCGGCGCGGTTCTGCCCCGTGGCCTCGCGGTGCTCGACGACGTCGAGCTCGTCCGTGTACAGCTGCGGCAACAGCGGCAAGATCTCGTCGACGGTGAGCTCGTCGTAGTCCGCGATCGGGAACTCGACCTCGCCTTCGTCCCAGTCGGCCGCTGGCTCTTCCCACTCTTGATCAGCGGCGAGCCATTCGGCCCCTTCGCCCTCAGGCGTTGGCGGCGGCGGCGGCGGGGGTGACGCCTCTGCCATCGCGGGTGGCGGATACGCGGGCAGCGTCGCAGTCGCGTCGGGGGCCGGAGCACCGACGGTCGCGTACTGCGGCTCGGGCTCAGGCACCAACGCGGCGGGTGCACCCGCGGGCGCCGTCTTCGGCTTCGACACGCGGACCGCCACGAACAAGATGACGGCTGCAGCCGCGCTGAGACCGATGGAGACGTAAATGAGCGTGAGCCCATCGCCCACCAGCAACCCGAGCACCAGCAGCACAGTGGCTACTAGTACGAGTCCAAAGCTCAACAGGACCAGCAAGTGATCACCTTCCTCGCACCGGAGTCAGATCCATCGACGGGGCATCCTAGGCAGCCCACCGAGTGGAGGGATCAACCAGGCTTGTTGCGCTCAGCGGCGACGGCCGAATCGCGTACGAGCGCGATGCTCGCCGGGCTCGAGCGTGGACGCGCTGGTGTCGTCGAGTCTCGCCTTGCGCAGCTCGGTCAGGTAGGCGTCGTCGCCGCTGTCGCTGGACGGCACGGCCATCGTGGGCGGACCGTCGTGCTCCCGTTGGGCGAAGCGACCCCATGCGTCGGCGTCTTCGTCGGCCACTGCGACTCGCCCGCCACGAGTCGCTCGAGCGGAGGCACCGGGAGGGGCAGGGTCAGCCTCGTCGGGCGGGGTGAACGTGACGCTGCCGGTGACGGGACGTTCGAAGCCGGTGTCGTCCCCGAAAGGGGGACCAGAGGCATCGAGATCGATCACGGACGCATCACCGCCTGCTGCTTCCTTGTCGCGCGTCGCGGGCGTCTGAGGGACGTCAGCGGGGTTGTCCATCGACTCCGGCCGCGTTGCGCCGCTCAGGTCGGGAGGCGTGGCCGCCCGCAGGCGCCCGGGGTCGTCGAGCAGACGCTGCAATTCACCGATGGAGCTGCGTAGACGAAGGCGTTGCTCATCGAGATGCCGTTCGAGAATGCCCTGGTCGGCGCGCAGCGAATCGCGCGTCTCTTCGAGGGCGATGATCTCCTTGACGAGGCGCTGCCGGGTGTCATTGGCCGCCTTACGGGCTTCGGACTCCGACTCGATCACCAGCTTGCGCGCTTGTTCCTGTGCCTCCGCGTACAGGCGCTGCACCTGATCTTGCGCGCCTTTCAGCGTGCGCTTCGCGTCTGCTTCCGCTTCTTTGATCGCCGCGTCGGCGGTGCGCTGCGCGAGGACGAGCGTGCGCCGGATGGCTTCGGTCTCCTCCGCCTCGTTCCTCGGAGCGGTGGCCGCGGTGGGAGGCGCATCCCTCGTCGACCCGCCGATCTCGGCGCCCCGTCGCTCGGCCGCGACCGCTCGCTGCTCTGCTTGACGGATGCGCTCTTGCAGTTGCTCGACCGCGACCGCGACCCGCTCGAGGAAGTCGTCGACCTCGTCGGGGTCGTACCCCCGCATCTTCTGGTGGAATTCGACCTCGTTGATGACTTGAGGCGTGACGTCCATGGGCGCCGATGGTACTCGTCTGCCCTGGTCAGCCAAGGGACCTCAGCAGCCGATGAGCGGCCGGACCACCAACCCGATTCCGAAGATCAGGATCATCGGCGAGAGGTCGATACCCATCCCACCGAATCGCATCGGAGGCAGGGCGCGCCGCAGCGGTCCGAGCAATGGCTCGGTCAGCATCCGGAGCACCTCGTTGATTCGTTCGACCGGGCTCCCCGGCGCTACCGGGAAATAGCTGAGAACCACGCGCGCGATCAGCGCGTAGACGTACAGCGTCAACAGCAGGCAGACGATGCTCACGTGGAGTCGCGGGGCTCAGTCGTAGAGGCCGCGCTCTTGGAGGCGGCGGCGCTCTTCGGGGGACACCTCGACGTTGCTCGGGGTCAATAAGTACACCTGGTGGGCGACCTTCTCCATCGCGCCGCCCAGCCCGTAGCACAGGCCACTGGCGAAATCGATGAGCCGGCGTGAGAGATCTCGGTCGGCGTTCTGCAGGTTGATGATCACGGGCACGTTGCCCTTGTACTTGTCAGCGACCTCTTGTGCCTCGTTGAACGACGCCGGAGAGACGACGTGGGGCTTGACCGATGAATTCGCGGGGATGGCTCGCACGACGGGCGCGCGCTGGCTGGCCGACACCATCGCGCCGATGCCAGGGGTGGGTTCGACGGGCTGTGGTTGGAGGCGTCGCACGCTGCCGACGTACGCCACATCAGAAGGCTCGTACTCAGGCTCTCGTGGACGCATCGGCCCTCCGGGGCGCGGGCCCGGATTCATCCCCGGCCTCGCCGATCGTTCGGGTGCGTGGTCGCGAATGGGCTCGACCTCGTCGTAGTCGTCGTACTCCTCATCCGGCCCCAGACCGAGATAGGTCATGGCCCGACGCCACACTGTCGCCATTCACGAGCCCCTTTTCGTTGCTCCGAAACTAGTTTTCCACGCGGCTACAGGGGAAACGCGGACGGGCGGATCGAGCCCGTGGCGAGGGGAGCGCCAGCGACGAGCCACAGTCGAACGCAGGCGCAGCCGGAGTGAGACCATCAGCGACGCGGACGGGCGGTACGAGGCCCGAAGAGGGCGCTTCCTACGCGGACCATCGTCGAGCCCTCGTGGACCGCCAACTCGAGGTCGTCGGACATGCCCATCGACCGTTCGGGCAGGCCGAGCTCGTCCGCCAGCTCCCGCACCTGACGGAACCCGGCCCGAACCTCGTCTGGCGGGCCGGTGCGACCCACGGCCATCAATCCTGCGACGTGAAGGCCGAGGTCGCGCAACCCGTCGACCAGCCCCGGGACAAGCCCAGGCCGGGTACCGCCCCGAGCAGGGTCGTCGGTGAGGTTCACCTCGACCAGCACCGACGCGCCGGGCGACCGCTTGCCGATCTCCTCACCAAGCCGCAGCCGATCCACGGACTGCCACACGTGCACCAGATGCGCGATCTGTCGCACCTTGTTGCGTTGCAGCTGGCCGATGAAGTGCCATCGAGGCACCTCGTCGCCGATCTCGCCGGCCTTGCCGAGCAGCTCCTGCGCATAGTTCTCGCCGATGTCGACCAGGCCCGCCGCGAGCGCGGCGCGGATGGCGTCGCTGGTGTGACCCTTCGTGACCGCCAGGATGCGAACGCGCTCGGAGTCGCCGCCCGCGGTGGCGATCCGAGCGCGCACCCGCTCGAGGTTGGCTACGACATCCATGCGATGGTCGCGAACCGCGCCGCGTCCTTGCGCGCTCGCCAGGAGAAGTACAGATCGGTGCACGCCGTGCACGCTCCGCTGTCGACGACCGGGATGTGTCCCAGTGCCGACCGAACTCCGGCCGTGAGGTCGAGCGCGGGCGCTCCCCAGGTGGTTGTGCCCCGGATGCCGTCACCCAGTGCGGCTGCGACCTCGTCGAGATCGGACGTGCCGAACTCGTAGCAACCGGCTCGGATGTGGGGCCCGATCTGGGCGCGCTCGACGTCGCCGTGCATCGCGTCGATCGTCGCTTTTACAACCCCGGCTGCGAGCCCTCGCCAGCCGGCGTGCACGACGCCAACGGTGTGCTGGCCGGTCAGCACGATCGGGACACAGTCCGCCGTCCGCACGGCGAGCTTGCAGCCCACGACGGTGGTGACGGCTGCATCGGCGTCCACGCCCGCGTGCTCACCAGGATGCGTGACCACGACGAGCTCGGTGCCGTGGACCTGCCGCAGCCACGTGACCACGTCGGAACCGAAGGCCGCGGGATCGGAGTAATCCCCGTCCTTGCGGCTGGTGATGACGAAGTGGTGCCTATCGATGGAACTCGCCCACTGGTGGCCCTAGGCGAAAGCCGTGGCGAGTTTCATCGACTACTTCAGGAAGCTCGGGACGTCGAAGTCGTCGTCGCCCTCGAGGTCGTCGTCGGTGTCGGACCCGAACACGTCGGAGGCGGCGCTCGGGCTCGGCTCCGACGAGGACGATGTCGTCGCGCGGCCACGCTTCGGCGGGTCCATGCCCGACTCCCACCGATCGAAGCCGGCGGCGATGACCGTGACCCGAACCTCGTCGCCCATCTCGTCGTCGATGACCGCACCGAAGATGATGTTGGCGTCGGGGTGCGCGACGCCGTGGATGACCTCAGCGGCTTCGTTGACTTCGAACAGGCCGAGGTCGCTGCCGCCGGAGATGTTCAGCAGGATGCCGCGTGCGCCCTCGATCGAGGCCTCGAGCAACGGGCTCGAGATCGCCGATCGCGCCGCGGACAGCGCCCGGCCATCGCCCGAGCCGTAGCCGATGCCCATCAGGGCGGAACCGGCGTTGCTCATGATCATCTTCACGTCGGCGAAGTCGGTGTTGATGAGGCCGGGCGTGGTGATGAGGTCGGTGATGCCCTGCACACCCTGCAGCAGCACCTCGTCGGCCATCTTGAACGCGTTGAGCACAGACGTCTTCTCGTTCGACACGGTGAGCAACCGGTCGTTGGGGATGACGATCTGCGTGTCGACCTTTTCCTTCAGCTTCTGGATGCCCTGCTCGGCTTGCACCGAGCGTCGGCGACCCTCGAAGGCGAACGGACGAGTGACGACGGCAATGGTGAGCGCACCGAGTTGCTTGGCCATCTCGGCCACGACCGGCGCGCCGCCGGTACCGGTTCCGCCTCCCTTGCCCGCGGTGATGAACACCATGTCGGCGCCCTTGAGCACCTCTTCGATCTCGTCGCGATGCGCCTCGGCGGCTTGGCGGCCGACCTCGGGATCGCTGCCGGCTCCAAGGCCCCGGGTGAGCTCACGACCGATGTCGAGCTTCACGTCGGCGTCGCTCATGAGCAGCGCTTGGGCGTCGGTGTTGATGGCGATGAACTCAACACCCTTCAGGCCCGCGTCGATCATGCGGTTCACCGCGTTGACACCGCCGCCACCGATGCCGACGACTTTGATCACCGCGAGATAGTTCTGTGGGCTGCCCGTCATGAGTGTCCTCGATGAACCGTCAAGTGAAGGTAGAGACTTTCATCAACCTTCAGTGTTGGTCGAGAAATTACAAACACGACTTACCGCGCGTCAAGGACGGTGCCGAGGCAACCCGCACGTCAACGGCACACAAGTCGGTCATGTCGACCTCCGCCAGCACCGTCTCGGCCGCCCGCAACTTCGGACCGAGATCTGTTGGTGGACCCAACCGGACGACGCCGCCGGCAACCAGCCGGAGCACCACACCGTCGGCCTCGGCCACCACGGTCGACACCAACGCGCGCAGCGACGTCGGCACATCACGCGCCACCGCGAGCGCGTCGGCCGCCGAAGGATCGATGGTCGAACCCGGCGGCCCTGGCAGCGCAACGTTGGCGAGGAGCATGTAGCCGGCCGGCGGCGCAGGGCTCAGCTCGAGCACGCGCCCATCCCCGTCGACCAGCGCAAATCCAGCGGGACCGGCCGTCACGACGGCAACGGCGGTGCGTTCGGTGATCACGACGCGCACGGAGGCGGGCCAGCTCCGCGTGATCGACACGCTGTGCACCCACGGCAACGCGAGCACTCCCGCGCGCGCCCGATCGAGATCGACGTCGGTCATCGGTGCATGCCGCCTGATGCCAGTGGCGCGCTGCACGGCATCGACGGAGGTGTGCGTCGCGCCGTCGACTTGGACGCGGTCGACGTCGAGCACGGGGCTGCGCGTAACACCCAAGGTGAGCACCGCAACCGCGGCCACGACGCCGAGCCCGGTCAACCGGTGGAGGCGTCGCCGACCCTCGTCTCGGCGCACCGCGATCCGGCGCGCGCGCAGGCGCGGATCGATCGCCGCGGTTCCCGGCCCGGTCTCGGCAACCGTCAACTCTCGACCTCCAGTCCAGGGTTCTCGGCGAAGCCGACCAGTCGGGTCTCCGCCTCGAGCTGCACCCCGAAGGTGTGGCGGACTCGATCGCGGACCACGCTCATGAGCGCGCGAACGTCGTTCGCGCGACCACCGGGGTCGGCGATGAAGAAATTGGCGTGCTTGTCGGACACCACCGCGCTGCCGACGCGGAGACCTCTGCACCCGGCCTCGTCGATGAGGCGACCGGCGCTGTCACCGGGTGGGTTGGTGAACACTGACCCCGCGTTCTGACCACCCGGTTGGTTCTCGCGTCGCCAGCGAACGATCTCGGTGATCTCGGCCTCCGAGCGCTCGCGGTCCCCCATCGTCAGGGCAAGCTCAGCGGTGA
>Ga0193732_1000257_pt1 | contig 10208 bp, 5 predicted proteins | sample U1s1metaG_FD_145077 | JGI IMG/M metagenome (GOLD analysis project Ga0193732, IMG submission 145077) | Soil microbial communities from a riparian zone of the East river system, Colorado, United States - U1s1 | ecosystem: Environmental > Terrestrial > Soil > Riparian zone | place: USA: East River...
CAACAGATCGCCGTGCCGCGGGTGGATCAAATCGTTACTGTCGAGGAAGGAAAACCTGCGCGCGAGATCAAGTAGCCCTAGCGCCATCCGTCTTCAGACGGGTAAGGGATCAGGCGGATGAGGGATGGTGCCCCGCCCTTGGGGATCGTTGCGGGCGCGTGCGGTGGCGGAACCGGTTGCTTCCCCTCAAACCCGCGGGCAAAAACCAACCGTGTACGTTAACGTTAGTGGTATATTGGCTGGCTTTGTGGCAACTCCGTAACTTCATTCTTGGGGGGATCGCATGGGACAGGTTTCGGCAATCCGAGTTGATTGGCGAACGATCACTCTGAATCTCGCGTTCTGTTTCATCCTCTGCTTCGTCGTCGCGGGCCAGAACCTGCCCGCCTATCGCAATCCAGATCTTCCCGTGGAACAGCGTCTGGCGGATTTGCTTTCCCGCATGACCTTGGAAGAGAAAGTCGCGCAGCTGCAAGGAACGTGGCAGAACCCGAATTCCAGGCAAGACCCCAATCTGATGTTTGTGGGCGAGAAGGGAGTTTTTCTTCCCCAGCGTGCCGCGGTGGCCCTGAAGGTGGGCTTGGGGGAAATGTCGCGTCCCAGCGAAAACCGTGGTCCGCGGCAAATGGCAGAGTTCACCAATACCTTGCAGAAGTGGATGAAAGAGAATACCCGTTTGGGAATCCCGATCCTCTTCCATGACGAATGCCTGCACGGCCATGCCGCACCCAAGGGGACTTCCTACCCGCAACCGATCGCCTTGGCTTCCAGCTGGGACCCCGACCTGGTTCGCGATGTCTTTTCCGCAACCGCTGCTGAAGTTCGGGCCCGCGGAGCCCAGCAGTGCCTGACTCCGGTTGTGGATCTGGCCCGCGATCCGCGTTGGGGGCGCACCGAAGAGACATATGGTGAAGATCCCTATCTCGTCTCCCGAATTGGTGTGGCGGCAGTGCAAGGTTTTCAAGGCAGCGGACCATTCATCGACAAGGCGCACGTTTGAAGCTGGCGTGAAAGAGGGCCATGCACAGAGCGTGATGGCGTCTTACAACGAGATTGACGGCATTCCTTCGCACAGCAACCGGCATCTACTCACGGACATTCTCCGTCACGAATGGGGCTTCGATGGAGTCCTGGTCTCAGACTACTTCGCAATTTCTGATCTCCGCACGCTTCACCATGTTGCCGCGACAGACGACGATGCGGCGAAGATGGCGCTTGACGCGGGCGTGGATGTCGAGCTCCCGGGCGCCGACACCTTCCGCGACCTGGTCGAGCAGGTGAAGCAAGGCCATATTGCCGAAGCCACCGTCAACCAGGCGGCCGCGCACATGTTGCGGGAAAAGTTTTTGACCGGACTGTTTGAAGATCCCTATGTCGATCCGGCTTACGCAGAGAAGATCACAAACAGCCCGGAGCATCAGCAACTCGCGCTCCAAGCGGCGCACGAAGCGATTATTTTGCTGAAGAACCAGGGCAATCTTCTACCCCTGGACAAAACCAAATACAAGCGAATTGCAGTAATCGGCCCTAATGCCGCCGAGGTGCACCTGGGAGGCTATAGCAACCATCCCGGCCGCGGGGTGAGCCTGCTTGAGGGAATCAAGCACAAGGTGGGTCCGAACACCGAGGTGCTCTATTCCTTGGGCTGCAAAATCACCGAAAGCCTTCCCGACTGGGACGCCGACAAAGTCGTGCTCGGCGATCCGGCACTGAATGCGCAGCGTATCCAGGAGGCGGTCAAGGTAGCGCAGAAGGCGGACATCGCCATTCTGGTTATCGGAGGAAACGAGCAAACCTCGCGAGAAGCCTGGGCCGCGAACCATCCCGGTGATCGCGATAACCTCGATCTTCTCGGGAACCAGGACGATCTGGTGAAAGCAATTCTAAGCACGGGAAAGCCGGTGGTTGTGTTCCTGATGCACGGCCGTCCGAATTCCATCAACTACATTGCGGAAAATGTTCCGGCAATTCTGGACGGCTGGTATCTGGGGCAGGAAGGCGGAACCGCAGCGGCGGACGTGATTTTTGGCGACTACAATCCGGGCGGCAAGCTGCCCATCACCGTGCCGCGTTCGGTCGGGCAATTGCCGGACTACTACTATCAGAAGCCCTCCGCGAAGCGTGAATACCTGGGTAGCACAACCCTGCCCCTCTACCCGTTTGGTTGGGGTCTGAGTTATGCCACGTTCCAATATCAGAATCTGCGAACAGATCCGGACTCAATCGGGCCCGAGGGGGAGACCAAAGTCTCGGTTGAGGTGACCAATACGGGAAAAGTTCCCGGCGAAGAAGTTGTCCAGCTTTACATTCGCGACGAGGTCAGTTCGGTCACGCGGCCCGTGAAGGAGTTGCGTGGCTTCCGGCGCATCGCGCTCGCTCCGGGAGAGACCAGGACGGTGGAACTGTCCCTGGGCTTCGATGAACTCTCGTTCCTTAACCGGGATATGCGCCGGACGGTCGAACCCGGATCTTTCAAACTTATGGTGGGTGGGAACTCGCAAGATCTGATTGACACGACACTGAGGGTGGTCGGCAAGTGAATTCCGCTTTCACGGTCGGGCTCGAAGGTGCATGTCGGCGAAGCTAAGGAACTGGTCCCAGTCGAATGCGGTCACCGCATGCTTCCCGGTACGAATGTGATAAGCGATGGTATGCAGGATCGGCTGATTGAGCGGCGGCATCTCAGCGGCTCCGAGATCCTGCGCGCCCAGTAAGCGATAGACCGGCCCGGCCGCAACACATGCCAGGAATTCGCCTTTGGGGTCGCCCCAGCGATCGTCTTCGGCGCCGGTGATATAGACGGGGCGCGGAGCGATCAGCGCAATCAGTTCGTGAGTATCGACGGGAAGCCGGTCGGCATGATCACGATATTTCTGGAAGTTGCGGTTGAACCAGTACGGAAACGCATCAACCAGGTTAGTGACAGTCTCGCCATAGTTGCGCCGGGCCAGTGAAGCTCCGCCCTCTCCCGAACAACTGGAGAGCACCATGGCGAAACGCGTATCCGTGGCCCCAGCCCAGAGAACAGCCTTTCCCAGCCGAGAGTGGCCCATAATCGCCACCCGCTTCGGGTCGACGTCCTTGTCCTTTTGCAGATAATCCATGGCTCGGCTTAAACCATAGGACCAGGCCGCGATGGCACCCCAGTCCTCCGGCGCGGGCTCACTCTGCCCTGGTTTCAAGAACAGCGAGCGAATGCCGGCAGCATCGCCGCCTTTGAAATCCGGCTCCATGTTCTGGTAACAGATAGTTGCGAAGCCGTATCCCCGGGCCAGGATTTTTTCCACCTCGAATTCAGCGTCCTGCCCGCGCGATGCTTCGGATGCCTGTTGCCGCACCTGCGTCTTCTTCTCCCAGATTGTGGGCAGCTTGATCCCTGGATCATTGATCACGGATTGGTTGCCTGAAAAATTCAGGGTGAGAATCATCGGAACCGGCTTGCTCGCGCCGGCAGGAATGTAGATCAGCACATCCTCTGTCGGCCCATCCTTCTTTGCCGAAAAGTAAATGGTCACTTGTTTGCGGATCGCCTTTCCGCCAAGCGCATTCTTGTCGATATTGAACAGATCAAAACTTAGGCGTTTGGGGGGCTTCGGACTGTGACCATACACTTGGGTTCGGAAGAGTTCGAGAATTTCCTCTCGCCGGTGTCTCCAGTCGCGTCCGCTACGCACCGGCTTGCCGTTGTTAAATACCAGTGGATCCGGAAGAGTGTAGGCAGTGACCTTCGATTCGTCATAGTTGGCGGACTGCGCTTGTGCGCCGGTCCAGAGGCAGACGAACAATGCGGCCCAGAGGAATCGGAATGGCCGCTTCTTTGGCGAGAGTGTCATGTATTTGCTCCCCGGTCGGGCATCCATCGCAACCGGCCCTTCTCACTTGGTTGAGGCATGCAAATCGACGTAGTCCAGGGGGGCGCGTTCTTTGCCATCCGGAAGGCCATCAATGCGTATCTCAGCCCCGGAGCGAAGCGTCAACCCGGGAATTCTGCGGCGGGTGGAGGAGTCGCCGCCCGGCTTGGTCGCAGGAAGCCGGTCGGCGGCGATCCATTGGTCCACCTGCTGGTGGTCAACGAATACCCGGAAATTCGACTTCCCGTTGTTCTGATCGAAGTACTGCACATCCATCTCATAGATGCCGGCGGCGCGATCGAAAAGGAATGAGGCCGTGCAAGCCGAAGCCCTCACGCATTCAATCCCTTTCCCTCCCGAAGCGTTTTCCCAGGGAGTCACATCCATCACGGTGTAGCCTTTGAGCTGCATGGCTTCCGCTTCAATGCGATCAGGATGATTTCCCACCCGCCCTTTGGCGTCAGCAATCCCGGAGGTTCGCAAGAACCAGTTGCAAATCGCGTCACGCCAGACGATCGCATGCCCTGCCTGATATTCGAGCCGGGCCAGCACGGCCCTGTAGGAGTTGTCCGGCACGCGGTGTGCGAGCGATTTCCATCGCCGCACAAAATCCGCCGCCTGCTCCGCGCCCTCGTAGTGCGAGTCATAGATGTGCTGGATTACCGTCTTGCCCGAATGCAGTCGGTAAGTGTAGGGGACGTGATGGAAAAACAATAGGACTTGGTCCGGAGTCGTCGCCAGTGACTCGTACAAATCTCGAATCGGTGGTGGATATTGGCCGGCAAAACCAGTGCCGGTCGCGACACTTCGGTCCATGCCGATACCTTCATGGTCGGCGCGATGCCATTGCCCCCAGCCATTGCGCTCGGAGGATTCAATTCCCGGTCCGTAATGGCTGCCAACAATGTCGGTCAAGGTTTGCGCACCCAGTGGGCCGGTGTAGTTCTCATAGGCGGGCCAGGATGTAAGCAGTAAATCGGTAATGGACTCGACTACCACCGGATCGTTGCCAAACGCAAGACGTGTCCATTCCTCGGCGATTGTCTTCGCGCTTAAATCGGGATCCCAGGCCAAGCGCCCAAATCCGTAGAGGTTGGCCATCGCCATGGGATGCCAGAGCCAATTCATCGCCGTGCCGACATTGGCCACGCCAACGAATGCGCCCGCCGGACGATGAAACACTTGGCCTGCGACCAGAGCTTTGACTGGAGTCCGGCCACCGTTCACGCGCAGATCGAAGTCCAGCATTTCTTTCCACATCGTAGGAAGAAAACACAAGTGCCGCTGTTGCCCCGTGTACTCCTGCGTGACTTGCAGTTCGATCCCCTGGCTGGTCTTCTCCAGGCCGCCAAAAAGCGGAGACACTGGTTCGCGCGCTTGGAAATCGATGGGGCCGTACTTAATCTGGACGATGACATTGTCGTCGAACTTTCCGTCGAGCGGATGAAAGATGTCATAGGCAGCCCTGGCGCGGTCATTCTTTGCGTTTCTCCAATCCAGGTGATGGTCGTAAACGAACGCGCGATAAAAAAGAACACCCCCATGCGGCTTGAGCGCGCGGGCCATGAGATTGGCGGCATCGGCGGGCGTCCGGCCATAGAAGGAGGGGCCGGATCGTCCCTCGGAATCCGCCTTGACCACGAAACCGCCGAAGTCCGGGATCTGCCGGTAAATCTTGTCGACTTTTGTCCGCCACCATTCAATGACCTGGGGATCCAAGGGATCAAAGCTATCCAACTCACCCAATATCTTGGGGCTGCTCAGATCGACAGACACTGCCAGTTGCACGCCCCAGGGGCGAAACACGTCCGCGATGCGGGCCAGTTGCGAAAGAAAACCGTCGTCAATCGCCCGGGGATCGGCATTCACATTGTTGATCGTGCAACCGGCAATTCCGATCGAAGCCAGCAAACGCGCGTACGCACCGGCACGGATTAAATCGGCGCGGACGTGTCCCTTCTCGAAAAAAATGGAAGAGCCCGCGTATCCGCGCTCGATGGTGCCGTTCAAGTTGTCCCATTGATCCACCCAGCGAATCGTCGCATAGGGTTGCTGCCGTTCGTTGAGTGGAGAAATGCTTTCGCCACGCGCCATTCGGCTCAGTAGCGCGAATACGCCATAGAGAACACCGCGCTCTGTAGGTGAGGTCACAATAAGGCAATCGAAGCCACGGACGCGGGCAGTAACCAGCCAAAAACCATCTGCCTTAAGCGGATCGAGTGGCGCTAGCCCCGGAACAGCGGCATGGATGGCAGCCAGTGCGCCCAGAACAATCGCCCTCCCCTGGAAGGTCTTCCCGGCATGCAAGGTTTTGCCCGTTGTTCCCCTGACGCCACGAATCATTTCTCGCTGCGCTGCCCTGAGAACGGCCGAATCGCCCAAAACCACTAGACTCCGAGGAAGCGATTCGTATTTTGCGCGCACTGCCCTATCGAGTGGGGCATACCGTAACCATGCGTCCTGACTGGCGTCGGCGACCAAGGGCTTGAGCCCCCAGCCTCCGAGCAAAAGCATTCCCAGAATTCCAAAGCGCAGGGTGTCGATCATGAGCTTAGCTGAGAACCGAGGGTTAAGTTCGGAGCGGAGAGTCAGGCGTTCCGAGTTCCGCTCCTAGACCCATCGCCCGCAGGCCTCTGCAGGGCGTACATTCGCACTTCCGGATCATTCGCGGTGAAAGCGCAGTCACAGAAATTGGGATGAAAGAGGGCACAACGTATCTCCAGACCATCGCCCGCAGGCCAAAAGTGAATTTGTGTTTCGGTTGGGCTTGATACGAGTCCCCAGTAGCTTTCCCCAAGACTTCCTCCGGTTGCCCTCAACCCGTCCATCCCAAGACCGACGCGATCGCCGGATACATCCGGCGGTATGCTGCATAACTCGTGTTCATTCGCTCAACCACCGCAGGCTGCGGAGCCACGCGTTGAGCAACCTTTACCACTTCGCTGCAGGCGGTGTCGACCGAACTCCATACCCCCGCGCCCACCCCGGCGAGAATCGCCGCTCCGTAGGCGGCACCCTCTTCGGCTTCGAGGATTTCAACTTCGCGTCCGTACACGTCTGCCTGGATTTGCCTCCACAACAAAGACCGCGCCCCACCCCCGCCCAGACGAATGTTCCGCACGGGAACGTTCATCTCCGCAAAAAGCGTAAACGAATCCCTCAAACTGAAAGCCACACCTTCAAGAATCGCGCGCACCACGTGTCCGCGCTTGTGGGACGCGGTCAGCCCGATCAAAGCGGCGCGCGCATTGGGGTCAAGATGCGGTGTGCGCTCCCCCATCAGGTACGGAGCCCACAAGAGGCCGTCGGATCCGGGCGGGATGGCGGCGGCTTCCGCCGTAAGACGCTCGTAGGAGTCAGTCCCATTTTCACTTCCACCCGCACCGAAGCGATCACGAAACCATCGCAAGGAAAGACCCGCCGACTGCGTCACTCCCATTACATGCCAACGGCCCGGCACGGCATGACAAAAGGTGTGCAGCCTTCCCTTGGCATCAAGAGCTGGACAATCCGTGGCCGCGAACACAACTCCGGATGTCCCAATGGTTGCGCTTACCGCGCCCGGCACCGCAATTCCCATACCCACGGCGCCGGCGGCCTGGTCTCCGGCTCCGGCCACGACCGGGGTACCTTGCTGCAGACCCGTAGCCGCCGCGCCCGCCACGGAAACCTTTCCACAGATCTCGGAAGACTCAAACAGCCGCGGCAGCAGCGACTTTTCCATTTCGGCAGCCTGCAGCACCTCATCCGACCACCGGCGGTGGGCCACGTCCAGCATCAGCGTGCCCGACGCGTCCGCCATGTCAGTGGCTCGGTCACCGGTCAGCCGGAAACGGACGTAGTCTTTGGGCAGCATGACTGACCGGACACGCTTCCAATTCTCCGGTTCGTTCTCGCGTACCCATAGGAACTTGGTCAAAGTGAAATTGGGCAGAGCAGGATTGCAAGTGAGGCGGATAAGCTCTTCGGCACCGATCCTTTGGGTGAGGTCCTGGCATTGTTTTTCGGTGCGCAGGTCGCACCAGATCAGCGCCGGACGCACCGCTTCGTCCGCAGCATCCAGCATGACCGCTCCATGCATCTGTCCGGAAAAGCCGACGCAACCGATCTGGTCGCCACCGAAGCCTGCGCTCGCCAGAGCTTTTCGCACGGCTATCCCGCAGGCCCGCCACCAGTCTTCCGGATTCTGCTCCGCCCAGCCAATCTGAGGTGAGGCAAAGGGTTCGTGTTCCTCGGTGGCGGAAGCGAGTAGCCGACCGTTCTGATCCAGGATCACGGCACGAGTGCCGCCAGTCCCGACGTCGACTCCGAGCACATGCACTCGCATCCGGCTCAATCCCACTGCCCCGGCCAAGCGGCCGAGGCCACCAAGAGGCAGGCGGAAAAGGAGGCTAACATGTTATTTTCAAGCTGCATGAGGGATCTCAGAGCTCATGAAAACCGCAGTAAAACTGGGCAAGGTCGTGTACGTTAACGGCAGTCATCTTAACACGCGACCGCGCGATTGCAAGCGCGGGGATCGGGATCTGCTCACCTGAGAGGTCGAATAGGGGCGACTGCGTCTGAGCCAAATGATATCAGTCCTGGCCAACGAACCAGGTCAAATATGCTATCCACGCGCCGGCCGAAGCTCATACGAGCTACGAGGAAAGTACACTGGCGACGACATTCACAACCTGATGGCCTACTTGCAAACGTTGCGCTAGGATCTAGCCGGAATGGGGAATATGAAGCACCTGCATAGAGCATTGGGTCTCTCCGTGGTTGCAGCGATGTTTCTGCCTTATGGCGGCCTGCTGGCGCAGGGCCTCGATCCCGCTGCCATTTCGAACCCGCCTGCCGACAGTTGGCCAAGCTACCACGGGGACTACTCCGGCGAGCGTCACAGTCGCCTGACGCAGATCACTTCCCTGAACGTTCAGTGGCTGGGACTCGCCTGGGCGTTCCAGACTGGCCAGGAAGCCACCCTGAAGTCCTCTCCCCTTCTGGTCAACGGCGTGCTGTACTTCACCGTACCAGACAACGTCTGGGCCGTGGATGCGCGCTCGGGCCATCAAATCTGGCGTTACACGTATCCCCCTAACAAGGGCCTCCACATTGGCCATCGCGGCGTCGCGATGTACAAACAGTGGTTGTACTTCACCACTCCCGATGCGCACCTCATTTCTCTAAACGCCAAGAACGGGAAAGTTCGGTGGGATGTCCGAATTGCGGATGTTCAGAAGGGTTACTGGGCCACGATGTCCCCTCTGGTGGTAAGAGATCACGTGATCGTCGGCGTCTCAGGCGATTTCGATAACTTGCCCGGGTTTCTGAAATCCATCGATCCCGAAACGGGTAAGACGCAATGGCAGTGGGACAGCACGCCGCCCCTCGGCACCCCGCAAGCCACCTCGGGAGGTATGACCTGGATGACAGGGACCTATGACCCGGATCTGAATCTGGTTTATTGGGGGACCGGCAATCCGACGCCGGTTTTAACCGGCAAGCCGCGGCCTGGTGACAACCTTTATACCTGCAGCATCGTGGCCATCAATCCAGATACCGGGAAACTTGCCTGGGCTTTCCAACCTTCGCCTCATGACACCCACGATTGGGACGCCGTGGAAACCCCGGTACTGGTCGATGCCGACTTTGGAGGAGAACCACGGAAGCTGCTGATGCAGACATCGCGAAACGGCTACTTTTTCGTCTTGGATCGGAACAACGGAAAAAGCCTCCTCACAGTGCCGTACGGACCAGTCAACTGGGCCCTCGGCGTGGATAAACAAGGCCGACCGATTCCCAACCCGGACAAAGAGCCGGCTCCGGATGGACGCCTAATCGCTCCCGACGAAGCGGGCCTGACCAACTATCGTTCGCCGAGTTTTGACCCTGAGACGGGACTGTTTGTCGTCGCCGCCCACCCCAGTTACTCCATCTACTTCGCCAAGCCGGCCGACGGCACCTATGGCTGGGCTGGGGCGGACTATGGAGTCTGGGGTAAAGGAGTGCTCGACGCCATTGACTACCAAACCGGCAAGATTCGATGGAGCCATGAACTCGGCGGAGGTGCGCCCGCAGGCGTGCTGACAACGGGCTCGGGCCTTACTTTCACTGGCGATGATGCCGGGAATGTTCTCGCTCTCGATACCAGTAATGGCAAGACTCTCTGGCATGCGGGCACGGGCGCCCGCATGGAGAGTTCTCCAATTACCTACGAACTAGACAACCGCCAATACGTGGTGACTGGCAGTGGTGGGGTGCTCTTTGCCTGGAAGTTGCCGGAAACTGTCCATTAGAAGCACTGTCGGCGCACTTTGTCCGGGCAGGGAGATCAGTCGGCTGAATGTTCGGGCAGAGACACCTTAGATACGG
>Ga0193732_1000260_pt1 | contig 10168 bp, 8 predicted proteins | sample U1s1metaG_FD_145077 | JGI IMG/M metagenome (GOLD analysis project Ga0193732, IMG submission 145077) | Soil microbial communities from a riparian zone of the East river system, Colorado, United States - U1s1 | ecosystem: Environmental > Terrestrial > Soil > Riparian zone | place: USA: East River...
TCGGGCCATGAGCGGACCCTGAATGATGGCGCCCTGAAAGCTTTGCTTGCCTATGATTGGCCGGGGAACGTGCGCGAACTGGAGAACTGTCTGGAGCGAGCCTGCGCTTTTAGCTCCGGACCGATGATTCAGACAGGAGACTTGCCCAGCGCGATCCATGGCGTCCCCGGCCCCATCACGACCAGCGGGAACGGAGCCTCCAAAATCCTGCCGATGGCGGAACTGGAGAAGCAAACCATCCTGGGCACGATTGAGAAATTGAATGGTGACAAGCTCCTGGCGGCCAGAATGTTGGGGATCGGCAAAACCACGCTATATCGGAAGCTGAAGGAGTATGTTGCCCAAGACTAGACCTCGCCAGGGCCGGGCTGCATGGAAATAGGGGCGGGGTGGACTACATCGCCACGGGCTTCGCTTGCGGATGGGGACGCCGGGTTCCGCGTCCGTCCCAGTGCGCCCGGAAATCCTCGAAGCCGGCTCATGCCTTTGTGTGTCCCCGGGTCGTGACCTGCGCCGCCAGCGCCAGCTTTGGCGGCGAACCCTGGGGAAAAGCCGGATCGATCCTGCGATCATCAAAGATCTCCTAAAATTCCGCCGTAACCTCGCTTAGGTGTCGCTTTGCTTGTGGGCGCGGCCTCGAATGGAAAGAAGCCGAGAAACGCCTGCTTGATGCCCGATGGTTCGGCGTCGTTCGCTGTACTACCCGGATTGCCTGCTCCGGAGGGTTGTGCCCCCATTCGATCAACTCGCGCGCAGGGAATTCAACTTTGGTAGATTTCCCTTTTCACCAGCAACTGGCTGGGAAGATAAGAGGGCGGCGGGGCTTCCGGTCTTGAAGGCCAGTGCGGATCCTCCTCCTGATTCCGTACCGGCTTCCCGCACTGGGAAGAACCGGGTACGCAGCGGCACGCTAACCTGTCTGTTTTCACAGGTGCGGACACGGCGGGGAACGTGCAAGAGACACCGTCATGCTACTAGTGATAACGCCTTCTGCCAAAGCTCGAGGTTTTGCCGGGGCGATTCAACAAGTCACCTCCGAAGAAACTCATGTGGCGGCAACCCTGTCGCAGGCCATGGCTCAGTTACGAGCCCAGGAATACGTGGCAGTTCTCATTGATCAGGCATTTCTCGAGACCGAGCCGGTCGAAAGCGACATGGTGCTCGAACATATGGGGACGGCCATCCCGGTGCACGTAAACTTCGCGATCAGCGGTATGGACCGGGTGGTGCGCGAGTTACGCGCCGCTCTGCACCGGCACAAGAAGAGTGTCCTGCTGGTGCGGCAAGAAGCACAGCAAGCTCTCCGGAACGAGCTTAAGAGCACGGTCACCGCACTGCTGCTTTCCTGCGACCTTGCGCTGCAAATTCCCGAACTACCGCTCGGCGCCGACGTCAAGATGCGCGCTGTCCGCGAACTGGCCCAGCAAGTGCGGGTCAAGCTGGAGGGCTGCTCTATGAACGAGGATGTCAAGGCAACAATTTAAACCGGCAGCGGCAGACGGCCGAAGGAAACTACGTGCGGGGAACCACACGCAGTGATTCAGGGGAGTACAGGTCCTACCGCGTGGACCGTATACAGGGAGTGACGGCGACTTCGCAAGTTTTCACGCCGCGTTACGCGGTTGAAGACTGACTTCGACGGGGCCGCTTAGGGTTGCGCCTTCAGCCGCGATGCCGCGCATGCCACGGATGGGCCGTTCAGCGAGAACCGGACATCAAGGGCCAACCTACGTCTATCGATGCACGGTTTGCGGAAAGACATTCAACAGGAATAAGGATGGATGGCCCTCTCCGTCCTCACAAGAATCGTCGGCGCTCCCCATGTTGCGGGTGTATGGCGTCTAGGCACGCACGAAGTATTAGTGCTCAAGGTAGACGAGCAGTTCGTCTGTTCCGTAGGCGCGTTCCAGCAGGACGCCCTCGGGATCGCGTTCGGTGAGACCGAACCGTGGTGGCGGAGGGAATTTAGACCTAAATAAATCGCTTTTCGCCATGTTTTGCCCCACTTTTTATCTTTTGCTGCAAGGGTAATCCTCGACTCACGTGATCGATGTGCAAGCTTTTGCGCACCTAGCGCTGTTCTCGGCGAAAATCTTGTTCTGCTCTTACCTTCCCGCACTACAATAGCGCAGCCGAGATGAACGTGGAGTCGCCGTGCTCTCGCGGGGGAAATTCGTGCACGTTCTGGTTACCTCAGACACTTTGAGCGGTACTTGGACCTACACCCGCGAATTGGTCGCCGGGCTGGTAAGTCGCGGGGTGCGAGTCACCCTCGTTAGTTTCGGAGAAATCCCACTGCCCCAGCAGACTCTGTGGATGGATAACCTGCAAGGCCTGGAATACCGTCCCACCGCCTTTCGACTCGATTGGATGGACGAAGGCCAGCAAGATCTTCGAGAGTCCTCGGCCTATCTCACGGCGCTGGTGAAAGAGCTGAAACCTGATCTCCTTCACCTGAACCAGTTGTGCTATGGCAGTCTTCCGCTTGCGGTGCCGCGGGTCGTTGTCGCGCACGGTGATCTCATCACCTGGTGGAAGGCGGTCCACGGGCGGGAGCCAAAGGAGGATCGCTGGCTGCGGTGGTATCGGGAGGTTGTCACGCGAGGCCTGGCGATGGCCAGTATCGTGGTAGCTCCCTCGGCCTGGATGCGGGACACCGTCCGCGAAAGCTACATCCGGGCAGGGCACGACACGGTGATCTACAACGGGCGAAATCCGATTTTCTTCAATCCCTACGTGGGTAAGGACGATTCGGTGCTCGCTGTCGGCCGGTTGCTCGACGCCGGCAAGCAGGTCTCGCTCCTCACCCAACACAGCCACCCGCTTCCCGTGTGTATTGTGGGCTCCGAGACCCCACTCCATGGTCCCAGCCGGATTCCGATTCGTGCGGATGTAAAGCTTTCGGTCGACGAAATGAACGTGGCGCTGAAGGGCCCACAAACCGAAGCCCAGTTGCGCTCGCTCTACAGCCGGGCTTCGATTTATGCCGCTACCTCGCGCTACGAACCGTTTGATATGACGGCGGTCGAGGCCGCCTTCTCGCGTTGCGCCATCGTGGCCAACGATATTCCGGCGTTCCGTGAGATATGGGGTGACGCGGTCGTCTACTTCCAGGAAAATGATGCTGCCAGTCTGGCATCAGCCATCCGTCGGCTGAGTCGGGAGCGGGATTTGTGCCGCACCTTCGGGAATCGCGCCTTTCAGCGGGCCCGCGAGTGCTTTACCTCCAAACGCATGATCAATCAATACCTCGAGCTCTACCGCAATCTGTTGGGAACGAACCGGGCAGTGGCCTAGAAGCTCTCGGCTGTCAGCCCTCAGCCTTCCGCGCACGCTCCGGGGGATGGTCTGAAAGCTGAAAGCTCCCCCCCAAAAGCTGCTATCTTCTTTACAGAAATCCAAATATTGCCCGGGGAGGCTTCATGGCTGCAGTCAAGATTACTGTCAGGAAGAACGGTCCGTATCGGGTGGAAGCGCCCGAAGGTTCGATCGAACTGGTCGACGCCGATGGCAACCAGTACGATTTGACCGGCAAGCCGGCGTTTTCCCTCTGCCGTTGCGGCGGCTCGGTGACCAAACCATTCTGCGATGGTACACACAGTCGCATTGGGTTCCAGGGAGCGGAATTAGCGGTGAAGAAGGCTGAGAACAGCTGAATCGCGTCCGCCTGGCGGGCAGACTCAGGTCGACAGACATATCTCCAGCGTAGCGGGGCGGGCGCGCCTCGACGTCGCTCAAAGCATGCCCGACCAGCCTCCACCGCTGGTGTTCTGGCTGCCGCCGCCCACGTCGAATCGAACTTCTGAGGACGCTGTGAACGATTGGAAAGATCGAGAACTGGGAATGGATCGCGGGATTACGCGGCGTGATTTCCTGAACGGAGTCGCGCTCGCCGTCGGCGCGGCCATTCTTCCTTCGGATTTGTCTGCCGCCACCGTCATTCCGCCCGGAGCGGAGAAATCTCCGGACTATTACCCGCCCGCTTTGACGGGGCTTCGTGGCAGTCATCCCGGGTCGTTTGACGCAGCCCATAGCTTGCGCGACGGAACCTTCTGGGACCGGGCCGGATCGCCCTCCAGCACCGGCGAGAAATACGACCTGGTGGTCGTCGGGGGTGGCATCAGCGGGCTTGCCGCGGCCCATTTTTTCCGCCGGGCGGCGGGGCCGAAGGCGCGTGTACTGGTCCTCGACAATCACGACGACTTTGGCGGACACGCCAAGCGTAACGAGTTTCACTCCTCCCAACGCGCCATGCTGGGTTTTGGCGGAACATTTTCCATCGAGAGTCCGGCCCCGTACAGCGCGGTGGCCAAGGGTTTGATCGAAGAATTGGGCATTGATGTTCCGTCTTACCCCAAGTATTTGAACCGGGACCTATACCGCTCGTTCGGGCTGGGCCCGAAGATTTTTTTCGATAAAGAGACCTTCGGGGCCGACGTGCTGGCGACCAATCCACTGCCGCGCATGGGCGGGGAGAGCGAAAACGATTTAGCGCGAGCGCACGCCCTCGATGTGTTCTTGAAAGAGGCTCCATTGTCGGAACCGGCGAAGGCCGACTACGCCCGTCTGCTCACCGATAAGAAAGACTATCTGCCCGGTCTGAGTTCGGACGAAAAAAAAGCCCGCCTCGCCCGCATGAGCTACAACAGCTTCCTGGCTGACCTGGTCAAAGTCAGCCCCGAGTTGGTGAAGCTGTTTCAGGCCACGCCGCAGCCCTTGTTCGGAGTGGGATTTGACGCAGTGGCTGCCCAGGACGCGTGGGGGCTGGGAGCGCCCGGATTCGCCGGCATGAAACTCGATCCGGAGCCGGGGAAAGGCATGAATCGCGACGCCATCCCCAACGAAGAAGCGGGAAAATATTTCTTCCACTTTCCGGATGGCAACGCGTCCATCGCACGCCTGCTGGTCCGCCAGTTGATCCCGGAGGCGATTCCTGGCCAGTCGGCGATCGATGTTGTGCTGGCCCGGACCGACTACGCGAAGCTGGATGAGCCAGGCTCTGGGGTACGCATTCGCTTGAACAGCACCGCCGTACGGGTGAAGCATCAAGGAGACCCGGCCAGCGCCAGGAACGTGGAAGTCGCCTACGCGCGTGGCGGTAAAGTGTACACGGTTCGTGCCTCGCATTGCATTCTGGCCTGCTGGCACGTGGTCATCCCCTACCTTTGCGAGCAGTTGCCGGACCGGCAGAAACAGGCGCTGTCCTCCGCGGCGAAAGTTCCGCTTCTTTATACCAACGTTGCCCTGCGAAACTGGAAAGCCTTCCAGAAGCTGGGCACCAATGCGGTCTATTGCCCCGGTGGCTACCACTCCTACCTGAACCTGGACCTTCCGGTGAGCATCGGTGGCTACGAATGTTCGCGCCAGCCGGAAGATCCCATCGTGGTGCACATGATGAAGACGCCGTGCAAGCCGGGACGTCCGGCGCGGGAGCAGCACCTGCTGGGCCGGGTGGAGCTTTTCAGCACCACCTTTGAAACCATGGAACGAAACATCCGAGAGCAGTTGGTCCGCGTGGTGGGCCGGGGAGGATTGGATCCCGCGACCGACATCACGGCCATCACGGTAAACCGCTGGCCGCACGGCTATGCCTACGAATACAACTCGCTCTGGGACAAGTTCTGGCTGGAAGGCGGAGAGACACCCTGCGAGGTGGCACGCCGGCCTTTCGGGCGGATCGCAATCGCCAACGCCGATGCCGCGGCCTATGCCTACACCGATGCCGCGATTGATCAGGCCTGGAGAGCGGTGGGAGAGGTAATAAAAGGGTGAAAGCCAACTTCCAGAACCGGGATCCGGGAACGGGGAAAACGGGAGCCCGAGATCGACGTGCGACCATTCACCCAGCCAGTCGATCTTGCGACGCGGCTCAATGAATGGTTTTGGTCTTCCGCGACATATAATCCATCAACAGATACTGCCCTAACGTGTAAGGGGTAGTGAAGTATGCCTTGCCGCGGCACATTTCCGTTACCTTCTGCACGAACTGTATCAAGCCATAATCAGACGCCAACATGAAGGTGTTGATCATGACTCCGGCTCGCTTGCACTGGGAAACTTCCTCCAGGGTCTGGCTCACCACCATGGGGTCGAGGCCGAAAGCGTTCTTGTAGATACGCCCGTCTTCCAAGGTTAGCGCGGAGGGTTTGCCATCGGTAATCATCACGATCTGCTTCATATCCTTGCGTTGCCGCTGCAGGACGCGCTGCGCCAGACGCAAGCCCTCGCGCGTGTTGGTGTAATAAGGACCTACCTTGGCTCGGGCCAGTTGCGAAAGCGGGATTTCTTCCGCGGAGTCGTGAAACAGGATCAATGAAAGTGAGTCGCCGGGATATTGCGTCCGGATCAGGTGCGAAAGCGCCATAGCGACTTTCTTGGCCGGGGTGAATCGGTCCTCGCCGTACAGAATCATGGAATGCGAGCAATCGAGCATAAGCACGGTCGCGCAGGACGATTGGTACTCGCACTGGTGTACCTGCAAGTCGGAATACTCGATATTCAGCGGGAGTTTCAGACCTTCGCGCTGGATGGCGCTGGAGAGCGTGGCCGTAATGTCGAGATTGAGGGTGTCGCCGAATTCGTAAGTCCGCGATGCGCCGCTGGCCTCGATGCCGGTGGCCAGATCGCGCGTGTCATGGCGGCCAAAGCTGGACTTGCCCAGTGACCCCATGAGATCGCGCAGCGTTTTGAATCCGAGAAAGTCCAGGCTTTTGTCGGTAATTTCAAATTTGGCTTGTTGTACCTCGCCGGTTTGCCCCCCTCCACTCGATGGCTGCGCCGGATCGTGGGGCTGGTCGACGCTGATGTAATCTTCCTGTTCCATACGCCCGATCAACTGCTCGATCAGTTCGTCGAGCGTGCCATCCATCTGCATCTGGCGAAGCCGCTCGCGCATTTCCTGATCCAAAAGATTTCCCTCCAGCATTGCCTGTTCGATGGCGCGGCGCAAATCGTCCAGCGTTTGCTCGCCGTCGAGCATGTCGTTGAACATGTAGTTATGAAACCCGCTCTGTAGCAGGTAGTCAGAAAGCGCGCTCAGCAGATCCTCCATGCTCATGTCGCCGGCGGGGTCGGGAACGTATTTGCTGTAGCGGATGCGTTTCATAAAGCGACCATCGAATCTTTGCCGCCAGTTGTGAGGTGACGAATCTTTCCAAGAAAACTTTTGCCTACCGGAGACAGAACGATGACAACTCCCGGAGACGTGTCTTCATACCTCAGCAACCCGCTAGCCACGGCCCCCTAGTTGTACGGCCGCCGTCCGCGAAATGGCAGTTCTTCACGCTCGAACGGCTTTTCAGCCGGCTTAGGCTGTTTCTCTCCGGCGGAGAAGACGCGCTCCTCGTTGCGGCCGATGCGCTTGTGCGCGTGCAGCCCTTCCAGAATAAATTCAGCCGCTGAAACCTGCACCTCGGGGCTGTCCTTGGGACCGACCCCGACCTTAACTGTTTTTTCCATCAAGCCCTGAATGCCCCGCAAGGGCGACAGGGTCTCGGCGGCGCTGGCGGTATCGGCTAGTTGGATCTCTCCGCCCAAATCGAACCACTGCACGATCTGCTGCATGTCGGTGCCTTTGAAATAGCCGTCGTGAGTTTTGGCCACGGCGGTTCGGATCAGTTCACGACTCACATGGTCGGCGCCCTTCATTTCGCCCTCGTATTCCAGCTCCAGCTTGCCGGTGATAGCGGGCATGGCGGCGTAAACATCGGCGATGCGCGGTACCACAAGTTTCTCCTCCTGATGAATGGCACGGCGCTCGGCGTTTGAAATCACATTCTCCATGCATGAAATCGGCAGGCGCTGGCTGACGCCGGAGCGCTTGTCAACCTTCTTGTCGTCACGGGCCGCGAAGGCGATGCGCTCGATTACTTCCTGCACATATTTCGGCAGGTGAAGTTTGTATCCATCGCGTTGCGTCCAGGCCTCCTGGGCGGTGATGGTCATGCCTTCGTCGACGGTGGCGGGATAGTGGGTGCGAATTTCCGATCCGATGCGGTCTTTCAACGGCGTGATGATCTTTCCGCGCGCCGTGTAATCTTCCGGGTTGGCGCTAAACACCAGCGCGACATCGAGCGGCAGGCGAATGGGGTAGCCCTTAATTTGCACGTCGCCTTCCTGCATGATGTTGAACAGGCCCACCTGAATTTTTCCCGCCAGATCAGGCAACTCGTTGATGGCGAAGATGCCATGATTGGCGCGAGGCAGCAATCCGTAATGCACGGTAAGTTCGCTGCTGATTTCGTGTCCGCCACGCGCCGCCTTGATGGGATCGATGTCGCCGATCAAGTCGGCAATGGTGACGTCGGGTGTGGCCAGTTTTTCCACATAACGCTGGTCGGGCGTGAGATACCCAATCGGAGCGTTTTCGCCCAGCCGAGCGATCTCATCACGGCAACGTCGGCAAATGGGAGCGTACGGGTTGTCATGGATCTCGCACCCGGCGATATAAGGCACCTGCGGGTCGAGCAACGTGGTCAAGCCGCGCAGCATACGGCTTTTGGCCTGACCCCGCAGTCCGAGCAAGATGAAGTTGTGACGCGAGAGAATGGCGTTGACGATCTGGGGCACAACCGTGTCGTCGTATCCGACAATGCCGGGAAAAATGGCACCGCCTTGACGCAGCTTAACGACTAGGTTGTCGCGCATCTCGTCCTTCACGCGCCGGGAATTCAGCCGTTGTTCAGTAAAAGGACTTTGGCGCAACTCGCCGAGCGTGCGCGGCAGACTCATGATGGAAAACCCCCCGAACAAAACAGCGTCTTCCCCGGATTATACGCCGTCAGGAAGCGGGTGCTGGCACGGGCGCTCCTGGTCCACTCGCATCGGACCCGCCTCGCCGCCCGTCCGGCACACCGTTTCAGCCGGGGGGAGAGATTCTGGTTAATGGGCGTGGCCGTTTCCGCCCGCTTTCTGGCGCACCCGTACGGTGCGCCGAAGATTGGGCAAAATAGTTTCAAAGTAGGAGACCACCGCCCGCATCCGCTCCGCTTCCGATTTCGTGCCCAGCAAGGTCTGCTTGAAATCGAGATCCACAGGAAGGGGTCCAACCAGATTAAAGGAGAGCTGGGAGTTGACCGACTTCGAACCCAGGGCGGGAGCGGATCCGGATAACTGAAGGATTTCGCCCTGCAGTTTTACGGCTTGCGCTACTTCCTCCGCAGACGCCTGGCCGGGCTCATCGTGCAGATAGAGTACCTCAGCCCGCAAAAACGACCGCTCCTGGTTCACCTGCATCACCTCAAAGCGTTCCCGGCCCTCGGTTACGATATCCAAGCGTCCGTCGGGATATTTCTTGGCAACGGTGATAATCTCTGCTGTGCAGCCGATTTCAGCGACGCCTTCCTCTTTGGCCCGGACCACGCCGAACGATTTCTTCCGGTCCAGACATTCGGAGATCATCTCCTGATAGCGCGGTTCAAAAATGTGTAGCGGCAAGGCAGCGCCCGGGAACAGCACTAAATCGAGCGGAAAAAGCGGCAGAAGGCTCAAGCAGAGACTCCAGAGTTTTCACGGCGGGTAAGCCGGGATCTTAAGATTGTACGCCCGCCATTGAGTTGACCGGGTCGGGAGGGTAAGGGCGGGATGAATTCAAGCAAAACGGATCTTTCGGGAAGAGTGGTGGTGGTAACCGGTGCCTCGATGGGCATCGGCGAAGCGATGGCCAGGCTTTTTGCCGAGCATGGTGCGACTGTGGTGATGCTCTCGCGGGACGCCGGACGCGCCGAGGCGGCTCGCGCCCGGATCGGCCACACCGCCCGCACCCTGGCGCTCTCCTGTGACGTTCGCAACCGCGAAGAAATAGACCGGGTGGTGAGCCTTACTTTGCACCACTATCAGCGCATCGATGTGTGGGTCAACAATGCCGGTCACGGTCTGATGGATTCCGTCGCTAACGTGGATATGGCCGCCTTGCGCGAGACCTTTGACACCAATTTTTTTGGGACCGTGGCCTGTATGCAAGCCGCGCTGCCGGTGATGAAGCGGCAGGGGTCCGGAACGATCATTAATATTTCAAGCGTGGCGGGGCATATTCCGCTCTCATTTCACGCCGTCTACAGCGCCACAAAATTTGCCATGAATGGCTTCGGCAAAGCAGCCCGGGTGGAGCTGCAAACTGCCGGAATCAACGTCCTGACGGTCTGTCCCGGCTACGTGCGTACCGATTTCA
>Ga0193732_1000261_pt1 | contig 10144 bp, 7 predicted proteins | sample U1s1metaG_FD_145077 | JGI IMG/M metagenome (GOLD analysis project Ga0193732, IMG submission 145077) | Soil microbial communities from a riparian zone of the East river system, Colorado, United States - U1s1 | ecosystem: Environmental > Terrestrial > Soil > Riparian zone | place: USA: East River...
ATACTTTCTGCACACGGCGAGGTGAGCGGAGAGCCCATGCCTTCGCCATTTCAAAGATTGCCCAGGCACAACAGCATTGCGATTTCGCAGCCGTATGTTCGCCCGGCCGCCGCACAGCTGGATACTGCTATTACTCGGCTAGAGCCGACACCCGCCACGTAGCTTTTTTGGGCCCCATTCACACATACGCCGGATACAGCAGGCTATGCCGCGGATGAAATAAGTGATCGGCAGAAATGGGTTCATGGGCGGTGCAGGTCGGAGATTGTAAGCAGGCGACGTTCTTCCTCGCCTCACGGGAATCTCACTTCTGATTAATCACAATTGTCGCCTTCACAAACCAAGGCGCGTTGGGCGGCTGTGATTTCTCGCAGCCTATGCTGTCGGTCCCGGTATTTCACTGTGGCCTCGCGGCTATGTTCTGGGCCTTCCCTCCAATAGAGGACATTGGCGAAATGGAGCGAGTCCATCTCTTTAATTCTTGAAGTCGTAGTTTGGCCTTCCTTCATTTGGGGTTTCCTTAATCTCTTCTTCGGCCATCGACTCTGTCGACTTTAGTGTGACTTAGGGAAGCGGGCCAAATCTCCAGGGCGGCGGATTCCGGCACCGACCCCTACGTTAGGATTGCCGCCGGTCCAAGGTTCCCACCCGATGGACTGGCAAGGGCGTCCGGCATTAACCTCTTGCTATTAGGTTAACCGCTAAACAAGGATGGCACCTACGGGCGTCGTCCCTCTCATTTTCTCTCCCCACCCAAGGGCATTTAAGCGGACTCTCGGCCACGGCAGGAAGGGTTGAGACCCGTCGCACCCCGGGTGCTCTATATTACTGAGCTACGAAGCCTTGACGGTTTGACGTTTGCCGCGGCGCGACTTGCAACCTACCGCTAACCTCTCAGCTACGGACCGCTCCCGGGAAGCTGGCACAATAGCAAGTGCCGTCTCGATGGGGGCAGTGAACTGCCGTGCGGGTCGATTTCACGGCTCGGGTGCACGAGCGGGACGCCGGCACCTCGGTAAAGTTGTGTCTATGTCAAATTGAATGTCTCGGCGACGCGGACTATAATTCCGCTGCTTCAACTGAAATTAAGGAGGACACATGGCCGAAACACGGAAAGTAATTGATTGTCGGCGGTTCCCTGCAGACAAGCCCTGCTCGATCGCCATTTCGGGCACTGAAGAAGATGTCGTAGATCTTGCGGTGCTGCATGCCAGTTCTGTCCACGGGCATGCCGATTCGCCTGAACTGCGGGAGCAGCTTCGTTCCATGCTTGAAGATGAGACCGCAGCCCGCGAAGCAGCCTAGCCAGTCGTTCCGCTCACGGTGGTTCAGATAAAATGGGGCGCGGGTGCACCGACCGTGCGTCGTCGTCCAGGCCCGGCACGAGCAGGGACGCCTGCGCCTACATTTTTCCACTCACCGCCGCTCTAGCTTCGATCTTTTCGAATACCGCTTCCGCCCGCCGCAGAGCTTCCTGAACATTGGCGCAAATGTTTTCGCGCCCCACGACCTGTTCGAATTCTGCCTGGTGAATCAACTGCGCCGGCTGCTCACGCGCGCCGCACAGGATCAGCGTGCGTTTGGTAGCGTGGAGCTGCTTAGCGATTTCTTCGAGCGCGAACAAGCCGGTGGCGTCGATGGCGGTCATATTGCGCAGGCGAATGATGACGATCGGGGGAAGCTCATTCATTTTTCCCGTAACGGTCGAAATCTTGTCGGTGGCACCGAATAGAAATGGGCCATGAATGCGGAAGATGGTCGCGTAATACGGGATTTCCTTGTCCTGCAGGATGTGCAGCCGCCCGTCCTCGATGTAGTCGCCGGTCACCTGCGACACCGTGGTGGTTTCGGCCACGCGGGCGATGAAAAGCAGCGCCGCAAGAATCATTCCGGCTTCCACCGCCACCGTGAGATCGGCGAAAACCGTCAGCGCAAACGTGACCAGCCACACGCTGATGTCGGTCTTGGTCAGGCGCAGCAGTTGCGGGATCTCGCGCCACTCGCCCATGTTGTAAGACACCACCATGAGAATTCCCGCCAACGCCGCCATCGGGATGTAGCTGGCTAGCGGTGCGGCAAACAGCAGTACGCACAGCAGGGTGAGGGCGTGGATCATTCCTGCAACCGGGGACTGCGCGCCGGCGCGGATATTGGTTGCGGTGCGAGCGATGGCGCCCGTCGCCGGCAAACCGCCGAACATCGGCGAAACCATATTGGCGATTCCCTGCCCGATGAGTTCGACGTTGGGATTGTGCCGGTCATTGCTCATGCGGTCCGACACCACCGCCGACATCAGCGACTCGATGGCCCCCAGCATGGCAACCGTGAACGCCGGTCCGAGCAGCCCGTGCACCAGGCGGGCGTGCCATTGCGGCAAAGCAAAATGAGGCAGGCCACTGGGTATGCCGCCAAACCGTGTGCCGATGGTTTCTACCGGCAGCTTGAACAGGAAAGCCGCCACCGTGGCGGCCAGCATGGCGACAATCGCTCCCGGAATCCGGTTGGAAATGGCGCGGCACAAAAGGATCACGGCCAGGGTGCTGGCCGCGAGCAGCGTAGCTGGCAGAGACCAGCTGGGAAACGCAGCCGCCAGGGCTTTTGCTCGGAGCCAGAATTCACTGGGAACTTTGGCCAGCTGCAGGCCGAAGAAATCCTTGATCTGCGTGCTGGCGATCAGGACCGCGATGCCGTTGGTGAAGCCGATGACGACCGGCCGGGGAATAAATTTCACCGCTGTTCCCATGCCGGTGGCGCCCAGGATGATGAGGATCGCGCCCGCCATCACCGTGCACATGAACAGTCCGTCGATGCCGTGCACGGCGACGATTCCGGCCACCACCACCACGAACGCGCCGGTGGGGCCGCCGATCTGAGTTTTCGATCCGCCCAGCGCGGAGATCAGGAAGCCGGTCACGACGGCGCAATAGATGCCCGCCTGTGGCGTCAGTCCGGAGGCGATGGCGAAGGCCATGGCCAGTGGCAACGCCACCAGGCCGACGGTGATTCCGGCGATGACGTCGCGCGAGAACTTGCTTAGGCTGTATTCCCGCAGGCACAAAACGGACTTAGGCAGCCAGCGGTCGTCCAACTTTTGGGAAATGGCGGACCACATACCTGGTCCATTATGACAGCGGCAGCTTCCGAGCGGAGTAATCAGTGAGGAACGAAAGTTTGGCGAGACCCCGTAAAGCGCACCCGCGCCACTCCCCGGCTCTTACTGTTCTAAACTTCCTGGGTCATGGCTCTGGTAGCTAAGTCTTGGGTGGCTTTGAGCCGGGCTACCGTACGGTCTTTCCCTAAGGCCATCATGACCGCGAACAGGCTGGGCGCGACGCCCTGCCCGGTCAGCACTACGCGGGCGCCATTGATCAGCGCGCCTGCCTTCAGCTCTTTTTCGGCGGCGAAGTCGCGTAGCAGCTTTTCGGTTTCGGTTTCGGTGAAGGTGTCCTGGGAAGCGGCATAGCGCTCGCCCAACTCGACCAGCAGCTGCCGCACTCTTTCATCCTGTAGGAATTTTTGCACGGCGGCGGGATCGGGTTGAAAGGTGTCGGTGAAGAAGGCACGGAACGACGTGGCGAAATCCTTGAGGCTGCGGGCGCGCGGCTTGAGCAGATTGATCGTGGCAAGCACCCAGTCACGATCGGTGTGGCCGGGCTCGAGACCTGTTTTGTTCCATTCTTCCTGGATGAGCGGCAGCAATTTTTCTGCCGGATAGGTTCGGATGTATTCGGTGTTGAACCAGTCCAGCTTGGCGCGATCGAAGACGGCATTGGAGTGCGCTATGCCGTCCAGATCGAACAGATGGACCAGTTCCTGGTCGCCCAGAATTTCGCGGGCCGGCGCCTCCAACCCGGCTTGCGGCGGAGTCCATCCGAGCAGGGCCAAAAAATTGCGGAAGGCTTCCGGCACGATACCCTGGTCGCGGTAGGCGATCACGCTGGTGGCGCCGTGGCGTTTGCTGAGGCGTGTCTTGTCCGGGCCGAGGATCAGGGGCACATGTGCAAACACCGGCAATCGGGCGCCCAGTGCCTGATAGAGCAGCACCTGCTTGGGCGTGTTTGAAATATGATCGGCGCCGCGGATGATGTGGGTGATCCGCATATCCACGTCGTCGGTGACCACGCTCAAGTGGTAAGTGGGACCGCCGTCGGAGCGCAGCAGAACGAAGTCTTCCAGCTCGGAGTTGGCAAACTCTACCCGCCCGAAAACAGCGTCGTCGAAAAACGTGCTGCCCGACTCGGGCACGGCAAAACGGACCGCCGCGGCCTTTCCCGCGGCCCTGCGGCGGGCGCCTTCTTCGCGAGAAATTTTGCGGCAGGTTCCTTCGTAGCGAGGCGGCCGGCCTGCGGCGTTTGCGGCCGCGCGGCGCTGCTCCAATTCTTCCTTGCTGCAAAAACAATAGTAGGCATGTCCGGAAGTTACGAGTTTCGCCGCGTTCTCCCGGTACAGGTCGGTGCGCTGAGTCTGATAGTAGGGGCCTTCATCCCAGTCAAGGCCGAGCCAGCGCATGCCTTGCAGAATGCCCTCGACCATTTCCGTCGTAGAGCGCTCGAGATCGGTGTCTTCAATGCGCAAGATCAGCGCCCCGCCATAGTGCCGGGCGAACAGCCAATTGAACAGCGCCGTGCGGGCCCCCCCCACATGCAAGTAACCCGTAGGCGAGGGTGCGAAGCGGACGCGCGGGAGCGAACTGGGAGAGGAGGACATTACCAAAGGACGTGTCCCGATGGTAAGGGCTGAGGAAATATAGCGTCAAGCGGTCGCCTGGCCTGAATTCGACGCAAGTAGCTCATGCAGCGGGGGAAACAGCAATGCTGAGCGGGTCTTTGTTAGCCTAGAGAAGACTATTGTCTTGCCTGCACCGGTATGAAACCATTGTTAGGAGAAACGGTCATTCCTCTGGCTGAGGTAGCTGTTTTCGCGCCATGAACAGCGTCACGATCAGTATGGTTGTGGTACCCGCCTTGGTTGCCACGCTGCTCTTCCTGGTCTTCACTCACCTGTATGAGCAGACCCGGCAGGACTACTTTCGCGCCTGGCAACTGGGCTGGGGAGCCTACTCGCTCCACTATGTCCTAGATGCCTGGGGCGTATTCCGCAATCCTTCGGCCCTGGTCTCGCTGCTGGCTTCGCTGCTATTGGCGGCCATGGCGCTTTGCATTTTCGTTTCGACCCGGCTGATGCGCGAAAGATTCCGCCCGCGCTGGTACGACGCGGCGGTGGGCGGGGCGGGAGCCGGGCTAAGCTTGTGGAATCTGAAGCAGCACATGGTGGGCGGAGTGTTTCACCCGGAACTTCGCTCGCCGCCGCACTTCCGCCTGGAAGTAGGCGTGGCCCTGGTGCTGCTCTATTGTTCCTTTTACTTTTACCGTTACGCCCACCGAAAAAACTCGCTCGCCTTCACCCTGCTGGCGATGTCGCTGGCGCTCTGGTCGGTGCTGGTGCTGTTCGGGCAATTTAGCAATTCTTACGTACAGCTATTCGATCTGTTGGGTCCGATTCCGCAATTGTCGCTGGGCATTGCGATGGTGATGGTGCTGGCGGAAAACGAGCGCAATGCGGTGCAGGAGAACGCTCTGGCCTTCTCCACCCTGGGCGTCGATCCGACGCGGCTGCTCTCGGCCGATGATCTGGTTCCCAGCATGCAGGCCATTCTGGACCGCCTCGTGGCTCCTCTGCCGGCAGGCGGAGCGGTCATCTGCTTTACCGAGCGCTGGCGCGCCGTCCTGCCTTCGGTGCAGCGCGGGTTTTCGGCAGATTTCATCGGCAAGCTGGAAAAAAGCGGAGCCGGAGAATACGTCTGCGAACTGGCCTACCGGCGCGGGGGGTTCGTGACCTTTCGCAATGTGCCGGAAATGTCTGAGCCTCTGCCGGTGTTTCCTGGAGGCCGCTTCACCCAGTTTCGCCAGGTGCTGACCGAAGAACGCGTCTATAACGTGACTGCGGTGAGCTTGCAGACCCGGGAGCATAATTTCGGGGTGATCCTGTTCCCGCACACCGCGCGCCGGATGTTCGGTTCCTCGAATCTGCGGCTGCTCATCGGGCTGGCGCTGCAGATCGGCCTAACCCTTGAAAACTACGTGGTCATGCACGAGGCGCAACGGCGAACCAAAGAGTTCGCGCTGCTGACCGAGATCGGGCAGGCCATCAGTTCGCGGCTGGACCAGGACGAGATCCTGCATACCGTAAAAAAAGAACTGGGTCAGATCTTCGATACCAGCGACTTCTACATCGCGTTTCAGGAAGGGGACGAGGTCCGTTTCGAACTGGAAGTAGAAAACGGTGAGACCTTGGCCAAACGTTCGCGCAAAGTGGCCAACGGCCTGACCGAGTACATGATTCGCAGCGGGCAACCCTTGTTGATCCGGGCTGAACTGGAAAAGACCCGCGAGCGGCTGGGGGTTACATTTCTGCCGCCGCGGCCCGCCAAATGCTTTTGCGGGGCGCCGATCCTGCTTGGGGGCAGGCCGGCTGGGGTCATGGCGGCGATGAACACGGAGCGCGAGTATGTATTTGAGGAGCGCGATCTGGAGGTGATGCAGACCGCTGCCGGACAGGTATCCGTCGCGGTGGAGAATGCCCGGCTGTTTGCCGAGGAGCAGCGGCGCGCCCGCCAGTTTGCCTTCCTGAACAATATTTCGAAGACCGCGATCTCCAGCGAGGATTCCGAGCAGATGCTGGCAGACATCGTCGGCCACATCCAGAAAAATTTCAGCTTCGACCATATCGGCATCGGCATTCTGGACTACGTGACCAAGGAAATCGAGATCAAGGCCGAGGCCGGCATCACCGCGCAGGCCCTGGGCAAACGTATCCCGCTGGGAGCGGGAATTCTGGGCCGGGTAGCGCGGACCGGGGAGTCAGCGCTGGTGCAGACCACCGGCGACGGACAACTGCAGGGCGTGCTGCCGGGGGCGCGGTCCGTTCTTTGCATCCCCATCGCCTATGGCGAAAGCTTGCTGGGCGTGCTCAACGTGGAGAGCCAAAAAGAGGACGCCTTCATGCCGCAGGACCGGCTGATCATGAATACCCTCGCCGATCTGCTGGCCACGGCCTTGCACAATGCGTTTGTGTTCCAGAAACTGCAGCAGCAATCCATTACGGATGGGCTCACCGGCATCAAGACGCGGCGATTTTTCTTCGAAGCGTTGAGCTCGGAGTTGAAGCGGGCGTCGCGCTCCGGCCGTCCCATTTCAGTGGTGTTGATGGATCTGGACAAATTCAAGGGAGTGAACGACACCAAGGGCCATCTGGAGGGGGATCTGGTGCTGGCCCGAGTGGGACGACTGCTGGAACAGAAGTGCAGGCAGTCGAACGTGGTGGCGCGTTACGGGGGCGACGAATTCATCATCCTCATGCCGGAGACCGGAGTGGAGCAGGCGCTCATCCTCGCCGAACGTTTGCGGTTGTGGATCGCGCAGGACCCGGCGCTCAGCGAGCACCATATTACCGGCAGCTTCGGGGTAGGAAGCTTTCCCGTGCACGGGTTCTCCATGGAAGACATCGTCCGGGTCGCCGACGCGGGCATGTACGTCTCCAAGCATGCGGGCGGCGACCGGGTATCCACCGCAGAAGAGTTTTCGGAAGGAGAACCTGCGGCGGTGCGCCGGCGGCTAATCTCGGGTTACATCGAGGGATTCCTGCAACGCGAACACACCGGCCCCGAGCACCTGGACGAACTGATTTCGACTTTGAAGAAGATGGTGGGTGACGGGGACCGCACCGCCCTGGAGCTTCGGGAAGCGGTTGAGACCCTGACCGGGGCCGCGGAGTCGCGCGAACAGAACAGTTCCGGGCACGGTGAAATGGTGGCTCGTTACAGCGAAATCATCGCCAGTGCACTGGGGCTGCCTCCGGAAGAAGTTGGCGATCTGTCGTTCGCCGCCCGGGTGCATGACGTGGGCAAGATCTTTGTTCCGGAGCGCATCCTGAACAAACCCGGCCCCCTAACCGAAGAAGAGCACTATCAGCTGAAGTCCCACGCCCGCATAGGAGGGGAGATCGTGGCCACCTTGCCCGACTCCAAGAAACTGCAGGAGGCGGTCCACCACCACCACGAGTCATTCGATGGCGGGGGCTATCCCGACCGTCTGCGGGGCGAGCAGATCCCGCGCTGGGCACGCATCCTGGCCATCACCGACGCTTACGTGAACATGACCACCGAGCGTTCATTCGCCGCCGCCAAAACCAGCGAGCAGGCCCTGACGGAGCTGGAAAAAATGAGCGGCACGCGCTACGACGGAATGCTGGTGCGCATTCTGCTGCGGGCGCTCAAAGCAGAGAGAGCGTCGAGCTGGTGAGGCTGATCTGCACCCCGGACTAGCCTGAGGAGGCTTGCGCCGGTGGGACGACACCCAAGCCCACATCGGCCCCGGCCCACTTGCCAATTCCCATCTTAAACTTCAAACTATCTCTGCATGCCTATCCCCCTATCTCTCTCTGACAAGGTTGCTCTCATCACTGGCGGTTCGCGTGGCATTGGTGCGGCTACGGTTCGACTGTTTGTCGCTGCGGGAGCGCGCGTGCTGTTCAGCTATGAAAAATCCCAGGCTCCGGCCGAGCAGCTAGTCAAGCAACTGGGACAGCAAAACTGTGCCGCCGTGGCCTGCAATCTCTCAGGCACCCAGACCGCGCAGGAATTGGTGGCAGCCGCGGTAAAGCGGTTCGGACGGCTGGACATCCTGGTGGCGAATCACGGAATTTGGCCACCCCAGGACGCGCCCATCGAAGACCTGTCGGACGCGCAGTGGCGCAGCACCATGGCCACTAATCTTGACAGTGTCTTCGCCCTGGTCAAGCACTCCGTGGGGCAAATGAAGAAGCAGGGGAAATCGGGCGGGGCGGCGGGGCACATCGTGCTGGTCAGCTCGACCGCCGGGCAACGCGGAGAAGCGTTTCACTGCGACTACGCCGCGACCAAGGGAGCCCTCATCAGCATGGTCAAAGGGTTGTCCACGGAACTGGCGCGAGAGGCGATTTACGTCAACTCGGTGGCGCCGGGCTGGGTGGATACGGATATGTCGAAGTCGGCTCTGAATGATGCCGCGACCCGCGAACGGATCTTCGCCGCCATCCCCCTGGGCCGGGTGGCTACGGCTGAGGAAATTGCCGGGCCCATACTTTTTCTATGCTCGGAATATTGCGGGTTCGTCACCGGCGAGGTGTTCAACGTAAACGGCGGCGCCGTGCTGGTAGGTTAGCCGGCCGCCAGGGGACGAACTGTGTCGGGCGGGATGCGCCCGGCGGGAGCGAGGTGTTTTTGCTCCGCTCAGGTTCACCCCGGCCCAAGCTTGCCTGCATCTAACTTGATTGCCATGAAGCCTTTTCTTTCGATTCTGATCCTGGCCACATTCGCCCTGGGCCAGAGCGAGATTGCGCCACCCGCCCCGTCCGTTCCCGTGGACCAGGAAAATGCGCGCAAAGCCAAGGCGGTGCTGGACCAGACCATCCAGGCTCTGGGCGGATCCGCCTATCTCAATCTTCAGGAGATCAGCCAGGAAGGCCGCACCTACAGCTTCTACCACGGCCGGCCCAACAGCCTGGGTATCGTGTTCTGGCGTTTTTACAGGTTTCCGGACAAGGACCGGATTGAGGTCACAAAAAAGCGCGATGTGATCTATGTCTACAACGGGGATAAAGGATACGAAATCACGTACAAGGGCGCGCATGCGGCCGATCCCAAGGAATTGACTGACTACTTGCGGCGGCGCCGTTACGCCCTCGACTGGGTGCTGCGCAAATGGCTGCTGGAGCCGGGCGTTGCCTTGTTTTACGAGGGCCAAACCGTAGCCGACGGAAAAACCGTCGAACAGGTCACGGTCATGAATGCGCACAACGAGGGTGTGACTTTGTATCTGGATGTCAACGATCACTTGCCCATCAAGAAGACTTTCACCTGGCGGGATCCGACCGACAAGCAACGCAACGTGGAGGACGAAGTCTACGACAATTACCGGATGGTGCAAGGCATACCGACTCCCTATACCGTCACCCGGTTCTACAACGGCGACATGTCCGGACAGCGCTTCATGACGTCGGTCAGCTACAACCAGGCAATCAGCGACTCGCAGTTTGAAGCCGGGGCTGGAGCTGAGCAAAAGAAGCCCTGAAGCCTCGCGCCGGGGCCCGAATCTGGGCCCTGGCT
>Ga0193732_1000262_pt1 | contig 10133 bp, 6 predicted proteins | sample U1s1metaG_FD_145077 | JGI IMG/M metagenome (GOLD analysis project Ga0193732, IMG submission 145077) | Soil microbial communities from a riparian zone of the East river system, Colorado, United States - U1s1 | ecosystem: Environmental > Terrestrial > Soil > Riparian zone | place: USA: East River...
CAATGCGTAGCCATTCCAAGAGGTCGACGCCCATGATGACCAGAACCCCAGCGATCCCGCCGAGCATGACCGCACCCGTCGGACTTACCCAATAGCAGGGGCAAGTAACAGCAACCAGCCCAGCCAGAAATCCGTTCGTTGTGTAGCTGGCATCCCATTTCTTAAATTTCATGTAACCATAGAAGATAGAGGTGAGACCGGCTGCGCAGGCAGCCAAGGTCGTATTTGTGGCCACGCGACCGATACCCACAAAGTCCATCGCCGAGAGAGTGCTACCCGGGTTGAACCCATACCAGCCGAACCAAAGAATAAGGCCGCCGCTGACGGCGATTGTCAGATCATGAGGCAGCATAGGCGCGCCACCATCGCGCTTGAACTTTCTTCCTAGCCGTGGCCCAAGAACGATGGCACCGGCTAACGCGATGAATCCGCCAATGGTATGGACCACAGTCGAGCCCGCAAAATCATGGAAGCCCATGCCCAGCGATGGGAAGAAGTGGCCGTCACTGCCCATCAAGGCCAGCCAGCCATCCGGTCCCCAAGCCCAGTGCCCGATGATCGGGTAAATGAAACCCGTGACGCAGAAGCTGTAAAGAAGGTCGCCGACGAACCCAGTGCGACCGATCATTGCGCCCGAGGTGATGGTTGAGCAGGTATCCGCGAAGGCAAACTGAAAAATCCAGACCGCCAAAAACGCAACGCCGGTTGTCTCATACGTCGCGGGCGCACCTTGCAGGAAGAACCAGTGATAGCCGATCAAGCCATTGCCGTGGGAAAACATGAAGGCAAAACCAATGGCATAGAAGAGAATCCCGCAAAGACAGGTGTCCACTACGCATTCCACGAGCACATTGACGGTTTCACGCGAGCGACAGAAACCGGCTTCCAGCATAGTGAAGCCGACCTGCATCCCGAAGACGAGGAATGCTGCAATCAGCGTCCAAGCCGTGTTTACCGGGTTAACGACGTCGGCAGCTTTGACCTCGGCATCAGCCGCAAGGACATGACTGAAGAAGACGCCTGAGACAACAGTGATGATCAGCAGAACCAGACCAACGCCAACAGCTTTGCCGGTAAGCAAGAGCCTGCCGTACCGGCGCCACTCCGGGTCCCGCAATCGAACCGCAAGCCTCGAACACTTCTGGGCCAGAGACAACTTCGGGCCCCTCCTTGAGTCAACATTCATAGCATCGCTCCGTTAGGTGATTTGTTAGAAGCTCCAGCTGTGCACATAAAGTGGCTACCTGCGTGCTGCAATCGATTCTTGGCGCGGGCGCGGCTTGGGTGCTGGTACTAGGGGTGGTTTGAGTGGAACCCAAGCCGCTAGCCCACATAACAGCAGCATCACTGCCGCTGGATAAAAATCGCTTTTCATCTCTCCAGCAGACGACTTCGGTCATCGGGTAAAGAAGTTTGTATTTCAAGTCGACCTCCTTGTCCTATTTCGCGTCCGCGCTGCTAAACGCATACACCATGCCGACGGTTACGGTGTTCTGCGCATCCTTTAACAGCCCTGTCCCGTATGGGAAAACCGGTTGGTCCGACATGTCGCGACGGAACTCCAGCCGGGTCATGATTTTGCTGGCCAACATGCGCTGCAGCGTGAAGGTGAACTCCTTCAGTTTCTGCGGCGTTCCACTCTGCGTGCCCCCGTTGTCACTGAAGTATTCGCCCCGCACAGCCGCCGCCCATCTGTCGTTCGGGGTGTACTTCGCATACCCGGCGATGCCGCTCCAATGCGCGGAGACTCCACCGGGATGGTCCTGACCGAAGTCATAGTTCGCCATCAGGGAGAGCTTGCTGTTCGGCGAGTAGGTGGCCACGCTGTCAAACAAGTGCCTGAAATCTCCGTTGTTGTCATTTTGTTCCGGGCCCACCAAATAGTTTTGGATGAAGCTGAACTTGCTGTTCGGAGTCCAGGCAGCGCTGAAGCCAGTGGTCTTGCCGGTGTTGTTGTCGATGCTGTTATTCCAGCCGTTCACCAGGTATCCGGTGAGGGCAAATTTCGGATTGAACGCGTATTTCGCGCTGGCGCCGAAATGAAAGTAAGGAATAGCCAAGGCGAAGAGCATGCCGCGCGAGTAATTCCAGTTGTCCTTGGTCTCGATCACTTCCGCGCCGGCTGGTGTCACGAACTTTCCAACGTTTATCTGCAGACCCTTGCCCACGGGCGCAAGGTATTCCAAGTATCCTTCCTTGAGATATTGATCAAAGTTCGACTCGGTTGCGAACTGGCCGGGCTCGGTCGAGTTAACGATGTTCATCGCCTGCCCGAAGCCCAGCGCAATGTGATAGCCAACCCGGCTCGCGGTGGCGTCCGGTGCCTTGTCAGCCACCAGCTCGATCATATTCAAGCCAAACTGTCCCGAGTTAATATCGAAGTTGCGAAATGCCGTGGTGCGACCTGCAGGCTGATTTGAGTTATAGCCGTAGTAGACATCCACAAAACCACTGAGCGTGGTGGGCCCCAGCAATCCTGCCAGGGTCGGGCCCGCAGGAGCCGGCGCAGCTGCCGGTGTCGCCACCGCAGCAGCAGCAGGTGCGGGGGCGGCGGCAGCTTTCTGCGCCTCCAGCTGGCTCTTCAGGTCTGCCAATTGCTTTTCCAGGGAATCAATACGGCCCGCCAAGTCCGGCGAAGACTGCGGCGCCGGGTCGGCCTGGCCGAAGACCTGGCTCACCGAGCCAGAAATAATTCCAAGGCTCATCGCACAAATCACAACCCTCCGTCGGAAGGCTCTCTTCATCTAGACTGCTCTCTTTCTCCCCTAGGCCATGTTCTGGGTGGACCGCAATCACAGCCTCGTACTCAGCGTGCGAACAGTAGCGCCCAGCGCCTGTGCGAGTCCAATGCATAATTCTTTTCGCGCCTATCACAAATACTTTTGAAAACTTAAATTTATGGGAAAGATAAGAGAAATCTATTGCGTCGCGGCGGCAGCGGCGGCGTGCGGCAAAGCCTGCCATCGGCCCGTGCTTCACCCAAGCCCTTCGGCCTTCCAGACCCTCCAGGTTTGCGTTTCGCGAGTTATCTTGGTACATTGGTACCACCATGACAGAGAGCCGCCGGCTCGTGGTTGAGCGCGTGCAGACCGGCGTACGGATGGAAAAGCGCCTGCTCAAGGTGCTCAAGGGGTTTGCCGCGTACCACGATCTGACCCTGGGTGACCTGCTGGAAGGGATCGTTCTGCACGCTTTTGACGGCAAGACCCCTTTTAGTCAGGGATCTCTCCATCAGATCAAAGAGCTCAAGCGATTCTATGGCTTGGAGTTGGACTCGAGTGCCAGCCATCGCTTACGGGAACCCAGGCACGCTGAATCGTCCCAGAAGAAGGACTCCTCCAAGGCACGGCGTTCGTGAGCACGCCTGCCGCGGCGCGCCTGAGAAATCCATGATCAAACACGACATGATTAAACACGAGATGACCGATCAGGAACTGATGGAACAATTCGAGCGAGCCACGCTCCCGATCGAGTGTTTTCGTCACTCCGAACACGTCCGGGTCGCATTCCTCTATCTCCGTAAGTATCCCGTGCTGGAGGCGCTGCCCGTGTTTTCGTCAGCCTTGCAGAGATTCGCAGCCGCTCACGGGAAATCGACGCTTTACCACGAAACCATCACTTGGGCTTATATTTTCCTGATTCAGGAGCGCATGGCGCGAACCGGAAGAACACAGACCTGGGAAGAGTTCGCCCGAGACAACGCCGACCTGCTGAAGTGGAAAGATGGCGTCTTAACTCGATTCTATCGAGAGGAGACTCTCCGGTCAGATCTGGCAAGAGAAATCTTTGTTTTCCCGGACCGATTCGAGCAAAGCAAACCCTAGAGGCCAAGCCGCCTTTTTTCTTTCTTCTTCCCCTCGGGCTCGCCTTACGGCGCTTCCCATTTACCCGACTCCGCTGAGCGGAAAATAGCTTCGATCACCGCCATGTTCTTCAGGGCATCCGCGAGTGAGACCGGGACTTGCCAGCCTTCCCGCACAGCCTTGGAGAATACGTCACCCTGAATCGTGTACTGGTCACAGGTGGGGAAGCTTTCGGTGGTAATGCCGCTGCCGAACAGTTCGCCTCCATCGTCGATGAAGATCCGGCATGGCCGGTCTTTGGGAGCGTTGAACGGAATCTCGATCTCGATGCGGCCCCGGGTCCCCAAAAAGTGCATCCGCTGGTAAGGCACAAGCTGGGTGCTGCAAGTAAAAGTGGAACGCCCCGAGGGAAAATCAAGCACGGCAGAGGTCAGCCGGTCCACCTTCATCACCGGATCTTTCTCGATCAGGCCGAGAACCCGGGAAGGCTCTTCGCCGAACATGAACCGCGAGGTTGTGATGGGGTAGCATCCCACGTCCATCAGCGCGCCTCCCCCACATTCAGGAATGTTGCGGATATTCGCCGGGTCGACGTTGAAGTAGCTAAAGAAACCCACGATCGAACGAAGCGGGCCAATCCGACCCGATTCGACCAGTTCACGGGCGCGCAACCACTGCGGGTGGGTGCGCACCATGAAAGCCTCGCCCATCTTCACTCCGGTGCGATCCTGCACCGCCAAAAGGGTTCTGCCTTCCGCCACCGTCAGGCTCAGCGGCTTCTCGCATAAGACATGCTTGCCGGCCTCGGCGGCTTTGATCGACCATGGGACGTGCAGCTGGTTGGGGAGTGGATTGTAAATCGCTTCAATTTGCGGGTCGGCAAGGAGCTCTTCGTAGGAACCATAGGCCTTGGCGATGCCCAGGGCCTGCGCTACGGCCTCGGCCTTGTGGAGGCTGCGCGAGGCGATCGCAGTCACCTCGCTCCAATCGCCTTTCTGCATCGCCGGGATGACTTTCTTAACCCCGATGGCGGCCGTGCTCAGAATTCCCCAGCGAACTTTGTTGGACATGCCCGACATAATAACCGCAACTCTGCGCCCGGGTAAAACCCGGCCCGACCTTACGGGCCGTGGTTGACAAGAATTGTCGTCTGGTTTGCTGCGAAGTGTCAGTCGCCTGCGAAATCGGCCCGGCCGCGCCAGGCATATCTTTCTAAATACCTGATTCTGCAACGAACAGAGTTCTTTCCTGCCACGAGTCAATGGCCCCTCAAATGCGTCTACCGGCAAGCGGGTGATGGCGCCGGGGGCGGGGGAAACGGTTGAGACCAAGCATCGGACAGCGTCGACACAAACGCATCAAAGTGGTACTACCGGTGCGAATATCCGGCAAGGACGCCGCCAACAATCCGGTCAACGAACTGGTCCACACCCTGGACATCACTCCCAATGGCGCTCGCCTGGGCGCGATTCACCATGTATTGCAAACCGGCGACAAACTCATCCTGCAATATCGCCAACGCCGGATTAAGTTCCGGGTGGTTTGGGTTAAATCTCTCGAAGGAACCAGCGAGTATCAGGTGGGACTGGAAGGGCTTGCTTCCGGTGACAACTGGGGTCTTGAACTCCCAGAAGGCGATCAGGTGGACGAGTACCAGGCTTCGGCCAGTTCTTAGCTGCCCGGGCCTCCCTTGTCGCCCATCCAGTTTTTTAAACCTAGCTGAGTCGGCAAAAGGGGCGTTCAGGCCGCGGTGCCGTCGAATTCACGTCGCACGCTAGCCGCCGGTTTTTCGTGCAACAGGAGTTCTGTCGCCTGGACCCGCCGGTCGTTATGAAACCACCGCTGCACCACTCCACCGTGCAAGAAGTTCGCCATGGCCAGCAAACTCATACCCTGATGGTGGACCATCCAGCAGCGCACCAGTTCATGACGGTGGCGCCAGGAATGGCGGCCGGAAGAAGAATAGTCGGCCGACTCGTAGAATCCGTAAGCGCCCACCCAGCCATCGGCGGCCATGCGGCGGAGGTTGCGCATCGCGCCTCCAGCATCCACATGAAGGGCCAGGAAAGTGGAATACGGCGCAATGACCAGCGCCTCCGGCTCGCTGTTGCGCAGTGAAATCTTAGGAAGGCCGAAGGCCTGATACTGGTAGTTCCCTGCCTCATCTCTCTTGGCATAGGCCGATTCAGAAATCCCCCACGGAACGCCCTTTTCCGCTGCATAGATCTGCTGCAGACGTACCGCCGAAGTGCGCGAATTATCCAGCAGTGTATTCGGATAGGTTCGCATCCAGAGCACCGGCATTAGGTATTCGAACATGGTTCCGGTCCAGGAAAGCAGAACCGGGAGTCCGTGCTCGCGGGTGTGCGACCTTCCCAGCAGAAACCAAACGTCCTGCGGTATATCTTCCTTGGCGATCGCGGCAAACACTGCGATGCGGGCCTCCGAGGCCAGCAAGTCGTAGCACGCGGACGGGAGCTTCCCCGTCTCGGTATCAAAGCCCAGCGACAGCAACTTGCGCCGGGGATCCAAAAGGAACCGGAAATCCATGTTGTCGGCGAGCTTGCCCGCCGCGACGCCGACTTGGGTCAGATCGCGGATCAACTCCAGCGCCCGCGAACGTGCTTCGGGCAACATGCCCTGCAGCCTTTGATACAGTGCCTTGCGGTCTCCCGAACCGTTGGCGTGGTCCCGAGCAAACTGCAGGCTGCTACTCAGCGCGTCCACGATGTCCGGAAGTCTTTCGATGGTCAGACTTTGCGAATCGAATTTGAAGTTCAGAGTGGAGTCATTGCGGAGCGGGACAAACTCCGGCAGCATCCACGGAACATACACCTGCACGGCTTTCCTGAGATTTCTGAGGCGGGACAGAGATTCGGCCGCGAACCAGCGAACTTCCGCCTCATGCTTCGGATCCACGTCCGCGGAGTCGATCTCCAGCAGTCCCTCTTCCGAAGGCGCCAGCAAGCGTGGCAGCCAGCTCTTTTTCTTCATCTGGCTCTGAAATATCCGAAAACGCTTTTGCGGGAAGGCGTCCCGGTCCGCAAGAATGCGGAGATGATCGGCCAGCCCTTCCGCCAGCTGTCGCTCGAGCAGTGGACGACGCAAGAGATCCAGACAGCCCTGCCGTAAGGTCCACAGTGATGCCACCAGGTTGCCGCTGTCCACGGAAGAAACAAATCGGGGCTGAAGCGGCTGGAGGGTGCGCGTGTCATACCAGTTGAGCAAGTGTCCGTGAGACCGCGGGAGCTTGGCCACGGTCGCCAAGGTCCGGAGAGTCTGTTCGGCGAATTCAGGAACGGTCAGAAATCCGAACTCGCAGGCCACCTGGCGGGCGTTGAGAAGAAATCCCAGATTGGTGGGTGAAATGCGGGCCGCAATCGCGGCGGGCTCTTGCTGCACATTGTCCGGGATCAGCCAGTTGTGTTCCGCGGTACTGAACTCGGCGAAATAGCGCCAGGTGCGCAACGCCGCGCCGCTCAAAAACAGCTCGTCCTTGTCGGAGGTGTCGTTGTGAGTAGCCCGAGAGGGCAGGTTCAACCACATCGAAATCCATTTGCTGCAACCCCAGAGCAGCAAAATCGGCAGGGCGGCGTAAAAAGCACGGCCCCGGGCGAAGAACACCAACACTCCCAATCCGATCGCCAGCGCCGGTATCCACTCAAGATAAATATCTACCGGAGTCCGCTTTCGCGCGCTCAATTCGGTCTCCGCTGCGGTCTCCCATTCCAGCAGCCGCCGGCGCGTCACTATCCGCCGAACCAGGGTGCGCACCACGGCATCGAGCGAAAGCAACATCTGGTGCGGCAGGAAACACAGGGTAAAGAATATGCCGGCGTTCGCCGTAATCAGCGCGGACCGGGCATCTTTGACCACTTCCGGCTTACGCTCCACCGCGGCTTTGATCAGGTTGAAGGCAAACTGGAACCAGGCCGGCACAAACAGAATTGCGATCGTGGCCAAAGTCCAGTACAGCGGATTTCCCGGCAACACCAGCCAGCCGAACACCAGCAGCAGAAAAGTTGCCGGCTCCACCAGGCTGCGACGCAGGTTATCCAGAATCTTCCACTGCGACACCAGTGAGATCGGATTCGGAACTTTTCGCCCCGATTCGTCCGGCACCCGAGATAAAAGCCATCCCGTGATCTGCCAGTCGCCCCGCAGCCAGCGATGTTTGCGGCGATTGTAGGCGCTGTAATGCGACGGGTAGTCTTCGATGATCTCGATGTCGGTGACCAGGCCCGCGCGCGCGTAGGCGCCTTCGATCAGATCATGACTGAGCAACGCGTTGCGCGGAAAGCGGCGATCCAGCACCCGGTGCACCGTATCCGCTTCGTAAATACCCTTCCCGGCAAAAATGCCCTCTCCGTAGAGATCCTGGTACACGTCCGAAATGGCGCGCGTATAAATATCAAAACCGGTTTCACCAGAATAAAGGCTGGCCAGTCGGGAACGGGATGCGCTCTGCACACTGACGCCCACCCGCGGCTGCAGGATGCCATACCCTGCAACCACTATATTTTTCTCCGGATCGGGATCAATGATTGCCTGGTTCAAAGGGTGGGCCATCGCCCCAATCATGCGATCGGCCGATCCGCGCGGCAATTCCGTATCTGCATCCAGAGTGATCACGAAACGGATCCGGGGCAGGATCGAAAGATCTCCCACCTTCACCGGGAAACTATCGTGCTCATTCCGCAGCAGCTTGTTCAAATCCATCAGCTTGCCACGTTTCCGCTCCCATCCCATCCACACCCTCTCGTGCGGGTTGTAAACCCGGTGGCGATGGAAGAGCAGGAATGATCCGTCCGCCTGCCCGGCGTACTTCTCATTGAGTTCGCGTATCAACTGCTCACAGTAGTCGATCAGCGGGTCGTCCTCACTGGAGGGTTCGCGGGAATCGGGCAGATCGGTGAGCAGCGCGAAATAAATATTGGGATCGTGGTTGCCGAGAAATCTGACTTCCAAATCATCCACCAGCCGGCTCACTTGCTCCCGGTTGAACAGCAGGCTGGGAATAGCGACCAGGGTGGTACAGGTGGAGGGAACTCCTTCCGAAAAATCAAGCTTGGGAAGAATCTGCGGTTCCAGCAGGGACGTAACCAGGTAGTTCACCAATTGGATCGCGCCCTGCGAACAGGGCAAAAGCAACATCAGCATGGAGAAGAAAATGAGCTCAGGAGAGGTATAGGTGTTGGTCAGAAGCAGCACGATCGCCGACATGATGGCGAGGGTGAGTACTTCGGTCCCGGGAAGATAAAACTCGTTGGGATGCCGCCGCAGGAAAGACGCAATCTGCCGCCCCAGCGGAGGCCGAAAGCCCACGTTCTCTTCGAGAGCAGGCAGCCCCTCCCCCACCAGATAGTAGCCCACGTGTCCATGCCGCGCCTGCAGACGCGGGTTGCTGTACTGCCCTGATTGTGCTGCCCGCGCCAGCGCCAGGGCTGTGGCGGCGACGTCGATCTCGGTCAGATCAGAGTACTCGGCGATCTTTGCCAGCTCCGTCCGGTACAGGTCGCGACTCTCAAAATCCATTCGAGGATAGGCGCCGGCGGGATCCTCGCGTAGAACCCGATCGAAAGGGATGAGTGGCTCAAGGACATCCTTCCACCCGGTCTGGCCAATCTCCCGCAGACTGCGTACACACACTCCGACTCCGTACGAGCCCTCAGGATCCCCCGTGACTTTCGATCCCCGGGCAGCAATCTCTTCGAGCAGCACCAGTTTCAGCGCCGGGACCAGGGCCCACAGCTCGTGCAGCTTCAAGGCCGTGTTCTGCTGAAAGGCCTGCACAAACCCGTGCAGCGATCTTTCGCTGAACTCGTAACCGGTGGTCGCCAGAAATCCCGCAGCCAGGGCCAGTACCCGCGGGGTCACCGCGCCGTCGGGAGTTCGGACATGAGGAAGTTTCCGCACCAGCTTGAAGCCTTCCTTGGTGCCTCGCAGGTCGGAATGCACCAGGCGGAGGTTGTCGTATAGCCAGCGAAAGTCGTCTCCGGTGGGCTTTTTCGGCAAGGGAGCGCGAAAGGTCGCAAACATCGGCTGGAGAGCCTGGCATAGAGCACGGTGACGCTCGGAGAAGAAACGGGACGAGCGCGTCCCGGGCAGCCAGACCAGTCTGCGGCCGAGATCGGCGGCGGCCGCGCCCAGAGCGCCCAGGTCAGGCGCCGCTTCTGGCGGCAGCTCCGGCAGCCGCTCCGCGTCGGCGCTCAACATCTCGATATGGGTATCGGGTGGCATTAGGTGTAAACCGTTGCCGGCAAATACTTCTGTAAGTACCCGGACGAATGACTAACGATAACTGGCGGCTTGCATTTCGAACATTTCCTT
>Ga0193732_1000263_pt1 | contig 10130 bp, 8 predicted proteins | sample U1s1metaG_FD_145077 | JGI IMG/M metagenome (GOLD analysis project Ga0193732, IMG submission 145077) | Soil microbial communities from a riparian zone of the East river system, Colorado, United States - U1s1 | ecosystem: Environmental > Terrestrial > Soil > Riparian zone | place: USA: East River...
CGTGGGGCTGCGGCTGGCGCAGCTACAAACAACCTTTTCTCGATACTGGCAACGAGATGACTAACGGCATCGTGCTGAGCGTGCTGGCCGCTGTAGCTAAGCAGGAGCGCATCACGTTGTCTGAGCGCACCAAGGCGGGCCTGCAACGTGCGCGTCGGGCAGGTAAGCGTCTTGGACGTAGGGTTGTGCAAGTCGATGTGAAGGCCGCTCGTAAACTACAGGCCGACGGCTTAGGCTTGCGGGGCATCGCAAAGAAGATGGGAATCTCCATCAACACGATTCAAAGGGCACTCCGGGCAGTGTAGACACATTGCAGGAACGAATTAATTGCGTACGCAAGGCGGGACAAACAGTCTTAATAAGACGTAAATACCAGATTCCAATGACGCAAATGCTTTATAATCAGCAGGTCTTACTGCTGACTCGAATAGCGAATCGTGACTGATCATCAAATGGACGAAGACATTCGGCGAATGTAGGCGCACGATTAGCCAGTGGTTCGTCTACGGTGCTTTATGAAGTCTCTGCCAATCGCAGCTGGGATGATCTTGCTTTCATTGATTCCATTGTTCGTACGTGCACAGGAGATCGGGTATATCGATCTAACCGACAATGTTTTTCGAGAACGCTCCCGCCCAGCACAGCGAAACGGTGGGGGCTGTGGCAGCAGCCCTCACGCTCAACAATCTCAGTCCGAAGTGACCGTCACGGTTGTCTCACTCGACAAAATCCGATATCGGATTGGAGAAGAGGTGACCTTTGAGATCAAAGTCCTGAACAGTGGCAAAAAGACGATCATAGTGCCTTGGACGCCGCATTCGGGCGACTTAGAGCCTGCCGATGCGCACTCTTCTTACAGATATCGGGTGAGTACGATTTCGCTCGACTTCAAGGATCCTCAAAGTCGCGAATTCTCTATTTTTGAGAATCTGTATGGCTCTCCAAACGTTCCCGATAGTCTTCGAGAACTTTCGCCGGGGCAATGGTTCACGGTGAGGGGACGAAAAAGGCTTGTACTTTACGACCAAAACTTGGCAGAGAAAGAGTTTGGGAATTCTGAGCTCGTCGAGACAAAAGTCAGCGGCCTCTATCGGCAAGATAGAGGCGAGTATTACCCAAAGAATGGCGGTAGTGACGGTTGGTGGTGCATCCCATTGCCTTGCCAAAAAGCTAATCAGCTCGACGTCACACTAGCGAAACTTAGCTATTGACTGCATAGATCTTAACTTTTCTCCCCAGCTCTGCATCTTCGCCAACAGGTTCAGCAGCACCTTTAGCTGGCGGTCGCGCTCCTTCTGCTGGCGGGCGCGCGTGGCCCGCTGGGCCTGTTCTAATACATCGCGCGTCTTCACGGCTGGGTTTCTTCGATGTAAAGCTTCAGTCCTTCCGCTGTGACGCCGACCCACATCGTTCCAACGTCGTTCTATCTGCGTCCGAGAGATGTTCCAGTTCAAACGCCCAGAACTTCTCGTTCCCGGCCTCCGTCAGTTCGTATCGCTGCTCAGGATCTCCGGCGCTGTTGTACTTATAGCCAGCCTTCTTGATGAAGCCTTGCTGTTCCATAGCGACCAAATCATTGTTCAGTTGCTTAATTGTGATCATTTTTTCTGGGTCTGAACAAGAATCTGGAAAAATGCGCATACTACGCGGCTTTCTGAAGAACAAGGAATTGAATCTTGGTAGCCGCCAAGCGCTGCGCCTTCAGGAGCAGGTAGTTGATGTCGCGATAGCCACGGCCGCGCCGGAGCAGGGCTTTGATGTTGCCGTTGACCGCTTCGACCACTCCCAGCGGTACCTTCACCCGGCAGTAGTTCAGGATGCCCTGCAAGTGATCCAGTAACATGCGCGCCAGTTTCTCCATCGGCTTCAGCCGCTGCCAGCGCACTGATCGATCCAGCTCTGCAGATAACGCAACATGGCCCCGTCATAGGTGTAATTCCACAAGTGCGAGAGGCTCTCCTTGAGGAGATAAGCTTTGAGAATGCGCCGGTTCAGGGCAAACAGTTCGTTCAGTTGCTGTCGCTTCCCACGATTCAGGTTGAGCCAGCGGGTCAATAGCAGCCAGCGCTTCCCCCGTACCAGATCTCGCGCCGCACCTCCTTTGCGGAAGAACTCAGCTCGCCGCACTTCGTCCACCGCTTGGTTCGCATGCTGCAGAATGTGAAACTTGTCGTACACGATCCGGCACTCTGGCACCCACTGCTCCAGGCTTTGCCGGAACGGTTCCCCCATGTCCACACAAGCCGCTCGAATCACACTTCGTTGAAACGCACTCAGGTGCTTCTCGAAAAACTCGTCCAGCGTTTCTTTCTTACGCTCCCGTCCAAACCACAGCGGTTCTCCCGTCTCCAGGTTCGTCACTACCGTCAGAAACTTCTGGCTCTTCCCCAGATAGATCTCATCTACTCCCATCTGCCGCAAGGCGGGTCGGCGTCGCTCCTGGGCCCAGCGCTCGAGATACCGCAAATCGATCGCGCGCACCGTGCTCGCCGCCAGAGCAAACTGCCGGGCCACTCGTCGCACCGCCGCGCTCTGACAGGCTTGCCCCACCGCCTCCTCAAAGCGCTTGCTGAAGGGCGCCTTGTTGGGCAGCAGCGCTACTTTCTCGGCCTTGATCCCGCAGTCCGGACAGCGCACTCGATACAGCTCGATCACCACCGTCGTGCGATATTCTGACCACGGCAGATCGCGTACCTCGCGCTCGTAGACCTCGGCAATTTTGTTGATCTTCCGACCACAGCCGGAACACTCCAGTTTGCAGTTCCCGCCCTTGCGGCGCACCCACAGACGCAGAGTCTTGCCTGCTTCGTTGATCTCGCTGCGATAGACCCGGTACCCCGGCCATCCCAGTATCTTTGTCCATTCGCTCTCGCTCATCCTCCCGAGCGTACTGAAAAATTCCCCCCTCGAAAACCCCGGTAATCGAAGAGTTATTCAGATTCCTGCGCAGAGCCGAAAAATTGTCTAACCCAACAAGTCACTGAGGTAACGCTCGCCACGGTACGACGGAAGTCTGGCGTAGTGTCGATTTAGTTAGTGTCCACGCTCGATCCCATCTCGCACCGAACCCTGTGATTTCCGTAGTGTCCATTTAGTGTCCAGTCTGTATGGTTCGACGAAGACACCAGGGAACCGACGAGATTTTTGAGACTGCAACGAACCCACAACCCCGCAACGCTTTGCGACTAACTACCGTCACAGCTATAATTTACCGTCGGTGGCTTGGAAGAATTCGGCTTACAGGTCCGGCTGCCACAAGTTTTTGTCAGCTACTTGCAGACGCCGGATCGCGATTGTGACGCCGGTGTGACGCACTTGCATGGTCGGTAAGAAAGTCCAGACATCCGCCGTTGTACCTGGTCGGAAAGCTACACGTTTGGGACCGACAGGGAGTAATGGTTGCTGCGGTCTTGTGTTCTCTTGCAAGCGCAGAAACCCCCGCTTCCGGGCACGCGTCCGCCCTCCCTATGCTTCGCAACGCCGGAGTCACGCTAGACCTGCTGCGGCATAAATGCGCGGCGGTGCGGGAGCAGAGGAGGCAAAGACGTAACCGTGGCGAAGCTAAGCACAACTAAGTCGAAGGAATCAGAGAGCGGCAAATTGCGGATCGGCGACGATTGGAACGCTATCCGTATCATCGCTCTTTCGCAAAGCAATCCGCTCAAGGCCATTGCGGAGTTCGTCGAGAACTGCATCGATGCGCACGCCAAGACCATTGCCATCACGCGTGGCCGCGAGCACGGAGAGCACTATCTGATGGTGAAAGACGATGGTGACGGAGTCCCCCGCGATTCGCACGGGCTGCCTGACTTCAAGTACGTCGCGACTCATATCTGCGACTCGATCAAGCGACGCATGAAGGCAGACGGTTCTGGCGGCGGGTTGCAGGGGGAATTTGGCATCGGACTGTTGAGCTTTTGGACCGTGGGCGAGAGACTCACGATGACTTCTGGCAGTGCCGATCAACGCCTCTATCAGATGGCTATGAACAAAGGGGATCCGCGCTACACCGTGAACCTGCGACGGGTGCTCTTTGCCGATCCAGGTACCGAGCTCAAGATCAGCCCCTTGCTCGACGGCGTCCGTAGCCTGAGCGGTGAGAAGATCCAGTGGTATCTGGCCTCGGAGCTGCGCGACCGGATCCGTGCTACCCAGGTTCGTGTAACGGTGGTCGACAAGCTTGCGCGCAAGCAGTACCAGGTCGAGCCGCGGCAGTTCGAAGGGCGCTTACTCCACCAACTACCGGCAGTTCGATCCCCATTCGGCGAGGCGTATGCCGAACTGTATCTCACGGAACCGGCCGAGAACGGCCGGGTCTTCCTTACCCGAGGTGGCACGCGGGTGATCGAGGATATCGGTACGCTGCCCGGCTTGGAGCGCGGGCCCTGGAGTTCTCGTTACTTGCAGGGTCTGATCGACGTGCCCTACCTGAATCTCACACCCAGCACGCGTTCCGGGGTCGTTCACGATGAACGCTACGGAGCATTTGCAGAAGCTCTCCTACCACTCGAAGCACACCTCAATGGCCTCATCGACGCGCAGCAGCGGGCCGAGGAAGAACAGGCGAACCGGGAGTCCCTGCGTGCCATCCAGCGTGCGTTTCGCGAGGCCATGCTGGTCTTGGCCCCCGAGGAATACGATTGGTTTGACATCCAGTCACGCTCGCTGCAAGGGGTGGGTGGCGACGAGCTGCCGGAGCGACGCGTGGAGGCGTCTGGTGAGCAGGAGGGGCTCGCCCCGGGTGTTCCGGAACCGAGCGGAAGCGAATCCGCCCAGCGTCAATTCTTCGACTATGCTGGGCCTTTGCGCACCGTAGTGATTTCGCCGGCGGCGAGCACATTGACCGTGAACCAAGGTCGGCGGTTTCGCGCACTGCCCCGAGATCGCTCGCGCCGGCGAGTTGAGCAGGATTTGCTATTTAGCTGGGAGATCGGCGAAGGAAGTGGCATGCTCTCGTCCGCCTCCGATCAAGAAGTTAGCTTCCAAGCGCCGTCGTCGCCCGGTCTCGTGCGTTTGTCCGTCACCGTCTCACAGCGCGATGTGTGCTGCAGTGCGGAGGCGCTGATCACGGTCACCGATAGCCTTGCTGCTGCTGTGGGCCCTTCTCTCGTCAATGCGCGCGGCTTACCGGGCTACACGTTTGAACGAGCCGCTGGGGAACTGTGGCGCTCGCGATTCGATGCCGAGCGGAACCTGATCGTCGTGAATAACGGGCATCGCGATTTTGTCTTCGCCACGCGCAGCCGCGCCCTCCAGTTGCGGTATCTAGTACGGCTTTACGTCAAGGAGTTGGTGCTCAAAAACTTTAGGGGACTGCCAGCCGAACAGTTGATGGAGCGCATGATTGAGCTCTCACTCTATGTCGAAGAGAAATTGAAAACTGCCTGAAGGGTTGTAACGCACCCTTCGATTGGTAGCCTTTGTCATGCACCCTTCTTTCTAATCCAGCAAGGAAACAGCGGGTCCAGGAAAAAATAGTTGCCTTTGTATCGATCTAGGATATCTCTCGAATCGAGCGACTGCAGAGCCTTCTGAACAGAAGACGCGGGTCCGAGACGAAATTCTTCGCGAACGCCTTGGGAGTAGATTTCGGATGCTCCACGGTAAGCGATTGCCTGTAGCGCTGCCCGTTGTCGGGCTGAGAGTTGTTCCCAGAGAAGCTCATAATATGTGGACTGGCTGGTGACGAGAGTTTCAATGACGGAGTTCACGTCTGATACGTCGAGTTGGCGTTTATCCCTCAGTTCCGCATAGTCCCAGAGCTCGTGGGCAATACGCTGCACGTCATAGGGAATCAAATCAGCGGAAGCCAGCAGCGTTTCAAAACCAGGGTGGTCAAGCGTCCTGCCCCTCTTTCGAAAATGACGTGCAATAAAGTCCTTCCAGTCTTTTGCTGGGATCTTGTCTAAGAACATCTGAGGACCGGCTTTGTGAAAGGGGCGTTTGGCGGAGAGCATCTCTTCCATCAACGATGGCTGAGATCCAGCAAAAACATATCCCACCTCTCTTTGCTCTTGTACCTGGTTCCGTAAAGCGTTTTCGACTGAGCCCCCATTGAATTGTGAAATCTGCTGAAATTCGTCAAGGCATATCGCCATGCGAATTCCCGCGTTTTTGGTCAACTCTCCCGGCAGCGCAAATACGTCCGGCGCAATCGGTGTCGGATCAAAACCCGCCCCCTTTCCTAGGGACACACTGATCTCGCCAGTCGCCATGTTGATGCTGACATCGGGCTTTACCTGACGACCAAATCGCGTAACCCAGTCTTTTACCCGTTCCCAAGGACCGGCAGCGCGCAACACCTTCTCAGTAAACTTTTCGAGGAATTGGGTGTAACTGGAGTAGCTGCTCACCGTCAAGTTGACCGTATGAATGTGTCTCTTCTTTAGTTTGAGAAGTGCCAGAGCAACAAGAGAACTTTTTCCGAAGCGCCTCGGAGATAACAAGAAAACCTTTTGACCATCTCCCAAGTCGCGGACGAGTTGGCGGAGTTCCTCAGTGCGGTTGACGAAATTCGCATCGTCAATAATTTCGCCAAAAACGAAGGGATTTTCTGAGTGGGCCATATTACGCTAATTAGCGTAACGCTAGATGGCGTAATAAGCAAGGTAGGAGAAGCCGTGCAGTTACGCCGAGTGGCGTAACGCTAAATGGCGTAGCGAGAGCGTCAAGTAGGCTGCTGGGGACGGCCATTCAGAGCGATGTCGAGAGAAAGGTGAGCGGCGTGGAGTGTACTGTGGCTGCAACGTGACCCTCGGCGAATCCGGGTTACAGGTTCGACTGCCACAAACTTACTTATTTTCAACGGCTTAATAAATTGGCACCTGCGGGTGTGGCTTCTTTAGGCCGTCTTAAGGAGGTTCGGACGCCGCAGCTCCAAGTTTCTTCCAGGCCTGTGCCGGTTTCCATAATTCTACGAACGCACTCGCGGAGTTCTCCAACGCAAGGCATGTCGTGCTTTTCGACCGTCTCCATCGAATCGCTCAGCATCTTTGCAACATCGTAGGGATTTCCGCTTCCCCGCAACAAATCGACCGCAAACGTATGTCGTGGGCCCAGCGGCGGGCGGCATCTTGATTGTTCCAATCGAGCCACAGACCAACATGTACTCTGACTACCACGAAACCAACGAACGTAGTCCGTGCGAAGATAAGAATCGGACGCCGGAGACTCGCGGAGCACATGGTGACTTCAACTTTTCGCAGGGTATTTAAGGCATTTCAATATCGAGATTTCCGTCTGATGTGGTTCGGGGCCTGCATGTCCAGCATTGGCACCTGGATGCAGATCGTGGCGCAAGGCTGGCTGATCTATCGGTTGAGCCACTCGGCATTCTTGCTCGCGTTGGACCAGTTTCTCGCTGGCATTCCCATCTTCCTCTTCTCCTTGATTGGCGGCGTGGTGGCCGACCGGGCCGAGCGACGGAAGATCCTCCTCGGCTCTCAATACGTACAGATGGCCTGCGCCACGGTACTCACTGTGCTGATAGCGACTGGGCACATACGCGTGTGGCATATGCTCGGCCTCTCGTTCGTTTCGGGCCTGGCCCAGGCCTTTGGGGGGCCGGCGTACCAGGCGCTGATTCCTACTCTCGTGAAGAGAGAGGACATGCCGAACGCAATTGCGCTGAATTCGATCCAGTTGAACACGGCTGTCACCATCGGTCCCGCACTGGCCGGACAGGCGTTGGCGAAGTTGGGCGAGCAGTGGTGCTTTGGTCTGAATGCGCTTTCCTTCCTTGCGCCGATTATTTCCCTCTCTATGATCACAGCCCGATACCTGCCGGAGAAAACCACCGACTCAATCTTCGGCAGCCTGAAGCAAGGCATCAGGTTCGTTCGGAAGCAGGGTTCAATGGAGGCGCTTATCGTGCTGGCGTTCTGCATGACCGCCTTGAGCATGCCGATGCGAACCTATTTTCCGGTGTTCGTCAAAGACGTTTTCCATCGCGGTCCGGAAACTTACGGTAACCTGCTCTCACTGATGGGGATCGGTTCGATCTGCGGCTCGCTGATTGTGGCGGGGATGGGCGACATACATAACAAGGGGCGCGTTGCCCTCACCACGCTCATCAGCCTGGGTGCCGGCATTGCAGGGTTCTCCCTCTCGAGATCGCTACCCCTGAGCTATGCCATTCTGGTGCTCGTCGGTGCTTCCATGATGGCGGTATTTGCAACGGTGACTTCTCTGGTGCAGTTGATTACGACCAACGAAATGCGCGGACGTGTGATGAGCGTTTACAACTGCGCATTCCGCGGGGGCATGCCTATGGGGAACCTGCTGTCCGGATGGCTCGTTCCCATGTTTACGGCACCCATGGTGCTTGGCGTGAACGGATTGGCCCTGATTCTGATGGCTCTGTACTTTCTGCTGGTGCAACGGCGAGTGGCCGCGCTTTGATATTGTTTGAGCGACATCACTTCCGCTCTCGGCAGATTATTGCCCGTTGATTAACCAGAAGACCTGACCTCGGGTTGGATTACGGCTGACCTGGAGCAATCGTCATGGAACGTACGGCCGCATTCTCCGCCTCGTGGTCTAGGAGTTGAGCCTCGTATGCTGGGGTTGTGCTCTGATCTGCTGGCCCTTCCTGCGAGTCGATTGGGTGGCGGGTTGAAAGTTAGCCTTGCCCACAATGCATTGACTCGCCGCAGCTTGGCCCCTAATATGGTCGCCCGGGGACAGACCCTTCCCAAATGATCGGACGAGCCATCTCGCACTACCGCATCGTCGAGAAGCTAGGCAGCGGCGGCATGGGTGTCGTTTACAAGGCCGAGGATACCCGGCTTGATCGCTTCGTCGCCCTGAAGTTTTTGCCTGAAGAGGTAGCCCAGGACCCGCAGTCTCTGGAGCGGTTTCGACGGGAGGCGAAAGCCGCGTCGGCCCTGAATCACCCCAACATCTGTACCATTCATGACATCGGAGAGGAAAATGGCCGGGCATTCATTGCCATGGAGTTTCTGGATGGTCAGACCCTGAAGCACGTGATCGGCAACCGGCCCGTGGAGTTGGAAACTCTCCTATCGCTCGGAATCGAGATCGCCGATGCGCTCGATGCGGCCCACGCTAAAGGTATCGTCCATCGTGACATTAAGCCTGCAAACATATTCGTGACCGAGCGTGGCCACGCCAAGATTCTGGACTTCGGCCTGGCCAAGGTAACGCCTCGCAGCAGAGTTGCCGAAACGCCAGGCGTAAGCGCCCAAGCAACTGCGATCGGCGACGATCACCTTACCAGCCCGGGTTCGACGATTGGCACGGTCGCCTATATGTCTCCGGAGCAGGCGAAGGGCAGAGACCTGGATGCCCGTACCGACCTGTTTTCCTTTGGAGCCGTTCTTTACGAGATGGCAACAGGTATGTTGCCCTTCCGTGGAGATACCTCGGCGCTTATTTTCCACGCGATTCTTGATCGCGCACCCATTCCGCCCATCCGGCTCAATCCCGATCTGCCGCCCAAGTTAGAAGACATCATCAGTAAAGCGCTGGAAAAGGACCGTAACCTTCGTTATCAGCACGCCGGCGACATTCGTGCCGACCTCCAGCGGCTCAAGCGGGACACGGAGACAGGACGTGCCGTGGCGGCCAGCTCTGGGTCGCTACCAGCCGCGCAATTGACGTCGTTTCAACCCGGTCCTCCTCAGACTCCACCTGTCTCGAGCAGCGTGATCCCAGCTGCGCCCTCCTCATCGGCCTCCGTCCGAGTGGCAGAAACTTTGGCCCCGGCTGGTAAGAAGCTCAGTTGGAAAGTAATTGCGACCGCAGCCCTCGTGCTCGTGGCTGCGGCCCTCGCCGGCGTCTTTTACCTCCGCGCCAGCCGCAACGCGAAGCTGACCGAAAAGGACACGGCGTTGGTGGCGGACTTCGTCAACACCACCGGCGATCCGGTTTTCGATGACACGCTGAGAAAGGCCCTTACGGTTGAACTTCTCCAGTCGCCGTTCCTAAATGTCTTCTCCGATGAGAAATCGCGCCAGACACTGAAACTCATGGGCAAGTCCTCTGACGAGCGGATTACTGCGGACATCGGACGAGAAATCTGCCAGCGCAACGGGGTGAAAGCCTTGCTGGTGGGATCGATCGCGAACCTCGGCAGCCAGTATGTGATCACCCTCGATGCCATCAACGCG
>Ga0193732_1000265_pt1 | contig 10092 bp, 8 predicted proteins | sample U1s1metaG_FD_145077 | JGI IMG/M metagenome (GOLD analysis project Ga0193732, IMG submission 145077) | Soil microbial communities from a riparian zone of the East river system, Colorado, United States - U1s1 | ecosystem: Environmental > Terrestrial > Soil > Riparian zone | place: USA: East River...
GTGGAGAACGGTCACACCATCCCGTCTCTGGATACTCTCGCCAAGATTGCCGGCGCCATGGAAATCGCGCTCTCCCAGTTCTTCTCCGAGTCGGGACACACCAATGGCTCCAAGAATCTACCCCAACTCTCCGACGACGAAGTCCGCTTTCTCAGCCAGATCCGCCGCTATTCCGTCAGCCTGAATGACAGCGACCGTAAACTGGTCCTGGCCATGGTCAAAAAGATGGCGGCGAAGTAACCAGTCGTCCGTCAGCCCCCGGACCTCAGCAAGCTCTCAATCCCACAGACTTTTCAGTTTGCCATCCCAGAATGGGTGTGGCTTGGCCTGGAGGTCTTTGCTGAACTCCGACGCCTGACGCCCCTGGATTGGGTACTTTCGTTCCATCCCTCTCGTGGCCTACGGGAATCTCGTGCACCCGGCGGCCAAGCCCTACACTATCGCCAGGAGATCTCCGGGTGACCATAGACGAAGAACTGAGCGTACTAGATTCGCAGCTGCGCCGACTGAAGATCGAGTACGAGATTTATTTCAGCAACCCGGCCAAGAGACCGCCTACGGATGTTGAGTGGAAAGTACTTTCCCTGCTGCGCAAGTTCAGTGACGGCGGACGCATGAGTTTTTCGCAGCGCTTCCGCTACAACGAAATCGCTCAACGCTACGCCATTTATAGCGATCTGTGGCGCAAGAAAAACCGCATTCGCGAAGAAGGCTACCGTCGCCCACAGGATGCCATTCTCTCCGTGCAGGGTGTGCGCCCGGAAGAGCGGGAACCGGAACACAAAGTCTATGGCGTCGGTCATAGCGCAGCGGCCGCGGCCGGGGTCGCGGCGGCAAGCGAAGCAGGAACAGGAGCAGCCCAAGCCGCAAGCCCTGTCGAGGTACCCTTGGAAAAGCCTTTCAGCGTGGAGTGCGGCGATGTGCGGGCCGAACGCGATCAGGTGCGAAAGCTCTATCAGGCCCTCACCGAGGCCAAGAAAAAATCGGGAGAAGCCGCCTCCGGCAACCTCGACAGCTTTTCTTCATTTGTGCAAAAGAAAACCGAACAGATCCGCAAACAATACGGTTGCCAAGCAGTCGAATACACGGTGGAGACGCAGAACGGCCAGGTAAAGCTGAAGGCCAGGGCGAAAGTCTAGTCGTCAGGCGTCGAACCTCAAGGCCCGACCGTGGTCCGCCTTCACCGAGGACGAGCCGCGCCGCGGTTCATCAAAATTGCCTCCCCTAGGCGAGGCCCTGGGGGACCGACTCTGATGTCTGGGGTCTGAGGACTCGTTACTGATAGAATTTCTCTGCCTTTCCCAGGCAACATTCCATCCTATTCGAGGCCTGCCATGTCCCAGACCAAGATCAAGCGTGCCATCCTCAGCGTGACCGACAAGACAGGATTGGTGGAGTTCGCCCGGAAACTCGCCGGCCTGGGCGTGGAACTTATTTCCACCGGCGGCACCGCCAAACTGCTGCGCGACTCGAGCATCAGCGTAAAGGACATTTCCGAACTCACCGGCTTCCCCGAGATGCTCGATGGACGCGTTAAAACCCTCCACCCCAAGGTGCATGGAGGCATTCTGCACCGGCGCGAAAACCCCTCGCACCGCAGCGCGGTGGCCGAGCACGGTATTGAGCCCATCGACATGGTGGTGGTCAATCTTTATGCGTTCGAGAAGACTGCTGCCAAGCCGGGCGTGCCCTTTGAAGACCTCATCGAGAACATCGACATTGGTGGGCCATCGATGATTCGCTCCGCAGCCAAAAATTTTCAGGACGTGGCGGTGGTAACGTCGCCCGGCGATTACAACGCCATCGCAGAAGAGATGACAAAAGCAGGCGGCGAACTCTCGGCGGCCACCAAATGGCGCCTGGCACAAAAGGCTTTCGCCACCACCGCGGCTTACGATTCAGCCATCGCGTCCACGCTTGAGCAGGTCAGCGCCAATGGCCACTTCGAGTTCCATCCCGAAGCGGGCTTCCCGCAAAACCTACGCCTCTCGTTCGGCAAGGTCATGGACCTGCGCTACGGCGAGAACCCCCATCAGAAGGCCGCTATGTACACCGACGGTTCGGGTAGCGGGGTGGCCAATGGGCGGCAAATTCAGGGCAAGGAACTTTCCTATAACAATATTGTCGATCTGCAAGCGGCATGGGAACTGGCGCAAGAATTCGACGAGACGGTTTGCGCCATCATCAAGCACACCAATCCTTGCGGTACTGCCACCGGCAAAACCCTGGCGGAGGCTTACAAGAAGGCCCTGGAATGCGATCCGGTCTCGGCCTTCGGCGGCGTGATCGGGGTAAATGGCACGGTGGATGGCGAGGCCGCGGAAGAAATGGCCAAGCTTTTTCTCGAGGTCATTGCCGCGCCCGGGTTCGACGCTGTGGCCAGGGCGAAGTTTGCCGGAAAGAAGAACCTGCGCCTGGTGGAAATCAGCAACGCTCCGCAAAAGTGGGTCCTGAAAAACGTCTCCGGGGGCATTCTGATGCAGGACGCCGATGTGCGCCCACTCCTCGAAGCCGATCTCAAGGTCGCCACGAAACGCCAGCCCACAGCGGAGGAGAAACGCGCGTTGTTATTTGCCTGGAAAGTGGCCAAACACGTGAAGTCGAATGCAATCCTCTATGCCCGGGAGGGGCAAACCGTCGGCGTCGGTGCCGGGCAGATGAGTCGCGTGGATTCCTGCAAGATCGGTGCCATGAAGGCGGTCCTGCCGCTGAAGGGCACGGTGGCAGCCTCCGATGCCTATTTTCCTTTTCCCGACGGGGTAGAGGAAATCGCCAGAGTAGGCGCCACCGCCATCATTCAGCCAGGGGGATCGGTGCGCGACCAGGAAGTCATCGAAGCCGCTGACCGGCTGGGGCTGGCCATGATCTTTACCGGAGTCAGGCACTTCCGGCATTAGAATTTTCGATTCGTCAGATTGCCAATTGCCGAATTTTATCGCTGCCGCCTAACAGTTCTTTACAATTCGTCAATTCAAAACTCCACAATCGTCAATTCTATTAGTTCTATTAGTCCCTGTACTTTTGATGGTTGTTTCCCCGGTTCGACGAGCTGCTTTTTCACCGCCTCCCGCCCACACGGTTTACAATCATAACAAGCACCCGCCAGCAGCGGTTCGGCATCCAATCGCTATGGTTCTGGGAAGCCGAAGGTTCTCGATGAAAAGTATCTACTGCGCTCTTATTTTGCTGCTGGCTACCACCGTTTCTTCCGTCGCGCAAGCGCCGGCCTCGGACTCCAAGCCGGCAACCACGCCTGCACCCCGCAAGCAGGACAAGGCCGCGGCCTATTACCACTACACCCTGGCCCACATGTATGAGGAGCAGGTAGCGGTGTATGGCCGCAGCGAGCTGGCCAACAAAGCGATCGAAGAATATCGCTTAGCCATCGACGCCGATCCAACCTCCGAATACCTGACTTCTGCGCTGGCCGAGCTCTATGCCAAGACCGGCCGCATCCGGGACGCCGTCATGGAGGCGCAGGACATCCTGAAGCGCGATCCCAACAACCTGGAAGCGCACAAGCTGCTGGGTCGCATTTATCTGCGCTCGCTGGGCGACATTCAGGCCGGACAAGGATCGCAGAATGTTCTCAAGCTGGCCATTGAGCAGTACGAGCAGATCATCAAGATCGAACCGGACAACGTAGACGATCACCTTCTGCTGGGCCGTCTTTATCGGCTGAATAACGATCTGCAGAAGGCGGAGGGCGAGTTTAAAACGGCGGTCAAGCTGGATGCCAATTCCGAAGAGGCAGTGACCACGCTGGCATATCTTTACAACGAAGAAGGCGACACAGTACGCGCCGGCGAAGTCCTGAGTTCCATTCCCGATGCGGGCCGCTCCGCCAAGCTCTACTCGGCGCTAGGTTACACCTACGAGCAGCAGAAGCAATACAAGAACGCGATCAAAGCTTACCGAAAGGCGATTGAGCTGGATCGCGATAATTTGGACGCGATCCGCGGCCTGGCCCAGAACTTGATGAACGACGGCCAGACCGATGCCGCGCTCGAACAATACAAGATCATTGCCGACGCCAATCCCGAGGACGCCCAGACTTACCTACGCATGGCGGAAATTTACCGCAAGAGCGGAAGGTTCGACCTGGCACTGGAGAGCCTGAAGAAGGCCGGGTCCATGGTGCAGGACTCGATCGAAGTGCCCTACAACATGGCTGCGGTGTACCAGGCGCAGGGGCGTTACGACGAAGGCATCCAAGCCATGCAGGATCTGCTCAAAAAGACGGAGAAGACGGACAACAGCTATACCCAGCCGGAGAAGAATAACCGGTCGGTCTTCCTAGAGCGCTTGGGCACGATTTACCGTGACAATAGCAACAACCCTCAAGCGATTGAGACCTTCCGGAAGATGCTTGCGCTCGGTGACGAGAACGCCGAACGCGGTTACCAGCAGATCATTGACACTTATCGTGAGGCCAAACAATGGCAGCAGGCCACCGACACTGCCAAGGAAGCGGTGCAGAAGCTGCCCAACGACCGCTCGATGAAGATGGTGTACGCCGCCCAGCTGGCCGACATGGGTCAGCCCGACGCTGGATTGCAGCAGGTGAAATCGCTGCTGAAGGGCGCACCCGAGGACCGGGATGTTTACATCACCCTGTCCCAGATGTACAGCCGGTTGAAGCGCTGGCCGGATGCAGAGGAAGCACTCGACAAGGCGGAGCCTCTCTCCGCCAAAGAGGAAGACAAGCAATACATCTATTTCCTGCGGGGCTCGACCTACGAGCGCCAGAAAAAATACGATCCGGCGGAAGAGATGTTCCGCAAGGTGCTCGTCGGCGATCCGCAAAACGCAACCGCCCTGAACTATCTTGGCTACATGCTAGCCGATCGAGGCCTCAAACTGGAGGAGGCACTGGGCCTGATCAAAAAGGCAGTGGATCTCGACCCCTCCAACGGCGCTTACCTTGATTCGCTGGGCTGGGCCTACTTCCGGTTGGGTAAATACGAATCAGCCGAAGACAGCTTGATCAAAGCGTCACAGCGCATCGGGACCGATCCGACGGTGCAGGATCACCTCGGCGACCTCTACCAGAAGACCGGCCGCCTCAAGCTGGCGGCAGCCCACTGGGAGCGGGCGATTTCGGAGTGGAACAAGACGGTCGCCGCGGAAGTCGATCAAAGTGACGTGGCCCGCGTACAGAAGAAACTGGAATCGGCCAAGATGAAGCTGGCCAAAGAAGATTCCGACAACAAATAACCAGAACCAAAGTACACACCAGCGTAGGGACGGCTGCGCGCAGCCGTCCGGCCGAGCGCAGCTCGGCTTTCTTTTTGTTTGATCCTGTTCCTCCTGTTGCAACCAGGGGTCTCGAAAATGAGCCTCGATCTATTCATCCGACCAGCCACGGCAAACGACATTCCCGAAATTCTGCGCCAGCGGCGCGGCATGTATGAGGCCATGGGCTACCGGGATGGGTACGCCCTGACGGCCATGATTTCCGCTTGTGAGCCCTACCTGTCTACCGCGCTGGCAGACGGCTCCTTCCGCTGCTGGCTTGCGCGGGAGCAAGAAAGGATCGTGGCTGGCGGAGCCGTTCTGATCAACCCCTGGCCCAGCCATCCCTATGATCTGGAGTGCCGCCGCGCCACAATTCTCAATGTCTACGTGGAGGCGCAGTTCCGGCGAAGGGGCATTGCCCGCCAGTTGATGCAAACCATGATCGACTGGTGCCGAAAAGAAGGCTTCGCCGCGGTCTACCTGCACGCCAGCAAAGACGGCAGCCCGCTGTATGAGAGGCTGGGGTTTGAACCAACCACCGAGATGAGCCTGAAGCTCAAAGAAATCAGCGGTTAGCCTTGCGCACTCAGCCTCAACAACCTAGCACCGGCATTCTGTCGGCTGCCGGGAGGGTGTTGTTTGTCTTCCTGCGGTTGCGCGAGACCGAGGGGGGAACGCCCGGACGGTGGCGCGACTTCGCTCTGCGCCCAGTGCGAATGGCCGAGTGCTCCTCTCCCGCAGTGCTAAACTTCTCCCATGCTGGCCGACTACGCCGTGCGGGTGGATCAATCCCCGCGGACGCCGCATTCCCGAGCCCCAGCATCCCTATCGCGACGACTTTCAGAGGGACCGCGACCGGGTCATCCACTCGCGGGCTTTTCGCCGCCTGGAAGCAAAAACGCAGGTCTTTACCCGACGATTCTCCGACCACTTCCGCAACCGACTGACCCACACCCTCGAGGTGGCGCAGATCGCCCGAACCATCGCAGCCCAGCTCGGCCTGAACGTGGACTTGGTCGAAGCCTTGGCCCTGGTCCACGACGTCGGCCATCCGCCCTTTGGCCATGCCGGAGAGAAGGCCCTCGATGCCGCCATGCGCGAGCGTGGCTATTTTTTCGACCACAACCTGCATGCCCTGCGTATCGTCGAGGACTTCGAGCTGCGCTACGCCGCCTTTCGCGGTCTGAATCTTACTTTTGAAGTGCGCGAAGGCATCATCAAGCATTCCCACGATTATTCTGCAAGCCAGTTTCCCGAGCTTGCGGAATATTTGCTCGATCAGCGTCCGCCGCTTGAGGCCCAACTGATCGATCTTGCCGACGAGATCGCCTATGATACCGCCGATCTCGACGACGGCTATGAGGCCCGTCTGCTAACCCTGCCGCAGATTCGTAATGGTATTCCCATCTTCGACCGTTTCTATCGCGAGGCCGAGCAAACCTATCCTCATGCCATCGAGAAACTGAAGTTCAACGAAGCCCTGAAACGGATTCTCGACCGCATGGTGGGCGACTTGATCCGCAATTTGCAGAACGGGATCAAGGCTGCCGGCATAGGAAGCCTGGAAGGTGTACGCGCCTGTCCGCATCGGCTTGCCACCTTCGGCCCCGAGGTAGATGAGGAAAGGCGAGGCACCAAGAACTTTCTCCATCAGAATCTCTATTTCAGCGCGGCCCTCGATCCCGAGAAAAATGATGCCGGGCGGGTCATCCGACAACTCTTTGAATTCTGGATGGCGAAACCGGAAAGCCTGCCGCACACCTATCAGGAAAAAACCGGACAGGAACCGCTGCCCCGTATCATTTGCGACTACATCGCGGGCATGACGGAGAACTTCATCTACGAACAGCACGAGAAGTATTGCGGAAGCCAGTAACGCCGCTCGGCTACATTGCGGCTGGCTCTCGAGGCGTAGCAGGCATTTCAGACGAGGGGAGATTGCCGGCGCATCGTCGTTGCTTTCCGGGGGTCGGAGCCAGATGGATCGTTCACGATGGCCCGGCGAAAAAATTAACCGAGCCGGGGACGGGCTCTCTTAAGACGCTGTAGATTCCTCGAAAGACGCCCTCACTCCTCCCAGGTCACTCGATACACCACACCCGCCGAATCGTCGCTGACATACAGTGCCCCGTCAGAACCGACCACAAGCCCCACCGGCCGCCCCATCCAGACGCCCTTCTTCTTCTCGCCCGGATGGATCCATCCGCTGATGAAGTCTTCCGGCGGCCCCTGCGGATCGCCCTTGTCGTCGAACTTTATGCGGACCACTTTGTATCCCGTAGGCACACTACGATTCCAGGAACCGTGAAGCGTTACAAACAAATTCCCTCGATAGTCGGCCGGAAACATATTCCCGGCATAGAACAGCAACCCGAGCGGCGCTGAGTGCCCCTGCATCAACACCCGCGCTGCCACGGTTTTCGAGCAGTCGTAATCCTTACTCTGGGAACGGTCCGGAGTGCGGTCGCCATAGCAATATGGCCAGCCGAAGTTTCCGCCGTTGGGGCCCAGATCGTTGATTTCCTCGGGTGGCAGATCGTCGCCCAGCCAATCGCGGCCGTTGTCGGTAGTCCAGACGGTGTTGGTTTTGGGATTCACCGTCAACCCGACTGCGTTCCGCAATCCCGAGGCGAAAAGCCGCTGGCCGCTTCCGTCTTCGTTGTATTCGGTCACCGCCGCGCACCGCGACCGTCCGTTCCGCGCGCCCGGTGCGTTTGGTATCAGGAAACGCCAGCACCGTGCCATCGCTCATGTCAGTCACCAACAGCACTCCGCCGGGACTGAAGGCCATTTGGCGCGCATGCGGCACATCGGCAAAGACCGCAATATGGAACCCCGGAGGCAGCTTCAGGCGCCCCAAATCGAGCTTCTCCGCGTGGCTGCAAGAGAGCAACAGCAAAGGGAATAGGGCAGAAATCCAAGCGCGCACCGGGGCGGCTCCCAGGGGAATCTTCCATGCTCGAGGCGCGGCTTGGATGTCTGGGGCGGGAACGGCGGCTGGGGTCACTGGATTACTGCAATTGTTTGCAGTCATTTTCTGCGGCCTGGCACACGCAGTTTTTATATCAGATTCCGCCAAAATTACCCGGCAGCGGCATTTTTTCGGTCCCTTCCCAAGGGTAGCGGCGGTACAATGTATTGCTGGGAAACGACTTAGATTTCCCGTAGTTTGGCATCTGACCTGTTATACACAACAGCAGGCGTTGAGCAGTTCAGGACGCCGATATTTTTTGATTAATGCTGGAGCGGAGCCAATGCTCCCCACTTGGAGGACTTAAGAAATGAAGAATCGTATCTTCGTAGCGCTGCTTCTGGCCGGTGTGCTGGCGCTTCCCGCCCTGGCGCAAACCAGTTCCACAACTCAAGATCAACCTGCCGCTGCCGCTTCCGGCGCCAGCGGTAAACCCGCTTTACAGCCTGACACCCACGAGGGCTTCTGGGGCAAGATCAATCCGTTCGCCCGCAAGAAGTACGTACAGCGGCAGACCGCGCCTATCCGTGATCGCGTGAACGAACTCGATGAGCTCACCTCCGCGAACACTAAAATGGTCAAGGACACCGACGCGCGCGCCCAGGAAGGTATCCGCCTGGCCTCGACCAAGGCGAACGAAGCTGACCAGCACGCGATCGACGCCGGTAACAAAGCTCAGATGGCCCAGCAGACCGCAACCCAGGCCAACACCCGCCTGACCACGGTCGAGCAGGTCGTCGGCAACATCGATCAGTACAAGGCCTCGACTCAGACCGAGATTCGTTTCCGTCCCGGCCAGAGCGTGCTCAGCAAGAACGCCAAGGCCGCACTTGATGACATGGCCACTCCGCTAAAGGATCAGCGCGGCTACATTGTCGAAGTGCAGGGCTTTTCCTCCGGGCATGGCCAGACTGCGATCGCCACTTCCCAGAAGATGGCCGACGCGGTGGTCCGATACCTCGTGCTCAACCACGACATTCCGGTCTACCGGATTTACGTGGTCGGCATGGGCAACGCTCCGGTACAGAGCGCAAACGCTGATGACAAGACCAAGCGCACCAGCGGTGGTCGGGTGGAAGTCAGCCTCCTGAAGAACGACCTGGAAACGCTGGCCTCAACGTCGGCCGCTCCGGCTCCCGCGACTCAGGACCAGCAGGCACCCGCGAAGTAGTTGAAGTAGCAAACCCAGAAAGGCCTCCCGCGCAAGCAGGAGGCTTTTCTTTTGCGGCGGACACCGTTGTCCGCCCGCCCCGCGAGGTTGATTTTGAAATGCGGCGCCTTCATCGCCGCGAAACCTCCAAGGCCCCAGCCGGGCTTTATAATCCAAGCCCGTGTCCACCGCCGCCAAGTCCGAACTGCGCAAAGCCGGCCTGTTCTATTTCGTTTGGGTAATGTTCTCTTACTGCACCGGCGGGCCCTTCGGACTCGAGGATATGGTCACCACGTCAGGCCCGGGACTGGCGTTGCTCTACCTGCTGATCATCCCATTGTTCTGGTGCATTCCCGTCTCTTTGGTCTCAGCCGAATTGACCACCGCCATGCCCGTCGAAGGCGGCTTCTATCGCTGGGTGCGCGCCGGCTTCGGCGATCTCTGGGGATTTCTCGCCGGATGGTGGAACTGGTCCGCGTCATTCTTGCTGGGCAGCGTCTATGCCGTACAGTTCGCCGATTACTTGGGATACTATTTCCCCGAGCTTACGGGATGGAGACACTGGATCGTTTCTCTCGCCATCGTCGCGGTGATTACCTATATCAACGTGCGGGGCATCGAAATGGTAGGAAAATTCGCCACCGGCTTGGAGCTTTTCATCCTTCTCCCGGTTCTGCTGCTGGTGATCATTGGATTGGCCAAGTGGCAGCACAATCCATTTGTTCCCATGGTG
>Ga0193732_1000266_pt1 | contig 10038 bp, 9 predicted proteins | sample U1s1metaG_FD_145077 | JGI IMG/M metagenome (GOLD analysis project Ga0193732, IMG submission 145077) | Soil microbial communities from a riparian zone of the East river system, Colorado, United States - U1s1 | ecosystem: Environmental > Terrestrial > Soil > Riparian zone | place: USA: East River...
ACACTCCGGAATTGCACCTCGAGCTTGGCCTGGTGTATACAGGTGCTTCGCAGTGGGCCAAAGCCGAAGAAGAGTTTCGCGCCCAGACCAAGCTGGAGCCGGGCCACGCCGAGGCCGCATACCGGCTGGGCACGGCCCTATTGCAGCAGGGAAAAGCCCGCGAAGCCACAAACGAACTGGAGCGGTCCAATCGCCTGCAGCCGGATATGCCAGAAACGCTATATTCTTTGGGGAAGGCCGCGGCGCTCGCGGGTGACTCCGCCGCCGCCGAAAAGGCTTGGACAAGACTGCTTTCCCTCGAAAAGCAAAGTTCATTGGCGGCGCAGACGCACTTCGCCCTCGCCGCCCTCTACCGCAAGCAGGGAAAAACAGCGGAGGCGGAGCGCGAAACCCAAGAGTTTCAAAAACTACAAAATCCTGCTACTCAACCAGAAAGCGTACTGAAATAACATGCACTCCCTATGCTGAAACTGAAGGTTCTAAGAAAAGTCATTGAATCGGGACTGGTTGCTATCGTGCGCACCAATAGCTCGGATCAGGCTGCGCGCATCGCCGAGGCTTGCGCTCGCGGAGGCGCCGCTGCGATAGAGATTACGTTCACGGTTCCTGGTGCAACTGCAGTCATCGAAGACCTGGCCAAAAAATATGCCTCGGGTGAGATTCTTATCGGCGCGGGCACCGTTCTTGATCCGGAGACCGCCCGTCTCGCGATTCTGGCCGGCGCGCAGTATATCGTCAGTCCTTCGGTCAGTCCTGAAACTGCCCGCCTGTGCAATCGCTATCAGATTCCCTACATGCCAGGCGCCGCAACTATGCGTGAGATTGTTGAGGCCATGGAGTGCGGGGCTGACATCGTGAAACTGTTTCCGGGCGAAACACTGGGCCCGGCTTTCGTGAAGGCGGTAAAAGGCCCCCTGCCCCAGGCCTCGCTGATGCCGACCGGCGGGGTAGCGGTCGAAAACGTCGCCGAGTGGATCAAGGCCGGCGCGGTCGCGGTGGGTGTGGGAGGTAGTCTGACCGCGGGGGCACAGTCCGGCAATTTTCAGCTGATCACAGACACGGCAAAACAATTTATCGAGCGCATTCAGCAGGCCCGAAAACCATGAGGTTGCACTTCGATGCCTGCGGTTGCAATCAGCCAACGCGCCCCCACAAACAGCTATGAAACTTTGGAAAAACGACGACCAGCTGTTCTCCATCGTCCGGCGAGAACTGTTCACCTGCGTGGTTGGCGACGTGATGGACAAGCTGGAGCTGCAGCACCAGTTTCTTCCCCCGCAAATTCGCCCCCTGCGGGCGGACATGATAGTCGTCGGCCGCGCCTTGCCGGTATTGGCCGTGGATGTGTTTGCGGAAAAGGTAACGGGAACCGCGAACCAGATCATGGCCAAACCCTTTGGCTTGATGCTTGAAGCTCTCGATGACCTTCGCCCCAACGAAATTTACGTAAACACCGGATCGTCCCCGCGCAATGCGCTTTGGGGAGAATTGATGAGTATCCGGGCCCGCAAGCTGGGCGGGAACGGAGCGGTGTTGAATGGCTATACCCGCGACACCAAGGCCATTCTTGATTTGAATTTTCCTACGTTCTCCTGGGGGCCTTATGGACAGGATGCCTCGCCACGTTACAAAGTGGTGGACTTCCGTGTCCCCTTAGAAATCGGCGCGGTGCGGCTACGGCCCGGCGACATCCTGTTCGGCGACATCGACGGAGTCTGCATGATTCCCACCCAAGCCGCCGACGAGATCTTCAGCAAGGCCCTCGAGAAGGTTCGCGGCGAGAAGTTAGTCCGAAAAGCGTTAGAAGACGGAAGCAGCGCCGTGGCGGCGTTCGCAAAGCACGGCATCATGTAGCTGTGAGCTAGTGGCAGCGCCTCTCCGGGCTCTCTCTGTCCGCAAGTGGCTAAACTTTGATTCGCGGGGAGCCCGTGGCAATGATCAGCATCGATCTGTCCGGCAAATCGATTTTAATTACGGGGGCGATGGGGGCGATCGCCCGGGCCATGGTCCGGAAGCTTGCCGCGACGGGCGCAATTCTGCTCCTGGTCGACATCAAGCCCGAAAGCGCGGCCGCGCAAATCTTGCGTGACTGGCAAGTTCCGCCTTCGTCTTACGTCTATTTCTCGGCTGACATTACAGATTCTACTGCCTTGATCCAAGTTGTTGAGGAATCCTTCCACCGCTTCCCTGCACTGGATACCGTGCTCGGCCATGCGGGCGGTTGCGGGCTGCACCCCTTCGCCACTACCTCCGAAACGGAGTACGAAAGCATTTTTCGCTTCAACTACTTCGCTCAAGTCAACCTGGCGCGCGCCACCTTTGCGCAATGGCTCGAGCGCAAGATTTCCGGCCATCTCATCTTCACGTCTTCCTATGTCGCCCGTGTGCCTCACACCCAGATTCCTTCCTACGCTTCGGCCAAAGCGGCGCTGGAAACCTTCGCTCGCTGCATGGCATTGGAGTACGCCCACACGGGCATTCGGGTTAATGTGATTTCGCCGGGCAATGTTGCCGCCGGCAGCTCGCTCAAAATCTTTGATGAAGATCCGGCCTACCGGGAATTTGTACTGCGGGTTTCTTTGGGAAAAAGAAACAGTCCGGAATCAATCGCGGACGCGTTCGTGTTTCTCTGCTCGCCACTGGGCAAGGAAATCAACGGCCAAGTCTTGAGTCCTGACTACGGAGCCGGCATCGGCAATCGCTTATGAAACTTGGCCTTGGACTCTACCGGCACATGCTGACGCGCGACTACTACGCCTTCGCGCGGCAGGCTGGCTGCACTCACGTGGTGGTGCACCTGGTCGATTATTTCAACCAGGGCAGCTCGAACCCACGCAGCAATCAACCGACGGGCGGGAAATACGAACCGTGGGGAGTGGCGGGCGATCCAGAGAAGCTGTGGACAGTCGAGGAACTAAACAAACTTCGCCAAGAAATCGAAGCCGCGGGCTTGGTGCTTGCCGCCATCGAGAATCTCGATCCCGCGCACTGGTACGACATTCTTCTCGACGGCCCGCTGCGCCCCCAACAAATCGAGAAGGTCCGCACCATCATTCGCCGGATGGGAGAATCGGGCATTCCGGTTCTGGGCTACAACTTCAGCCTGGCCGGCGTTTGCGGCCGCGTTACCGCCCCGTTTGGACGCGGTGACGCCGTCACCCTGGGAATGAGCGGACCCGCCGACGACGTACCCATTCCTAATGGAATGGTTTGGAACATGGTCTACGATCCTTCTGCCCTGCCCGGCACACTACGCTCCATCTCGCACGAGGAACTCTGGCGCCGCCTCGAACGATTTCTGGAAGATGTGGTTCCAGTCGCCGAACAATCGGGCGTGCGCCTGGCCGCCCACCCCGACGACCCTCCCATGCCTACCATGCGCCGCCAGCCTCGCCTCGTGTACCAGCCTCAGATGTATCAACGGTTAATCGATGCCGCCCCAAGCCCGAGCAATGCCCTCGAACTTTGCGTGGGGACGATCGCCGAAATGACCGAGGGTGATGTTTACGACGTTGTGGACCGTTACAGCCGTGAGGGCAAGATTGCCTACATTCATCTGCGTAACGTGGTAGGCAAAGTGCCGAACTACCGGGAGACGTTTATCGACGAAGGTGATGTGGATATGATCCGCATCCTGTCGATCCTGTCGCGCAATGGATTCGACGGCGTGATCATTCCTGACCACACTCCGCAGATGAGCTGCCCCGGGCCCTGGCATGTCGGCATGGCGCACACGATCGGTTTCATACTCGCCGCTCAGGCAATGCTCAAAGCGTCTTCCGAAGGCAGACAGGCTTGACCTTCGCGTCGAGTGCTTCCTCCCGTCCGCACAAAGGTTCTCTTGTCATCGCGGCCTCGGTTGCCGCCCTTGGCGGGTTGCTGTTCGGCTACGACAACATCGTCATCAGCGGCGCAATCCACTATTTAACCCGCTGTTTCCATCTCGATGCCGCGGGTGTCGGTTGGGCTGCCGGATGCGCGTTGCTGGGATGCACCGCGGGTGCAGCGGGCGCGGGCGCTGTGGTTGATCGCATCGGCCTGAAAAAAGGGCTGGCGCTTTGTGCAGCTTGCTTTGCTTTGTCCTCGTTGGGCATGTGGTTTGCCGCAAGCCTGAACCAATTCGTCATCTGGAGGATGATTGGCGGCCTGGGAATTGGAGCGGCTTCCATTATGGCTCCCATGTACATCGCCGAGATCGCTCCCGCCCGGCTGCGCGGCCGGCTGGTGACTCTGTATCAACTTGGAATCGTGCTGGGAATTCTCGCCGCCGTGTTGATCAACATGCTGATTCAGCGCGCGGGCAATGAAGCCTGGAATACTTCCACGGGCTGGCGCTGGATGTTCTTTGTAGGCGCAATCCCCGCCTTCATTTTTTCCATGACGATCATCCCCGCGGTCGAGAGTCCACGCTGGCTGATGAAAGTGGGCCGCCGGGAGGACGCGCTCTCGGTTCTGTCAATGATAAGCGATCGAACTACGGCGCTGCGTGAAGCGGCACAGATCCAGGACTCCCTGGCCCTCGAGCAAGGGCACGTCTCCGAGCTGCTCACCACTTTTCGGCGGCCTCTAGGGATCGGCGTTATGCTGGCGGGATTTTCGCAGTTGAGCGGCATCACGCCACTGTTCTCTTTCCTCCCCGAGATTTTCAGATCCGCCGGCACCGCCACCGGCGATGCCTTCTTTCAGTCTGTCCTAGTCAGTCTGGTCAATCTTGTATTCACGCTATTCGCTCTTTGGCTGGTGGATCTTTCCGGGCGCAAGAAGCTGATCCTCAGCGGCACGCTCGTACAAAGCATTTCCTTTGTCCTGGTCGGCTGGTTTTATCACCTCCACGTCGGCGGACTGCCCCTCCTAGTTGTGGTCATGGCGTTTGTGGCTGGCCATGCTTTCGGAAACGGCGTTGCCTGCTGGGTAATCATCTCCGAGATTTATCCCACCAAGGTTCGCGGGCGCGCCATGTCCGTGGCCACGACCGCTCTCTGGGTGGTTGGATATCTCGGGAACCAGAGCTTCCCGCTGATGCAGAAATACTTGGGAAGCGACGGCACCTTCTGGATTTTCAGCGCGGCGGCATTTCTGAATCTGGTCTTCGTTCTTTGGCTGGTACCGGAGACCAAGGGGCGCACTCTGGAAGACATCACCAGGTTCTGGACTGGGCATAACCGTGTTCCCGAGGACTAGGACCCGGTCTGAGGAAATAGCCGGCCAAAGAAGGGACTTCCCATCATCCGGCGAGGAAGGTCGAGGAAGGAGATTTCGAAGCAACCGGACGAACCGGAAAGCCTAGTTTTTCCAAGTCATTCCCGAGCTGCGCGGTCGACTCGAATCGAATCGCCAGCATACCGACCGATCGTGCGCCCTGAATATTGGTCTCGCGATCATCCACAAACAAAGCTTCCGAGGCCGACACTCGCAGGCCTTCGAGACTGTGCCGGTAGATGGCCGGATCAGGCTTGATGAGTTTCACTTCGGCCGAGAATGTCTGATGGTCAAAATGGTCCAACCAGCGAAACTGTTGCCGCACATACCGGATCATGTCCACCGGCATATTGGAGAGCAGTCCGGTCTTTAGGCCGGAGGATCGCATCTGTTTCAACCACTCCACCATCGTCGGGTTTATGTGGGCCCACATCTCGACATCCCATTGGCTCAGTTTCTTGAGTTGCTCCGGTTCGAGCTTCATGCCGGCATCTGCCGCCAGTTTCGACCAATAGGTTTCGAGGGAAAAATCGCCGCGGTCATAATGCAGCCGATTTCGGTCCCAAAGCGGACGGAACCCGGCCGGATCGACCTGGAACAGACTCGCCATGCGGCCCCATTCTTCCGCGGTCGGCGAATAGGAGAGCACATCACCATAGTCGAGAATCACTGCTTTTATCTTCACTGAGCCCGAACCATCCTTATTTGCCCCTCTTCATATTCTCCCGGTTCATAGCGTTCAGTCCAATGAATTGATGCTGCCTCTGTGATAACTTGTGGGCTGCTTTCGGTCGGTCGGAACCGGTGAATCGCACACCTTTGGACGGCTGGAGTCCGCATGAAGCTGAGTGCAACGTTGCTCAAGAGCACAGTCGTGGCAGCTCTGGGCGGTCTTTTGTTTGGATTCGACACGGCCGTCATCTCGGGCACTACCAGTGCCCTGACCCAGACTTACCAGCTTTCGCCGTTTCTGCTGGGGGTCACGGTTTTCAGCGCGCTCTTTGGAACCGTTCTAGGCGCCATGCTGGCCGGCTTCCCGGGCGAAAGCTACGGCCGACGCGACAGTTTGCGGGTGATGGCGGTTTTGTATCTGATCTCCGGCCTCGGCTGCGCCGTAGCCTGGAACTGGCATGCTCTGGTCCTATTTCGCTTTGTCGGCGGGCTGGGCGTGGGCGGTTCCTCGGTGCTGGGGCCGATGTACATCGCGGAAATTGCTCCCGCCAGACTGCGCGGCCGCTTAGTTGGATTTTTCCAGTTCAACGTAGTCTTCGGCATCCTGGTCGCCTACTTCTCGAATTACGTTATCAGCCTGCAGCACTTCGGCGCAGCAGAATGGCGCTGGGAGCTCGGCGTCACGGCGATTCCTGCGGCGCTATTCTTCGTCATGCTGTTTGCCATTCCCCGCAGCCCTCGCTGGCTGGTCAAGAAAGGGCGGGTGGCCGAAGCCCGAACTGTGTTGCAGATGACAGGCGACGAAAACTACGAGCATGACCTGCAGGAAATCGTTGCTTCGATCAACATCGAGCAAAGTCAGGCCGCTGAAAAGCTCTTTACCCGAAAGTACGCGTTCCCCATTTTCCTGGCGGTCAGCATCGGGATGTTCAACCAGCTCTCCGGCATCAACGCGATTCTCTATTATTTGAATGACATTTTTAACCACGCTGGCTTCAGCAAAGTCTCGGGCAACCTGCAGGCGGTCGCCATCGGAGCCACAAACCTGCTTTTCACCATGATCGCAATGTCGGTGATCGACAAACTCGGCCGTAAGACTCTGCTGCTGGTAGGTTCTGTCGGCACTGCACTCTGTCTAGCAGGAGTTTCGATTATTTTCTTTACCGGCCAGCACCAGACGCTTCTGGTCTGGCTGCTGGTCGGCTACATCGCATTTTTTGCCTTCTCCCAGGGGGCTGTCATCTGGGTTTACCTCTCGGAGGTCTTCCCCAACTCTGTGCGAGCCAAGGGACAAAGCCTGGGTAGCTTCTCTCACTGGTTCATGAACGCAGCCATATCTCTCATCTTTCCGCTGATGGCAGCTACGTCCGGTGCTTACCCATTCGTGTTTTTTTCGGTGATGATGGTGGTACAGTTCTTTGTTGTCTGGCTTTTCTATCCGGAAACCAAAGGTTTTTCCTTGGAAGAGATGCAGAAAAAGCTGGCAATCAGCTGATCAAGTGTTCAGAATGGTTGGCGGCAACGTGAAAGAGCGGCTCTTCCCGGCCGCGTAGGATTGGCATGTCGACGCACTCGGTTTCCCGTCGCTCGTTCCTGGCTTTGTCGGCCATGCTTCCCTTCACTCTCCGTGGCTTTGCGGCGACCTCGATTCCGGTCGGTCTCGAGCTGTATTCCGTCCGCAACGCATTGAAGGACGACCCCATGGGCACTGTCCGTGCCGTGGCTCAAATGGGCTACCAGTGCGTCGAATTCTATGCGCCTTATTTTGACTGGACCGAACCTCAGACTAAACAGATGAAGAAGTTGCTCGACGACTTGGGCGTGCGCTGCTTCTCCACCCACAACAGCAGTTCGTATTTCATCCCTGAGAACCTCAAACGGGCCCGCGAGATGAACCTGATTCTCGGAAGCCGGTACGTAGTCATGTCGAGTTCGGAGCCCAAACCCGGCCGGGACGGATGGCGGGAAGTTGCCGACACGCTAAACTCGGCCGCCGACCAGCTTGAGCCGGCGGGATTAAAGGCGGGTTACCACAACCACGGGCTCGAGTTCACTTCGGTTGCGGGCAATCGCCCCATCGAAATACTGGCGAACAATACCAAGCCGTCTGTCATGCTGCAGCTCGATGTCGGCACTTGTTTGCAGGCGGGCTCGGATCCGGTAGCCTGGATTCGAGCCAACCCGGGCCGAATCCGGTCCATGCATTGTAAGGACTGGTCACCTGAAGTGGGCAAAGGCTATAGCGCTTTGTTTGGTGAAGGCGCGGCAGATTGGAAGAATATTTTTGCCGCTGCGGAAAGTGTCGGAGGCATTGAATACTACCTGGTCGAACAGGAGGGCAGCAGATTTTCCGAGTTCGATACGGCTAAAAAATGCCTGCAGACTTTCCGCACCATCCGTCCCTCGCTGTAGGCGCGAAATGGGCTACAAACCGAAAATGCGAAACCGGCTCTCCGGCTGCCCGCGAACCTCGCACGCAATGGCGAAAAGCCCGCCCGCCAATCGCTCGCCCGGCGCCGCTTGTGCCGCCGCTGTGGTCACGTACAAGGTGCTGAGATCGGAGCCGCCAAACGTGCCCGTCGTAATATTTTTCACTGGCATCTCGACCACGCGGTCAAGGCTTCCGTCCGGGGCGACTCGGACAATACACCCGCCATCGTAGCGGCAGTTCCACAGATAGCCAGCGGCGTCGACGGTCGAGCCATCGGGCAGGCCGCGGGCGAAATCCTGGAAAAAGGGGATTTCGTTTTCGAGGGTTCCGGTGGCGGCATCATAGTCATACGCCCAAATCGTGTTGGCAAGCGTGTCGGCAAAATAGAAACGCCGCCGGTTGGGACTCCACGCGAGAGTATTGGAGATGCCAATGTCTCGCCGGTGTACGGTCACGCTTTGGTCCGGATCAAGGCGATGGAGAATGCCGTCCTTCCCGCCGCCTTCTCCTGCCGATCCATCTGAATTTACATTGTTGCGCATCGAGCCCACCCACAGCGAGCCGCGGGGATCGGCCCGCCCGTCGTTCAGGCGAACTGCCGGCCAGCCCTGAAGCCGGTAAATAGGTGGGTGCCTGAGGTCCGAAGCCGGCTCCCATAGGATCACGCCTGAGCCCAGCACGACCGCCAGCACTTCGTCCCGGTCGGTCAGCGTCAGCGCAGTTACGGGTTCGTCGAAGAACCATGTCCGGACGCACTGATCCGCCAAGGTAAAGCGATGAATCAAAAACCGGTTGATGTCGGTCCAGTAAACCGCCGCATGCGCCGCGTGCCATACCGCGCCTTCGCCGCACACATCGCCCGTGGGGGCGACACAAACCGGGGGTAAGGTCATGGGCAATGAGTTCACCGAACGCCGATGCCAGCCAGCAGCCCACCATCCACCAGGTAGTCGCCGCCGGTGCAGAAAGCGGCTCGATCCGATGCCAGAAACGCGGCCAGCTCCGCGACTTCTTCCGGCGTGCCGATGCGCCCAAGCGGATGAGCATCGCCAAAACGCTTGAATACCTCTTCGATCGGCAATTCCGGGGAAAAGTGTCCGGCCGAGCGCTCGAGCATGGGCGTGCGAATGGAACCGGGACTGATGGAGTTCACTCGTATGTTGTCGGAGGCATGATCGAGCGCCAGCGCCCGCGTAAGACTGTGGACCGCGCCCTTCGACGCCGCATACGCTGCCACCTCGCGCTGACAGGCATGTCCCTGCACCGACCCGAGGTTAATGATGGATCCGCCGCCCCGTTTTTTCATCTCCGGAATTCCGAAATGTCCCAGAAGATAGATGCTGCCGACATTCACCATCATGCACCGGTTCCAGTCTTCCAGTTCGGTGTCAACCACCGTGCCGAAGGGATGAAAGGCAGCCGCGTTCACAACTACATCCAGGCCGCCAAACTCGCGCACCGCTTTGGCCACTACCTCCCGGACCGGGCCCGCTTGGGTGACGTCACACCGCTCCACTCGCAGGCTCAGCCCGTTCGCCTTCGCCTCGAGCGCCAGTTCCTGGTTCGCAGCGGCTTCGATGCCGCAGGCCAAAACATCGGCACCGTCCATCGCCAAGCGCCTGGCAATCGCGCGGCCAATACCGGTCGTTCCGGTCACAATCGCAACTTTGCCTGCAAACTCCTTCATGGACGCTAGCTCCTTGGCTAGCGAGCGGGCAATACTGGTCCGCTGGGAT
>Ga0193732_1000267_pt1 | contig 10014 bp, 9 predicted proteins | sample U1s1metaG_FD_145077 | JGI IMG/M metagenome (GOLD analysis project Ga0193732, IMG submission 145077) | Soil microbial communities from a riparian zone of the East river system, Colorado, United States - U1s1 | ecosystem: Environmental > Terrestrial > Soil > Riparian zone | place: USA: East River...
CGACGGCGAGCATCTGTCCGACCTCGAGTTCAACCTCTTCTTCCTGCTGCTCTCCGTGGCCGGGAACGAGACCACCCGCAACGCGATCTCCCACGGGATGCTGGCGTTCATCGAGCACCCCGATCAGTACAAGAAGCTCGTCGAGGACCCGTCACTGATCGACAGTGCGGTCGAGGAGATCCTGCGCTGGTCGACGCCGGTCATGAACTTCCGGCGCACGACCACCGTCGACACGCAGCTCGCCGGCGTGGACATTCCCGCCGGAGAGCCCGTCGTGTTCTGGCACATGTCGGCGAACCGCGACGAGTCCGTGATCGACGATCCCTTCGCGTTCGACATCACCCGTAATCCGAACCTGCACACGATGCACGTCGCGTTCGGCGGCGGCGGTCCTCACTTCTGCCTCGGCGCCAACCTCGCTCGCGCCGAGATCAAGGTCATGTTCGAAGAGATCATGAAGCGCATCCCGGACATGCAGTTGAAGTCGCCGGCCCGCCGTCTGCGCTCGAACTTCATCAACGGCATCAAAGAAATGCAGGTCGAGTTCAGTCCTTCGCGCCCCGCTTGTACTGATTGACCGAGATCTAAGCGCAAAACGGGGGCTAAGTTGCGGCGACTCAAGGGGGAGAAGATTGATGATGCGCTATCGACGACTCGTCGTACTGGTCGCTCTGTCCGTCTTGGTCGCGGCGTCGTGCAGCCGCTCCGACACAAAAAACACTGCCGGTGCGAGCGGTTCGAGTGCTGCGCCGCAGGCCTCATCATCCTCTGGTCCTGACTGCACGAAGGACGCCCCGAAGGCGACCGAAGTCGGGGTCACCGCCGACTCGATCACGGTCGAGGTGATGGCCGACGTCGGCTCCTCGCTCGCGCCGGGCCTCTTCCAAGGGAACCTCGATGGCGTCAGTGGCTTCGCCGATTTCGTCAACACCCACGGGGGCATCGCCTGCCGCAAGCTCGTCGTGAAGCAGTGGGACACGAAGCTCGACTCCAACGAGTCCAAGAACGGCCAGATCGACGCGTGTCAGAACGCGCTGGCGATGGTCGGGAGCAATGCGTTGTTCAACCCAGACAACTCCACCATGGTGAGCTGCAAGGACCTCGCCGGCCAGGCAACCGGGCTTCCCGATCTCGCGGCCCTCGCGGCCGACAAGAACCAAGCGTGCAACCCGACGACGTTCTTGATCCAGGCCGCGAACGACAACTGCGAGCATCCGGACGGTGTGCGGGAGATCCCTGCCGCTATGGGCGCCACTACCTACCTGTTGAAGCAGGAGAGCAACCTGCACGGGGCATACCTCGTCCCCGGCGACCTCCCGACGACGGTCCAGGCGTCGATGACACAGGTCGTCGCGCAGACGAACGCCGGGATCAAGCTGAACCAGATCACCAAGGTCTCCGGCTTCTCGGAACAATCGGCCTACACGCCCATTGTCCAGCAGCTTCGAGCTGACCAGTCGAACTACCTGTACGACGGTTCTAACGACAAGGCGATGGTGAACGCGCGCAAGGAGGCCAAGGCCCAGGGCGTCGACTCGGTCAAGTACTGGATGTGCTCGCTCGCGTGCTACACGGACGCGTTTCTCACCTCTGGAGGCGCGGACGTCGAGGGCACGTACGCGTCGATGCAGTTCCTGCCCTTCGAGGACAAGGGCTCGAACGCTGAGCTCGACGCGTTCCAGCAGCTGATCGACCGCATCGTCGAGAAGAGCGGCGTCAACGGGATCACCCGAGCGTCGCTGCTCGACGCCCTGAAGAACGCCGGCGAGGTCGACGCCGGAGGCTGGATGGGCAAGAAGACCCTCCGCGGCACCTCGAGTTGCGTCGTCGTCCTGCAGGTGCAGAACGGCAAGTGGGCCAGGGTGTTCCCCACCGAGAAGGGCACCATGGACTGCGGGTCCGCCAACCTCACCACGGTGAGCCTCGATCCGGTGGCCGAGGCCGCCAAGCTCGGCTGACGCCACCCCGTTCTCTCGGCATGCGGCGGATCAGACCCTCCACGGCCATCGCCGTTGGGGTGACGGTCGCGGGCTTGATCGTGATCGTCACCGCCAACCGGGGAGTGGCTCCCTTCAGTAGCGAGAACATCGCGACCTGGTTGGTCGTGGGGTTGTCGTTGGGTGGGATCTACGCGATCACCGCGAGCGGGCTCGTCGTCACCTACTCGACGACGGGCGTCTTCAACTTCGCGCACGCAGCCATCGGCGGGTTCCTCGCCTTTTGCTACTGGGAGCTCAGAGTGAACCGCGCATGGCCGGCTCCGCTCGCGCTCGTCGTGGTGATCCTCGTGCTGGCGCCGCTGATCGGCATCGCGCTCGATCGCTTCTTGATGCGCCGGCTGCGGACCGCGCCGCTGGTCGTCCAGCTCATGGTGACCGTCGGGCTCATGCTCGCAGTGATGGGAGTGACGACCACCATCTGGAAGCCGACCGAGGGCCGGACACTCCAGCACTTCTACGAGAGCTCTGACGGCGTCCAGGTCGGGCCGGTCACGGCCACGTGGCATCGCATCATCATCGTGGTGACCGCCCTGCTGCTTGCGGTCGGCCTGCGCCTGCTCTTGCGTCACACGCGGATCGGCATCGCCATGCGTGCGGTCGTCGACAATCGCGACCTCGCGGGTCTCACCGGTGTGCGGCCATCGGTCGTGAGTGGAACGTCGTGGGCGCTGGGCACCATGACGGCCGGCGTCGCGGGGATCCTCATCGCACCCGAGACCGGGATGGTGACCGAGAGCCTCGCCTTGGTGATCGTGGTCGCGTTCGCGGCCGCGGCCGTCGGCCAGCTGAAGCACCTGCCGTGGGCGTTCGTGGGCGGCATGGTGATCGGGCTCGCCAAGGCGTTCTCGGCGCTGTTCCTGTCGTTCGGGAAGGACTACGGGTACGCGACCGACGCCATCCCCGCGGTGGTGCTGTTCATCGCGGTGCTCTTCCTCCCCCAGGCCGGCCTGGAGACCGGGAACATCCGCGTGACGAAGCGGACCGAGCGGCTGACCACACCACTCGAGGCCGTGGGCGGTGGACTCGCGATCTTCGGCGTTGTCGTCGCGTGGGCCTACGGCTGGATCCCCTGGTTCAGCGGGACAAACCTCGGTGAACGGACCGACGTGTGGCTCGGACGCGGCGTCAATGCCATGGCCCTCGGGCTCATCATGTTGTCGCTGGTGCCGCTGATCGGCTGGGCCGGACAAGTCAGCTTTGCGAACTTCGCGATCGCCGGCATCGGCGCGATCCTTTACTCCCACCTTGGCGGAGGGGAGGGCAACGCCACCGGCATCCTGTGGGTGGTGCTGATCTGCGCACCGCTCGGGGCCGCCATAGCGCTGCCCGCGCTCCGGCTCAAAGGTTTGTATCTCGCCTTGGGCACCATGGCTTTCGCAGAGTTCACCGACAAGGTGATCGTGCGCCATCCCAAGATGCTCGCGACGACCGCGACCGGCCGGCTCTTCGAGCCGCTGCACATCTTCGGTTTTCGCATGAGCTCCGACGCAGGCGATCGCCGAGCGTTCGTCGTCTTCCTCGCATTGATGTTCGCCGCGCTCTTCATCATGTTGGAGTTGCTGCGGCGTACCCGTTGGGTTCGCCGATGGATCGCGATGTCTGACAGTCCTGCGGCCGCCGCGACGGTCGGGGTGAACCTCACCACCACGAAGATCGCGGTTTTCGCACTGTCGGGAGCCATGGCCGGGTTCGCCGGAACGATGCTCGGCTTGTCGACCGGCGCGCTGCGGCAGGACTCGTTCCCCCTCCTGGCCGGTCTGCCGCTCGTGCTGCTCCTCGCGGTGAACGGCGTGCGCTTCCCGACGGCCGCATTCCTCGGTATCACGGGCCTCATGTCCCTGACCGCGCTCTCGGAAGTGTTCGGAAATCCGAACTACCTCACCTCGATCGCGCTGATCGGCCCCGGCCTCGCCGCCATCGGGATGGCGTACCGACCGGAGGGGACGGTGTTCTACAGCGGTCGCAATCTCGCCCCACTGCTCCCCTGGCGGAGTGACGCCCGAGTCGACAAGGCGCGCGTCGACGCGGAGCGACAGCGTCAAGACGTCACGCGCGACGACCTCAACGACCTCGGCCTCACCCGCGCGTTCTCGGTCGAGAAAGTCGCGCAGCTCGACCGCGTGCTGCGCATCCAGGACGAGATGCTCGAGCGCCCCGGTCTCGCGTTGACACTGGACGCGACCGCGGCCGTGCACACCGATGAGGACAGGGTCAATGGCGCTCCTGTCGGCTGAATCGATCGTCGTTCGTTTCGGCGGCCTCCGCGCGCTCGACCAGGCGAGCATCGAGGTCGAGCCGAGCACGGTCACCGGGCTGATCGGGCCGAACGGTGCGGGGAAGACAACGCTGTTCAACGTCATCACCGGGCTCCAGCCACCTGACGACGGTCGGGTGGTGTTCGACGGCCGAGACATCACCAGCCGGAGTCCGTACCGCCGAGCTCGCATGGGGATCGCCCGCACCTTTCAGAAGCTGGAGGCGTTCAGCAGCCTCTCCGCACGCGACAACGTGCTCGTCGCCGCCGAGCAGCGAACGAAGCTCGGTCGATCGGAACGCAGCGCGGCCCGGATCGCCGACGAGCTACTGGCCCGAGTCGGCATCGAAGACGTCGCGAACTTCATGGTCGGGACCCTTCCCACGGGAACCGCACGACTCGTCGAACTGGCCCGAGCGCTCGCCACCGGTCCGAAGGTCTTGCTCCTCGACGAGCCGTCCTCGGGTCTCGACGACAACGAGACCGAGGCGATGGCGACGCTCCTGCGCGACTTCGTCTCCGACGGGTTGGCCGTCTTGCTCGTCGAGCACGACATGTCGTTCGTGATGGGAACCTGCGACGTCATCACCGTGCTCGACTTCGGCAAGGTTCTCGCCAGCGGTACGCCCGCGGAGGTTGGAGCCGACCAACTCGTTCAGGCCGCATACCTCGGCACGATGGCGGAATGATGGTCCCGATCCTCGAGCTGCGCAGCGTGCGGGCCGGGTACGGCACCATCGATGTGCTTCGTGGTCTGGATCTCATCGTGCGACCGGGCGAAGTACACGCATTGCTCGGGCCGAACGGTGCGGGAAAGTCGACGACGCTGGCGGTCTGCTCCGGCCGGATCGCTCCGTCTGCTGGCCAGATCCTGCTCGACGGTCGCGAGGTGAACGGCGTCACCAGCGATGCGCTCGCGCGGATCGGTGTCTGTTGCATCCCTGAGGGACGAGGTGTGTTCCCGAATCTCACCGTCGACGAGAACCTGCGGATGTTCACCCACGTGGGGGTGTCGTTCGCCGAAATGCAAAGCCGCGCGTTCGCGCAGTTCCCGCGACTCGGTGAGCGGCGTCGCCAGCTCGCAGGAACGCTGTCCGGTGGCGAGCAACAGATGCTCAGCATGTCCAGAGCGTTTGCAACGTCGCCGGTGCTCCTCTTGCTCGACGAACTGTCGATGGGACTCGCGCCGTTGATCGTCGAGGAGCTCTACAAGATCGTCGCCAGGCTCGCCGAGCAGGGTGTGTCGATCCTCATCGTGGAGCAGTTCGCCCAGGCCGCCCTCGGGGTCGCTACGACAGCATCGATCATGCTCCACGGGCAGATAGTGCACAGTGGAGCACCGCAAGAGGTGGCACGCGAGCTGAGCGCCATGTACATGGGGACGGGCGAGCAACCCCATCCCAATCAGAGGAGGTCCGTACAACATTGAGCGAGACTGCCGAACCGGAGCCTGAGCTGACCCCGCGTCTTCGTCAGTTCCAAGCCGAGGTCGAAGAACTCAAGGTGACGGGCGGGCGGGCCACCCCGGAACGCACGTGGACGATCATCGGAGCCGTCGTGATGATTGCCGGCGTCCTGCTCACCGCTGCGTCTTGGGGACTCACGCAGAGCACCACGAGCTCGCTCGACTTCGCGAGCTACAACGCGATGGGCAACTTCGGCATCGCGCTCACGGTGGCGGGTTCCGTCGTTTACCTCGTGATGTCGCTTAAGCGCTACTTCCGCTACTGGTTGATCAGGTTGATCTACGAGCAGCGCGACCAAGCCGACAAGATCGCCGGCCGCTAACGAGTACCGCGCTGCTAGCCGCCCAGATAGGCAGCCGAGAGCTCATCTTCCAGATCGTCGGGCTGTCCGACGCTCACCACCTTGCCGTGCAACATGATCGCCGCATAGTCGGCGACGCCGAGGACAGTCCGAGCGAACTGCTCGACCACGAGGATCGACACGCCCGTCTTGGCCACGTGGCCGACGACTTCGTAGAGCTGCTCGACGATCAGCGGGGCGAGGCCCATCGACAGCTCGTCGAGCAGCAGGAGCGACGGCTTGACCGCCAACCCCCGCGCCAGGGCGAGCATCTGCTGCTCGCCTCCGGACAGCGTGCCCGCCAACTGGGCACGCCGCTCGCCGAGCCGTGGAAAACGCTCGTACGCGACGGACTCCACCTCACCGAAGTCGACGCCCGCATACGTCGCCATCCGGAGGTTCTCCTTCACCGTGAGGTTGGGGAACACACCGCGACCTTCGGGGATCGTGCAGACGCCGATGCGCGACAGCGCGTCGGCACTCGCGCCGTTCACGTGGCGGCCGGCGATGTGGACGCACCCAGAGGTCGGGGTCCTCTGACCGCTGATGACCTTGAGCGTCGTCGTTTTGCCGCCACCGTTCGGTCCCAGTAAGGCCACCACACTGCCCAGCGGCACCACGAGGTTAACGCCGTGCAGCACCTCGATGCGGCCGTACGCGGCCTTCACGCCCTTGAGCTCGAGAACCTTTTCAGCCATCAGCTTCGGGGTGAGCCGCCGCCTCGGCATTGTGCAGCGACGTCTCCTCCGCCGCCGCGCCGAGATACGCGTCGAGCACCGATTGGTTCTGCTGGATCTCCGTGGGTGTGCCAACGGCGAGGATCGCGCCGAAGTCGAGCACGTGGATCCAGGCGCACACCTTCATGACCAGCGCGACGTCGTGCTCGACCATGAGAATCGCCATCCCTTCGGAGGCGAGGTCGAGCAACAGGTCGGCGAAGGCGTCGGTCTCCTGTTCGTCTTGGCCCGATGCCGGCTCGTCGAGCAGGAGGACGCGTGGCTTCGTGGCCAGCGCTCGCCCCAACTCGACGAGTCGGGCTTGCCCAGTTGGCATTGCATCGACGCGATCGTCGGCCACGCCGCGAATGCCGATGCGGTCGATGATCTCCTCCGTGACGGCCCGAGGATCGGACTTGTCGCGGGCCCAGCTCTTGCGGATCTCGGCGGCGGTGAGGATGTTCTCGCGGGCGCTCAGGGATCCGAAGACTTCGAGGCGCTGAAACGTGCGAGCGATGCCGCGCCGGGCTCGTTGGTGGGGCGGCAGCTTCGAGAGCTCCTTGCCATCCAGGACCACCTTGCCGCTCGTGGTCTCCTGCAGCCCGGTGATGACGTTGAAGGTGGTGGTCTTGCCCGCACCGTTCGGGCCGATCAGCGCCGTGATTCGTCCCGCCTCGACTTCGAGGTCAACGTCGCGCACCGCGTGGTGGCCACCGAAGTGGACGTTGACTCCTCGCGTTTCGAGCAGGGGCATCAGGGCGCCGCCGCGATTCGTTGGCCCAGCCGCCGGAGATGTTCGGTGGCCGTGCCCAACGTGAGCTCGATCACCTTGCTCCAACGGAAGTAGCGGTGGATCGGGTAGTCGAGGTCGACGCCGACGCCACCGTGAAGATGCTGCGCGGCATGAACGACGCGATCGCCGCCGAAGGACGCCCAGAACTTGGCGATGTGGACCTCGTCGTTCGCGGGCAGCTCCTCGGACAACCGCCACGCCGCCTGGATCGCCGTGAGGCGGATTCCCTCGGTGTCGATGTACGCGTCGGCGATGCGCTGTGCGACTGCTTGGAACGTGCCGATCTTCGAGCCGAACTGCTCGCGCTCCGACACGTACGCCGCCGTGAGGCGTAGAGCCGCTTCGCACACGCCCGCCTGGATCGAGCACAAGGCCGCGATGGCTCGGGCCGTGATCCACTCGACGATCTCGTCACCTTGCTTCGGATTTCCGAGTGCTTCGCCGGCGGCACCTTTGAGTCGGAGCAGGTACACGGGCTCGTCGTTGATCGCCTCGTTGCGCTCGAGCTCCACACCGTCGCTGCTCGGGTCGACGAGGAACACGCCAACCGATCCGTTGGTGCGCGCCGGGACGAGCACCTTCGCCGCGAGATGGGCGGCCGGCACGAGGATCTTTTCGCCGTCGAGTCGCCATCCGTCACCGTCCGCCATCGCCGTTGTGGCCGGGACGCTCGGCACGACGTACTCCCCGGCCTCGAACAGGGCGGCTGTGAGGATGATCGAGCCGTTGATCACGCCCGGCAGCAGTTGTTGCTGCTGCTCGGGTGATCCGAAACGGGCGATGGGCAGCGCGCCGAGGACCAACGTCGGCATCAGCGGCAATGGCGCGACCGTGCGGCCCTGTTGCTCGAGGATGAGGCACGCCTCCATGAATCCGTAGCCACCACCGCCCACCGACTCAGGGAGGCACACGCCGAGCAGATCGGCCTTGGCGAGCTCGTTCCAGACATCGTCTGCGAACCAGCGCCCCGCCGGATCGGTTTCGATGTCGCGCAAGCGTTGCGGCGGCAGCTTCTCCGTGAGGATGCGACCGGCGAGGTCGCTGATCGACTGCTGGTCTTCGGAGAGCGAGAGATCCATGTCGATTCCTAGTGACGCGGGATGCGAGGCATCCCGAGACCGAACAATGCGATGAGGTCGCGCTGCACCTCGTTGGTGCCGCCTCCGAAGGTGAGGATCAGCGAGCCTTGCATGGCGCGCTCGATACGTCCGGAGAGAGCAGCCGAAGGTGAACCTCGACGGAGCGAGCCGGTAGGGCCGAGCACCTCGAGCAACAGTCGGTAGGCCTCCGTGAAGAACTCGGTGCCGAACACCTTCGCCGAGCTCGCATCGCCCGGGTTGATCTTGCCGGTACACACCTTCCAGTTGATGAGCTTGAGGAACTCCGTCTTGGCGTGCACTCGCGCCAGGTTGATCTGGACCCATTCCTGATCGATCACCCGCCGCCCGTCGGCCAGCTTCGTATCTTTGGCGTAGCGCACGACGTCCTCGTAGCAACGATCGACCATTCCGGGCGGCGCGAGGGACATGCGCTCGTAGTTCAACTGGTTGGTGATGAGGTCCCAGCCCCGGTTGACGCCCGCCACGACGGCGTCGTCTCCAACGCGCACGTTGTTGTAGAAGGTCGACGTCGTCGAGGCGTTGACCATCGTGTGGATCTTCGTGTGCGAGAAGCCGGGGTCGGTGGTCGGCACAAGGAAGATCGTGATGCCCTTGTGCTTCGGCGCGTCAGGATCGGTCCGAGCAGCGAGCCAGATGTAATCGGCGTACGACGCCAACGACGTGAAGACCTTCTGGCCGTTGATCACCCACTCGTCGCCGTCCTTCACCGCGGTGGTGCGGAGCGATGCGAGGTCCGTCCCCGCACCGGGCTCGGTGTAGCCGATCGAGAAGTGCAGCTCGCCGGCGAGGATCTTGGGGAGGAACGTGGCCTTCTGCTCCTCGGAACCGAACTCCATGATCGTCTTGCCGACGGTGTTGATCGTGAGGAACGGGATGGGCACGCCAGCGCGCCAGGCCTCATTGGTGAAGATGAACTGCTCGAGGTCGGTGCGACCCTGGCCGCCGAACTCCTTCGGCCATCCGATACCGAGCCAGCCGTCGCGACCCATCGTCCGCACGGCCTCGAGGCAGGCGGGGCCACCGCTCTCACCAGAGGCGACCTCCGCCTCGACCTCCGGCGTCATGAGGACCTCGAAGTACTCGCGCAATTCCTGGCGAAGCGCTTCCTGCTCCGGCGTGTAGGCGATCTGCACCCTGCCCCTCCTCCCGAAGCCGTCAGAATAGAACGTGTTCCATTTTTCTGCCAGGCTGGTTCGGAAGGGTCGTGCCGGGTACGTCGAGGTATTCGGACGCATATTCTGACGAGGGGGATCGTGCGCCACCGCTTACTTCGACTCATCACGGCCTTCGGGTTGCTCGCCACCGTTGCGTGTGGCGCCTGACT
>Ga0193732_1000268_pt1 | contig 9966 bp, 9 predicted proteins | sample U1s1metaG_FD_145077 | JGI IMG/M metagenome (GOLD analysis project Ga0193732, IMG submission 145077) | Soil microbial communities from a riparian zone of the East river system, Colorado, United States - U1s1 | ecosystem: Environmental > Terrestrial > Soil > Riparian zone | place: USA: East River...
CGGTATCAGATGTTCAAAATGATGAGTCAATTCGAGGTCTTAACCTAATCGCGAACATTGACGCCGTGCGTCGCTCACTTGAGGTAAATTTTCTTGATGAAATGGATAGTCAGCGCGGCACTTTTTTGGCTTGGTTTGGTGAGCACATTGGCCGGCGACAATTCCCCGGTGGGAACATGGAAAACGGTTGATGATGAAACGGGGCGGCCGAAGTCCATTGTGCGAATCACCGAGCAAGGCGGCGAGCTCAGCGGAAAAGTCCTGCAGGTGCTCGAATCCCCGCAGGGGCCGCACCCGCTTTGTCGACGATGCGAAGGCGAGCGGAAAGATCAACCGGTCGAAGGCATGACGATTTTGTGGGGAGCAAAAAAGGATGGAGCTTCGTGGCGGGACGGGCAAATTCTCGATCCGCAGAACGGCAAGATTTATCGCGTTACTCTGACTCCTCTGGAGGGCGGACAAAAACTGGAAGTGCACGGGTTCATTGGCGTATCAGTGATCGGTCGCAGCCAGACCTGGCAACGGGAGGAGTAACAAGGCATTTTGAAGGTGATGAGTGAATCTGAAGTCCTGACGTGAAACTAAGGAAACGCTGGCTTCTTGTTTTCATTTTAGCAGGCGTGGCGACTGTGCCTTGCCTGGCGTCTGCGCCGTGGGTCACGCTGCAAGGCGGTCATTATCTGATAAAACGACCAAACGATGGGGATAGCTTCCACGTGAGTGTGGAAGGGCATGAATACATCTTCCGGCTTTATTTTGTGGATGCACCCGAAACTAGTGCTGAATTCCGCGATCGAGTAGAGGAACAGGCGGCCTACTTCGGAGTCACGGTTGATCAGGTGCTGCAGGTTGGGGAGCTGGCCAAACAGTTTACCCGCGAAAAACTCACTGATTCATTTCTGGTGCGGACGTGTTGGGAAGACGCCGGCGGTCGAAGCCGAATGCAGCGCTTTTATGCCTTTGTGCAAACGCGCACCGGCGATCTTGGCGAGCAGTTGGTAGAGAATGGTCTCGCCCGGGCCCATCCTGCCACGGCCAGACCCGAAGGGTTAACGTCAGCCGCGGCCGAATGGAAAAATCTGATCAAGCTCGAGCACAAGGCGAAGCGAGAAAAAGTCGGTGGTTGGGGAGCTAACGAGGAACGGATGACAGCCCGAGCGCAACAACCGGAAAGTGAAAAAGGGATTGATCCATTCGACAAATTTTTTCACCCTACCGGTGAGACGCCGGTGAAGGCAGCGACGACACCCGCCGCCAAGGTTGGGACTACGCCATTGCCTTCCGAGGAAACCACCCCTTCCGGTTTTCCGTCTCCAACCAAACTTGACGTCAACACCGCGTCGGAAACGGAGCTTGAGAATATTCCTGGAATCGGCCCATCCATCGCCGAACGCATCATCGAGGCGCGTCCATTCAAAAGCGCCGATGACCTGCAACAGGTCAAAGGAATCGGCGCCGGCAAACGATATGAAAAGATCCGCCCATTCTTTAATTGAGGTCGCGCTGATAATTTGTCCCGGATTTCGCGGATGTACCCGGATGAAATTCTGGAGGCTTACAACCGAGAACTGTTAACGCGCGGAGATGCTGCGTCCGATACCACGAAGCGATCGTTTCGACCTACCACGTCACCGACCTAAGGCGGCACGATCACTTCATTACTAAACCCGGTATTTGTCGTCATGCTGTAAGCGGTCACGGCGACATAATATTTAGTTTGAGACAGAGTGAGGGACGTGGTGAGCACATTTTTCACGTCGCGCACATTCTGGTAATTATGGCTGCCGGTGCCCCAAAAAATCTTATATCCTACGACTTCAGCAGACGGCGAAGCGTCCCATGCGAACTTGACGGTTCGCGTAGCTGCATGAAGCGCTTGAGTTGAAATCAAACTTACGAGGATGATCAGCACATGGTGGTAGAATCGGGATGGCATGAGATCGGGAATAGGCGGTTTGTGGTTTTGGCATGTTAATCTGGGACGACGTCGCCGAACCTAACGACAACAATTTGCTGCACAATAAGAATTTTAATAAAATTTCAGTTTTCACACACATATGAGACCGATTTTTATGGTAATTCGAGATGATAGGTCAATCTCGACCGGCTTTACAACCAACACGCTTACGCTGTACAAATCGATGCCGTTATGAATATTATAAGCGCCTGCTCACTCTTGCCGAGCTTCCCGTTCCATGCTTCGTTCGAATAATTGATAACGGACCGATGACTGAAAAGGTAGTGTTACCGCACCGCTTTTCATACACCGCCTGCGTCTTTATCTTCCGGTAGCCTAAGGCTGGGTAGAAAAGGTGGGCCTCGATCCGTTTGGTATTGCTTCGCACCGATATCGCCTCCGCGCCGATGTTTTTTGCCCAGGTTTCCGCTTCTTCGATCAACCTGCGCGCAATCCCGCTGCGACGGGTCGACGATGATACGACCAAGCCGAGAATTTCCACCCGAAAACCCACTTCAATAATGCAAACCCGATGCGCCTGGATAAACCCGATTGCCTTGTCGCCCGCGTCCACCGCGACCAGCAGCAAATCCGATTCGCCAATCGCTCGAATACGCACTCCAATCGCCTCGGTCTCGCTAGGATAACCCAGCTCGGCCGCAAGCGCCGCCACCACTTCGGCATCTGTCTCCGCCATTCGTCGAATTCTTAATGTCGCGCTCATGATGGAACAAATAATTGATGACACTCAACGCAACCCCTCGCGCCGTTGGGCATCTAACTCCGTTGCCGCCCGAATTTCAATTTGCCACTCACTGCTCGCGTTCACATCTCGCAGTCAACGCTCAACTCCCTGCCTCTTGCCCGAATGCGCTGAGATTAGAAAATGAAAACGCCTGGTGGCGAGAATATCTCGACTTACCAGGCGTTAATTTTTCTAAGCTTGGACGTTATGCGCCAAGCAAGTGTGTTCCGGACTTCTTAGTCGCGGTCTGTGACAATGACCTTATCAACCAGCATGTCGTCCCCACTTTTGAGGTAGTGAACGCGAACCTTCGAATCTTTTCTGATTTTCGAAGGCTCAATTACCCGTCCGTCCGCGGTCTGATAAGTGACGGTCTTGCTGAACTTGTAGTGTGCAGGTTCGCCGGTTTCGGTCTTCAGCACTATTGTCTGGCCCGGGGTAAAGTCGGTCACGGTGCCGAGACTTTCGGTCGTGGTGGTCGTGGTTTCAGTTGTTCCATTGCTTCCCGTCGCCACAGTGGAAGACGAGGAGGATGTTTGTCCGTAAGCCACTAAACCCATGAGGGCGGTAGCAAACGTGACACTAAGGAATAATTTAATCATATTAAACTTTCTAGTTTACCAAGTTGCTGCAGTGATCGCAGCTAAAGGCCACCCGGTTCGTGCTTCCCAAGGAATTGGGCAAACCAAATAGGTTAATGGATGCGGCAGTTCCCTAGTATACCCAATAAAAACTCTTTGGCAACCTCAACTATTTCCATGAACCTGGCGTAGCGATCCGACCCAGCAGCGTGTGCGGTGAAATTAGTTTGCGATTCCGTGCAAGGAATTCAGGAACTTGTGCGATAGTATCTTTAACAAATTGATCCACAGTCGCAGATCACTCCAAGTGCATCTTAAACAACTAAACGAAATACTCCGCGATGCTGATGTCGCAAATGCCATCTTTCCTGTCGTGCGTGGACACCGTATGTCCGAAGCGCAGACGGAGCGAGCTTTAACTGAATTGCATGTTCCGCGCGCAGCAAACATCGCCGGGATTACACATCACGCCTTTCCGACGCAGCTTTTGCTCTGTAACTACCAGGGCGAAATTTGGTCGGCAGTTGCTCGACTTAACGCTTAGTCCGCCAATTCTGAGCGGTACGAACATGGAACCCACTCATTCCCAACGCCGGGCCCTTGCCCTCGCACAACAACGAAGTTCGGAACGTCGCGCCACATTTTTGCGGCAACGAACGGCCGCAGCAAATCAATCTCCCGATCGCCGGCGGCAAGTTTCTGCCGGCGCACGGATCGTACCGCGAGTTCATCGAGATAATGGTGTCTGAGTGGCGGCGGGTTAGCCGAAACTCGCGCCTTCCGAATCTGACTCTTGCCATCAGCGCTTTCTTCTTTATCGAAAGTGACGCCCTGGAACTGAGCGATCGGTGCAATTGCAACTTTCATTTAACGACAACTGGGAAAACATCCTCGTTCATTAAAGAGAGCCTATCTATATCTATGTTTAGATGTAGATTATGGACGCGATGCCTATTTACGTTTACGAAACTAGCGACCTCGCAAAGCCGGTGCGGCGTTTCGAGCTTAGACAAAGCTTCCACGACGAGCCGCTCCGAGTTGATCCCAAAACGGGTGAAGCCGTGCACCGCATCATCTCTGGCGGTTACGGAGTTCTCGTCCGCGGCGGATCGACTGGGCCGTCAGTCGGAAGCTGCGGCACACATTCGGACTGATCTGCGCTGTCGAACTTTAATACCGACTCCTTGCTCCACGCTCTTCGCGGCGTCGGATAATTATCAATGGATAGCAGATAAACGATAACGACATCCGTCGAAGGCGTGCCCTTAAAACAGAAAAAGCCGCCGAGGCGTTCCTGCGCCCCGGCGGCTTCTCGTTAATAGTTTAGTTTCCCTTAGCTCATCCCGAGGGAATCGAGCGTTGGCTCGTCAATCGCCGCCGTCGTGGCGAGGCCCTGATCAGCCTGATAGGCGGTGAGCGCTTCCCGGGTCATCGGCCCGAGCAATCCATCCACTTCACCCTTGTAGTAGCCCATCTGCTGCAGCTCAGCCTGAACGTCCGCGATCACCCGGTCTGGCGGCTCAGCACGATGACCCACATAGATCGGGCCATCGTAAGCATAATACTGGGCCCCAGAATCGTAACCCCAAGCCGGATACCAGTAGCCGTTGTTCCAGTAATAGTAACCGCCACCGATCAGCTCTACCCGGTTGTAACGCGACCGATACCAACCCTGGTCGTGCCATTCCGGACGATACGAGCGGAATACTTCATACTGCGCACCCTGCCACTGATCACTTCCTTGAATCCGATAGTTCTGGTTGTAGGTAACTGCCGGAACCTGTTGCGGTTTTGGCTGCGCACGAAAATTCGCGTGCTGCGCCTTGATCTGCTGCACCTGCTGCGGAGCGGGCTTCTTCGCCGCCGCCGCCGCATTAGCTTGTCCCCTCTGTTGGCCGGTTGCTGACACTGACGGAGCTGCACTCGCAGCCGCCCCCGGGGTAGCCCTCGCCGCAGCCGCCGCCGTCGCGGCCGGAGTAGCAGACGCCCTCGTCGCAGCACGTCCCTTCATTCCTTTTTCCGGGTGCTCCGCGCTGGGCGTTGCACTGCCGGCCGCTTGACCGGTGTTTTCCGTGCCTGCGGGGCTGGCAGATTCCTGACTCGCTCGGCCCTTCCGACCCTTTGTCGCAGCCGGCTCATTCATCGTTCCCGGTTCGTTCCGCGCTCCATGTTCCCTCACGGCTGTCGCGTGAGGCTTGGCCGCACTCGCGCCAGGCTTTGGTTGGGCTGGTTGCGTTTGTTCAGCGCCCTGCTTTTTCTTCTTTCCTGGTGATGCTTCCTCGTTGGGCTGTTGCGCCATAGCGACACCAGCGAGCGCCATCGAACAGCCTATCAGTAAACTGGTAAACCTCTTCATATGTATATTTGGTCGTTGTACCTCCGCGATTTATTCAGGCGTTTTCTGTAATTTCTCCCAAGCCACGTAAGGCAAACGCCTTTTACGCGACATGATCGCCTAAGAAGAATTCGTGCGATCGCTCACATCCGGACGGCTCCGTCTTTTACTTCTTCCTTTTTGCTTTCTTAATTCTTACCTCTTAATTGGTTTTCCATGCCGTTATCCGCCTTCTCTATTTAGCGGTGTAAGCTTTCAATTTTTTAACCCACTCGTATGACTTCACTTCTCAATCCTTGCTCCTTCCTTCTTACTCTTCTTGCTCTGTTCACCGCCGTCGCGCGCGCACAGACGCCTGTGGGCGATCTTGCTAAACCGCCCGCTGACGCTGAACACTTGATAATTAGCTCGACCGGCGGAAAGCACGGCGACAGCTGGATCTGGCAGACACCAGACGGCACCCGAATGGGCCGCGAGAGCATGAATCTTCGCGGCCAGGTTTTTGAGACCGATTCCGCGACAAAATTCGGCGCAGATGGCTTGCCCACGGCCGTCACGGTGCGCGGTTTCACTCCAAACGGCGATGCCGGCGAAACGTTTACCGTTGCAGAGGGCAAGGCGAGCTGGAAAAGTCCGATTGACGCTGGCGGCGCGCCTTATTCAGCGCCGTCGTTCTATATTGCGTTCGGCGGGCCGATGCAGCTCAATGCCCAGTTCGTTGAGCGCTTAATCGCAAGTCCGGATAAATCGTTGACGTTACTCCCGGGCGGCAAGGCCACCGCGGAAAAGCTAACGAGTCTTGAGATCGGCAACGGCGACAAGAAAAAGACTGTGACTGCCTGGGCCATTTCGGGTCTCGGTAATTCACCGATCCCCGTCTGGACTAACGCGAATAATGAATTCTTCGGCCTTACCGTAGGTATCTCATGGTTGCCGGACGGCTACGAAGGCGAGCGCGAAAAGCTGCAGAAGGCGCAGGGCGACGCACTCGCCGCGCGGATGCCCGCGTTAGCTAAGTCGTTAGCCAAGGTTCCAACGACGCCCGTCGCCTTTATCAACGTCAAATTATTCGATGCCGATACCCTGCGTTTTCTTTCGGACCAGACTGTCGTGGTGGACAAGGGCGCGATTGCCGCGGTCGGCCCCGCGGCAGAAGTAAAACCGCCCGCCGGCGCCCAAATCATCGAAGGCAAAAGCAAGACGCTCGTGCCCGGCATGTGGGATTGCCACATGCACGTCGGTGACGATTACACCGGGCTGCAGGAGTTATCGCTTGGCATCACTTCCGTGCGCGATCCGGGCAACGACGATACCCGCACGATCGACCGGCGCGAGCGCGCCGCGAAAGGCGACCTGCTCTTTCCGCACGTTTATCCCTCGTCATTGATCGATGGCAAAGGTCCTTACACCGCTCAGGTGGCCAACGTTGCCACGAGCCAGGCCGAAGCCATTTCGCTAGTCGACAAGGCGAAGGAGAAAGGCTTCACCGGCGTAAAATTCTACGGCACTTTCAATCCCGAGTGGCTCAAGCCCAGTATCGAGGAAGCGCACAAGCTCGGCCTCCACGTTCACGGCCACATACCGGCCGGCATCCGCCCGATGGACGCGATCAACGCCGGCTACGACGAGATCACGCACATCAACTGGGTGATCATGCAAGCGATGCCGGACGATGTCATAAAGGTCGATAACGGCGTCATGCGTTTCGAAGGCCCGGGCCGCTACGCCCGCAACGTTGATCTCGATGCCGAGCCAATGAAGACAATTGTTGCGACCATGGCAGCGAAGAAAATCTATTCCGATCCGACAATGGTGGCGTTCGAAGGCCTTTATGTGCCGGAGAATGGTGACTTGTCTCCCGCTTATGCACCTTTTGTCGGAACATTACCGCCGGCGACCGAACGCGGATTTCGCCAGGGCGGTTTCGCTGTGCCGAAGGATCTTACGCGGGCCGATTATCGCGCCAGCTGGGCGAAAATGGTTCAGCTTCTGACCCGAATGTACAAGGCTGGCGTGCCCATCGTTTCCGGCACCGACGGCTCCGGCATCGAGATTATCCGCGAACTGGAAGTCTACCACGAGGCAGGTCTGACCAACGCCGAAGCCTTGGCCGCTGCAACAATTACACCTGCGCGTCTCCTTAACGTGGACAAGAAAACCGGCTCCATCAAAGTAGGTAAGACCGCCGACCTTGTGCTGGTGGAAGGCGACCCGTCTACGCGAATTTCCGATTTGCGGCAAACACGGGTAGTAATGCTGGACGGCAAACTGCTGGACGCCGATGCGCTGCGCACTGCCGCAGGATTTTCCGGCCGGCCGAAGTAAGACGGTCGCGGCGCTCGATGCGCTCGCGGCTAAACAGAATGGTCCAGAAATGGCAAAGCAACGCAGATGACTGCGGAAGCGCACCTTCAAACGTCGTCCTCACTAAAGTTTCGCCATGCAGTTAACCCGCTGCCGCGCAGCACCCAGTGCCGTCTTCTCTCTAACTCGTCAACACCGTCTGGATTGCCACTTCGAGTCTCTCCATCGTGATTGGCTTCACCAAATGTTCGGAGAAACCGGCCGCGAGGCTCTTCTCCCTATCTGCATTGCTCCCGAAGCCGCTGATTGCGATCCCACGGATGCGCGAAGCAACGCGCAATCGTTTCATCAGTTCCGTTCCGTTGCCGTCAGGCAATCCGACATCGCTGATTATTAAGTCGAAGTGGTCCCTCTCAGCCGTGTCGAGTGCCGAGTGCATGTCATGGGTAGCTGTCACTTTGTGCCCGCGCGTCTCCAGTAATTTTTGCAGGATCGCGCACGTGTCCGCGTGATCATCGACCAGCAGAATCCGAAAAGTGCGCGCTGAAAGTTGTGGTTGTTTTTCGGACCCCGCAGCACCTTGCGCTGGCGGGACCGTCGTTATACTTAAAGAAAAGGTTGCCCCTCGGTTGATGCCGTCGCTTTTGGCAATAAGAGAAGCACCATGGGCTTGCGCGAGCGATTTACAAATTGCCAGCCCCAAGCCCAGGCCGCCAAAACGTTCTTTCAAAGAACGTTCCCCCTGTTCAAACGGATCGAAAATTCTTTCGATTACATCGGGCGCAATTCCAATACCCTCGTCTTGCACACTAATCGTTAGCTGCTGCGGCGATTCGTTTGTTGACGAAATCATTACCGTGCCCGCTTGCCGGCTAAACTTGAAAGCGTTCTTGAGCAGGTTCCAAATAATCTGTTGAAACCTGGCTTCGTCGGCGGCGATATGATGATCGGTCGCACGTAGGTTGACCTGAAGCCGGATTTTTTTTGCTTCTGCCTCCGCCCGGCACATCTCCACCACGTTGCAGACTTGCACGTGAGCATCGAGGGTTGCCAGGCTTAGTTCCAACTTTCCCTTGCTAATCCGCGTCAGATCCAGCAGATCGTCGATCAAATGGCTTTCGACAGCGATGTTGCGCCGAATCATTTCCAGCGTCGAACGCGCTTCCTCATTCTGTGGCCATTGCTTTTGCAATGTCTCCAGCGCTAACACCACCGGCGTCAGCGGCGTGCGTAGTTCATGCGAAAGCATGGCGAGAAACTTGTCCTTGGTCCGGTTCGCTGATTCCACTAACGATTTTTGGTTCTCCAAAGTTGCCTCCGCTTCGCGTCGCTCGGCCATGCCTGCTGCCAGCGCCATCGCAGTGATTGTCAGCACCGCCGTAAAACTCTGCAGAATCAGCAGCGATTGATTCTGGGTCTCCATCACAAATGGCCCGAAGTTCCGCAACGTGCCCCAGATCGCGATCGCCGAGACGATGAAAATCCCGGTCGCGGTTTCTCGCTGCGACAAGCGAAACGCCATCCAGATCACCACCGGACCACAGATGAATGCGATCGGATAGTTAGTCGCGTTGACCCGAAACCATCCGCCAAATACGGCTTCGCCCAGCGCCACAAGCAAAAGGAGAAGCAATCCTACTTCCAAGGCCTTTTTGCTACTCCATCGCGTGGACGGCGCTATCGCCCAAAGAATCACAACCGGCGCGAAGATGAGATCGCCCGTTGCATCTCCCAGCCACCACGTCACCCACACCGCACCGTACCGGGCCCAATCGGCGAAACCTGCCAGCGCCAGACTCGTCACGCCGATTATCGGACTAATGACAGTGCTCGTCACGGCCGCGAAGCCGAACTTGAAAACATTTTGTGAATGGTCAAATACGCGCATTCCGCCGGCAAAGCGATTTACCAGCCACGCTCCGCAAATTGCTTCCAGGGTATTCCCGGCACCGATTGCCACTGAGGTCGGGATGTTGCCTGTCGTGCTTATATTGACAAGAAACGCGCCGACAAAAATGGCTGGCCATGTTCGGTAGCCGAGCAC
>Ga0193732_1000269_pt1 | contig 9909 bp, 5 predicted proteins | sample U1s1metaG_FD_145077 | JGI IMG/M metagenome (GOLD analysis project Ga0193732, IMG submission 145077) | Soil microbial communities from a riparian zone of the East river system, Colorado, United States - U1s1 | ecosystem: Environmental > Terrestrial > Soil > Riparian zone | place: USA: East River...
GAATACATCCAAACCGATATCAGCAAATTACCCATGGAAGCCGCTATCGGTTCGAACGGTGAACCGGTCGCCGTGCAAGTCGAGACCCGCGGCGGACCGATTCGCGCCAAGGTCTGGCGCATGAAAGTGGGTCGCTGCGACTTGCTTCTCCTTGATTCCAACATTGAAGGCAATCAACCCGAAGATCGCGAACTCACCTCGCGGCTCTATGGCGGGGACTCGCGCATCCGGATTCGCCAGGAGCTGCTTTTGGGCGTGGGAGGGTTCCGCGCGCTCCGTGCGATGGGTATCACGCCCGGCGTTCTGCACCTCAACGAAGGGCACAGCGGTTTTGCTGTATTGGAAGCCATTCGCAGCCGCATGCAGGATGAGGGACTGACTTTTGACCAGGCTGTGCCCCGGGTTTCCCGGGAAGTGGTTTTCACCACGCACACTCCCGTGCCTGCCGGGCACGACCGGTTTTACCCGGAACTGATGGTCGAACACCTGGGCCCGTTGCGCGAGGAGCTGGGTATTTCGCAGGATCGGCTGATGGAGCTGGGACGCGAGAATCCCGGCAACGCGAGCGAGGACTTCTGCATGACCGTCCTCGGCCTGAAGCTCTCCCGGCGCGCCAACGCGGTTTCTGCTCTGCACGGCGAGGTGTCCCGCGCCATGTGGACCGGCCTCTATCCGGGCAAGCCGGAGGACGAAATTCCCATCGGCCACATCACCAACGGCGTGCACGTTCCTTCCTGGCTGGCACCGCAAATGTTTCGCCTTTATGACCGGCATTTCGGAGCCGGCTGGCAGGAGCATAGCTCCGACCCCAGCATCTGGGAAGGAATTGAGAGCGTGGATGACGCAGAACTCTGGGAAACCCATCTCCACTTGAAATCGCGGCTTCTGGATTTTGTACGCCACCGCGTCGTGGAGCAGGCCGAGCGCCGCGGCGAGTCCCCAGAAATGCTGCAAAGACTGGGCCGGGTTCTCAGTCCGGACGCTCTTACCATTGGGTTCGCGCGCCGCTTCGCCACCTACAAACGCGCTGACCTGATTCTGGCGGACATCGAAAAACTTACATCCATGGTGAATGATGCCAAGCGCCCGGTGCAGTTCATTTTTGCCGGCAAGGCCCATCCGCGGGACGAACCAGGCAAGAAAATGCTGCAGCAGATCGCCAAACTCATGCGCCACATGGAATTTGCCGACAAGTTCGTCTTTGTCGAAGACTATGACATCAACGTGGGACGCCACTTCGTCCAGGGAGTAGATGTTTGGCTGAATAATCCCCGGCGTCCGCTGGAAGCTTCAGGCACCAGCGGTCAGAAAGTAGTGCTGAACGGCGGCCTCAACCTGTCCGTTCTGGATGGCTGGTGGGCAGAAGCCTACGACGGGTTAAACGGCTTCGCCATCGGAACCGGCAGGACCCACTCCAACATGAGTGTGCACGACACGCGTGACGGGGAAGATTTGTACCGAGTCCTTCGCGAAGAGGTCATTCCGCTGTACTATGAGCGCGACCGCGACGGTGTGCCGCGAGGCTGGATCAAGCGCATGAAGCGCACCATTCGCACTCTGGGCTGGCGCTTCAACGCCGATCGCATGGTGATGGATTACACGCTCAAGTGCTACGTGCCCGCGGCCGGGGGCACTTCCAGCAACTTGCGCAAGAAAGTGTGATCTGTATCCCCGCCCTGCTGCCGCCTCCAATGTCAATGGGCGGCGACATCGAGAACGTTCCCACGTTCTGAACGCGGCATTTTCACCAAAATCTGGGTGCCGTCGCTGTCCGAATCCATTTCTAACTGGCCGCCAAGCTCGTGAATCCTTTCTCTCATTCCCGCCAACCCGACTCCCCCGTGCGCACGGTTCCGGCGAAAAAGGCTCAGGACGTCCCCCGGGATGCCTTTTCCGTAGTCTCTGATCCTGAGCACAACTTCGTCTCGAAACACTCGCAGGGAAACATCCGCCCGGGGACTTTTGGAATGGCGGTGAACATTGGTCAGACTTTCCTGCAGAACGCGGAAAAGCGCAAGCTCAATCGATTCTGGCAGACGGCCGAGGTCTTCCGGTATGTCCAGATTGGTCGGAATGCCGCTGCGTTTCGCGAAGCCTTCCACATACCATCGCGCGGCGGACGCAAAACCAGTTTCGTCCAACAGGGGCGGATGCAACAGATGAGAGATAGTGCGGGTTTCGGTCATGGCCTCATCGAGCAGTGTGATGGACTCCGAAACCAGAGCATTGGCGGGGATGGAGCTGCCGAGCATGGTCAGGTTCATCTTCACTCCCACCAGATATTGGCCGAGACTATCGTGAAGTTCACGTGAAAATTTTCGGCGCTCCTGATCCTGCAGTTCCAGCAAGCGCACGCTGAGAGCACGCAACGACGCCTCGGCTTGCTCCCGGGCTCCCAATTCGACGTTCAGAAGCCGATAGTGAAGGAAGAACAAAACCAGCGCCAGCACGAAGGCAGCCCCGAGTATGTACCCGGTCATGCGGAACAATCGTTCCGAATGCTCACGCCGCGCCTCTAAAAGCCTCTGCTCCGCAGCTTGCATTTTCTGCAATAACGAGTCGGCTTCTGCGGATTCGTCAATAATTTGCTGTCGCAGCCGCGCCTGCTCGGGCTGGTCGCCAGATCCGTTGCGCTTCAGCTGAATCGAGCTGTCCAGCAGACTTAGCCGCCGGCTGGTGATGTTGTACAGACGCGCCCAATTATCCTGTTGCTCCGGATTGTCAGCCGTGAGCTGTTGCAGCTGCTGCAGTTTCAAAGGAATTTCGACCGCGGCCGATTGATACTCCTGGAGAAAAGCGTCGTCGCCGGTGTCGACGTACCGGGTGCGCGCCCGTCCGGCCCTTGCGCTGACGTTGTTCAGGTCCCCCAGCGTGGATTGAACATCGCGGGTGTGGTTCACCCGTTTTTGCGCGTCGCGGAAACGGATAACGGCGTCGTAGGCAGCCAGTCCGCTTAGAAGAAGCAGCATCACTGCCGAACCAAACGCCAAGTGCATCCGTGTCCGCTGTGAAACTCGCTTGTTCACACTCTCAAACCGTACAGGCGAACTGCTTGCCACATGAGTCTATCTCAGTTCGGTCGCCAAAGAATCTCCGCCTCGGCGCTAAACGCGGAAACGCCCTCTCCCCGGAATTGGAAAGCGAGTGGGCTGGATCGCCAAGGGATCCCGCGAAACAGATCGTAGGGAGTGATTGTTGCCCATCATTCAGGGCAGCAGGAACCGGTCAATATGGCTGCACAGGCAATGGCCACGGAGCGCGGATGGTTCGCAGCACAGTCCCGGCCAAGACATCAAACGCGAATTTCCAGTTCCGCGAGTTCGCGTCTGATCTTTTCTAGCCGCTGCTGCCTGCACTGATAGGCCGCGCTGGCTTCCTGGCTATGATCCTTGCGCCCCCGATACAGGTTATTGGCGAAATCGGTGGCGTCGATCTCCTGGTGCAAGACCGCAATTCTTGATCGCCTTGTGGCTTCTGGTTCCATGGTGGATGTCCTAGGTTTTACATCGGCCGTTCTCGCCTGCGCTTTACCTCATCGGCGTGAATCCCTCCAAACCCAACCCTGCTAGACCCCAGACATGCAGGGCAGCATCACGGCAAACCACAGTGGATTAGAGATTTTCTAAGCCATGTTTCATCGATCGGCGAAACACGCTATATCATTTATTTTCAATGATATAAACCTATCAACCGGACGGCACAATGCGAACCTCGGGTCGAAACCCATCCCATTGCGTCCGCGCCACACCAGCGATTTCACTTCGAACGTTGCCATACAATTGTCGGCTCCAGATGCTGGATTTTTATTGGCGTCCCGCCTACCCGGACATCAATCTCAACGTGGTTATATGTTGTGCTGGAGCTATTGTGGGTTTGTTTGAGTTTGCCAAGGATCGTGAGGTGAATAATTCCGGCCTCCTTATCAATTACCGCAGCGTCGCCGGAAGGGACAAAGCTTTGACTGAACTGGGGCACGCCTTTCGCGTCAACATATCCCTTCATGTGCTTCATAAAGTCGTCCCATCCGTCTGGGGTGAAATCGCCCTGTGCATCCATCAGGCTGTTGAGATCGCCTTGCTCGAAGTTCAGCGCCCGCACTGCCGCGCTTTGCGCAAATTGGACGGCGGCGGCGTGATCTTCTGTCGCTGCTTTCGCGAGAAGGGACCTACTGAAAAGAACGGCGCAACAAACGACTACACATTTCCAACGCATATTTACGCTTCGCTGCTGGCGAGGGGGTGGAGCGAAGCGATTCTAAATCTGAAACGGCGCTCGGTACAGAACTCTTTAGCTTGCCCTCGCACCATGTTGCGCGTCCAGAAATGCTTCCTTTCCATACAGCCGTGAGCCGAGCAGTCGCACATGCCCCGCCTCAATTGTCGCTATTTCGTTCACACGCCAGGTTGGGACACCAGTGGCGCAGCTTTCAGGTAATCAGATACCAAGCCCTCCTACCGTTTTTATATGTGACAGTCTTGCTCCTTGAAAGTCGGTCCCCAAGCCTCATTGGGCACTTGGGATTATGGGTGGGGGCCGTCGCGCCTTCAGCGGAGATTGTGACGATGGGCGTTCCCGCAGGGCCTCGAAGAGGAAAGTAAAGTGGTCCTGTAGGCACCGCATAAGGAAAGTCCATGTTGCCCCAACAATTAGATATCCGCTTCAGGATGTGCTGACTTCCAAAGCATCGGTCCGATAGGCGTCCCGTTTCTTCCGTAGGATCCTCTATCTCCGTCTCTAAGTAACGCCAGCATGCTTCGTCTTTTAGCATGGTTTCTCCTAACGGGGAGCACCCAGGTCGCCGCCAGTTCTCCTCGCCGGAAGTTCTAATTCTTAGATAGCGTCCGCATGGCTTCGCGACGCTTTTGGTGCTCTTCCTTCATCCTCTTCGTGCTCATTGGTTCCCCCAAAACTAAGGATTATTCTTAACCGTGACGAACCCGTCGCCCGTCCACTTCATGCACGCTGGGCACGGCAGATATGGTCGGTCAACGCACTCGTGGGTGGGAAACGAACGGCCTCGTCTCGCAGTTCCAGATAAAAAAGTAGTAGCCCCCTGTGTAGGCGATGGTTCGGACTTCAGTTTCGTGTCGAAGAACGCTACCCCGAGGGCACCCCACAATAACTGGAAGAAGTGGCGGCGGTTCATGTCTTGACTCCCTGAATCAAATTGAGACGACAGGGCCCAAACCCAACGAGCTTCAATCTACTGGGATTAGTCGTGTGAATAACTCAATCTGAGCCATTTGCGGTAACCAAAGTAACCAAAAATCTCGAAGTGAGAATTGCGCGACGAGCTATGTTCAGGACTTCGGGAGGAAGCATTTCCGGCAAAATGGAAGGCTGGGGTTGGGCTCCCCCCAGGGTCCACCGATCGCGCCTTGGTAAAGAATGCTTTTTCTGCAATGAAGGCGTCAGTCACTTAAAGACCATGGGCAAGCTTACTTCAGCTTCGCGTACTCCGCCTTGGCTTCCTTCAGGATGGGGATGTCGGGGTCGGCGTCTTTCCAGAGAGCGAAAAAATCCTGGTAGGCCGTGCGGGCCTTGGCCGTGTCGCCCTCCATCACATTAGCCCTGCCCAATTGCAGACGAGCCAGCGCGGCGTGCGAGTCATTCCCCAGCATCGCCCGGTGGTCAAGCATCTTTTGGAACTCCCCAGCAGCTGCCACGCCGTTCCGCGCACGTAGATAGGCGAGTCCTCGTGTATACACGGGAGCCATTGTCCCCACTCCGCCTAACTCATACGAATTGGCTGCCTGCAAGACCTCAATCGCCTTGATGGCATCGCCGTTTGCCAGTGCGATCTTAGCCCGAATCGTTGGAAGCGCGTAGTTCTGGATCATTGTGTCCAGCGGGAAGTCATGGCTCAGCTTGTCTGCAAGCTTCTGCGCCTGAGCGGCATCGCCCGTTAGAGCCAGCGTTCGTGCCGCCACGATCCTAGCCCTGAGTCCGGGAGCCAGAGTCAGGGCTTCGGTAACTGCTTGACGCGCCTTCGCTGCACTGCCGAAATTGGCCTCCCATAAACCAGTACGGGCGATGTAGAACGCAGCTCTCTCCTTTGCATCGTTGTGTTGCGCCGATTCAGCTGCCCGCCGAGCGAACTCCCGCGCCTTCTCCAGTCGGCCATGGTACGCTTCTGTATTAGCAGCCTGCTCGAAAAGGGCTGTGTCTTCTGTCCCCGGCTTGCCCATCGCCCAGTCAAGCTGCTGCTGCATTCCAGTCGTGTCGTTCTGTAGAAAGTACAGGATGTATAAGATTCCATGCAGTCCGGGGTAGTCCAACTTGCGCGCCAAAGCTTGATCTACGATTGCCTTCGCTTCGTCGAGGCGATTGAGCGAAACGTAATATCCTGCGAGATTGGCCAACATGACGCCATTATTGGGATCGAGGGCTAGGGCATCACGGATCTCGGCGGCGCCTTTGTCGTACTGCCCCAAAAATCCGTAACTAACTCCCAAATCATTATGAGCTTCCTCATCGCGAGGGTACTCCTTAATCCAGAGCTCGTACTGCTGAACCGCCTTTTCAATCTCTCCGGTCGCATTTGAATAGTAAGTAGCAGAGATGTAGAACTTCTCCCGCTCGCTCACCCGATCCCTCAATTCGTAAGCCTTCCGTAGATTTTCCCGGCTGAGACTGATCTGCCCGAGTCCGGAGTAAAAGATCCCCAGGTCTACGTAGGCAAGAGCAAAGTTGGGATCCAACTCCGTGGCGTGCTTGAGCAGAGGAATAGCCTCCTCCTCGCCTTTTTCGCCCTGAACTTTCCTGGCCTCCGTGTAAGCCTTCAGGGCTTCCAGCGACGAGGTGGTCGCCTCTTCCAGTGGCTTGTCGAACTTCTGTATGGTGGCCAGAGACTCGCCCAACTTTCCGCGAAGTGCCGTCGCTGCTTTGCCCATTGTCTGCAAGACCTTCTCCCGGCGATCCGCCTCGCCCTCCGCGCTGCCCAGCGAATCCCCGGTTTGACAGTTCACCGCCCTTACCCCAATCACATAGTTGCTGCCAAGGCTAGCGATCGAGCCCGCCAGCAGTGCCTTGCTTTGGGTCCGCTCGCAGATTTCCCGGGCGACCTCCTTGGTCACGGGTTCGCTTCGTGAGCGCCCCATCAACTGTGCCGTTGCATTCACCCTGTCATCGGAGAGGATGTTTAGGAAAGGCGACTGCTCCAGGTTTACGGCGAGAGCCTGTTTCAGGGTGCCATCAAATACGGGATCACCGGTAGTGTTAACGAAGTCGGCTAACACGACGGTGTCTTTTTCAGTTAGTGCCTGTGCCTTTTTCGATCGAAAGTAAAGGCCGACGCCAACGACCGCCGCGAGCACCACAAGGGCGATGGCAAGTCTCCAGAGACGCTTAGGCGAAACCACCACTGCCGCAGTCCCGCTCGGGGTAGTTGGGCGCGGCATCGAAGCGCTGCTTTGGGGTGCTGTACCGATTGGACCGGAGTAGGGCGCCACAGCAGCGCCAACCGACGCGCTAGACACACTCGGAGCTTCCAAAACCGCGCCCTGGATGGCCGATGGTCCAGAATCGGTATCGCGCTTCAGCCTTTGCAGATCGGTGCGCAAGTCAGCTGCGTGCTGGTAGCGCAGGTTGCGATCTTTCTCTAGTGCCTTGTTGATGATTCGTTCGAGTTCAGCTGGAAGGTCGGGATTGAGCCGAACGGGAGCAGTAGGGGCGTGAAGAAGGATGGCTTGGAAGATGAGCGCTGAAGTATCGCCGCGGAAGGCAATGGTTCCGGTGGCCATTTCATAGAGCACTGCGCCGAAGGAGAAGAGATCGGTGCGGACGTCCAGCACTTTTCCTTTTGCCTGTTCGGGGGACATGTACGCGACTGTACCGAGGACTGCACCCGGGCTGGTGAGATGCTGCTCACTGACGACGGTGGACTGCGCCGACACCGCAGCGGCGTCCATCACTTTGCCAGTGAGGGGCGTCACCTTGGCCAACCCGAAGTCGAGAATCTTCGCGTGACCCCGCTTCGTGACGAAGACGTTGGCCGGCTTGATGTCGCGGTGGATAATGCCTTCCGAGTGCGCAGCGTCGAGCGCATCGGCGATTTCAATGCCGAGGGGTAAAGCATCCTCAAGTTCCAGCGGCCGACCCGCAATCCGGTGCTTCAATGTCGTGCCGTCGAGAAACTCCATGACGATAAAAACCCTTCCGTCCTTCTCGTCGATTTCGTGGATGGTGCAGATGTTGGGATGATTGAGAGCGGAGGCAGCCTTGGCTTCTCGCTGAAAGCGGCTCAAGGCTTGCGAATCCTTGGCGATCTCATCAGGCAGAAATTTGAGGGCCACAAAGCGACTGAGCTTAATGTCCTCAGCCTTGTAGACGACCCCCATCCCGCCACCGCCGAGCTTCTCAACGATGCGGTAGTGCGAGATGGTTTGGCCGATCACTTGGAGACGGACTCCACACCCGTGGGATGAGAATGGTAGGACGGTGCCACAACCAAGTCAAACAGGTAGAGCTTGGCAGAACTGGCTAGGTATTCGTGCTGAATGCCTTAACCGCCTGGTCGTCACTTTCATACGACTTGAAGACCGTGTTTAGTCTTGTCCGTTGAAGCAAGTCGGTCACGCGCTGATTGGGACGAACTAATTTGATCTCCCCTTGCAGGTTCCGCGTTGACGCAAGCATTCCAACCAGCGTGCCCAAGCCCCCGCTGTCGATATACTCTATTCCGCTGAGGTTCACGACAATCTGCTGGGCTCCCAATAGAATGTTCTTTACTCTCTCCCGGAAGGCCGCGGTCTCGTCGCCAAACACAAGGCGTCCAGCGCAATACAGAATGACCACGTCGCCCGAAATGTCTGTCTCCATCTTCAATGCCATATGACGATGATCAAGAGTTGAGTGCGGCCCCCCAGAAGTGCCCTGGTCAGCCCATCCTAGAATTTGTCGAGCGACTCCACCCCTCGGGCCGCAATCTTAGGGTGGATGCACGGGCAAGTCAACGCCGGACGGCGCCAGAGCACGCGTGTCCTCGGCCTTGTAAACCACACCCATGCCGCCACCGCCAAGCTTCTCAACGGTAGTGCCGGATGGTTTGAGCAATCATGATTTCACGATCTTGGCCTGACCAATCGGGCCGAGCAAGAACTTAAGTGCCGCCATGTTAGGGGCGGTGTCGTGGCAAGTCAACGTGATGCTAACGACACGTGATGCGGGGGATAGCTACAAAGGGTAGGAAAATCCAGCCACCGTTGGGACGAAGGATGTCAGGGGAGGCGCGGATTCCAAACTTTGAAGAAAACAAAAGTGGAACGGCGACATCCGCGCTAAGGAAATTAGGTCGGCTTCTTCATCCTCTGGGGTTACGAACGGTGCTTTCTCCTTTTTCTGTTGCTCCTCAGCAGCTAATTGCTCGTGAGCCGCTATGTGCCGTCTTAGTTGATCGAAAGCCTCCGGGAACTTTCTACGGCGTTCGGCTGGATCGTACGGAATCATAGGAGGCCAAAGCACTATCCGCATGGTTACTGCATAAAAAGTGGCGGAAGCGAATGGGAGTCGGACTCAAGCGCCTATTGCAAACGCTGTACTTAGATGAAAACAAAAGGACACGAAGGACACAGAAGACCTGATAGGAAATTTTTGTGCTGTTTGTGTTGGTCCGTGAGGGCTAACCGCATCAGCAATCGCGCTCATCGTGGCTGGAACGCTTCCCGCCATCGTGTTGAGCCAGTTTCCGCAAGGATTGAAGCAGCAATCAGGAGCACACGCTTGCGGGATTCGTCCACGGGCACAGTTTAGCATATTCGCTTTTAATTCGCCATCGTAGCACGCGAGTCGAGCGCGTGTAATCGATTACAATTAAAGTGCGCTATCGTACTGAATAAAAAGGACTTGACGCTGACTCCGTGTTCGCTCTATAAGGGGTATATGAGCGACATTGTTGGTAATGACGCTGCT
>Ga0193732_1000270_pt1 | contig 9905 bp, 10 predicted proteins | sample U1s1metaG_FD_145077 | JGI IMG/M metagenome (GOLD analysis project Ga0193732, IMG submission 145077) | Soil microbial communities from a riparian zone of the East river system, Colorado, United States - U1s1 | ecosystem: Environmental > Terrestrial > Soil > Riparian zone | place: USA: East River...
AAAGCCGCCGACAAAATCCTCGTTCAGCTTGCCGTCCACCCCAAACCGGATGCGGACACGGCCGCGGTTCCGGTCAGCCACCCCGTCCTGGAAGAAGCTCTCGCCACGCACCCGAACGTCACCGACAAAGCGGAAACGCCCGAGAAGATCTTGCATAGAGTTTAGCTTCTTGTCTTCCTCCTTGGACTTGGTCTCCACCACAGAGAGCGCGGTTTTCGCCTGGGTCGCATTGGCCGAGGCGAGCTCTGCCGCGTACTGTGCTTCCAGGGATGACTGTTGGGCTTGGGAGGCGGTCGTCTGCGCCTGCTCGGCGCTTCCCTGCACTCTCTGCACGGCTGCGCTGGACTGCTGAGTTCCATCCAGCAATTGCTGCAACTGGGATTTTAGCTGGTCAAGCTGCTGGCGTTGCTCCTCGACTTGCTTCTGCTGGGCTGCCAGGGCATCGCGAAGCTCCTGCATCTGGTTAGCGCTGACGCGCGCCCGATTGGATTTCTTTGCAGCCGCCTTGGCAGGAGCACCCGTCTTAGCCGCCGCTACGCTAATCACTAGCATGAATGAACCCACCCACAAGAACTGTCTCATTTCTAGGTTCCCTCTTTTTTTGGAGTTCCTTTGCATTTCCTACTGCTTACCCGTACCGTTCCGTTGGCGGGGCACTGGGAAGGAAAGGGCCGCTGGGGACGTGTGTTGAGATGACCGCGAACCCGCTAGTTGTGGAGACAACAACAGCCCTGGGAAGGCAGGTTTCGAAAACGGCGAGGGGCTGGACGCGAACGGGGCCGCCGCGAGCCCTTGTCCGTTTTTGCTCGAGACCTCAGACCTATCGCTCGCACGCTGCCGTCAATCGTGGTAGGCAGAACGTGTGAAGGGCACCACCACCCGAGTTCCAGGAAATTATTCCGGTCCATTCGCAGATTTGCCGCGCTATTCATCCTTGACCTTGCGGGGGTATCCGTGAATCCCCATGGCTAATATGTTGGCTCCTTCAGCCTTTTTCTTAGCCTGGCGTTTCCCTGCTTTTGTGAAGTTCGGCTTGACGATGTCGGCCAGGGTAGTGTGCTCCAAAATCTTAGCCGCTGCATTGCGCACTTCAAGAAACACCTGGTAGAGGGCCCGGTGTTCGAGATCGCGATCGATCAGACTGCGTAGCTGCTCAGCATCGCCGAAAGGAGCCAGCGGGCCGTCAATCAGACGGATGATTTCGCTGAGACGAATTTCAGACGGCGCCCTGCGTAACTGGTATCCACCCTTGGCGCCGCGCACGCTCTCCACAATGCGGGCGTTCTTCAATTCCAGCAGAATCAATTCGAGGAATTTTTCCGGCAGGACTTCTTCATAGGCAATGTCGCGGATGCGAATGGCTCCCTGGTTGTAGTGGCGGGCCAGCATCATCATGGCCTGCAGAGCATACAGCCCCTTCTGGGAGATTTTCATCGCAGGATCATAATGCCATAAAATCCTATAGCTTTAATAGGGTTTATTTTGATGGGCACCATTGGAAATCCGGTTCCATCGAGACGGGGCATAACCATTGTGGCGTACGCCTGCAGCTGGGCAGAATGAATGATAGAAGGCTTGGATGTTTAGGTCAGCCGCAGCACCTGCACCGTGATGTTATCTGGTCCGCCGCGCTTTTTGGCGGTTTCCACCAGCCCCTGGGACATGTCCTCGACGTCTTTTCCCGTGGCGATCTCCAGGATCTCGGGGTCGCTCATCATGCCCCACATACCGTCCGTACAGAGCACCAGCACATCCCCGGACTCGAGTGAAACCGGTTCTACCGGACAATCCGGGGCAACGCTGTTGCCCGCTCCCAGCGCGGCCGTCAGGATATGCCTTTGGGGATGGGATTCGGCTTCCTCGGCACGGATGATGCCGTTATCCACCAGACGGGTCACGTACGAGTGATCATGGGTAAGACGTGAAATGGAGGAATCGCGGATAAGATAAAGTCGGCTGTCTCCCACATGCGCGTAGTAAAGCCGGTGGTCGAGCAGAGCCATTGCAGTGCATGTGGTCCCCATCCCATGCAGGTCGGGATATTTTCCGGCATATTCCTGGATGCGGCTGTGGGCGGACTGAAAGCCCGCAATCAGCCAGGAGCGCGGATCGCCGGCAACCGCGTTGGCATATGCCTCTTCGATAGCCTCGACCGCGATGCGGCTGGCTTCCTGGCCGCCTTCGTACCCGCCCATGCCATCGGCAACGATCGCCAACCGGCCCTTCAGCGGGAATTGCTGGTCGTCCGGCGGCTCCCAGTAGGAATAGCGGTCTTCATTGTTTGCGCGCTGGCAGCCGACATCGCTGAGGCCCGCCAGCTCAATTCCGGGCCGAACTCTCATTCCACCCCTTTGCGAATACCACGCCAAGCGGAATTGCGAATTATACCGGACAAAGCATCCGTGGAGGACGAAGGTCGGTCCGCCGTCCCCTTTCTGGAACGGCGATGATCTTGGGCTTCTGGCGAATGCCGACGGCGAAATTGAGTTCGAACCAGCGGAAACGCTCGCTTCATCTCAATTATGACTATCAACTTGTTGTGCCCTACAATGTCGTTCAGCATATGGTTTTGTTTCTAGCCCTTGTTCTCCGAAGGCAGTAGGCGAAGGCGCTATGGCAACTGCAGCGACAGTGAATCGGCAAGAAGAGCACGAACAGGTCGGCAAGGCAGCCGGGCCTTGCGTGCTGGTGCTGTTCGGTGCATCAGGCGATTTGACCAAGCGCAAGCTGGTTCCCGCGCTTTATAACCTAGCCAAGGCCAACCTGCTTCCCAAGAATTTCGCGGTTGTGGGAGTGTCTTTCGACGATTTGAGCCAGGATAAATTTCGCGACCAGGTCACCGGCTTCCTCCAAGCCGAAGATCGCGGCACCGAAGCCTGGGAGTGGTTCACCCAGCGACTCTACTATCAGCGCGGTGATTTCGCCGATCCGGCGACTTATTCCACCCTGGCGGCCACGCTCGTCAGGGTGGATCGGGACCACCATACGGATGCGAATTATCTGTTTTATTTGGCAACCGCACCCAAGTTTTTCGCACAAATCGTGCAGCAATTGGGAAAAGCAGGTCTGTCGAACCAGGAAGAGCGGCATTGGAGACGGGTGGTCATCGAAAAACCTTTCGGGCACGATCTCGACTCCGCTAAGGCCTTGAATCGGGACGTGAAGGCGGTGCTGGGGGAAAACCAGATCTATCGCATCGATCACTACCTGGGCAAAGAGACGGTGCAGAACATCATGGTGTTCCGTTTCGACAATGCCATCTTCGAACCCATTTGGAACCGGCGTTATATCGATCATGTTCAGATCACTAACGCGGAGACCGTGGGAGTGGAACAACGAGGTGGATATTTCGACAACGCCGGCACCCTGCGCGATATGGTTCCCAACCACATCATGCAACTGCTGAGCCTGACTGCCATGGAGCCCCCGGTATCGTTTCAGGCTGACGCCGTCCGCAACGAACAGGCAAAGATCCTTCGGGCGGTTCAACCACTGGATTCCGAAGATGTGCTCCATTCGAGCGTGCGCGGCCAGTACGGAGAAGGCGTGATTGGGGAAGAAAGAGTAGATGCGTACCGCTCCGAACCTGGGGTCGCTTCCGAATCGAGGACCGAGACTTTCCTGGCCTTAAAGCTCAACATCGACAATTGGCGATGGGCCGGAGTTCCGTTTTATGTCCGCACCGGTAAACGGCTGGCGCGGCGTCATACCGAGATCACCATCCAGTTCAAACGCACACCGTTCGAGATTTTCCGCAATGCCCCGGTGCACAAGCATACTAATCAGTTGGTCATCCAGATACAACCAGTGGAAGCCATATCGTTGAGCTTTGGTGCCAAGGTCCCCGGTCCGGTGCTGCGCGTGGGGTCCGTGGACATGAGTTTTGAATACACCAAGTACTTCGGCGCGGACGCCTACACCGGTTATGAAGTTCTGCTTTACGAATGCATGATCGGGGACGCAACTCTTTTCCAGCGCGCGGACATGGTGGAAGCGGGCTGGAGCATCGTGGACCCGGTTCTGGACGTGTGGCAAGCCTTGCCCCCGCGCAGATTTCCTAACTACCCGTCAGGCACATGGGGACCGGCGGAATCTGACGAGTTGCTGGCCCGCGACGGCCGGCAGTGGAGGAAAATCGAACCATGATTCTCGCAGGCGATATCGGCGGAACTCGCACCCGACTAGCCGCTTTCGAAACCGAAGGCAGCAAACTGAAATGCGTGATCGAAAAGACCTATGCCAGCCAGGACCACAGCGGCTTGGCGGAAATTGTTGCCGATTTCGTCAAGACCGAAGGCATTCCGGTTCACAGCGCCTGTCTTGGCGTGGCCGGTCCGGTCCGTGGCGGACGCAGCAAGATTTCAAATCTTCCCTGGACCATTGATTCGCGCGAACTGGTGCAGCAACTCAAGCTGGACTCGGTGGGTCTGATCAATGATCTCGAAGCCTATGCCTACGGAGTGGATGCGCTTGAGTCCAAAGATCTGGTCACGCTGAGCGGAGGATCGGAACAGGCGGAAGGAAATCGCGCGGTAATCTCCGCCAGAACCGGCTTAGGGGTAGCGGGTCTTTACTGGGATGGATTCAGGCACCATCCTTTCGCCTGTGAGGGCGGCCACACAGATTTCGCCCCTCGGACTGAGCTGGAAGTTGAATTGTTCCGCTACGTCCTCAAGAAATACGGCCACGTCAGCAGCGAGCGAATTCTTTCCGGACCGGGAATCAAGACCATCTACGATTTTCTTCGCGACACGAAGAAGGCTGAGGAACCTGCGTGGCTGAAAGAGCAAATGGATAAAACCCATGACGCTCCCGCGCTGATATCCAAGACAGCCCAGGAAAACCAGGCTCCGATCTGCGAGCAGACTATGTTGATTTTTGTCAGCGCATATGGCGCCAAAACCGGGGACTATGCGCTAAATTTCATGTCCACAGGCGGGGTTTTCGTTTGCGGCATTATTGCGGCTAGGAACCTGCCCAAAATGAAAGACCCTATCTTTATGGAATCGTTTTTGAGCAAAGGACGCATGCGGGGACTGCTCGAAGATATGCCCGTTAAGATCGTGCTGAACGACGATTGTGGGCTCATCGGAGCCGCACGCTATACGCTGATTCAGAAAGCATTCGGCAAGACGAATCGGGCTGCGAGCTGAGAGTGCACCTGTGGAGAGGTAGGGTGCCAGGTCTCTACCGGACTGTCTAGCCGGGATCCAGCAACAGCTGAGAGATACCTTCCAACGGAATTTGAACCCAGGACGGTCGGTTGTTGAGTTCATACCCCAGCTCATAAACCGCCTTATCGAGAAGGTATGCGTCCAGCAAAAGCGCAAGCTCCTGGGTGTCCTGAGAAATGAATTGCGAGTCCCGCGAGACCTCGAGATACGCTTTCAGGAAAGCGGCCGACACCCACCTTTGCCAGTAATATGCCCAGCGCCCCAAAGCCTGCAATCCCTCATACGGGCCCGGGGCGGGGCCCGGCTGGAGAAGGGGCGCATAAGCGGCATAGTGAAACGAGCGTAGCATTCCCGCAACATCCTGCAGCGGGGAACGTTTCCTGCGGCGCTCCTCCAGGGAGCGGGCGGGCTCACCTTCGAAATCAATAATGACAAAATCGTTGCCGGTGAAAAGAACCTGGCCGAGATGATAGTCGCCGTGGGTGCGAGTGACGACGGCCGGCAACCTCCGCTCAGCGAAGAGCTGGAAACGCCTGCAGGCATTTTCTTCAAGGCTGAGAACTTCGTCGGCTTTCTGCCGGATGTGGTTAGGCATTTCCGCTCTGAGGCGACGGAGCAGGCCGAAGTTCGCGGTGACGAGATCCCTGGCCGAGATCGCGAACCCTTGTTGCCCGGCTTCAGACAAGCGCTCAGGTGTGAAAGCCGGATCTTGCTGCGCCGACGCCAGAGTCATGTGAAGCTCCGCCGTTCGCCTGCCCAAAAGCGCCGCTGCATCCAGGTAAGACCCGATTCGTAGTCGAGCCTTATCCGGAAGCCCCTGGTCAGATAATGCAAGAATCGGATCTCGTGGGATGTCGCCCGCAGCCAGAGTGCGTCCTTGCGCCTTGCCGTAGTACTCGGAAAGAGCTCGTAATGTGAACTGCCAAGCATCCCCTTGATTGGTGACGTAACCCTGCAGCACACCCAGTGAGGTAAGCGTTCCGTCGTCGCTCAAATATTCGAGGTGGCCTGCGACCGGAGGGATGTTTCGGAAGGAAGATTGTTGGGTCAAGAATAGCCCGATTTCCAAGTCCGGGTTGATGCCTTGTTCCACGCGCCGAAAGATTTTAAGCACCAAGCGCTGGCCATAGACCACCGAACTATTGCTCTGTTCCGCCTTCATCAGGGAGGGTACGAGCGGATCTAGTGTCCGCGGCCAGAGGGCTGCAAGCGCGTTAGTGGATACTGCCCGGACCTCTCCTTTGCTTCCGCGAAAAGAAGCACCCTGCGCTATCGCCTCGAGAAGACAGCTAAGGAATAGCTCGTCCGACAGAGCATCGGCCAGCATGATGTCTTCCGAAAAAGTCTCATAGGGAAATTTAAGCACAGAGGCTGAATCGAAGACTGTCTGTGCTGCCCCGTCTGGGACGCGAACGAGGGGAATGTCATAAGTGTCGTCCGACCCGCTGGCATATCTGACTTTGATCAGAACCAGGCAGCCGCGAAGGGCTGGCCGATAGACCGGTACGACGTCCAACACCTCGACCGTGCGGATCCCGCGGGCCTTGCCGCCAAACCAGCGGCGATGCATGAGGAATTCCGGAAGAACTTGGGGAAGACGGCTGTGCAGTGCCTCGAGAAAGGACTCTTCCGGAATTGAATTATGTGCCATTAGCAATTACTGTGCCCGAGCCATTCTGCCATGCATCTGGCTAGATGCTAGGATCCCGCGGCGGTTTCCTGGAGTCCAGCAAATTCCCGCAGCGAGCGCCCGCCCGAGCTTGGGCAACGTCATCCCAACCCTACGGGCTTTACTGCACTCGCAGAATTAGCTGTGTTCCGCGGTCGAGGTGTACGTTTTCTGTCTTCGAACTCACCACCGAGGCCGGTCCGGACGCGTCCAGGGAGAGATTTTTCATTCCTACCACTCCTTTGCTGGTCGGGCCCAAGGGACTCACTGTCGAACCGATCGCGGCGGCCGGATCCGGTGGTAATCCGGCGCCGCCGCCGGGCGGATATCCGCTTGGATTTGGGAACTGGGTTCCGGTTGCGGCCGATCCGGTAATCGAGCCTCGCTGGCTTTGCGAGGCGGAGGGTATGCCGGCCGCCGTGGCGGCCATAGGATCCTCTCCCGGGAAAGCGGGCGCCGCCTGCAGTGGCCGTGCGATAGCCTGCACGGCAGCTTGCAGCTCCAGTTCGCGGCCATCTTTCATCACGACCCGCTCAAAAATGATTCCCACGCTTGAGTCTGGAGACTGCTTGCTATGGGCTTTCACTTCGGTCACGTGGCCAAGGATTTTTGTGTTTCTAGGGATCACGATCTGGCCGTGAGATAGCAGATCCATGACCGTTCGCGCGTCAAACTTGTCATTCGCCTTGAGCTTCTTTGCATCGAGCGATTTCGACAACTCGACAGAAAGGATGGTCCCCGACGCCAGGTCATTGGCGGCTGAAGCCTGCCCAGTGGAACCGGCTGCGGGCGAAGGGGAGACTTGTGCGCAAAACATTGCGGTAAAGAGAAATATTGCGAGCACGGAGAACAAAGCCCGTTTCACGTTCACCTCCTCGATCCCTAATGCTGGCCCGCCCTCCCCCCCATTGCTGGTGGTTAGGATGCAACCTGCTATAGCCACGTTCCTGCTCTATATTTACGGTACTCGTCGCCAAACCTGGCTTCGAGGACTTTCCCTTCCTGATGGGCGCGAATGATCTGCACCGGAATCAACACCGCCAGCAGAACGAACGCATAGCGATATTGCAGAGCAATCAGAATGCCCAAAAGCATCAGCGCGCTGAACAGGTAGATCGGATTCCTGATCTTCGAGTACACGCCGTGGGTCACCAGTCGGCGGGCCTGCGGGGTAACAGAAAATGACCCTCCCAACTGCCAGCGAGCGATAAAGAGCAAAACCGCCGCCGGGATGGCAATGGAGAGCCCCGCCCAACGCGCACCAGACCACCCTCCCGGGCGGAAGACAACGGTCGAGATCAGGAGCGCCACTGCACAAAACTGGAGGATGATCAAGAGTGGAGTAATTCTTTCATTCCCCGGCATGGCGCTATTCTACAAATCCCTGGCGCACGCTGTGGATGAAATCGGTGTAGGCCGGGGTCAATCCCGCGGCTCGCATGTCCGCCGCGATCTGCCCGCGATGATAAGCCGAATGTGTGACCACGTGCATCAGGATGTCATCCTTGCGGCTGCTCCAGTTTTCACCTAGGCTGTTGCGATAGCTGACCAATTTTCCCAGATCAGCTTCACTGCTCGCCGCCAGGTAGATTTTCCACAATCGCGACTGATCGGCTGCCAGATTCCCACACTCTGCGGTTGTGAACTCCGGCCAAACCGGAATGGTCTGCGCTTTCTGCTCGAGCCGTTCCAACCAGAGCCGCTCCGACGCCAGAATATGCGCTATGAATTTTACAGAACGTGCCGGAGGCCCGGGCGCGGCCCGCAGGCTGCCCAGCACTTCGTGATTCGCCCAGGCGTCGTAAATGAAGAGGCGGGTGAAATGGTCGACAGTGTTCATGATCGTATATTCACACACAATCGCGGCCTCCGCTGTCGGGGCTGCAGGGCGGACGGGAGGCCCGGCGCTCAAAGGATGGGAAAGCTTCGAGGGTACAAGGGTGTCCGCTAAACCAAGACATAAACAGAAATGAAAAAAGCCCCACCGCCAGGTGAGGCTTGGGGGCCAAAAAACGACTCTGGCCTCATTTCTTGTCGTCTTCCATTTGTTCCTTGGCTTCGTGTGCGGCCGCCTTGTGCCCGGCCATCTCAACTGCTGACATGAATGGCGCCGCCGCAGCCGGGGGAGGGACGTTGCCAGTTAGCACTTTACGGAAAGGTACGTCCTTGCCGTAGATGGCGACGGTCGAATCCGCGTCCTGCTCCACTACTGCTCCCTCAAGCGTCAACCCTGCAAACGCGCCCTTGGAGCGGGAGTAGGTCAGTAGTTCAGAATTCAATTTCCAGTCGGTGCCGGCAGAAGCATGGCGTCCGACCGGACCAGCGGCCGCGGAGCCTTCTCCGCTGAGCTGAAATTTGCTGGACAGCAGGTGTTGCAAACCTTTGTCGTTCATCACCAGCATTACTAGATCCACACCTTCTGCGCCGATCTGAAGGCCCCAGCTTCCGCCGCCCACGGAAATGAAAGCGGGAGCGCTCCATCCCGTAGCGGTACGGCAACTCGCCACGCCGCGGCCATGTTTGCCGCCAAAAATGAGGCCGGCCTTAATCAAGTGAGGGACCACAACGATGCATTTTGCATCGTTCAGCACTTCTTCCGGTATGCCCTTGTCAGGTGCGCCTATGATTTCTTTAAGAACGTCTCCGGCATTCTGCAGGCGCTCCACAGAATCCTCTTTGGCCGTGGCAGAAGCCATCGTACCAAGCAACGTGAGCAAACTGAGCAACACTGCGAATAGAGTCTTTTTCAAGGTTTCCTAGTTCGCAACTTGTGGCCCTAGAGTGCTGGCCTGCGTCCCGTGATTAGATTGATCACGAGCACCACGACCGCGATAACCAACAGAATGTGGATGTATCCGCCCAAGGTGTATGAGCTCACCAATCCGAGCAACCACATAACCAGTAGAATCACAAAGATTGTCCAGAGCATGTAATTCACCTCGCGAGTGGAATCGGACCCCTCAAACTACGGCTACTCTGATCCAGATTGTGGTCAAAGAGTTGTGTCCATACCAAACGAGCCCAAGATTAATCCCATTCGTTGGTTTGTCTCTAAAGGAACG
>Ga0193732_1000271_pt1 | contig 9854 bp, 10 predicted proteins | sample U1s1metaG_FD_145077 | JGI IMG/M metagenome (GOLD analysis project Ga0193732, IMG submission 145077) | Soil microbial communities from a riparian zone of the East river system, Colorado, United States - U1s1 | ecosystem: Environmental > Terrestrial > Soil > Riparian zone | place: USA: East River...
CAGGCTTTCCTCGGCCCCGGGTGCACAGGCGCGAACACAGGCACGCATTTCGCGCAGTCCCCTCTGAGCCCCTTTGGGAGCGGCATTGATGTATTCGGTAATGCTTTTACGTGGCATTGTTTTGGAAGTCATACCCCTATTTCATCAGACCCAGGCCGCGAGTGCATTCTCAACCTAACGGCCTGTCGGTGGAACCGTCTGAGTCCGACGCCCAGGAGGAGCGCGTCAAGGAACGCCAGCCCCCTCGAGCCGTATCCTTATAATGCGACGAGGAAAAGCATAATGCGACGAGGAAAAGCGACGAGGAAGCCCGAACGGCCAGGGGACGCTAATGGCCGCCATCAAGAGGCCGGCGTTGAATTTACTGCGACGTAGTGTGGTCGCTTTCCTGCTCCCTCACGCCACCGGCTGGTAGCATAAGTAGACCTTCCCATTCTTGAAAGTCCTTGTCCTTGCCAACTTCAGGGTCAGCTTCTGTTGAATGCCATCGAACAGTGTCCGCCCTTTGCCCAGAGCCACCGGATCCACCATCATTTGGTACTCATCGATCAGATGCTCCAGTGCCAATTGCGCGACGATGCTGCCGCTCCCCAAAATCGCCATGCCTGGTCCGGGTTCAGCCTTCATCCTCCGAATTTCCGACACCATGTCGCCCGTCACCAGCCTTGTATTGTTCCACAACGCCTGATTTAGTGTCCTTGAAAACACGACTTTCGACATGCTATTCATCCCTTTGGCCACGGCGGGATTATGTTGGTCCGCAATGGGCGTCGGCCAATAGCTCGCCATGAGCTCATAGGTGACCCTGCCGAACAACAACTGGCCCCCGCCGCTCGCATTCTCTGCTACGAATGCCGAGTACTCCGCATCGTCGTTACCCTCTTGTGCCCAGCTGAAGTCACTGTTCGCGCCGACAAAGTACCCATCCAGCGCTATATGATTGAAAACGATTAATTTCCGCATTTTATTCTCCTTCAATGTTTATCCCGGTTAACCAGAAACTCCGAGCTTCGTGGCGGTGGGCCGCTCACTCCGGCGTGATGTACTCGGCGATGTTTCCGGTCAGCAGCGTCCCGTCTCTGACTGGACGCACCTCGACGACACCGTGCCGTGAGGTCGGGCTGCGGGCTGCCCACGAGATTGCGGCGTCGAGATCGGCCACCTCGATGATATGAAAGCCACCCAGCTGCTCTTTCGAGTCGGCATAGGGACCGTCGAGCACTTGGGTCTTGTCATTCCGGACCCGCACAGTCGTCGCCGAGGACGTGGGCTTCAGGCCGCTACTGCTCTTCAGGACGCCCGCCTTCGTCATTGCCTCCATGTATGCTTTATAGGCGCCCAACCAATGCTCCTGTTCGGCCCTTGTCAGTTTGGGCCAGCCCGCTTCGTTCACATAGTCCATCAGAATGTATTTCACTTGGGATCTCCTTCATGGCTTTTGAGTGCGCATCATGTTCCGCTACTACAATGACATTCGCAACCCAGCGATTTGGACACCCGCTCAAGATATATTCTTTCCAGGATCAGCTTCGTATCAAGCCTCAGTTCCCTACGGCCATCCCACCCCCGGTGCGGGCGCCTCAACCGTGAGCACCTGACCGGTTCCTAGCCCGTCCATCATCTTCGCAAAACCATGCCACTCGGCGGCCATTATGAACAGCGTCTTCTTGTCGAGACCTCCCAGCATGCAAGCGAAGCAGCCGCGGTCAACCTTGATAGTCTGCAGCACTTCACCACCCTCGCGGACGCGCACGCAACGTTTGTTGGGAACGTCGGCGTACCAGACGGCGTTCTCGGCGTCGATGCAAATGCCGTCTGGAACGCCGTCGCCGAGGTCGGCCCAAATCCACCGCCTCGATAGACTGCCGTTCGCGGCAATGTCAAAGGCTGTGAGTTTCTTGCCATGGGATTCGGCGATGATCAGCGTCGCGTTGTCCGGCGTCACGGCCATGCCATTCGGAAAAGCAATGCCGTCGGCCACCTGGCGAACCGAGCCGTCGGGTGTCAGCAGAGCGATGATGCCTGGGCCGCCATTGATGTAGGCGTTACCCCGACCGTCTACGACGATCTCGTTCCAGGCCTTCTCCGAGAGGCCGCGCAGATCGGCATGGGTCACCAGCGACCCGTCGGGCTCCCTGCGCAAGAGAACCGACTCGGGCCCCGACACAATGAGCAGGCCACCATCGTGCATCCAGTCAACGCAGAACGGAATGGTAGTCGGCACATGGACCATGACCTGGCTCTTGCCTTCGGGGTCAACAGCAACGACCTCCTGCATTCCCCAGTTGGAGAACCACAGACGGCCCTCGTGCCAACGCGGCGACTCACCGAACCCGAGACCGGTCAACAGGGTTCGCACTTCAGGCAGAGAAAACTGCTTTGACGGCATCACAACCTCCTGCTACTACAATGACGATCGAAACCCGGCCATTTGGACAGCCGCACCAAGATATTCTTTCCCCGGGTCAGTTTGTCGTAACACCCACACTCGACCGACAGCTCCGGGCCGGTTGGGCTGCGCCGGGCGACCGCCAATCCCCGCCGCCAAAATTTCTTTCCTTTCACCGATGTTCGCGAACCGCGCAACCATCCGAATGAGCGCAGGCGCTAGCGAAGGTTCTCACGGCAAAGGGTCCCGCCACGCTAGGCTTCGGGCGGCTTCCTTTCGGGATCGGTTGCTCGAACATCCGACGAGCGCACGCCGCCGGCTTGACGAGTTTAGAACCCTGGACTAGAGTCTCGGGAACGTCGCCGAAGTGTTCTCGCGCCACATCGGTTGAGTGATCGTCGATCAGATCGAGCCTGAAAACGGGGTGTGCATTGGTCATTGGACAGGCAGTGGCTCCGCCCTCCGTCGAAACAGGGACGATTCGCAAAGTGCGGATCAGAATTCTTCCATTTCTTTTCCTGCTCTACGTAGTCGCGTTCCTCGATCGCATCAACATTGGATTCGCCGCGCTGACCATGAACAAGGAGCTGGCCATCACGGGCCAGCAATTCGGACTGCTGGTGGGAATATTCTTTTTCGGCTATTTCCTGTTGGAGATTCCGAGCAATCTGCTGCTACACAGGCTCGGAGCGCGAGTATGGCTCGCGCGTATTCTCATCAGTTGGGGACTTGTGGCTGTAGCGACTGGCTTCGTGAGAAGTGTTCCTCAATTGTACGTCGCGCGATTCCTGCTCGGCTTGGCCGAGGCGGGATTCTTTCCTGGAGTCATACTTTATTTGACCTACTGGTTTCGCCGGCGGGAAGCAGCGCAAGCCATTGCGCTTTTCATGACAGCCCAGCCGGTGACCAGTATTTTGGGAGCGCCCCTGTCGGGACTGATACTCGACCATGTGCACTGGTTGGGGCTCGGAAGCTGGCGCTGGCTTCTGATCCTGGAGGGCATTCCGGCGATTGCCGCAGGAGCATTCACATACTTTCTTTTGCCCAGCCGCCCCGACGAGGCGAACTTTCTTTCCTACGGGAGAAAGTCTGGATTGCGGCGGAATTAGAAAAAGAACGAGAGCAGAAACAGAACGAACCACCGATCTCGGCGCTCGGCGCCCTATCCAATCGGCGCGTATGGCACTTGGCAATTGTCGGCTTCACTCAGGCGATCGGAGCGTACTCGATGATCTTCTGGATGCCGCAAGAGGTGAAATCACTCTCGCGGACGTACTCCAATACTATGGTGGGATTCCTCGTGATGATCCCCCACATCGTAGGCCTGTTGTCGATGGTCTTGATCTCACGAAGTTCCGATCAAAGGCTGGAGCGGCGATTTCACGTTGCGGTTCCCCTAATCATCGGAGGAATCGCTTTTGTGTCCCTGAGCGCATTCCATTCACCGGTTTTCTCCGTTGCGCTGTTGTCCCTGGTCGCGATGGGAGTTTACAGCTTCTTTGGTCCGTACTTCTCGATGCCGAGTGAGTTTTTAACGGGGTTTTCCGCAGCCTCGGGAATCGCTCTGATCACATCGGTTGCGAACCTCGGCGGTTTTGCCGGGCCTTATACCGTGGGTGTGATCAGCAGAAGAACCGGCAGTCTGTACGGCGGATTAGCCTGGGCCGGAGTTTCCTTGTTTATTTCAGCGGGGTTGGCTCTGCTGCTTCCGAAAGAGGCGCCGCGCATGCGGAAAGAGCCGCGTAGCGGCATTATGACGAATACAGGGCGAGAATCTTATGAGTGAGACAGAGGATTCGCCTAACAAGATGTCCCCGGCGTGGCAGATGACGCACATGATTTGGGGAGTGATGCCTTCGCAGGCTATCTGTGTTGCGGCGAAGCTAGGCATTGCGGATCTTCTTGCCAATGGGCGAAAGACAGCCAATGAGCTCGCAGAATCGACTAAGACTCACGTCGGGGCACTCCGGAGACTATTGCGCGCTCTGACCAGCCTGAAGATCTTTGGCGAGGACGCGAACGGCGGCTATTCGAACACGACCCTGAGCGAGACACTACGGAGCGATCATCCGCACTCCGTGCGGGCGCTAGCTATGATCTGGGGAAGATCTGTTTTTCTACAGCCATGGGAAAACTTGGACACCGCGGTAGCCACCGGGCTGCCCGCGTTTGATCACCTGTTCCGGGAACCTTTTTTCGAATATCTGTTGCGGCACTCGGAGGACGCTTCCATTTTCAATGCTGCCATGAGCGCAAGCACCGCGGTGGATCTTTCTGCCGTGCTTGTTGCCTATGACTTTTCTCGCTTTCAGCGAATTGTGGACGTAGGTGGAGGTCGAGGTGCGTTCTTGCGGGGGATCCTCTCGGCAACCCCGAACTTGCGAGGAGTTCTCTACGATTTACCGTCCGTTGTCGCTGACGCTGACACTCTGCGGGCCAGCGACATGGCGGGGCGGTGCGAAGTACAGAGTGGAAGTTTCTTCGAGGCCGTTCCCCAGGGGGCGGATGGGTACCTGCTCAAGCGCATCATCCACGATTGGGATGACGAAGCTTCCTTAAAGATACTAAGAAATTGCCGCCGCGCGATACATCCGGAGGGGACGCTACTCATAGTGGAACGCGTGCTGAAACCGCCGAACGAGCCCGACTTTGGAAAGTTCATGGACCTGCACATGCTTTTGCTTCTGGGCGGGCGGGAACGAAGCGAGCCGGAATTTAGCGCGCTGCTTCGCGAAGCAAGATTCTCGCTGACGCGGGTGATTCCCACACCCGGGCCACATTCGATCGTCGAGAGTAAGCCGCTCTAGCGATAGGACGGTCCTCGGCAGACGGTTAGGCTCTGCCACTCCTCGCTACTAGGTGCCTTCGCGGTTGTTCGGAAGTGGTATCAGTCGAAAAGGGCCAAGTGGACATTTCGCAATGCGACATCCTCGGGCATCCTAGACAGAAGGCGTCGATTGCCTTTGAGGCTACTAACGTCGTATAACCGGTAACGGTTTCGCACATCAGTTGTTTTTCCATGGGCAGAGATCTGGGGAATAACTCATGCAATCAGGCACTCAAACGGCTCACGTTTCGGTAAAGGGACTCTGGGTTGGGCGGGTCATTAGCTCCCTGGTCGTGCTGTTCCTCCTCTTCGACGGCTTCATCAAGGTGATGAAGCTGGCTCCTACGGTGGAGGGAACGGCTAGGCTGGGGTATCCCGCGGGGGTGGTTGTCCCTCTCGGCATCGTCTTACTGGCGTGTACCCTGTTTTACGTTATTCCGCGAACCTCCGTCCTCGGCGCCATCTTGCTGACAGGATATCTGGGCGGCGCAACTGCTACCCAGGTGAGGATGTCGGACCCATGGTTCTTGTTTCCTGTTGGTGTCGGCGTCCTTGTGTGGCTTGGGCTTTACTTGCGCGATGCCCAGCTGCGTGCGGTTGTTCCCCGGAGAAGTTAGACAGCTTGATCAGCAAAGAATTTGAGACCAGTCTGGCCAATTTGAAGGATCAAATCATGAAAGAAATTAGTACTTATTTGACTTTTGACGGGAGCTGTCGCGAAGCCATGAAATCTTATGCAAAATGTCTTGGGGCTGAGTTGCAGCTCATGCCCTTCTCCGAAGGACCAGGCGAGGTGCCGAAGGAGGCAGGAGACCGGATCCTGCATGCGAAACTGACCAAGGGACTGGCAGTTTTGATGGCGTCAGACACCATGCCTGGCATGCCCTTGCAGCGAGGCAACAATTTCTCGGTCTCCATCAACTGTGAAAGCCTTCAGGAAATTGAGGAACTTTTTACTGCTCTCGGCGAAAAGGGTAAGGTCTCGATGCCGCTGCAGGATGCCTTCTGGGGCGCTCGCTTCGGAATGCTCACAGATCAGTTTGGCATCAACTGGATGTTCAACTTCGAAAAGCCCAAACTTTCATAGTCGGAGGTGGCTAGGAGTGGCAGTCTTCGAGCGAAGGGGCCGCATCGAGCGCTTGGGCAGACCAAGAACAAACCCTTTGTGCCATGCCAGCGATCCGCCCCGAAGGCAGGTTGCCTGAAAGGCGGAAAGGACCCGAAGGCGGCGTCCCCTTGGACGATCGCCGGAGAGGATTCAAGGCAGTCGCGAGTGAGGGATGAACGTTCCGTGCCGATCCGTTACAGTGGCGAGAAACTTCGGCGCTCGACGCTTATCGTAGTGCGCGACAGTTTGCGTTAGGAGCAAGGGAAGCTATGACTCTCGTTACCCGGCGCTCGTTCCTGGAGATGGCCGTCATGTTGGGCGCGTCGGCCGTTTGGGGCAGTCCCTTCGCCACACCATCGCGACTACGGTGGCACGAACGCCGGGATCTCTATCCGGAAGGTGTTGCATCAGGAGATCCGGACACCCACAGCGTTCTCCTTTGGACTCGCCGGTCTCCCTTAACCCCGCTTGCAGGGCAGAAACTCGCTGTTGAGCTGGCGGAAGACGAGTCCTTCCAGAGGGTCGTCGCCAAGGCGTGGGCGCCGGTTTCCGAGGCATCGGACTGGACCTGCCGCGTTTTGGTGGGGGGGCTTAGACCATCGCGCGTCTATTGGTACCGCTTCACCGATGGGGAGGGCTTTGGCAGTCGCGTGGGGCGAACCATCACGGCGCCCGCGGACGACGATGCAAAGCCGGTGCATTTCGCTTTTGTTAGCTGCCAGAACGCAAACCAGGGAGCACAGAACGCGTACCGACGTATGATTTTCGAGGATGAACGTGCTGCCGAGCAAGATCGGCTGGGCTTTGTGCTGCACCTGGGTGACTTCATCTACGAAATCGTTTGGTACCCGGAAGACCGGCCGCAAGGCATGTACGACCGGCGCATTCGCGATATCGTCCGGTATCCGCAGGGCGAAAAGATCAAGGACTTCCATGTTCCCACGACGGTTGAGGACTACCGTGCGGTTTATCGCGCCTATTTGCACGACCCCGATCTTCAGGATGCGCGTGCGCGTTGGCCCTTCGTTACCATGTGGGACAACCACGAGTTCAGTTGGCTTGGTTGGCAGGGGCTGCAGAAGTTTGAGGGAAAGACGCGTCCTGCCCAGACTCGAAAAGTCGCGGCCAATCAGGCTTTCTTTGAATATCAACCAGCGCGCATGGCCAAGCCCAGCGGTCCGTCGATCGATTCCTTCGATCCGCCCATTGTCTCCGATAAAGAGATCACCCACTTTGACCAGAATGGACTCGGCCAAGAACCGAACAACCTTGCTGCCATTTCGAGCCTCAAGGGCTACCGGGCGTTGCGCTGGGGCGGCAATGTTGACCTGATCATCACCGACCAGCACAGCTATCGCTCAGAAGAGCCTACTGACCGCACTGAGGCCAAAGGTTTTTCGAGCGCGGACTTCCCTGAATTGATGGCCGAGGAGGCAATGGAGATCCTGGACGCCGGCCGCACGTTCAACCGGGGGCGGCCGCCAGCCTCGATCCGTTTTGGCGGCGTCGATGTGCCTAATTTCCGGAAGGACCAACCGGCGCAGACCATCTTGGGTGCGGAGCAAAAGGCATGGTTCTTCGACCGGTTACGAAGTTCCAAGGCGACCTGGAAGATCTGGGGCAACACGGTCGGCACACTTGACTGGCGCGCCGATCCGCAGAACTTACCGCCCGGCCTCACCAAGCCGTGGCCTGGAGCGGGCTACGCTGGTTTCGGGGGAGGGGACTTCGGCGGCGCTTATGTCGAGCGAGGTCAGATTTACGATTTCGTCCGTGATCACGGCATCACAGGTTTTGCCACAGTGGCGGGAGACCGCCACAGCTTCTGGGCCGGGTTGGCTGGCAAGTCTCTTCCCCCTAAACGCTTCGAGCCGGTTGGTGTCGCTTTCGTGACCGGCTCGATCTCGGCACCCGGATTGGTCGAAGCGCTAGAGCACAACTTCCCAAAGGAGCATCCTCTTCGGCCACTATTCCTTGGCCAGGGTCCAGGGGACGCAGGGCCGCAGCCTACGATCAATCTGTTGCTTCGTCATGGCGTTCGTTCGTGTCTCGAATATGCCAACAGCGGCGATATCGTCAAGGCCCGTGCACTAAGCAATCCGGATCTGTCGCCGCACCTTTCTTTCGTGGACATGGGTGGTCATGGTTATACCATCGTGCGGGTGACCAGTGACAGCCTCGCTGCAGAGTTTGTTTGCATTCCGCGTCCCCTCGAGCGCAGCGACCGGCCGGACGGAGGTCCGCTTCTCTATCGAGCTAGGTACCGTGCCAAGCTTTGGCGCAAGGGTGAAGTGCCAAAGCTGGAGGGGATGATCTTGGAAGGGAAAGCGCAGTATTCGGTCTAAGGCACGAGGCACGTTCCCCCACTCTCCTGAAACACTGACGGTAGGCTCGAGTCACCTCGATGTGAGAACCTTCCGCCATTGACGGACGGCCTGCGGAATCGCTCCCGTCGGCGTGCCGCTGAAGCCCAGGACGAATCCGTGACGGGAAGTTTCGCCCTGGTAGCAGGGGGACAGAGGCCACAACCACAGGTTCTGGTTTGCCGCGCGCGCCCCAACCTCGCGATCGTTGATTCCTTCCGGAGCCAAGGCTACCAGATGCATCCCGGCATCCGCACCGAGAATCTGCAGCTTTGCCTCAAATTCATTTGCAATCGCTTCCACGAGGGCGCACCGTCGCTCGCGGTACAGCAGTCGGGTTCTCCGAATGTGACGAGCGAAGTGCCCTTCCTCGAGGAAATCCCGGAGAACGGCTTGGTAAAGGTGCGCTGGATACATGTCCATCGCGTGACGCACCGCTACGAAACGGTGGACGAGATCGAGCGGAATAACAACATAACCCAGACGCAAAGAAGGGAACAGAGTCTTGCTGAAAGTTCCGATGTAAATCACGCGGGAACCGCGGTCCAACCCCTGCAGCGAAGGGATGGGCATGTCCTTGTAGCGATATTCACTATCGTAGTCATCTTCAACGATCCAGGCGTGGGAACTGTGGGCCCACTCGAGCAGCTGTAGGCGGCGCGAGGCGCTCATGGTTACGCCCAGCGGATATTGATGAGACGGTGTAACGAAGGCAGCTCTCGCCTTGCGGCATCGCTTCACACCAATGGAGACGTCAAGCCCTTCTTCATCGACAGGAACAGGCACCAGGCGGGAACCGGCCATGGCGAGGACTTGTTGCGTCAATCGATAGCCGGGCTCCTCCAGCCAGACAGGATCTCCTGGATCGAGCAGAACACGAGCGGAGATTTCGAGGGCTTGTTGAGATCCGCTTACAATCATGATCTGGCGCGGTTCGCAGTTGACGGCTCGGGCGGTCCTCAGATAGTTGGCGAGCGTAGCGCGAAAGTCCTCTGAACCCATGGGGTCGCTGAAGTGCAGTGAGGTTCCGCGTACATTTCTGCAGTGTCGGGCCACAAGGCGGGACCATATTTGGAAAGGGAAATGGTCGATCGCTGTCTGGCCGACGGTGAACGCTCCGCGACCGAACAGCCAGGGTGCCGGTTTGAAGCGGGGCAAAAGCGCGGA